>Ga0209378_1003399_pt1 | contig 10762 bp, 9 predicted proteins | sample GraSoiAngelo_156_FD_186170 | JGI IMG/M metagenome (GOLD analysis project Ga0209378, IMG submission 186170) | Grasslands soil microbial communities from the Angelo Coastal Reserve, California, USA - 14_1009_13_40cm (SPAdes) (version 2) | ecosystem: Environmental > Terrestrial > Soil > Grasslands ... | reverse complement strand
GCCCCTCCGGGCTGCGGCCCGCAGGCCCGCTGGCTGTGTTGCTCGCTCCTTACATACCGCAGCGGGTATGCTCGTCGCTCGCGCCTTGCCAGCGGGCCTGGGGCCAGCAGCAAAATGTACACCTTATTTCCTGACGGGCCCTTAGTTTCACCGCGAAGACGCGAAGGCGCAAAGGAAATCGCCAAGGATCCTTGCGGCCCGAAGGCTGAACTCCAAACCTAAACAAGTGCAAGCCGGAGCGTTTTGTGATAGAAGGCTTCCATACGCTTTTTAAAATCTTCCTCAAGGAGCGCTTTCGATGACCCAGACTACTCTGCTGATTGCGGCCTTTCTCGGGACCTTCATGTTTGGCGTCTTTTCTGCATTCTGGGGAATGATCGTTCCCGAAATTGAAAAGAAGGTCGGAAAAGCGGCGACCATTCTTCTGGCCAATTCCCTCGGGCTCGTGGTGGGCAGTATTATTTCGGGACCCACGATCGACCAGATGGGGAACAAGGTGGCACTGGCAGCAGGCATCGGGCTCGTCGCGGTCGGGGTTTTCGTCCTGGGACGCGTCAGCAGCATGGCGGGAGGCTTTGTGATGGCGCTCCTTGTGGGTGTGGGCGGCAGCGCCATCGTCACGGCCGCGAATACTTTGGTACAGGACGTCGCCACCACGGACGCGGCTCGCGGTTTTTGGGGCAACACGATTAACAACTTCTTCGCCGTTGGCGCCTTCATCGCGCCAATCTTCCTGGCGCGCTTCATCGCGGGAGGCATGACCCTGAGAAAGATCTCTACGATGCTGGGAACACTCTGCGTCCTGGTGTTTGTCTACTATCTCGTAATTGGATTTCCGCCCCCCAAAGCGGCAGGCTCCGATATGACGGCCGGGGCCGGTGAAGTGATGAACCACTCGTTGTTCTGGATCCTGGCTCTGATGTTATTTCTTTACGTGGGATGCGAAGGCACCGTCTGGTATTGGCTCAACAAGTATTTGACCCAGGAGTTGAACTTCTCGGCCAAGGCCGCTGGGAACACCGTATCTCTGTTTGCGATCGGAATCATCGCGGGCCGCGTGATTTCGTCCTTTCTGCTCGGCCAGAACCTCATGGCGCCTCTCGTGCTGACCCTTCTGGGCGCAATCGGCATAGCGGTCAGCTACACCGGGGTGCTGATGGCGCGGGAACAGAGTACGGTCAGGCTGTTGGCCACGCTGGCAGGCGTCTCGATGGCCCCCTTGTTCCCTACCATTCTCGCAGCGGTGAACATTCACTTTACACAGAACACGGGCACGGCCATCGGACTCGCAATTACGGGCGGCTGGCTGGGATATGTGTTCATCCCGCCGTCCATTGGATACGTAGCGCAATTGCGCAAGGGGATGTTCATCACCAGCGCGGCCGCCGTCATGCTTGTGGCGGCCAACCTGATCGCCCTCGCCATCGCCAGATAACGGCGACGACCAGGGGGCAAAGGGATCAAGGGCAGGGTCTCGGCAACAGCAATTTTTTAAAAATGACAAATGACCAATGATCAATGACAGATGACAAATCCCCGGGGGCAATCCGATCCGGCCTACTTGTCATTTCTCATCTGTCATTGGTCATTTGTCATTTCGAGTCTGGGGGCCTGGAGACCTTGGAGCTTCGAGTTCTGATCGTGAAGTGGTCCAAGATACCTTTGCGACGATTTTGCCGCTTCCGTAAGGTCAAGGGGTAAAGGGCAAACGCTTTGTAACCGTTGGCCCTTTGCCCCTCGGCCCCTTTACCCCTTGAAGAAAAAGCGCTGGACAAGGGCATTGAAGATTTAATATCTGTACGAGTATGTTTAGAGAGAGTATGCTTGTGTTTCCCCGCAAGAAATTATTCTGAAAGAGGAGAAAACATGACCTACATCATCGCTGAACCTTGCATAGGCACCAAGGATACCGCTTGCGTGGATGTTTGCCCTGTGGACTGCATTCATCCCCGCAAGGACGAAGGGGAGTTTGAAGCCGCAACACAGCTGTACATCAATCCCGACGAATGCATTGACTGTGGCGCCTGCGAGCCGGCCTGTCCCGTTGCGGCCATCTTCCCTGAAGAGGAAGTGCCGGAGAAATGGAAGAGCTTTATCCAGCTAAACTACGATTATTTTAAGAAGTAGCATCTCTCAGATCAGGTCGTCCTGCCATGCGAGGAGGCGTTTATGTCGGTACGATTAGCTGCTTCGAGAAGTGCTTTCCTAACGCTTGCATTGCCGGGTTTCTTGTTGGCGCTCGCCGGGTGCGCGAAGGAAACGCCGAAGGAGCCGGAAGTTCCGGCCTACGTCCCCGAGGTAGTCGCCATTCCGGCTCCGCCTCCGGGATTTGAGCCCGTGCCCGAACCGCCGGACAATCCGAGCACGCCGGAAAAGGCGGCTCTTGGCCGGCAACTGTTCTTCGACAAAAGGCTCAGCGTCGATAGGAGCCGTTCCTGCTATTCGTGTCACGTGAACGAGCACGGTCTCACCGACGGGTTGCCCGTAGCCGTTGGCGCAGGAGAGAAAAAGCTGACGCGAAGCAGCCCGACCTTGTGGAATATCGGCTACCACAAGGAGTTTTACTGGGACGGGCGGAGCCCCACCATGGAAAAGCAGGCTATGGCCGCGTGGACAGGGGGGAACATGGGCGCCAAGGATCATGAAAGCGAAATCGTCGGGAAATTGAACGCCCTTCCGGGATATAAGGCCCAGTTCCAGAAAGTGTTCGGGACTGATGTCACGGCGGACAACATGATGAAGGCTATCACCGCGTACGAGCGAACCTTCTTTTGCGGCGACACCGCGTTTGACAAATTCCAGCAAGGGGACCAGACAGCTTTGAGCGACGAGGCGAAGCGAGGGTGGGAGCTCTTCCGCACGAAAGCTGGTTGCGGCACGTGCCATGCGGGGATTTTGCTTACAGACTTGCAATACCACAACGTCGGGGCAGGCATGGACGCACCGGAACCGGACGTCGGGCGCAAGAAAGTAACCAACGATGAGAAGGACACGGGCGCATTCAAGACGCCCACCCTGCGAAACATTACCAAAACGGCTCCCTACTTCCACAGCGGAAGCAAGGCTACGCTCGACGAAGCAGTGGACTTCGTGCTCGGCGGCGGTTACCCGAACAAGTACCTCGACACCAAGAACCTGAAAAAGGTCAAACTGACCAAGAAAGAACGGGACGACCTCCTCGCCTTCCTGAAATCGCTGGAATGCCAGGGAATGCTCGTTGAGCCCAAACTCCCGGAATGAACGGCGAAGGAGCCAAGAACGCGAAGGCTCAAAGATTTTTTGAGCCTTCGCGTTTTTTGCGTCTTTGCGGTTCAAAAACGTAGCCGCGACCGAGGGGACACTCGCGCGCCTCGGTTTCTTCTTGAATGTTCTCCGGCGTTGCATCGCGCCTTCCAGGAACCACCAATCCCCTGTATCGACTGCGCGCCCAGCTTGAAAAGCAGGGCGAGCGGATCGTGGATCTGATTTCCGGCAACGTAACCGAGCACGGGATCTCATTTCCGCAGCCCCTGCTCGAAGAAATCCTGCTCGCGGCGTCGCGCCGCAGCCAGGTCTACAGGCCTGATCCTTTTGGTCAGCAAGGGGCTCGGAAGGCTGTTGCTGCGTACTACGAGGCTCATGGTGTCCCGATAACTTCAGAACAGGTCCTTCTCACCCCGGGGACAAGCATCTCGTACTGGTATTGCTTCAAACTGCTGGCCAATGAAGGCGAGGAAATACTCTGCCCCCGCCCTTCCTATCCGCTATTCGATTACATCGCGGCGCTGAGCGGGGTACGGATGGTCCAGTACCTCTTGCGGGAACCCCGGTCGTGGGCAATAGACCTGGAGGATCTGGAAGCCCGCATCTCCACCAAGACGCGCGCTGTAATCCTGCTTTCTCCTCACAACCCCACCGGTCATGTGGCCTCCGAAGATGAGATCGAAAAACTTGCGGAGATCGCGTCGAGACACCGCCTGGCAATTCTGAGTGACGAAGTCTTCAGCGAGTTTCATTTGAAGAATGGAACCGTTCCCAGGGCGGGACGTTGTGCAGCCCCGTTGGTGCTTACCCTGAACGGCATTTCGAAGATGTTCGCGCTTCCAGGCCATAAGCTGGGCTGGATGGCGGTGTCGGGCGAAAAGGGGAACATCGCGCAGGCGCTGACAGCTCTGGAACTTATTTCCGACACGTTCCTTCCGGTGAGCGAGCTGATACAGGCGGCGGCACCCGCGCTCTTTCAAGACGGAGGCGAATTTCTGCGGCACTATGTCGCGGAGATACGGAAGCGCTACGAAACCGCAAGAAACCTCCTGCGCGGCTGCTCCCGGATACGAATCTCGGAACCCGAAGGAGGGTTCTACATGACCTTGCAGCTCGAAGACCTGGAGGAAGAACGGGCCGCAGAAGAGATCCTCAAGCGAGAGAAGATCCTGCTCCATCCGGGTCACTACTACGACATCCCGCCACATCATCTTGTCCTGAGTTTCGTCCAGAAATCAGAGGCCTTGCGTGAAACCCTGCCTCGCCTGTTGGCCGTCCTGGATAACCTCTAATAGTCTTGAGTCCAGGCACTGTTTTTGCTGGAATCCGAGGAATCTGAGGAATCCAGACCCCGGCACGCAGGATGCAGGATGCGTGCGCTCCCAGGGGAACACGGCGAAATCCTTGCCAGCTCGCGAAGGATTTCCGGTAGTTTGGATTCTTGAATTCTTGAATTCTTGGATTCCTCGGATTCCTACGATTCCTTTGATTCCTTTGATTCCTTTTCAAAGAAAGGTCGCCACTTGTTCTCGGGCTCCGGAGTGGTGATGAGACTGACGAGAACCAGCGCGCCGATAGATGCCAGGATCGCGGGATAGAAAGCCGGTATCCCAAGGGGCGGGGCGCCCGCAATCTGCGTCACCATTTCCCAGCCGACCGTGATGCCGGTCCCGCACACGATCGAGGCGATTCCTCCCGCCGTCGTCACGCGTCGCCATAAGAAGGAGGCGACCACTACCGGGGTGATGCCTGCGCCGTACACGGTATAGGCGTACCGCGCCATCTCCAGCACTGACGTGAAGGTGGAAATCAGAAGAAACGCGGCGAGACCGAACACCAACGTGAACAACCGGGAGACGACGACGATCTCCTTCTGCGTCATGTCCGGCCAGAAGAAGCGTTGCACCACGTTTTTCGTGAAGTTTGTCGAGGGCATCAATAGATACGAGGTGGCCGTGGAAACGATGATCGCCGTCGCGACCACCAGGAAGATGCAGCCCATGGCGAGCGGAAAGGCGTGACGCGCGGCGTGCAGGATGGTGTACTCCGGATTCTGCGAGGGGATGGCCGGCTTGCCCAGCTTCGCATAATCCAGCAGAGACGCCTCCACGGCCAGAACGACCACCAGCACTTCGACCACGACGGTGCAGAAGATCCAGCCAACGACGGCCCTGCGCGCCTCGCGCGGGTCCTTTGCGGAAAAGAGCTTTCCATAGATCTGGGGATCGCCGAGCAGCAAGAAGCAGGTGGAGAAAAAGTAAGCCAGCGTCTCGCCCCACCCGAGACCTCCGGTCCAGGTGAGGCGGCTGGAGATCGGCGCGAGAAAAGCCTGGTGGCTGGAGCCGACGGAGTACAGAGCAGGCACTCCGGCAATGACTCCCAGAAGGATAACGGCGCCGTTGAGAAGATCCATGTACGCGACCGACATCAGACCCGCCAGCGCGGTGAAGCCGATGACGAACGCTGTCACGATAATGCGCCCCAGGGTTTCATCTATTCCGGCTACGAGCTTCAACACGATACCCATGCCGCGAATCTGGTAGGCCACGATAGCGGTGAACGCGATGATGATAGTGATGCTGCCAAGGAGTTTGGCCCACCGGTTGTATCGCAGCTCCAGAATGTCGGGCAGCGTGAACTGCTCCAGGCGCCGGACACGAGGAGCGAGGACAGCCACGACCGCAATGCCGAGCCACGCTCCCGCGGGAGACCAGATGGCGGCGAATCCGTGGCGATTGGCGTACTCGCTGCCCGCAATCAGCGTGCCCGAGCCAATCCAGGAAGCAAGCATCGTCGCTATCAGGACCGGCGCCGTCAATCCGCGCCCTGCCAGAACGAAATCGGCTTCCGTCCTGACAGCCCGGCTTTTGCGGATTGCAATGACGGAAAGAACAACCAGGTAACCCAGCACCGACCAAAAGTACGGCGAAGGGGACATGCGGCGCCTCCTCGACCCAATTCAGAGTCGCATCCTAGCACAGCCTGATTCTTTGCGTCTTTGCGTCTTCGTGGTGCGTGTGGTGCATACTGCGCCCAAACCCACCACAAAGACGCCAAGAATCACGAAGAACCCAGAACTTCCTTTAGCACGACGGCGCTGTTGCGATCCGCGTCCCGGGCCGCAAAGACCAGCGTGACGGTTCCTTTGCCGGCCTTCTGCTTGAGCAGGTCCAGAAGATCCTTCTTGCCTTTAAGCTCTTCCCTGTAACGGCGGCGAAACTCCTCCCACTTCGCGGGCTCGTGGGCAAACCATTTTCTCAGCCCGGTGCTGGGCGCGACGTCCTTCAGCCAGAGATCCACCTTCGCCTGTTCTCTCGCAAGGCCACGTGGCCAGAGACGCTCCACAAGGATTCGCTCTCCGTCCCCTGCGGCCGCGGGCTCATACACTCGCTTCAACTTGACCATATTGGGAGGCCTTTTGTTAACAGGAGTATCCATACCTGAACTCTGAACTGACCTCCGAAGCAGGCATGGAGTTCAGGCTTTAGCCTGCTCAAGGTCAGCAGCAGCCTGAAGGCTGAACTCCAATTTTTCGAAAAGATATCACTACTGTCTGAATCCCAAATATGAGTATCAAGATCTTGTTCTCATCGCCGGGCGAAGAGAGTTTGCTTTTAGGGCTCTGGAGATCACCTGTCAGACCATTAGAATAATATCTCTGTGAGGAGATGGATATGGCTTCATACGATCCCAAAACGGCTCTCATTGTAGTCGATATCCAGAACGACTTCGCCGACCCAAAAGGCAGCCTCTATGTACGCGAGGGCGAAAAGGTAGTTGACGTGGCCAATCGCGAAGCCGATCGCGCCCGGGCTGCAGGCGCGCTCCTGGTCTACACGCAAGACTGGCATCCCGAGGTAACTCCGCATTTCAAGAAGTTCGGGGGCGTGTGGCCGGTCCACTGCGTCAGAGAAACCTGGGGAGCCCAGCCGCCGCCGCGACTCAAAGTGGACGGCGAGATTCTGCGCAAAGGAACAGGGGGCGAGGACGGCTATTCCGGCTTCACAGTACAGGATCCGGTGGACGGAGAGAAGAAGCCGACGCACCTCGAGGCCTTGCTGCGGAAGCGAGGAATCGAACGCGTTGCGATTGTCGGCCTGGCCACGGATTACTGCGTCAAAGAAACGGCCCTGGATGCCCTGCGGCTGGGCTTCGCGACCACGGTTCTCCGTGAAGGAGTTCGGGCCGTAAATCTGAATCCCGGGGATGGGGAACGCGCCCTGGAGGAAATCCGCGCGGCAGGCGGACAGGTCGAATAAGCAACGCAAGCCATTGGTGGCCCTTTGCGCACCTCGCGCCTTCGCGGTCAAAGTGAGCCCGAATCATTTCTCATTTGTCATTTGTCATTTGTCATTTGTCATTTGTCATTGAAGACTTTCTGAGGTCCATACCCTTCAGAGCTCGCCAGGCGAGCACGGCAGCGCCGGCGGCCCCGGCGTGGTCTCCAAGCTCGGACGCCACGATTTTGACGCGGTTGCTGTCCTTCACCCGAAGGAAATGCTCATAGGCAGTCATCTGGACCGGCCTTAGAAAATCCTCTTTCAGTCTCTCGACAATGCCGCCTCCGATGACCACGCACTGCGGATCGAGCAGATTGACAACACTTGCCACCAGGAGCCCCAAATACAGTTGAGCCCTTCGAAGGACCTCCTCCATAAGGGCATCTCTGCTCTGAAGGGCTTCCTGGATCACACTGCTGGTCATGCGATCACGGTTGTCCCGCTTCATTATTTCGGGTATCGCGCTTTCGCGACCGGCTTTAAGAGCGCTTTCGACGTCTCGCTCCATCGCCGTGCGGCTGGCTAGGGCCTCTACGCAGCCGCGCCTTCCGCAGCCGCAGACGGGGCCGTCAGCCAGGATTTTCATGTGACCCACTTCCCCGGCGCTCCCCCGGCCGCCGTAATAGAGTTCGTCGTTAATGATGACTCCCCCGCCGATGCCGGTGCCGACAAAAATTGCAACCATGTTCCTCGCGCCTCGGCCGGCTCCCAGCACGTGTTCGCCCACGGCCCCGGCATTGACGTCGTTGTCAAGAACCACAGGGGAGTGCAAGAGCTGGCTCAGCTTTTTGGCGAGAGGATACTCCGTCCAGTTCAGGTTTGGGGCTCGCACGACCAGTCCATTCTCCCGATCGATCACTCCCGGGGCTCCCACACAGACTCCTTCCGCCTTCCTGACCCCTTTCCCAATGTCGAAGAGAAGCTTTTCAACGGTATCCGCGATGCGCTCCATCACCTTATCCGCTCCCAGTTCCGGCTTGGTCGAGCGCGCGCGATCGGCCAGAATCTTTCCTTTGGAATCGAGTGCCACGACCATCATACTGGTCCCGCCCAGATCCACTCCGATCATGAATTCATCGATCTTTGCCATTGCTACCCACCCTCTCCCTCCCAGTGATCCCGATTTGGAAATGGTAAATGACCAATGAAAAATGACAATCGCAGTTCGCTGTCCGGACTTCTGACTTCCATTTGTCATCGTTCATTTGCCATTTGTCATTTGTCCGAAAAAAATCCTTGCCAGGTTGCGTAGGAGCGCAAGCATCCTGTTCACCACAAAGACACGAAGACGCGAAGAGTCGCAAAGGATTCCTTCGCGTCTTCGTGTCTTCGTGGTGAGATTTTTTTGGGTCGCTCATCTTCACACTGCTAACGCAACACGACGGCAATCGAAGGTGAGATTTTGTTCACGCCGGAGAGCGCAGCGACCTTGTAACATTCCGCCAGCGTGGGATAGTTGAATACGTTGTTCAGGAAAAAGTCCAGCCCCCCACCAAAGGCAAGCACCGCCTGTCCGATGTGAACCAACTCGGCCGCTCCTTCGCCAATGATATGCACTCCGAGAAGCTGCTTTGTCTCGCGATGGAAAAGGAGCTTCAGCATCCCATACGGGTCGCCTATGATATTGCCCCTTGCGATTTCGCGATAGCGCGCGACACCCACTTCGTAGGGGATCTGCGATCGCGTCAACTGCTCCTCGGTCTGTCCCACGTAAGAAATTTCCGGGATCGTGTAAATCCCGTATGGGAAGAGCGCCGGGACGCTGCTGGCGGGCACGCCGAAGGCATGGCACGCCGCCAGGCGACCCTGTTCCATGGATACGGAAGCCAGGCTCGGGAATCCGATGACATCGCCGACAGCGTAGATGTGAGGCACCCGTGTCTGAAAGTGCTCGTTGACCAGAATCCGCCCCCGGTCATCGGCCTCGATCCCCGCGGCCTCCAGATTGAGCTCCGCCGTATTCCCCTGGCGTCCGACAGTGTAAAGCAGCGCATCGGAACGGATTTCCTTCCGGCTCTTCAGGTCTGCGATGACAACCCCTTCGGCGGTTTTGCGGACGTTCACCACTTCCTCTCCGAAGCGAAACGTGACGTTCATCTCGCGCATGCGAACGCGGAGTGTCTCGATGATCTCCGCATCCACAAACTCCAGCATCCGGTCACGCAATTCCACGATCGTGGTGGGAATACCCAGGGCGCCGGTCATACAGGCGTACTCGACGCCGACAACTCCGGCGCCGACGATGGTGATAGTTCTGGGAAGAGCAGGGATGTGCAGGAACATGTCGGAATCGAGAACGGCAATCCGATCGAACGGAATCCTGTCCGGCCGGGCCGGAGATGTGCCCGTCGCTATGACGACAACGTCGGCGGTGTAGTCCTCAACGTCCTCAGCGCCCTTTGCCTGGATGCGATGAGGGTCCAGAAACGAGGCCGTTCCATGGATCAATTCGACATGGTTTCGCTGGAACTGGGCCAGAAATACATCCCCTTCTATCTTTACGACGTAATCTGTGCGGAAGCGAAGGTCTTCGATCGCGATGTCCTGCTTTACCGCATAGCTCATTCCGTAAAGACAGCGCTGGCGAAGTCCCGTGAGATAGACGACCGCTTCGCGCATGGTCTTGCTCGGTATGGTTCCGGTATTCACAGAAACCCCGCCGAGCGATCGCCGCTTCTCGACCACCGCCACCTTTTTGCCGAGCTTGGCCGCCTGTATGGCCGCGTGGTGGCCCGCGGGGCCGCTTCCCAGCACGAGGATGTCAAAGTGTTTCATACCGATGGGGATCCCTCCTCCGTTCGCACCGGCAACGGCAAAGTCGTTGCAGAGGTATCTTGGACCACTTCACGTCCAGAGCGCGGAACTCCAAGGCCTCCAGGACCGCCCCGGACTCGAAATGACAAATATACCGGACCGGATTACCCCAGGGATTTGTCATCTGTCATTGGTCATTTGTCATTTGTCATTTTCAAGAAATTGCTGACTTCGCTGTCGCCGTGCTCCGCTCAGTATAGCACCGGGCAGGTTCTAAGGGTCCGTTCGGAAATACCTTAGTCACCTGTTCCGTAAATACGATGATGTGGGAACCCGCCAGTCTTTCGAGGGGATCCCGTGAGAGACTCTTCGCCCGAAAATAGAATGATGTATTACCCGCTCGCCTCTTTTTTCGGTCACAACGCAACCGGTTGCATCAACCCCAAGAAGCGCGGCCACGAATTACACGAACTCCACGAATTTCT
>Ga0209378_1003394_pt1 | contig 10773 bp, 10 predicted proteins | sample GraSoiAngelo_156_FD_186170 | JGI IMG/M metagenome (GOLD analysis project Ga0209378, IMG submission 186170) | Grasslands soil microbial communities from the Angelo Coastal Reserve, California, USA - 14_1009_13_40cm (SPAdes) (version 2) | ecosystem: Environmental > Terrestrial > Soil > Grasslands ... | reverse complement strand
TCAAAACGACGAGACCGACTAGCCAAAAGAGATTAACAAGACCAAGCTGCGCGATTGTAGACGGAGAAAACGTTTCGATACCGCCCAGAAATAAAGCGGTCACGAGCAGCGCCACCTCATAGATTGCATAGGCAACCAATAGTGCAAAGCCGAGGCCGAGAACCGTCGGGAACACCGAGCGTTTGATCACAATTGAGGCAGCCACCGTCGATAGCATTGCCGCCGCACCAATGGCAAAACCCCACAGCACGGTGTTCGGAGTTCGAGGAAAATGAAAAAAAGCGAAACCAATGAATTGGTTAGTTAACCAAATGGCGGTCATCGCTCTCAAAGCAACACGGAGCCGAAGCGTACCTACCAATGCTACCGCAAGAGCGACAAATGGCGTGACGCACGAGATAACCAAACTTCCCGCCATGCCGGCGAGCGCCAAAATCACTATCCACACCAACTTGGCCACATCCGATGGCTGTCCGGTTGCATCAAATGCTTGCGTCGAACGATTGCGAGTAATCATTTGGAGTTATCCTTTGAGTAAATTGCCGGCTCGGCATTATTCGCGCCAGCGGTCGACGCTTTCGTATCAAAACTAATCCGGACGCCCGCAAAAAATCCGAAGCCCGGACGCTGAAATCCGGTCGGATCTTCATATCGTCGGTCGAAGAGATTGTCGGCCCTTGCAAAAAGCGTAACGCCTTTGCCGAGGTCGTACTCGGCGGCAACGTTTACAACAAAATACGGGTCCGTGTTCAGCCGTTGGATGAAGAAGCTGCGATTCCCGTCCACCTGCGAACCGACATAAACCAGCGTGGCAGAGAGAGAGAGCCGGTCGATCGGCAGCCACCCAGCATTAAGACTCGCTCGATGTTTCGGCCGTCGGAGCAACTCCAAGCCAGTCGTGTCGTCGGTTGCATCGGTATAGGTATAATCACCGCGCACCTTGAAGCGTTGCGCGATCGATAACGATGCGAAGACCTCGGCACCATCCGTCGTCGCCCGGCCGATGTTCTCGAGCGATGTGAAAGTCGCATTCGGGACAATTAGATCCGTGATGTCATTGTGGAAATAAGTCACGCCGAAGCGAACTCGGTCCTGCCAAAGGGGTTGTTCGAACCCGAAATCGTAGCCCTTGCTCTCTTCCGGCTGCAGATTTGGATTCGCAAAAAAATTAAACGCGGGAAAGCTGACGAACAATTGCGTCAAGCTCGGCGCCTTAAATCCGGTGCCGTAGCTCGCTTTCAACTTGGTGCCGATCACTGGAACGATGTAGGCAGGCGCGATTCGCCAGGTCGCTTTGCCACCGAAACGTTCGTCCTCGTCCCAGCGAACGCTCGCCGCGGCGAACAAATTGTGAACGATTTGCGACTGCAATTCGCCAAAACCGGCGACGTCGCCATTCTCAGCCGAGATCGGACTTTGCAGTAGGCGGTCGTTTCGATCTTCAACGCCCAGCAGCAAAGTGTGACTGTCGGAGATCGTGATGATGCCTTGCCAATCGAACTTAATCCGATCGCCATGATTGATGTTCGGCGGAGGCAAACCGAAGCCGGTGTCGGGCGCTTGAATCTCCGTCCGATAATTCGTGTAGCCGAGGCCAAATGTGTTTTTGAACGCGCCGCCAAAAAGTGCGAGGTGCGCCTGCCCGCGCGTGAAAACTTGCTCGGCATCCTGTTCACTCTGTTTTGCCGCTGGAACGCTTGGAAAGACTGAGAAGTCGTCGCCGGTGAAAAATAGAGTCGAGTCGATATAACGGGCGACAACGTCCAGCCCAAATGTGTCGGTAAGGTCCGCGCCCAATTTCGTTGAGAGTGTCGTATTTTCGTAACTGTCATTGATTCGCTTGCGACCTGGCGGCAAAAGATCGAGCGGTGTGACCGGCGTGTCGTCCACCAGAAAATGCGCGACATTGAATGAATAATTGAACCGCGAGATCGACCCGCTCGCGCTTGCGCTCTGATTGAACGTGTCGAACGAGCCGCCTTCGAGCATGCCGGTGAAATGCGGCGGCCCGTCCCCTTTTTTCGTGACGATGTTGATCACGCCACCGAGCGCGTCTGATCCGTAAAGACTGCTCTGCGGTCCGCGCAATACTTCCACGCGCGCGACGTCCGCGGTCAACACCTGCCCGAAATCAAAAACTCCGTCCTGGCTTGGATCATTGGCCTCGACTCCATCGATCACTACCTTGGTGTGATTCGAATTGCTGCCGCGCATAAAGACAGACGTCTTTCCGCCGGGCCCGCCTGTTTGCACAATGTTAAGCCCGGGGACGGTCTGGAGCGCATCCGGCAGGGACCGCCGCTGATTGCGTTCAATCTCGTCGTCCGCGATCACGGTCACGGAACTGCCGATCTCATTAATCGGTGTTTCAATTTTCGTCGCGCTGACGACGACCGGCTCGGATTCTGGCAATTGATCGCCATCGGCTGATGTCGATCTAAACACGTCCTGGGCGCGGACTGAAAATGCCGCGCTCATCAAACTCACTAACACAAAACATAATGGGCGATTTCGCATAACAAGTTTCCTCCAACTCGAGAGTCGGACTTGTTTGTCCTCCGCTGCCGCGAAGAGCGCATCGCCCAGCTCTCATTCTTCTTTTTGCGAAGAAGTTTTTTCGCTTGTAGCCACCGGCCTATAGCCGGTCAGACGGCGCACAGCGCCGTGGCTACAGCGAATGAGGTGGAGCGGTCGAATATTCTGGCTCCTGGCTTACCATCCGGCACCCGCCGGACGCACCTTCTTCCCGCCTTCACCCCCGAATGCTTTCGGGGATTGGCCTTGGGAAGTCGTATCCAGTTACAGCAGCGCAACTGCTCCCGGTTTGCACGGGATTTCTCGCGCCGATCCACTTTTTCAAGCTCGCAAAGAACTGCTGTCAGGATTAGCGGCTCGCGGTCGCGGACTCAAGCACAAATCTGGCGCGTGGTTCGGCCGCTTTTGTCATGTCGAGCGTCAGTCGCCTGCCGCGCCGTAGCTTTATGTGAAGGCTGGGAGACATCTCTTAATATTTCGCTGCTGACCACTTTCCACCGACAGAAATAGTTAGAGAGATTGAACTCGTTCGTCTCCCGACTCTCTCGCCGCCCAACCGTCCATGTCGCTCGTCCCACTCGCTCCATTCCTCCATTTCGGTCGGAATGACAGGAAATTGCACGGGAGGACCGGCGCCACTACAATTCCATCCAACGTGCCACAATCCTCTCCCAATCTTCTCATCACCGGCGGCGCCGGCTTCATCGGCTCCAATCTCACCCTCGCCTTGGAGCAAAAATTTCCCGATGCGCGCCTGACGGTGATCGACGATTTTCGCTCCGGCGATTTTAAAAATCTGCGCGGTTACCGCGGAGATTTCGTAGCGCAAAACCTGGCGACGCTCGATTGGCGCGAACAATTCGGTAACGAAAAGTTCGATGCTATTTTCCATCTGGCTTCGATCACCGACACGACCTTGCACGACCAATTCGTGCAGGTGCACGACAACGTCGAGAGTTTTCGACGGCTCCTGAATTTCGCGCGGCCAAGCAAGACTCGAATCGTTTACGCGTCATCGGCGTCGACCTATGGCCCGGCCAGCGCAGCCAGCGTTGAATCAAACGGCGCCGCGCCGGCAAACGTCTATGCATTTTCCAAAACGATCATGGACAACGTTGCGATGCGCGAAGCACAGGATGATCCAACTTGGATCATCATCGGGTTGCGCTATTTCAACGTTTACGGTCCGCGCGAAGCGCACAAAGGCGTTCCAGCGAGCATGGTTTATCACCTCGCGCAGCAGATGAAGGCGGGGCAGCGACCGCGCATTTTTAAGCACGGCGATCAAAAGCGCGATTTCGTTTATGTGAAGGACGTGGTGGAAGGAAGCATTCTCGCGCTCGAAGCGAAGCAGAGTGGAATTTACAATCTCGGCTCTGGACAGGCGCGCTCGTTCAATGAGCTCGTCGATGTGCTCAACAAATGTCTCGGCACAAAATTTCAGCCCGACTACATCGAAAATCCGCACGCGCATTACCAAAACTTCACCGAAGCGGACCTGGACAAAGTTCGGAGCGCGCTCGGTTATCAGCCGCAATTCTCACTCGAACGCGGCGTGGCCGATTACGTCCTGTGGTTGTATCCGGGCTGAAAAATACGCGCAGTTGGTCATCCTGAGCGGAGCGAAGGATCTCCCGCCCGGTGATTGTTCACACAAGATAAATTGCGTGATCTTGGCTTCGATTGCGAGATCCCTCACTCTGTTCGGGATGACAAATCAGCCTTCCCAGAAAAATTTCGTCGGACGATTGATCTCCAGCGGAAGGCTCTTGTGCACCGGGCAATTGAGCGCCGTTTGCTCAAGCACTTCGCGGTGCGGCGAATTTGGCGGGAGTGGAATACGAACTTCTGAGGGAAGCGCAACGATCCGACGTGGCGCGTCCTTCGACATTTCCTTCTTCACGTCCACGGTCATCCCTTTCAGATTCACGCCGAGCTCTTCGGCTTTGATTCCCATGGTCGTGCTCATGCAAGTCCCAAGCGCGGTCGCGACTAAGTCGGTCGGCGAAAATGCTTCGCCTTTGCCTTTGTTGTCCGTGGGCGCGTCCGTCGCCAGCTTCGCATGGGAAGGTCCATGGGTCGCATCGCAATGAAGATCGCCGGTGTATTTGATCGAGATGTTGACCATATCGAAATATCTGCCGCTAATCTGTCATGTCGAGCGAAGTCGAGACATCTCTAGATATTTCAGAATAGCTGCTCCTATGAAACAGAAATAGTAAGAGATTCCTCCACTTCGGTCGGAATGACAGAACGGTTTGCTTTGAAATCACCGGCGTTTCCTGAATTTTGTCAGCGTGCTGCGCAAACTCTTCCCGAAACACCCGCGTCAGATCGACATCGTGCAGAATGGTCATGTCAGTATCGTGTCTTTTGTGGTCGTCGTTCTGCCAGCCTTCGTTCCACCAGCAAAAACCGGCAATCGCAGGCCAGCGATTCGAAAAGAGATCTTCGAGCGCCGATTGCGTCCAACGAACGACATCAACACGTCGATTGTGTAGATCGCATCCGAACTCGGCGATGATAACCGGTTTTCCGGGCGCGAGTTTGATTAAGCGCGGATAAGCTTCGCGCATTTTGAACGCGAAACTTTCGGTACCGTCCCGCGTCAGCGGCGTCGTCGGTCCGTAAGCGCTGATCGCGACCCAGTCGCAATAATTTTCGCCCGGAAAATAATTCTCGAAGGCGTTCCACTTGCGTTCCGGTTCATCCAGCCAGTTCACATGCCAGACCCAGGTCAGATTGTCCGCGCCTTCCCCGCGCATGAGATCGACAATATGGCGATGAGCCGCCATGTAGCGCTTAGGTCCTTCGATTGCGCCGCCGTTCCATTTTCCGTTCCAACTAAACCAGTTCCCGTTCGGTTCGGTCCCCCACTCAATTAAAATCGGCGAACCAAACGCTTTGGCATCGCGCGCCCACGCGCGAAGATCGATGTCGAACTCACCGGCAATGATTTTTTGGAGCGAAAATGTTTTCTCGCCGTGACGTTGATCGACATCAGAGCGCAGCATCAACCGAACATACGGAATTTTGCCAAGATCGCGGATCCACCTGCACATCGCGACTGGAAATTTTCGCGATTCGAACCAGTTGTTCGAAAAATAAATCCATGCGGCCTTTTTGCCCACCGCTTGCTCATAGCTCGCCACATCCGCAGGCGTGACGTCGTGCTCAGTCGGGTCGTGCGTGTCGGTCCCAACTCCGCCCCAGTAAAATCCGTGATAAAGCTTTCCCGAGGGTGGCGGCAGAATGCGCAGCGATTCAGCGGGTAAAGCACCAACGCAAACGAGAAGCGCAAGGATGATCGTTTTCACCGCCACAATTGTAGGGCAGGCGCTCCGCCTGCCAAATCACCTGGAGGGACACGCGCTGTCGTGTCCCTCATATTTGGCAGCAGGCAGCGCGGCGCCCCCATTCATCGGTTTTGCGTCCAATCAGCTTTTCTTTGCCGCGTCGCGGAGGTGTTTGACACGATCGTGCGCGCTTTTGATCTCACTGTACTGCCGCGAAACGATGTCGCGTAACGGCGATGTCAGGCCGTCGTGCATCGCTTCTTCGAATTTGTGCACGGCGGAATCTTCGCCGCGCTCGCATTCGCTCAGGATCGCCTTGTCGTCGCCGCTGGTCATGGCCGCCTTCAAATTAATCCAGGCGCGATGCATTGCTCCAGCGGCGCTGCTGGATTTCTCGGGTTTTAATTCACCCAAACTTTGCGCTTGAGTCTGCAGTTCAGTCGCAAAGCGATGACGCTGTTGCGAATATTCCTGAAACAGCGACTTGAGCTGCGGATCGTTCACGGCATCGGCGGCTTCTTTGAAGCCTTTCTCGCCGTTCTTGAGTGTCTCGATCAAACAATTGATCGTAGAAATAATTTCTTTTTGCTGTGCCATAATAAAATTATTTCGCATCACGCGCGCTAATCGCGTCCCTCAAAAACTTTTCGCGGGTTGCGATGACGTTCATTGGCGCTAGCGTGAAATATGAATACGAAGGTGATAGGGAAAGATCTGACAAAGGAAGCACCGCGAAGTCCGCGGATTCGGGTTGGCGGCTACGCCATACTTGGGCGCACGATCGACAAATGCCGTGCGCTCGTTGCCGGGAACATCGGCGAGTACCATTTCGATTGTCCGCTCGACAACATGCTCTTCGGTTTCAAAGGCGTGAAGGGCGACGATTTCAAAGCACAAATCGAAAACGGCGCGAGCGATCAGGAGATGGTCGAATGGCTCAACCGCAACGGCGAAAAGAAAACGCCGGATGAAATCAAACGCTGGGGCGATGAAGTCACGGCGATGAATCCGTACGACGATCCGGAGCGCCGCGAGTGGTTTGTCGAACAGTTGAAGCCGTTAGGTCTCGATCCAGCCAAGACGACATTGTTCGATTGGCTCGAAAAAGACGACAAAGCGTGTCACGCCCAACAAGCGGCGTAGCGGATCGCGAAGGTGGATCGGCTTGTCCCCAAGACGATGCCGAACAAATGAGACTTCGCCGCCTAGATTAACAACGCGTTGAGGACAACGCGTTCCACCTTGTAGATCTTATGGTTTGATCAGCGGCGGCGGCTGGTCTTCGGTGATGCCGGTGTCGATGCCGTTGCGGAGCTTGCTACGCCAAAAACCGTAGCAACCATAGATGATCAGCCCGATCACAAGCCAACCAACGAAGCGCCCCCAAGTCTCGAGGGGCAGGCTCAGCATCAGAACGAAGCAAAAGATCACCCCAAGAATCGGAAATAGCGGAACGAACGGAACACGAAACGGCCTCGGCCGGCTTGGTTGTGTGCGCCGCAAGACAATGACGCCTAGGCAAACGAGAATGAAGGCGAAGAGCGTCCCGATGTTAGTCAGGTCGGCCAGCGAACCGATATCGACCACGGCAGCAATGCCGCCGACGAAAACGCCAGTCCAAATCGTGGTGATATGCGGCGTTCGAAACTTTGGATGAATTTTGGCAAAGTATTGCGGAAGCAAACCGTCCCGCGCCATGGCCATGAAAATGCGTGGCTGTCCAAGTTGAAACACGAGCAAGACTGAAGTGATCCCGGCCAGCGCTCCGGCGCTGATGAGGGCTTGCGCCCAAGGATAACCCGCGAACGCAGTCGCGACCGCGGCCGGATCTCCGAAATAAGTTGTGTACTTTCGCATGCCGGTGATCACGGCCGCCATCAAGACATAAAGCACCGTGCAAATGATCAAGCTGGCGATAATGCCTATCGGCATGTCGCGCTGCGGATTTTTTGTTTCCTCCGCCGTTGTCGACACGGCATCGAATCCGATGAACGCGAAGAAAACGATGGCGGCGCCGCTCATGACGCCGCCGATGCCGGTCGGAACGAACGGGTGCCAATTGGTCGGATGAATCATGAACGCGCCAAACGAGATCACGAAAACGACCACTGTGAGTTTAATGATGACAATCGTGTTGTTCGTGCGCGCGCTCTCGCGAATTCCGTAAATCAAAAGCGCGGTCACGGCCGCGACCACCAGGAGCGCTGGAAGATTGAGTGCGATCGGATAGCCGGCGATTGTCGGAATCGTCGCCGAGGAAAAATTCGACAGCGCTTCACCGCCCTGAGCCACAATCGTCTTGGCGGTCCCATAATCGTTCACTGCCCAAACTGGAAATTTTAGTCCAAAGAGACTCCCGAATAACCTGACGAAATAACCGGACCAACCGACGGCCACTGCCATGTTGCCGACCGCGTATTCGAGTATGAGGTCCCAACCGATGATCCAGGCAACAAGCTCACCCAACGTCGCGTAGGAATAGGTGTAAGCGGAACCCGAAACCGGGATCATCGATGCCAGCTCGGCATAACAAAGCGCGGCGAAGCCGCAGGCGACGCCGGCGACCACAAAGGAAAGCATCACTGCTGGACCGGCGCCGGGTCGACCAAAGACAAGCGGCGCATGGCTAATCCATGACTGGATGAAATTCAGTACCGGGGTCTTCAAGATTGATGCTTGGAGTTGCTCACCCGCCGCGGCCGTTCCCGCGAGCGCAAAAATTCCCGTGCCGATAATCGCGCCAATGCCAATGCAGGTGAGAGCAAACGGACCGAGAGCGCGTTTCATTTGCCGCCCGGGCGCGGCCGCTTCGGCCATCAAATGGTCTGGGCTTTTCTTCCGAAAAAGTTGAGACGCCATTGGCCGCAGATCGTGTCATTGGCGGACTGGAGTGGCAACCACAACTTTCCGGATGCGCGTCGCGTTGAGATTGGTAGGGGCGGTTCACCGAACCGCCCGCGGGCGATTGGGATCAATCGCCCCTACCTGGCGCAGCTCTAGCTGTTACTATCAACCATGCTCAATCTGAGCGCGGCAAACCTGATCGGTGGACTTGTCTTTGGCTCGATCGGCTTCGTCGCCTTCGTTTACGGAAAGCGAATGAACCTGTGGAAGCCAATGTTCCTCGGCATCGCTTTGATGGTTTATCCCTACTTTGTCAGCAACGATTTGCTGATGATCGCAATCGGCACGATCGGGACAGCCGGGTTGTTCTTTCTCCGATAGACGCGCTGCACGCCATTTCGTAATCTTGGCCGTCATGGCGGACGAGCCCGTAAAAATTATCCTCGGGGACACTGCCATTTCCGCGGTCGAGAGAACTGCCCGCCGACGTTGGTTTGGGCGAGGCAAAGAGCGACAACCTTTGCCACTGACCCATTGCGAAAATTGCGGCGCCGAATTGGTCGGTCCGCATTGCGCGCAATGCGGGCAAGCGGCGATCGATTATCGCCGGTCGTTTCGACACGTGATTGTCGATGTTCTCGATTCGTTTCTGAATTGGGACTCGAAATTTTTCGCCACCATCGGCCTCCTCATCGTGAAACCATGGCGGCTGACCAACGAATTCCTGGCTGGCAGACGAGTTCGCTATCTCCATCCGTTGAGGCTCTATCTTTTGGCCAGCATTTTATTTTTCTTTGCCGTGAATTACGGAGCAAGGGGGCTTCATGTTGATCCGAGTAAAATTGGCCCCAAGGACCGCGCCGAAATCGAAGCCGATCTGAAGAAAGAAGATTTGCCTCCCGAGGCACGCGCGAAATTGGAGAAATTGTTACGCGAACCTTCTCCGCCTCCCGCTCCGGCAGTGCCTTCGCTTGGCGCGAGTTCACCTCCAGCGGCGCCCTCGCCTTCAGCAGGATCGACTGCCGTGCCAACGACAAAAAATTACGGGCCGGTGACAGATCGACCATTTGTGGTCTTTGATGCGGATACGAAATCGTCAACCCCGTTCGAGAAGTGGATCGAGGCGCGGGCCAAGGACAAAATGGGTGAGCACGGAACGAAAATGGGGCTCTTCATCAGCACGCTCTTCAGCAATTTGCCTTACATGATGCTTTGCTGTGTCCCGCTCTTCGCGTTTGTCCTGAAAGTTCTCTATGTCCGTCGCCACACTTTCTACATCGATCATCTAATTTACGCGCTCCACATCCACACCTTCTTTTACATCGGGATCATGTTGATCGTGCTCGCAACAATCGGACTGAATCGTGCGGTCCCGGGCGCAATCGCCGGCTGGTGCATCGCGCTGCTTTGGATCGCGTTCGGGATGCAAATATTCTTGTCGATCCGCCGGGTCTATCGACAAGGCTGGTTCATCAGCACACTCAAATTCTTCACCGGCGGTTTTATCTATCTGATGGTGCTATTCCTCGCACTGGCCGCGACGTTTTTCATAACGCTCGTGCTGCCGTCAGACTAAGTCAGCAATCGCTTCGCTTCGGCAAGTGCTTTGTCGATCTTGTCCGCGTCGGTGCCGCCACCTTGCGCGTTTTCCGGACGCCCGCCGCCTTTGCCGCCGACGATCGGCGCGATCTGTTGAATAATTTTGTTTGCCTGAAATTTCGAAGTCAGTTGCTTCGGAACAACTGCGGCCAGCGCGACATTACCGTCCTTCGTGCCCGCGAGAACGATCGGGCCGTCAAACTTTTGCTTCAACGCATCGGCAACGGCTTGTAGCAATTTGACGTCGGCGTCCGGTACACTCGCCACGCAAATTTTCTGGCCGATTTGGGACGACGCTAGATCGTCAGCGATTTGCGACGCCCGGCTGCGCAAATCGGCCTCGGCCTGCTTCGCGTGTTTCTTTTCCCAGTCGCGAACATCGACATCCAACTTTTCAAGATGCGCCGCGCGCGCATCGACTTGCTTCAGCATCTCGTCCGTTTGCACCGTGTCGGTGAAGACCGGCAGCGGCGAGAGATCTGCCTTCTTTCGCGAGAAC
>Ga0209378_1003393_pt1 | contig 10776 bp, 16 predicted proteins | sample GraSoiAngelo_156_FD_186170 | JGI IMG/M metagenome (GOLD analysis project Ga0209378, IMG submission 186170) | Grasslands soil microbial communities from the Angelo Coastal Reserve, California, USA - 14_1009_13_40cm (SPAdes) (version 2) | ecosystem: Environmental > Terrestrial > Soil > Grasslands ... | reverse complement strand
AGACCTCAAAACTGACCGTGTCAACACAATCCTCAACTCCGCTAGGAGACTACACTGTGACTGTGGCCGGCAACAGTGGCTCCATCTCTCACTCCACCATCGTCCACGTTTCAGTGAGACTTTCGCCCGATTTCTCTATCGCCGCCAACCCCTCCTCAATCACTATCTCGCAGAGTTCGTCTGGAACCTCCAACCTGACCCTGACAAGCATGAATGGGTTCAGCGGAACCGTCAACCTCTCGGCAACAGTATCACCTTCCGGTCCAAAGACATCGTTGAGCCCCACCTCAGTCACATTGGTGTCTGGAGGCTCAACCAACGCTGTCCTGACCGTCAAGGCTCTGAAGAAGACGTCTATCGGCAATTATGTTGTCACAGTCACAGCGACCAGCGGGACACTGTCCCACTCCATAACTATCTCGGTCAGCGTAACCTAAACCAATTGCGTAGAATCCTGAACCTAGCTCGTCTTCCATCGAAACAAAGACTCGTCAAAGACATGCTCTTTCCTGTCGGTTAAGCCGACGCCCCGGAAGCCCTGCAATCTATCACTCGTCCTATCGTACGATGTTTCGACGCCCTCTAGAGCCTCGACTCTTGTCTCGGGACGCATCATCTGCGCGACAATACCGGTCAGATGCGCTATCTGGTCCATGGCCGAGCCCAGCTCCTCCTCCCCCAAGAGCCCAACAGAAAAGACGAGACGTACCTTCTGATCGATAAAGGTCAGGGTGAAGGCTGCCATTTCGTGGCTAGAGGACCTTCGAGCTAGTGAAGAGTAGACCGTCTCTAAGCTTAAATGCAAATGAAACAGCAGACCCCGACACTATGGAATCTAGGGGAAAGAGGAAATTATTCCGCTACCCTTACGTCAAACCACTGGTTCTGATAATGACGGGAGTCCTGTTCGTCGGAGCCGCGGCAGCTATCACGACTCTGAACATACCGTCTACGATCATCCCGTCTCAGAACGCTGTGACCACCAGTCCATGTGGAGGGACCCTCGTTCTGAGCGGTGGACCTGCGCCGGGCACCGGTACACTCAGATACACCTGCCCCTCTTCAAGCGGGGCCTTCACAGTGACAACCGTCGGGTCTGATACCCCCACGTTCAATCCACCATCGGAGATTACCTCGGTCGGATATGTTTCCCATTCGGCATCTGACTGCTCGGGATCCACGACCCTGACCTCTGGAACGTCTACAACGCTATCCTCTACCGGGGGTTTCGACATCTGTGCGGGCTATTCCTGCCCAACTGGCTGCACCATTCCCGCATGGAGCTTCTCCTGGTCAAGCTAGGCGTTCGCAAAAAATCACTATTCGCCATTTTCCTCCTCCCATGGTGTTCTTTCTATAGAGTCGGGTCACGATTTGCAAGATTAGATACAGCGTGTCATAGTTTGTTAGAGGAACGCGTCAGGGTTTCTTCACGGACTATTCGGGTTCTGTCAACTCTTCGTCTCATGAGTAAGCTTCGGGGCATCGACTCCGAAGATTACCATAGGCGTCGGATTCCCTTTCATTGCTTCAACTGCCTGCCTTGCGGTTCTAGAGGAGTGGGAGGCCGGGAACGTGCGAACCTCACGCGTCCCCGCCGAGCCAAGTTAGCAACCACCATGAAAGAGGAGAAGCTTATCGTATCTGATATTTCAGAGAGAGATCCGACCATAAGCTAACGGAGCCACCTTTCGTAAGCTTCTATAGTCACATCACTGCTTTCTATCTGTGTCCAACTGGACTATGGGCCGAGTGTAACAGATCATTGAATCTCTTCGGTCAATTGCCCATCTGGCTCTACGGGATAGGTATGGCCTTGATCTTCTCAGGGATAGTCTGGGCTCAGCTAACACGTAGGGCTCGCTCGATTCATATCCCCTCGTCGGTAGAGGAGGCTGCACTCTTAACCGGAGTAAGAGACGGGACAGACTCGGCTGGGCTTGAAGATGAGTTTCACGATATCTCAAGCTTTGGAAACGTGGACTATAGCGAGCGGAAGGGTAGGGTGGCACGTAAAGGAGTGGGAGCAATTTTCAGCTCGGATCAAGATTGGAGTATTGGAAAGCATGCGGGATCTCGAACGCACTGGATTTCAACAACAATGCTGCTCAACGTTATTGGCTGGGGCCTGTTTCTAGTCGTATACGCTGTCCTAGTCCAGGAGTATGGCTCCAATGCCTACATGCAATTATATATCCAGACGAAGTTCGGTTTTGGAGCATATCTTCTCAACAACTACACACTTCTGATCACTGCGATGATGATGGGCTTTTTGCTATTCCGCATGCTATTCCTGAATTGGCGTCAGGCCAAGACTCGAAGAATAGACGAAGAATGACAAAGTAGAGCGCAGTATTTGCTCGTCGTCATAATGACCGACTGGTTCTTCGGACCTATTATTTTCAATTACTTTCGGGGAAAACTCGAGGCGACCGGAATGGGACTTAGACTAGTGCCATTCCTTTGATGTAAGCTTGACGCAAACACTTTTGCTATCATTTGTAAACGCCCGGTTTATCTGATGATCCCTTGGATCCGGTGGATCGGTGTGGCTATGGCTGGCTATCCACAATCACTTGGAGGTTTTCGGTCTATCCTGCTTCTAGCGTTAGGGTATGCGGCAACTAGGGTCGTTCGTGGAGGGCCCTGAAGCGAGGCGTTGTGAGATGAGTGTGGAGACAATCGAGGAGGAGTGCAAGAAAGGGATGGGAAAGGTGAAAGTCGGAAGGGCCGCACTCATCCTGTTGGCCGTTCTTCTTTTGGCCCCCACTGGCCTAGCCCCTAGGCTGAACGTGGCCCATGCTACTACTTTTCCCTGCGATTCGTCCAAGACCGTCTTGCTAATTCAGGACTCTCCGCCACGTATGCCCGCATCGAATCACGATCCCAACGGGGCTGATGTGAGCGAGCTGAAGGCCCGGAACATACCTTTCTGTATGATAAGCTCAAGCCAGATTGGGTCGACCGGCCTGGCTCGGTTCTCGGAAATAGTCATAGCTTCGACGCAGAACCAGGCGTTTTATGACAACCTCTTCCCCGGCGGCTCGGTTAGCCCCAATATTTCCAACTGGGTCCAGCATGGAGGGGTTCTCTCAGCCAACCTGGCAGACTGTGCAGGAGGAAGCTGGTCCTTCGCCCAGTGCAGTTCAGACTCATCATTTTCCTACACCTTCTTAGGAGGGGTCAGACACGTAGTCTCCTTCTCGGAGGACAACAACATCGCCGTTCAGTCTCATCCAATCATTACCGGCCAGTTCGGAGGAACCCATGGCGGCCAGATCGTCGACAATAGTTGCCTCCAAGATCTTGACTGTTGGCAACACTCATCCCACGGGTACTTTACCAACCTACCGGCAGGCACCATAATAATTCTCACCGATTCAAACGGGCCAGTGTTCATTGAGTACCGCCATGGCGACGGGTTGGTCATAGCCACGACCACCTCGATAGAGTGGAGGTACGACTATTTCCAGCTGAACTTTCAGAACCAAAAGCTCTTGGCGAACGAGATAGGCTACCAAGTCTTCAAGGCCCAGTGCCAAGAGAACGACGGTGAAGGCGAGTTTGAAGGGAACCACGGTCACGGGCACTTCAAGCACGATCTTGACAAGTGTGAGGATGGAGATGCGGATGAGGTGTCGTCCGGAGATCGCGGAGACGGTAGGAACTTCCATTCCACCTGGATCCAGTCGGTCCAACTCGAGAAGTCAGTTCAACTCAACGAGGTGACTAGGACGGTTACTGTTATTGGACTCGGCATCAGCGGTGGACTGCCAGTCTCATTCACATACATTGCGATAGAGCCGACTCTGACAGCGCCCGGCTGGGTCAGTTTCACCTTCAGTGACGGATTCGCTAACGCAGGCCCAGTGACAATCGGCAGTATCGTACTGCACGGATGGTAGGTTCCCGGTCCTAGAACTCCAACCTTTTCCTACTTCAATTATGACTAAACGATAGCGATCCTCAGACTTTCGTCAAGTTGGACCTTCTTGGTGGAGAGTATCCGTTTAACCTATTCTTCTGATGGAATTGCTTGACAGCACTCTCCACACATCCCAGCCGGTCTTCCATCGAAATAGTGACTCGTCAAAGACATACTCCTTCCTGTCGGTTACCCCGACGCCCCGAAAGTTCTACCTCCCGCAACGGAACATCCTCCAGCATGTTCTCAAGCTTCCCGAGAACCTCCTCAGGAATCAGAAAGAAATCGCCAGTTATCTTCACCGATCGGATCAGACCCTGCTCCTCCCTCAACCGGACCCTGACCAGCTTCCCCCCAGGAGCCTTGTAATCAGCCGACCTCAACCTGTGCGAGTTCAAACCGAGGTTCCGCTCCCTCCAACGCATCGGTTGGCCCACTCTTGAACTTGACTTATGATTGATCTATCTCAATATGGAAACGCTGACTAGAGTTATTGTCCAGTGCGTCCCAGACGATGAAGCTTACAAGGATGATTGAAACATCGATTTCTATGCAAACCCTCACCAACAAGTCCATGTATCAGTTCTAGGACTGGCCTGTTCATGGCGAAAGACGCGGATGTTGAGCGAAAGAAAATCGTCCAGGGTCTGAGAAATCTCCTCCCATACCTCAAGGATTGGAATGCCTGGCAACGGGAGGTTGTGCGCCTTGAGAAAAACGTCGTCAAGCTTCGTAAGCATAGATACGGAAAACTGGCTAGGACCTTGGAGGATAGCCTATCGATCCTGAGACTGGTGTTAGATGAGGAAAGGAAAGTGCACGCCTTTACTGTGAACCGGCTAATAATCAGACTGGGCAGAGGAGACAAACCTGCGCCCAAGCCCTAGGGCCGAGCCTACGACGAGATTTTCGAGGAAAATTCTCAGAACAATCAGAAAGAGAAGACCCTAACTGGTCTTCCATCGAAACAAAGACTCGTCAAAAAAATACTCTCTCTGATCATTCAGTCCTACACCTCGAAAGTTTTGCCATCTATCTGTGCTCAGGTCATACGATGCTTCAACCCGCTCTAGGGGCTCGGTCATCGTCTCAGGACGCATCATCTGTGCTATGATACCGGTTAGATGTCCTATCTGGTCCATAGCTGAGCCCAGCTCCTCATCCTTCAAGAGCCCCAGAGAAAAGACGAGACGTGCTTTCTGATCGATAAAGGTCAGGGTGAACGCTGATCCTAGCCTGCCCCTCCTGTAGCTGATCTGCTTGAACAATTCTTTGAGACCACGCCAATCATCCTGGAGAATATCAGTGAAGAAGCTCCGCTCGTAAGGATGATGAAAAACAATGTTGACACGTGTCCCAACGGTCTCGTCCAGAAGATCAGAATAGGAAGGCTGTTCTAGCCGGAAATGTTTCTTGAGAAGCTTGTAGAGGGCCTCATGCTCAAACGGAGACAACTCTCCTTCGATGAGTACTTCTGCAGCCGGCTTACGACTGTCCATGGAAGAATCGCGGGTCCCGAGATACAGGCGAACCTAGCGCTGAGTCTCGTTTATACGTGAGGAATGCCCCTCAAAAAGTGACAAAATGCCCACCTGGCGCCAAATTCGATGCCCCATATGTGACGTTCTTATTGATAGGCTCGAGTACAGGAACCATCTGAGATCCATACACCCGTCCTATGAAGCTTGGGAACAGAAAAACTCTCGAAACGCCTTCGTAGCACTTGTTATCGTGTTAGGTATCGTAGTGACGTCAACTTTTCTTTTGCCTCGCAATGACTTGATCTTGTCTCTAGGAGCGCTTAGTGTCGTGGCGTGGGCGACAATAAGTATCTCTTACAAGTTGAGGGGCAAGAGGAAATTCAAACTTTCTTGGAAAGAGCAGAACCAAAGAGGTACACAGCCAATTGCGTGATATTATTCTCCTAGAAACACAATGACAGGCTAGACATTAATCCAGTCTAATTCCATCATAAGAACATGGGCCTCCCGCTACAGGGTCTGCGAGTAATCGATCTGACACAGGACTTCGCCGGCCCCTTCTGCACCATGATACTATCTGATCTAGGAGCGGAAGTGATCAAGATCGAGAAACCAGATGGCGGGGATGAGACACGTGCGTGGGGTCCACCGTTTATTGATGGTATCAGCTACTACTTCCTCTCTCTCAACCGGGGAAAGAAAAGCGTTGTACTGGATCTGAAGAAGCGCGAGGCGCAGAAGATCGTCCGGAAACTGGTTGTTGATTCTGACATTTTCGTCGAGAGCTCTCGACCAGGACAGATGTCCCGGTTCAACCTCGACTATCCGAAATTACGGAAATTAAACAAGGCGCTGGTCTATGCATCGATCTCCAGTTTCGGCCAGACAGGACCCTACCGCGACCGGCTGGGTTACGATATCGTCGCGTTTGCGATGAGCGGAATAATGTCTTCAACCGGGGAAGAAGGACGAGCGCCAATCAGGATGAGCGTTCCAGTTGCTGATATCGCTGCGGGACACTATGCGTCCACCGCGATACTTGCCGCGCTTTCCCGGAGGTTGGTAACTGGAAGAGGCGATTATATCGACCTATCCCTGCACGACTCTATCGTATCATGGCTCACCTATCAAGCCAGCTACTATTTCGCCACCGGCAGAGAACCCCAACGGCTAGGCTCAGCCCACCCAAGCATCGTCCCATACGAGGCGTTCAGATGCGAGGACAGGGATCTAGTTCTCGCGGTCGGAAACGATCATCAATGGAAGAATTTCTGCCACGTCACAGGGCTAGAAAGGCTGATCACGGATCGAAGATTCTCTACGAATCCGGCCAGGGTCAAGAACAGACATCTCCTGATACCCGTTCTACAGCAGATGTTTCGTCGCAAAAAGGCCAAGGAGTGGCACAGGATTCTAGTTCAAGCACAAGTTCCGGCCACACCAGTCTTCAACATTCGAGACGTGGCGCGAGATCCCCAGATCCGCAATAGGAGAATGATCATCAGGTCCGACGGCGATGTTTCGCATCTAGGCTCACCGATGAGATTCTACGAGACAAAACCGAAGAGAACAGCATCCGCCCCACAACTAGGACAACACACCAGAGAGATTCTAGCTGAGCTATAGACTGTTCCTCTCAGGGAGTCAAAAAAACTCAAACAAGCAGTGCGCTAGGATAACACTGCTGGTTCGGTGCTAGTCTTATCTTTTGTAGACAAGGCTCTACTAACTCTTCGACTGACCGTACAGTCCGCTAACTGTCGTCGGGACAGATAGGCGACCGCGGCGTCTGTCTTTGCGAGTCCCGTCGAACCCTTAGTACAGCTCAGGAACTGCTTTGTCCGGGTTTTCCAGAAGCAGTCTGACTCCATGTAGAGGTCAAGTTTCGAATGCGTATTGGACTGCTTGGTCTAGCGACATCTTGCGTCCTTCTTCCCAAAGTCTAGAGAACTTGTCTTCCTCAACGGCCTTGCGAAGTCGTGAAACCGTACGGTCTCGCTCTACACTCTCATCCGGGTCTGGCGTCATTCCGGAGGACTCGAAGAGGGTCTCTGAAGCCCCCAACAACTTGACCGCTCTGTCAAGTTTTCTTTCTTCCAATGCAACCATGCTGAAATGGAGCGGGAGGTAGGGCAACATGTACATGCTTCGCTGTTTGTACATAATTTCCCCGGCCTGTCGATACCAGTCTTTCGCCCGATTGATATCTCCCGTATGAAGTGCCACTGACCCCAGGTTGTCCAGCTCAGTAGACTCTAGCCCCTGGTCTCCTAGTTTCCTAGCGAGCGCGAGGCTTTCTAGGTACAGTTCTTTGGCGCGTTGAAAATTGCCTTCCATCTTCGTCGCGGCCGCCAACATATGAAGGGGGCGTGTTTCTGCCCACTCGTCGTCCATACTACGCGCGATTCCTCGGGCTTCTTCACTACGCGACTTGACTTTTGCATAATTGCCTTCCCGTAGAGCAATCCTTGCCAGTCCCGTAAGGGCCCTCACTATTGACGGTCTGTCATTCTTCTCTCGCGAGACTGCTAGGCATTCGTCGAAAAGTCTCTCTGCTTCCTTATTGTCATCCTGGCGGAAAGCTAGCATTCCGGCACCGTACAGCACCAGCCCTAACATCTTGGTCCGCGGTTTCGCCGCGGGCAACTCGAGGAGCCTGACAACGAGTTTCCGCCCCTCCTCTACATGACCTTTGTCTATCCAGAACCGCCAAAGAAGCGACACAAACTGGAAGGCCCTGTCTGTCTGACCGTTATCTATGAACCACGCCAGTGCGGCTAGGAGCTGCTTGTGGCGAGGTTCGAATTTCTGAGATAACTCTCCCGACTTGGGCCCTTCCATCATTGCTTCGAACTGCTTAGCAAACTCAAGAGAATCAACGGCCTCTGTACGATCCAAGAATATCCCAGCAGTCCCAATACTGAAACGGACAATTATTAGGCTGTTTCTACGAGCCTCAGTTTTCAGATGAATCCCTCGACTTGTTCAATTGGAATGAAAGCCATCTTTTGCGCGTCGGATTTGAGCCCGCAGCACGGTGGTTTCGCCCGTTTAGCCCCCAAAAGGGCGTATTTGTCCGGGGTGCCTGTTTCTACCTGTTGCCCAGATGGTATGAGCGGGAGCTCTGTGAGGAGCCATTGTTTGTATTGGGTGAGCAAGAAGTTGGCGCAGTTCAAGCATCTGCCGAATGGTCCCGTTTGGGTGATCAATATCCGGGACCAAAGAGCCGAGGATGATTGCGATGATTCCGAGAGGCGGTGAAACGTTGAGTCTCGACAGACCAAACCAGAGCACGAATCTTGCCAGGGCATGGGTTGCCCCCATCGATCTCCGAAGGCATACTCCTTCGCAGTCAAAATCCTGGGCTATATCGCAAGGAAAGACCGGTTGATAAGAATAAATTCGTAGGTGTTTAGCTCGTTATGTAGACAACCGTACACGACAGAGAATACCGTGTCGACTGGTTTGATGGCTGCGAATAGAACTCGCGCTGGGTCTTGGGAGAAAAAGAGGGTAATTGGGAGAATAGGATCTGGAGCTAGGTGACGTTGATGGATCCTTTCATCCAGGGATGAAAGAGACAAGCGTAGGTGTAGGTACCAGTGTTGAGTGTGCCAGTGTCGAGTGTCCAGGATTGTCCTGGTACGAGTGTCTGGTTGAAGACACCGTCACTGATCGGTATGATCAAGGTCTTGAAGCCCTCTGTGACTGGGATGGCGATGGTGTAGCTGCTGAACGTGTGGGGCAGTATGACGGCGAGGTCGCGTGGGAGGTAGCCCCAGCTTGCGCTGCCTGAGAAGAACTGGGTTGTGCTGCCTTGGTTGTGGTCGATGCTTACGCTAGCACTCGGTGAGCTAGTGCCGGTGGCCACGTGGAGGAGCGCCTGCATCCATGGATGGATCTGGCAGAAGTAGTGATAGTCGCCTGGAGACAGTTCTGCAGTGTTCAGGCTCCACGACTGGCCCGACTGGATGGGTATCTGTATTCCGCTGTCAAAGTGGCCGTCAGGGATTGGTAGCTGGACGTTGACGCCCTCAAAGCTGACCGTCATCTTTGTAGTGTACGAGGTAACAGTGTGCTGGTCATAGCCATTATCGGTCCATGTGACAGTGCCGCCCCGGCTTACTGTCACGACTCCCGGATGAAAGTTGAATGCGCCGGCTCCGGGGAAGCTGAAAGTAGTGGGGTTGAAGTGAGCGACGTCTATGATGCTGATGCCGGCTTGTGAGGAAGCGGCGTTGACGGGGGTTGCAAATAGTAGAGTTGCGAGAATGCTGATGGCAGGAAGAATTCTGACTATACGCAATATTGTTCGGTGTGTGGGTTTGTGTGTTTGTTAATAAGCCTGGGCTGTAAAAGAGAAGATTCCTCTGTCTCCAGATACCCCTCATAGGGAGCGCTTGGCCATGAGGAGACGGATCCCGAGACTGCAATAGAATGGGAGCCCCAGACTCAGGGTCCTGCCAAAACATCGTACTAGTGGGTCTCTTCTTCCTATTTCGATCTGATTTTCCGGAGACGAGGCAGCTTCGTTGAATTTGTATCTCCAGGGGGGATCATTGGGTCTCGGGTGGATTCTCCTTCGAGGAGAGGCTCGAAGAACCTGACAAATTCAGGATCAAGAAATCCCTCCTGCTTTGCGAGCTTGAATACCAATTGAAAGCGCGGTAGACCCGCGTATACTGCCATCTGGCTTCCCGTCCAAACCCGCCAGTGCTCATCCGTCACTATCCGGGAACGGCGTAGGACGAAAATGTCCTCAAAAGTGTCTATCACATCTCTGAAGAAATAGTATACATCGCCACCGCCGACGGAGTCCACCACCTCCTTTATTTCCGGCCGCGAGTTTTGCAGCTCTTCCTCTATTCCAGGGACCTTGAAGAACCTAGCGCGTATCTGTTGAAGCCTCACCGAGATCTCTCGATTGCTCTCCAGCAAAGTTGCGCGAGTAGCCTGCTCCGCCTGCCGTCGAGCGGCAACCACCTGGCTCCTCGAATAAATGAGAGAAGCTGCTCCAGAAGCGACCCCCAAGAGCCCCAGGATAATTCCATAATCGACCATGCCCGACTCAATACCAGCCTTCACAAGTATGATTTGCGGTTACCGGTTCTGTTAACTCTTCGTCTGATGAGTTGGCTTCGGGGCATCGACTCCGGGGATTACCGTAGGCGTCGGGTTCCCCTTCATTGCTTCAACTGCCCTGCCTTGCGCCTCTAGTATGATGGGAGGCCGGGAACGTGCGAACCTCACCCGTCCCCGCCGAGCCAGGTTCACGGCAGCCACCTGGTCCCGGTCCATTACTATTCGACATTTAACACACCAGAGCTTACGGGCCAGTCGTTTGTCCGATTGGAGTCTCTCCCCGCATCT
>Ga0209378_1003390_pt1 | contig 10779 bp, 9 predicted proteins | sample GraSoiAngelo_156_FD_186170 | JGI IMG/M metagenome (GOLD analysis project Ga0209378, IMG submission 186170) | Grasslands soil microbial communities from the Angelo Coastal Reserve, California, USA - 14_1009_13_40cm (SPAdes) (version 2) | ecosystem: Environmental > Terrestrial > Soil > Grasslands ... | reverse complement strand
TCGCAGCGAGGCGCCGTTCCAGAAGCCCGAGGACCTGCGCAAGGTGAAGGGCATCGGCGACAAACTCTACGACCGGCTGAAGGACCAGATCAGGGTCGAGCCGGCAGCGACTCCGAAGGGCCGCGGCAGCTGAGCCGCGGCGTGTGGCCGGATCACGGGGGCGGGCCGACAACGAGGGCGGGCGGCCCGTCTCCCCGGCCTTCTCTTCAGCCGCCGCGCAGCGCGCGGATGGTCGCGCCGTAGTCGGGCGACTCGAAGATTGCGGAGCCCGCGACGAGAACGTCGGCGCCCGCGGCGGCTGCCGCGGCGGCGTTGTGCGGCTTGATGCCCCCGTCCACCTCGATGACGAAGCGGGCGCCGGTCTCGCTGCGCAGGCGGCGTGCGGCGGCGAGCTTCTCCAGGGAGCCCTCGACGAAGGGTTGCCCGCCCCAACCGGGGTTGACGCTCATCACCAGCAGGAGGTCGATCCCATCCGCGAACGGACGGATGCGCTCGAGGGGCGTGGGCGGGTTGAGCGCCAGCCCCGGACGCGCGCCGGCCCCGCGGATGGCGGCCAGGGTGGCCGCGACGTCGGTCGAGGCCTCGACATGCACCGTGACGCCGCCGGCGCCGGCACGCACGAACTCCTCGACCTGCTTCTCGGGCGTCTCGATCATCAGGTGGACGTCGAGCGGCAGCTGGGTCGCCCGGCGGATCGCCGCCACCACCAGCGGGCCGATGGTGATGGGCGGCACGAAACGTCCGTCCATGACGTCGACGTGGATCCAGTCGGCGCCGGCCGCGGTGACCGCGCGCACCTCCTCGGCGAGGCGCCCGAAGTCGGCGGAGAGAATGGAGGGCGCGATGGCCGTCACGCGCTCGGTCTAGCGGAGGGCGGCGCGCGAATCCAACCGCAGGCGGGCCGCGAAGAAGCCGTCGAGGCCGTGGCGGTGCGGCAGGGTGCGGAGGTATCCCGCGGGCGCGAGGAGATCGCGCGCCAGCGCGGGCCGCTCGAGCACGAAGGCGGGGTGCGCGCCTTGGAACCACTCGACCACGTCCTCGTTCTCCTCGCGCGCGAGCGTGCAGACCGCGTACACGAGCAGGCCGCCGGGGCGGACGAGCGGGGCAACACCCGCCAGGATCTCCCGCTGGAGCGCGGCGAGGCGCGGGATGTCCTCCGTGCGCCGCCGCCAGCGTAGCTCCGGGTGCCGGCGGAGCGTGCCGAGCCCGCTGCACGGCGCGTCCACCAGCACGGCGTCGAAGGGACGTGCGAAGGGCGGGCGGCGGGCGTCGCCGACCGCGGCCTCGACGCACGCGGCGCCGAGCCGCAGCGCCTCGTCCCGAACGCGGCGGACGCCGCCCGGGCGGCGATCGAGGGCCGCCACGAGCCCGCGCCCCGCGAGCAGCGCGGCCGCCTGCACCGCCTTCCCGCCCGGTGCGGCGCACGCGTCGAGGAGCCGGTCGCCGGGCGCGAGCGCGAGCAGCGTGGTGACGAGCTGCGAGGCCTCGCCCTGGAAGGCGAGCCGCCCGTCGCGCCAGGCGGGGAGCGCGCGCAGGCGCGCGGCGCCCTTCTCGACCACCAGACCGTCGGGCGCCCAGGCGCTCGGGAGCGCGGCCACGCGCGCCGCCGCGAGCTCGGCACGGAGAGCGTCGGGGGTGGTGCGAAGACGGTTGGCACGCACCGCGCTCGGCCCGCGCACGTTGTTCGCCGCGAGGAGACGCGGCAGCTCGTCGCGCCCCAGCTCGGCCGCCCAGCGCTCGACCAGCCAGCGCGGGTGCGACCACTCGATCGCAAGGCGCTCGAGCGGGTCGGCGGCGGGATCGGGCAGCACGAGCCCGGCCGCGCCGGCCACGGCGGCGCGGCGCAGGACCGCGTTCACCAGGCCGGCGGCGCCCGCGCCCCGAGCGGCGCGCGCCAGGCCCACGCTCGCGTCCACCGCGGCGTAGGCCGGGACGCGGTCCAGGAAGAGGAGCTGGTAGAGCCCGAGCCGGAGCGCCGCCCGGACCGGGGGGTCGAGGTCCGCGACCGGCATGCGCACGAGCCCTTTCAGATGGTGGTCGAGGCGGCCTTGCCAGGCGAGGGTCCCGTACACCAGGCGGGTTGCGAGGGCCTGGTCGGCGGCGTGCGCCAGGCGGGCCGCGCGCCTCGGCGCGCGCGCCAACCGGTCGGCGAGCAGCACGTCGGCGAAGGCGTCCGTCGTCTCGACGCGCACGAGCACCTCGTGCGCGACGATGCGCGCGTCCGTCCCCGCTACCCCGCGCCGAGGCATGTGCCCGGGGCGAGCCGGTGCCCGATCAGGAACTCCGCGGCGGAGAGGCGGCGCCGCCCCTCGAGCTGGACCTCGAGCAGGCGGAGCGCTCCCGTGCCCGCCGCGACCACGAGCCCATCCGGCCCGGCTGCGACCACCTGGCCGGCGGGCCCGGTGCCGGTCGCGAGCGCGGCGCGGTGGACCTTGAGGAGCTTCCCCCCGAGGGTGGTGAACGCCGACGGCGAAGGGGCGAGCGCGCGCACCTGGCGCTCGAGCTCGATCGCCGTGCGGCGCCAGTCGAGGCGACAGTGCTCGCGCTCGATGCGCGGCGCGAAGGTGACGCCCGCGGCGGGCTGCGGGACCGGGCGCAGCGTGCCGGCCTGGAGGCCGTCGATCGCCTCGCCGATGGCCGCCGCGCCGAGACGCGCGAGCCGCTCGCCGAGCGTGCCGCCGGTGTCGTCGGGCGCGATCGGCGTCTCGCGCTGGAGGAGGATGTCGCCCGCGTCCATCTCCTCGTTCATCGCCATGATGGTGACGCCGGTGACGGTATCGCCCGCGAGGATTGACCAGGCGATCGGCGCCGCGCCGCGGTGGCGCGGCAGGAGCGAGGCGTGGACGTTGATGCAGCCGCGGGGCGGCAGGTCGAGGACGGCGCGCGGCAGGATCTTCCCGTAGGCGGCGACCACGACGAGGTCGGGCGCGAGGGCGCGGAGCGCGTCCTGGAAGGCGGCGTCGCGCAGCCGCTCGGGCTGCAGCACGGGGAGCCGGTTTGCCTCGGCCAGGCGCTTCACCGCGGGCGCCGACACCCCGAGCCCGCGGCCGCGCGGGCGGTCGGGCTGGCAGACGACGCCCACCACCGGATCGGCGCGCACCAGGAGCGCTTCCAGGATCGGGCACGCGAAAGCCGGCGTGCCCATGAACACCATGCGCCAGTGGCTGGTCAGATGAGGAGCGGGCGCGCGCCGCCGCTCTTCCGCCCCTGGCGCTCGAGCTTGCGCTGGCGCGCGCGGTAGAGGTCGCGCTTGAGTCGCGACAGCCGGTCCAGGAAGAGCCGCCCGTCGAGGTGGTCGATCTCGTGCTGCAGCGCGACCGCGAGCAGCTCCTCGGCCTCGACCTCGACCTCGCGCTCCTCGGGCGTCCACGCGCGCACCAGCACGCGTCGCGCGCGCTTGACCGGGGCGGTGAGGCCGGGGACCGAGAGGCAGCCCTCCTCCCACACCACCTCGCCCTCGCGCTCGGCGATCTCGGGGTTGATGAGCTTCAAGAGCCGCTTCCCGGGCGCCTCGTCCTCTCCGTGGAGGTCGAGCACGATGACGCGCTGGCCGACCCCCACCTGCGTGGCGGCGAGGCCGACGCCGGGCGCGGCGTACATCGTCTCCGCCAGGTCCTCGATGAGGGTGGCCACCTCGCCGCCGATCGTGGCGACCGGGGCCGCGCGCTTCTTCAGGAGCGGATTGGGATACTCGAGTATCTGGCGGAGCGCCATGCGGAAGGGGACGGGATAGCGAATCTATAACATGCTGTATGGATCCACATCAATTACGAGGCGCACCGGCGCGCGCGTCGCGCCGGGCAGCGCGCTCCGCGCGGCGGCCGCGAGGGTGCGGAGTGCGCGCACGTCGCCGCTGCGCAAGAGGATTTGCCAGCGCCAGCGCCCGCGCACGCGCTCGAGCGGCGGGGGCGCGGGGCCGACCACGCTCTCCTCGCCGAGGCCCAGCTCGGGCGCACGGCGGCGCATGCGCCCGGCCAGCTCGCGCGCGGCGCGCTCGACCGCGGCGCCGTCCTGGCCGTCGAGCCGCAGGTTGACGAGGCGCGCGAAGGGCGGGTAGCCGAGCGTGCGGCGGCGGTCGAGCTCGCGCGCCATGAAGCCTGCGTAGTCGTGGTGCGCGGCGGCCGCCACGCTCGGGTGCTCGGGGCGGAAGGTCTGCACCACCACGCGCCCCGGGGTGTCGCCGCGGCCGGCGCGGCCCGCCACCTGCACGAGGAGCTGGAAGGTGCGCTCGGCGGCGCGGAAGTCGGGCACGTTGAGCGACAGATCGGCGAGCAGCACGGCGACCAGGGTCACGCCCGGCACGTCGTGCCCCTTGCTCACCATCTGCGTGCCGACCAGGATGTCGGTGGTTCCCGCGCGCCAGTCGCGCAGGATGCGGCGCTGCGCGCCGAGGCGCTGCGCGGCGTCGCGGTCGAGCCGGTCGACGACCGCCAGCGGGTAGCAGGCGCGCAGCGCGGCCTCGATCTGCTCCGTCCCCACCCCGAACGCCTCGAGGGCGCGCGCGCCGCACGCCGGGCAGGCGGCGGGTGGCCGACGCGTGTGGCGGCAGTGGTGGCAGACGAGCGCCCCGGCCGCGCGGTGCCAGGCGAGGGTCACGCTGCACAGCGGGCAGTCGAGGGCGGCGCCGCAGCCGGCGCACTGCAGGTAGACCGCGAAGCCGCGGCGGTTCAAGAAGACGAGCGTCTGCCCGCCGGCGGCGAGGTTCGCCTCGAGCGCGCGGCGGAGCTCCTCGGAGACCAGGCGCGGGCCCTTCCGATCGTCGGTGCGGCCGCGGAGGTCGACCACGTCCACCGCGGGCAGCGAGTGCGCGGTCGGCCGCTCGGGCAGCCCGAGCAGGCGGTGCCGGCCGTCGAGCGCGGCCCGGTAGCTCTCGGCCGAGGGGGTGGCGGAGGCGAGCACCACCACCGCGCCGGCGAGGCGGGCGCGGACCACGGCGAGGTCGCGCGCATTGTAGCGCAGCCCCTCCTCCTGCTTGTAGGCCGCGTCGTGCTCCTCGTCCACCACCACGAGACCAAGCCGCCGGGCCGGCGCGAAGACCGCCGAGCGCGCGCCGACGACGACCCGCGCCTGGCCCGAGAGGATGCGCCGCCACTCGCTCCAGCGCTCGCGCGGCCCGAGCCCGCTGTGCAGGACCGCCACCTCGCTCCCGAAGCGGCCGCGCACGCGCTCGACGAGCTGGTGCGTGAGCGCGATCTCCGGCACGAGCAGCACGACCTCGCGCCCCGCGGCGAGGGTCGCTTCGGCGGCGGCGAGGAAGACCTCGGTCTTGCCGCTGCCGGTGATGCCGTGCAGGAGGAAGGAGGCGTGCCCCCCGCCTGCCACCGCCTGCGCGATCGCGTCGGCGGCCGTGCGTTGCGCCGGCGTGAGGGTGGGGCGGGGCGCGTCCTCGGGCGCCGCCGCCGTGGCGCGTGCGCGCACGATGGGCTCGGCGAGCCCGGCGGCCACCAGCGCGCGGAGCGCCGCGGCGCCGATGCCGGCCGCGCGCGCGGCCGGGGAGGTGAGCTGCGTGTCCGGGGCCGCGGCGAGTACGTGGTAGGCGCGCGCGCGGGCGGGCGCGCGGCGGGCGAGCGCCGTCTCTTCCTCGGCGGAGAGGCGGCGGGCGAGCCGGAGCGCACGCTCCTCGCTCGGTCGTGGGACGGAAGCCGGCACGATGGTCGCGATCACCTCGGCGAGCGAGGCGAGGTAGTAGCGCGCGGTCCAGCGGCAGAGCTCGAGCAGGTCGGCAGGCAGGAACGGGTCCGCGTCGAGCACGTCGACGATGCTGCGCAGCTCGCCGGGCGGCAGGGTGTCGGCGAAGGCGGCGACCACCCCCGTGCGCGTCTGGCGGCCGAGCGGCACGCGCACGCGCACACCGGGCCGGACGCGTTCCCGCAGCGGCTCCGGGATGCGGTAGGTGAGGAGGTCGTGCCGCGGGACGGGCGGCAGCGGGGCGATGGCGACCAGGCGATGCATCGCGTGCGAGTGTGTCACGATTTCGTCTCGTCAGACAGAAAATGAACAGGGCGGTCCGGCGTGCGCGCCGCGTTTCCCAGCCGGTAAACGGCTTTCGGCGCTCCTTCCCGTGGCACCCGACTTGCAGTTTCGGCGCTCAGCCCCTCCTTTCTGCACACGAGGAGACCCGGTTTGCGAAGACGCAACCGGGTCTTCTCGTTTCTGGAGTCCGACGGCGCCGGGAGGGCACATGGGTTGCATTGTGCAGGATGTCGGGAGGGGAACTTTGAGCGATCGTGCTTTGACATCGGATTCCCTGCAGCGCATAGTCGGAGGAGGTTTTTCGCTGGGTTTCCGCGTCTTAGGCCGCCTCGCCGCCAGGCCGAGCCGTGGGTGGGGAGAGATGAGGAGGAGGATGCCTTGGCGCTCACAGATGGTCTGAGCCGTCATCCGCTCGTCAAGCGGGTCCTGGGCGCGAAGCTCAAGAATCCGTTCCGCCGCCAGAGCGGCTTCCTGGTCCTCGACATCGGCTCGAGCAGCGTCAAGCTCGCCGAGGTGCAGCAGGGGGCCAGCGGGCCGCGTCTCACCGCGCTCGGCCTGGCCGCGCTGCCGCCCACCGTCATCCAGTCGAACGTCATCCAGGACGAGGGCCCGGTGATCGAGGCCATCCGCAAGCTGGTGCGAGACACCGGCGCCAAGGCCGAGCAGGTCATCACCGCCGTCCCGGGGCCGGCAGTGATCGTGAAGAAGGTCATCCTGCCGGGGCAGACGGGCGCGGCGGTCGACGCCGCCGTCCTGGCCGAGGCGAGCCACCTGATCCCGGATTCGCTCGACAACGTCAACCTCGACTACCAGGTGATCGACTGGATCGAGGACGGCAACAAGATGGAGGTTCTGGTCGTCGCGGTGAAGAAGGAGATCATCAACAGCTACACCGAGGCGATCCGCGCGGCCGAGCTCGAGCCGGTGCTGGTCGACGTCGACTACTTCGCGCTCGAGAACATGTTCGAGCTCAACTACGACGCGCCCGAGGGGCACCCGATCGGGCTGGTCAACATCGGGGCGCGCTACTCGTCGATCAACATCTTGAAACAGGGCCGCTCCACCTTCACCGGCGACGTACCGGTGGGCGGCGCCGAGTACAGCGACGCGCTCGTACGACAGCTCGGGCTCTCGCCGGCCGACGCGGAGGCGCTGAAGACGGGCCGGCCCGCCCAGGGCGTCGATGCCGGCACGGCCGAGCCGGTCCTCGCCTCGGTGACGGAGTTCATCGTCGAGGAGATCCAGCGGGCGCTCAGCTTCTTCTGGACCGCCGCCACCGACGAGCCGCTCGGCGGCATCATCCTCTCGGGCGGCACGGCGCGCATGCCCGGCCTCCCGGCGCAGCTGACGCAGCGCCTCGGGTGTGCGGTCGAGGTGGCGAACCCCTTCCGGCGCCTGCAGGTCGAGCGCGGCGTGGATCGGGGCCTGATCGAGACGAGCGGCCATGCGCTCGCCGTGACCGTGGGGCTCGCGACCCGCCGTCCGGGGGACAAATGATCCGCATCAACCTTCTTCCAGGCGAGGAGGCGGAGCGCGCGGCGGGCCGCCGGGAGAACCTCGCCCTCGGCACCCTCGTGTTCGGGGTCGCGGTGGCCGGCCTCGTCGCCGCGCACCTCTGGCAGGGCATCCGCAGCTCCGCGACGCACCATGAGCTGAGCCGCGTGCAGGGCGAGCTCAAGGCCATCGAGGGCCCCTATGCGGACGCGTTGCGCATCGAGCAGCAGAAGCAGGAGCTGCGCGAGAAGCTGCGCGTGATCGGTCAGCTCGAGGCCAAGAAGGTCGGGCCGGTGCGCATTCTGGCGGACCTGTCGAGCGCCATACCGGACAAGCTCTGGCTCACCGACTTCTCGGATCAGGGCGGGACGCTCCGGCTGACCGGCATCGGCGTGGACGAGCAGACGGTCGCCGACTTCCTGCGCCGGCTGGGCACGCTCCCCTTCTTCCAGAGCGTCGACCTCGACGAGACGAGTCAGGTCGATCAGGACGGCGCCAAGCTCAAGAAGTTCGTGATCCGCGGGCAGATCGACTACGGCGCACCCGCCACCGCGGTGGCTCAGGCCGGCGCCGCCGCGAAACCCGCGGCCAAGCCGGGGGCGGGAGGGACGAGATGATCCTCGACGACCTCTTCGATCGGCCGCCCCGTCAGAAGGTCGCCATCATGGGCGGCATCGTCCTGGCGGTCGCGGTGCTCGACTGGACCTACCTCTACGGTCCGAGCCAGCGCGCGCTCGCGGACCTCCAGGCCGAGGTGTCGCAGCGGCGTACCGAGCTCGACGGCAAGCGCAGCAAGACCGACGCGCGCGCGGCCCTCGAACGCCAGCTGCGCGACCTGGGCGCCGAGTTGAAGCGCGCGCAGGCCCGGCTGCCCGACCAGCGCGAGATCGCCAACCTGCTCGACAGCGTCGCGGCCAGCGGGCGCCAGGCGGGGCTCGAGATCACGCTTTTTCGGCAGAAGCCCGAGGTCGCGCACGACTTCTACGCCGAGGTGCCGGTCGAGATGCAGATGCGGGGCACCTATCACGACGTGGCGCTCTTCCTGGACCGCGTGAAGCGCCTCGACCGTATCGTGAACGTCGCCAACATCCAGCTCACCAAGCCGCGCCTCGAGGGGGAGCGGATGCTGCTCGACGCGGCCTGCACCGCGACCACCTTCCGCTTCCTCGACGAGACCGAGCGGCAGAAGCTGCTCGATGAGAAGAAGAAGAACGAGCAGAAGCCGGGGAAGTCGGCATGATGCGCTGGACGGGTTCGGGGCTGAGGGTCGTGGTGGTGGGGGCGGCGCTCGCCGCAGCGGCGGCACGCGCGGAGACCGCGGCGACGCCCGCGGAGGCGGCGCCGGCGGACGCGGAGATGGCGCGCACGACCGAGCCGGCGGGGGACATCCCCTACGACTCGGCCGGGCGGCGCGATCCGTTCCGGCCGCCGCGCACGGGAATCACGGCGCACACGGGCGAGCAGCGCACGCCGCTCCAGCGCTACGAGATCACGCAGCTCCGCCTGGTGGCGGTCATCTACGACACCAAGGACCCGCGCGCGGTGGTCGAGGACGATCAGGGCCTCGGCTACATCGTGCACGTCGGCACGCCCATCGGGCCGAACGGGGGCCAGGTGCGCGGTATCGAGCGGGGGCGCGTGCTCATCACGGAAGACTCCGTCGACTACTATGGTGAGCACCGCGAGAACGAGGTGACGATGGTGCTGCGGACGGCCGAGAGGGGGAAGTGATGAGGAGGTCGGGTGGTGCGGTTGTCCTCGTCGTGATCGGCCTCGCATGCTCGCCGATCAAAACGGCGCATGCGCCGGCGGATGCCCCGGCGGCGACGCCCGGGGCCGAGACGGCCTCGGGCACGGAGGCGACCTGGATCGACGTGACCAACGCCGAGGTGGCGCAGGTCGGCGCGGGCCGGCGGCTCACGCTGGCGCTCACGCGGACGCCCGAGGCGGTCGGCGAGCGGGAGATGAGCTCGCCCCCGCGGCTGGTGCTCGACCTGGCCGGGCCGCGTCCGGCCGAGGCGCGGCCGGTGACCGCCTTCCCGCTCGCCGACGAGCTCGTCTCGCGCGTGCGCGTCGGCTCCCTCGGCGGGAAGCTGCGCGCGATCGTGGATCTCTCCCGCGCCCCGGGGGCGCACGTCGTGCGCCACGAGGGCGCCAAGGTGATCGTCGACCTGGGCGACACGAGCCTCGCCGCCGCCCCCGCCCGGGCCGCAAGGAAGCCGCGCAGGGCGCCGCTTGCCGCCGGGACGCCCGCCGCGGCGACGACCGAGACACCCGGGGCCCCCGAGGCGCGCGATGCCGCCCCGCTCATGGTGCGCGACGTCAGGGTCGAGCCCATGGACGCCGGCCGGCGCCTCATCATCGAGCTCACGCGCCCGCCCGACGACGTGCGTGACTTCACGCTCTCCGCGCCGCCGCGGCTGGTGATGGACCTGCACGGCCCCCTGCCCGCCAAGCCGGCCGTCCTCACGCGCTTCCCGCTCACCGACGACGTGGTCGCGGGCGTCCGCGTCGCCACGAACGGCGGGGCGCTGCGCATCGTCGCCGACTTGAACCGCCCGGCCGGCACCCACGCGGTGCGTCGGGAGGGCAACCGGCTGGTGGCCGACCTGAGCGACAGCGGGACGGCCGAGAGCCCGCCGGCGCACCTCATGCTCTTCGCCGAGTTCGACGACGCCCCGGCCGCCGAGCCCGAGTTCGACGGGGAGGCGGCCCCTCCGCCGCCCGCGGCCGGCCCGCCCGCGGCGGAGCGGCCCGCGCGGGTCGCGGCCAGCGAGGCCAAGCCCAAGGCCAAGACGCCGCCGGCCACCGCCCAGCCGGCCGGCACCGAGCCGGCCGCCGCCGAGCCACCCGCTGCCGAGCCACCCGGCGCCGAGTCGGCCGCCGCCGAGCCGGAGCCGGCCGCGACCCCCGAGCCGGCCCCACCGCCGCCCGCGCACCTCGCCGCGGTGCCGCACACGCTGCCGGTGCAGGCGGTGCGCCGCGAGTCGAGCTTCACCGGCCAGCGCATCTCGCTCGACTTCAAGGACGCCGACATCCAGAACGTGCTCCGCGTGCTCGCCGATGTGAGCCAGCTCAACATCATCGCGACCGACGACGTGAAGGGGAAGGTCACGCTGCACCTGAACGACGTCCCCTGGGACCAGGCGCTCGATCTCGTGCTGCGCTCGAACCGGCTCGAGAAGACGCAGGAGGGGAACGTCGTCCGCATCTCGACCGTCTCCCGCCTGAAGGAGGAGCGCGAGGCGCTGCGCGCGGCGCAGGATGCCGAGCGCGAGCTCGAGCCGCTGCGCGTCAAGTACATCCGCGTCA
>Ga0209378_1003388_pt1 | contig 10785 bp, 10 predicted proteins | sample GraSoiAngelo_156_FD_186170 | JGI IMG/M metagenome (GOLD analysis project Ga0209378, IMG submission 186170) | Grasslands soil microbial communities from the Angelo Coastal Reserve, California, USA - 14_1009_13_40cm (SPAdes) (version 2) | ecosystem: Environmental > Terrestrial > Soil > Grasslands ... | reverse complement strand
GCTTTGGTGGAGCGGTACCTGGAGCTCAAGGAGCGAGCGCTTCTGTAATCGGTTTCTGGCGCCCAACAGGAGGTACGAGTAGAAGAGCACGCCGGTCGTCAGGCCGATCGCCAGCTTGACGGCAAAGGGCGCGCCGGAAGGCGAGATGTTGCCTTCGATGATCCCGGCCGCAACGAGAAGGGGGCCAAGTCCCAGCAGGAGCGTGAACGCGCGGCGTGTCGCGACCACCAGCGAGTCGGAACGCTTGAGATTGCCGGGCGAGATCAGCGACCAGCCCATCATCAAACCGCCGCCGGCGATGGTCGTGACGATCGAGAGCTCGAGGACGCCGTGGGCGATGACGAAGTCGAAAAGCCCACCACCTAAACCGTAAGCCTGGGTCAAGCCGAAAAGGCCGCCGAGGCTGATCCCATTGATGATCAACACGGCTATCACCGGCAGCCCGAATACGACGCCGAACGCGAACGCGATCATGACCACGCGGATGTTCGTGGTCATGATCAAACCGGCGGCCTGCGCCGGTATATGCGTCCACAGCTCGTGGTGGTGGACCTTGTCGATCAGGCTTGGCGACACGATGGCGTAAGCCGCGTCGGGATTGGCGAGGACGACGAAGAAGGTGACGAGCGCGGGAACGAACAAGAGCGCTCCCGCGGCCAGGACGAACGGCCACGCCTCCCGGTACGTGCGAGGCAGCGTCTCGACGTAGAACCGGCGGACTCTCTTCCGGATCTCGCCCCCCCGGCGGTACACGATGCCGTGGCCGCGCGCCACCAAACCATTGAGATAGCGATGCACGGGCTCGCCCGGCCAGTCACGTTGGGCGCGGGCGAGGTCCGCCGTGGCGCGCCTGTAAAGCGCGGCCATCGTCAACACCTGAGCGGGCGTGAGTGCGTTCATGTGACCGGCCCCGGCGTGTGAGAGCAAATCCTCCAGACGGTTCCAGTCGTCGCGGCGCAGCGCGATGAAATCCTCAGATCTCATCGCTCGATTGTGAGTTACTTAATGCAATGGACCAGCCGCTCCCCGATACGGACCTCGTCGTCGCCACGCCGGAGCGAGTGTCTTTCGATTACCAGGTCGCCGGCCTGGGCACCCGCGCGATCGCGCAGATCCTCGACCTGCTGATCCTCACCGGCGTGCTGGCGGGTTTGTATTTTGCCGCGTTCGCCGTCGGTGCGGCGGGCATGAACACAGTCGCGTACCTGATCGCGGTCGTCGGAACCTTCGTCATCGTCTTCGGCTATTTCTGGACCTGCGAAGCGTTCTGGTCCGGGCAGACTGTGGGCAAGAAAGTCTTTCGGCTTCGGGCCGTAGGGGATCGGGGAGAGCCGATGACTTTCGTGCAGGCCGGTATTCGGAACGTGGTGCGACTGATCGACTTCCTGCCCTACGCGTACGGCGTAGGGGTGGTGGTGCTGTTCGTCAACGGCAAGGGCAAGCGTCTTGGTGACCTGGCGGCCGGGACGATCGTGGTCAAGGACTCGGACTACTTGATGTTGTGGCAGCTGCCCGGCGGGCGTCCCCCTGCCGCGAATCCCATCTCCACGTCAGCGAGTCCCGCTCCGCCGACGGCACCATTCGCGCCCGCCACACCCGCCGAGATGCAGCTCAGGCGCCTCGACCCGGAGCTGCGGCGGTTCGTCACCTCGTACGCGCGGCGCCGGCCGGACCTGCCGCCGTCCTTGCGGGCGCAGCTGGCTGGTCTGGTGCAGACCAACCTGCAATCCGCGCTCCCCGACGTGTTCGCGGAGAACGGTCCGCTGGCGGCGCTCGACCACCTGGCCGACCTGGAGCGTCTCTAGAAGAACCAGTCGCGCATCTGGCTCTGGGTCAGGTTGCCTCCCGTCAGCACTGCCGCAACACGTTTGCCTCTCCACTCATCGGCAACCTGAGCCATCGCGGCGACGCCCGCGGCGCCGGACGGTTCGACCACAAGCCCGGCGTGGTCGATCAACAGGCGCATCGCGCCGAGCATGTCTTCGTCGCTGACGAGCATCACCTCATCGACGGTTCCGGCCATGATCCCGACCGCCTCAGGCACCGGGACCCGGACGGCGATGCCGTCCGCGATCGTTTCGCTCGAGGCCGCGATCGGTTTGCGTTCTTTCCACGACAGCGCCATCGAGGGCGCGGTCTTGGCGCAGACGGCGACCACGCGTGTGGCCGGCGAGAACCGCTTCGACCACGTGCCCATGCCGTTGACGAGCGACCCGTTCCCGAGCGGCACGAAGACCGCGATGGCGCCGAGGAGTCCATCCTCGACGTAGAGCTCGTCGTTCTCTTGCGCATGACGCTTGGCAGCTTCCTTGGCCTCGTCGAAGTCGGCGCCGCGCAGTTCGACAGTGGCGCCAAGCGCGCGCATGCGCTCCACCTTGAGCGGATTTGCGCTCAGCGCCGCGAAAACGGTCAGCGGTCTTTCCCTCTTGCGGCAGGCGTACGCCATGCCTTGACCGAAGTTCCCAGCGGATGCGCAGACAATTCCGCCGCGATCGCCTGCGAGGTGGTGGAGGAGGTAGTCGGTGCCTCGACCTTTGAAGGAGCGGATGGGGTTGATCGTTTCGACCTTCAGGACGGGGATGACGCCGAGGTGCGCGCTGAGCGACTCGGACACGAACTGGGGCGAGTGGAGGAAGACGGGGTCGATTGCTTTCGAGGCTTCGCGGATGCGATCGATGGAGATCGAAGCGTCCACGTCCCGAGAATAAAGCCCCAGCTTGAATCAGATAGGGACGCCGCCCCGGGGGTAGTCAGGGCGGCGCCTTGACGCTCAAGAGATAAAACGATGCCCAGCAGTAAAACGGTACGGCCGACCTTGTAAAAACCCGATCATGGGTACACAGTCTGCCTATGCCCAAATCGACCATCACCTTTGTCTGCACCGAATGCGGAGGCGAGAGCCTTCGCTGGGCGGGCCAGTGCCCGCACTGCCGGGCCTGGAACACGCTGCAGGAGTTCCAGGTGCGGAAGGCCACCAAGGAATCGAAGTCGAGGCCCCTCGAGGCGGCTCGGGTCGTCCGGCTCAGCGAGATCCCGACCGAGGATGCGGCGCGGACCCCGCTGGCCTGGGCTGAGCTCAACCGCGTGCTGGGCGGTGGCATCGTTCCCGGCAGCCTTGTCCTGGTCGGTGGCGAGCCTGGCGTCGGCAAATCGACCATGCTCATGCACGCCGCGGCTCAGATCGCGAAGGCGGGCAACGTCCTGTACGTGACGGGCGAGGAGTCAGGCCACCAGGTCCGCATGCGCGCCGAGCGCCTTGGCGCGCTGGAGCCGGCGATCCTCCTCCTGGCCGAAAACGATCTCGACGCGATCTGCGATGCAATTCGAAACGAGGCTCCCCGGCTGGCCATCATCGACTCGATCCAGACCGTGACCGACGCCGGCTTCGAAGGTAGCGCCGGCAGCGTGACCCAGGTTCGCGAGTCGGCGGCCCGCCTCATGCGGCTGGCCAAGGAGACCGGCGTACCTATATTTCTGGTCGGCCACGTGACGAAAGAGGGTTCGATAGCCGGACCCAGGGTCCTGGAGCATATCGTTGACACCGTGCTGTACCTCGAAGGCGACCGCCGGCAGGAGCTTCGAATCCTGCGGGCGACCAAGAACCGCTTCGGATCGTCCGAAGAGATAGGCGTCTTCGCCATGGGCGAGGCCGGCCTGGAAGAGGTATCAGACCCGTCGGCCGCCATCCTAGCGAGCGCCGCGCCGGCCGCCCCGGGCAGCGTGATCGTGGCGGCGCTGGAAGGCACCCGCCCGCTCCTGGTCGAGGTTCAGAGCCTGGTCAACAAAAGCCAGAACACGATGGTTCGCCGCATCGCAAACGGCATCGACATCAACCGCCTCCACATGATCCTGGCGGTGCTTGAAAAACGTCTCAACAGATCGTTCGGACAGTCGGACGTCTTCGTCAGCGTGGCGGGAGGCATCCGGATCACGGAGCCGGCCGCCGACCTCGGTCTCGCCCTGTCGATCGTCAGCAACGAGAGCAACAGGCCAATACCGGACGGCCTGATCGTGATCGGAGAGCTGGGATTGTCAGGCGAGGTGCGTCGCGTGGGCCACCTCGAGCGTCGCCTGCAAGAGGCGGCGCGTCACGGCCTGACGCGCGCTTTGATTCCGGCCGGGGCTAAAGCCGGCCGGCCTTCCGGTCTCGACGTGGTCGAGGTCCGGACCCTGGCGGAGGCAGTCTCCGCGGCGTTTTCTTCACCCATCAAGTCCGGTGCATTCATACAGGAGGCCGGGCTCTCGGTCTCTTGAGGAGGTAACCCGTGAAGCGTTCCGAGTTGCTGGCCCGATGGCTCGGGGTGGTGCTCGGAGTGGTCGGTGGTTTTCTGCTCGGTTATTTCATGGTCCGGGGCAACGCGCGCCCGGGCTGGGCGATCATCGGGCTGACGACCCTGGAAGGTTTGATCTTTGCCTACCTGGGCACGCCTTACCTGCTTGGCGGGTGGCGGAAGATCAACTTCCGGCTGACGAGCACTCCGCTGCCGGACCTGCTGAGTGGACTGCTGGGCATCATCGTGGGTTTGGTCGTCGCGGCGCTGATAGGCGTCTTCGTGCGCGACCTTCCGTACGGCGTGGCGCTGTCGTTCGTGCTGGCGCTGCTTCTCGCCGCCCAGGGCGCGTCGTTGGGTCTGACCCGCCGCGCTGAGCTGGCGGCGTTGTTTTTTGGAGGCGGAAAGGACGAGGTCGACACCCATCGCCTGCCCGCGGTCCTGGTCGACACGTCTGTGATCATCGACGGGCGCATCCTCGACATCGCCAAGACGGGATTCCTCGACATGCCTCTCGTCATCCTCAGCTCTGTTCTGCGTGAGCTCCAGATGGTGGCCGACTCGGCCGACGTGACGCGCAGGCGGCGAGGCCGCCGCGGACTGGACGTCTTGACCGATATGCAGAAGGAACCCTCGATCAACCTCCAGGTGACCGAGGACGATGACCCCGCGACCGGTGAGATCGACGCTCACCTGGTGCGCACGGCCAAGCGAAAAGGCTGGGCGATCATGACCAACGATTTCAACCTCAACCGCATCGCCCGGCTCGAAGGCGTCGCGGTGCTGAATCTGAACGAGCTCGCTCAGGCGATGCGCCCGGTCGCTATTCCGGGTGAGGAGATCGTCGTCACGGTGGCAAGGGAAGGCAAGGAGCCGGGTCAGGGCGTGGGCAGCCTCGACGACGGCACCATGGTTGTGATCCAGAACGGACGCCGCCTGCTCAACCAGACCATTACAGCGGTGGTCACATCGGTGATTCAGACGTCAGCGGGGCGCATGATCTTCGCCGAGCCGGCGGGAACCGAGACGCGGCGTCAGCCAGGCCGGGTCAAAGCCCGCGAGGAGGTCTAGCGCGGCATGGCAACTGTGGGCGCGATCGTGGCCGCCGCTGGCACAGGTTCCCGGTTGGGCCGCGGCAGCAAGGCGCTCGTCAGGCTGAACGGGCGCACCACGCTGGCCCGGGTGCTCGAGCTGTTCCTTGCGTTGGACGAGGTCGACAGGATCGTCGTCGTAGGGCCGCCGAGCCGGCTCGAGATTGCGGAGCGTGAGGTGGAGTCGCTGCATCCGCGCAAAGCCGTCGTCGTCAAAGAGCCGCCAGGAATCAGTCCGGATGGGTCTGGCTGCCCTGGGCGATTGCGACTTCGTTCTCGTCCACGACGCCGCGCGTCCGCTTGCCACGGCAACCCTCGTCCGCCGCGTGCTCGCGGCCGCGATGGAGTCGGGAGCGGCGTTCCCGGCCATATCTCCGCGCGACGCCGTCAAGCGGGTCGAAGGCAACCGCCTTGTCGAGAGCCTCGACCGCTCGCTCATCGTGCTTGCGCAGACGCCGCAGGGGTTTTCGTACGAGCTGCTCGCTCGGGCGCATCGCGAAGCGGCGGACGCCGGCCTCGTGGGTGACGACGACGCGCAGCTGGTCGCCGCGACAGGGCATCTTGTGACGGTCGTCCCGGGCGAGCCGGCCAACATCAAGCTCACGACGCCGGAAGACCTCGAGGTGGTGGAGGCTCTGATCCGGGAGCACGAGACCGTCACGCGGTGAGGGTCGGCATCGGCTACGACGTGCATCCGCTGCGGGCGGGTCGCGAGCTCGTCCTCGGCGGCGTGCGCATCGAGCATCCCACAGGCCTGGACGGACACTCGGACGCCGACGTGCTCACGCACGCGGTGATCGACGCGGTGCTGGGCGCGGCGGGCCTGGGCGACATAGGCATGCTCTTTCCCGCGACCGACCCGGTCTTCAAGGACGCCTCGAGCCTCGACATGCTTTCGAGCGCGATGGAGGCGGTCCGTGGGGCCGGCTATCGAGTCGTCAACGTGGACTGCACCGTGATCGCGCAGGAGCCGCGCCTGAACCCGCACATCGCGGCTATGAAGTCCAGGCTCGCCGAACGGGTGGGCACCGACCAGGTGAACATCAAGGGCAAATCGCCAGAAGGTCTTGGGGCGTTGGGCCACAATGCGGGCATCGCGGCGCAGGCAGTCGCCACAATCGAAGGGGTTTGAGGGCACGACCGTCCGATCTCGCTGACAGCGCGGTGAGCGAAGCGGTCGCGCGTCACTGGAGATCGGGTCATGTTGACGTCGAGTTCCTTCCAGTGGGTGCCGGCAGCTATCACTGGCGCGCATCAACCCCCAAGCGCCCACCGCTCTTCGTCACAGTCGACGATCTCGATCGCAAGCCGTTTCTCGGCGCCGACGCGGACACGGTCTACGCACGATTGCGTTCCGCTCTGGAGACGGCGCGCGCGCTCAGGCAAAGCGGAATGGAGTTCGTGGTCGCACCAATCGAAGGCCGCGACGGAAATGTGCTGAGCAGAATCGGTCGACGCTACGCCCTTGCGGTGTATCCATACCTCGGCGAACCCCGCGCATTCGGCAACGCACTGACAGCCGAAGAGCGTGTTGCCCTCAAGGACATGCTCGTGCGTTTGCACGCTGCGCCAAAGGCAGTTGCGTCCCTCCCGAGATCAGTGCCGGCTGAGGTGCCGTTTCGCCGCGAGCTGGAACTCGCCCTGGACAGCGTGAACACCGCATGGGAGGACGATCAGTACTCCCGGGCTGCGCGACCGCTCCTCGCAGCCAACGCAGCAGCGATCCGGGGTTGGCTGGAGAGGTTCGATGAGCTTGTCAGAATCTCGTCAGCAGACAATGTCGATGTCGTCATCACGCATGGCGAGCCGCACAGCGGCAACATCGTTCGCTCCGGGACCCATTTCGCGTTGGTGGACTGGGACACCGTAGGACTTGCGCCTCGCGAGCGCGACCTGTGGCTGGTCGGCGGCGGCGAGCCACAACTGTGTGAGCTCTACCGGCTGCGGTGGCGACTCGACGACCTGTCCTCGTCGGTGAGGGTCCTGCTGTCGCCACATGACCCCGATGGGGACCCCGAACGGGCCCTGAGGGTCCTGCGGATCTCAATCGAGCGCGAGCCGTTTACGCGAGACTAATCGGCGTGACGCTGCGCCTCCACAACACGTTGACAGGGGCGAAGGAAGTCTTCGCTCCACTTGAAGAAGGCCACGTGCGCATGTACACGTGCGGTCCGACGGTGTGGAACTTCGCGCACGTTGGCAACCTGCGGGCGTTCCTCTTTTACGACCTAGTGCGACGGCACCTGAACGTCGCGGGGTACCAAACCACGCACGTGATGAACCTCACCGACATCGACGACCGGATCCTGGACCAGGCGATGCACGCGGGCACGACGATCGCGGAATACGTCAAACCGTACGAGGCGGCCTTTTTCGAGGACATGGCTTCGCTCAGGGCCGAGCGTGCCGAGCACTACCCACGCGCCACGGAGCACATCCCCGAGATGGTCGACATGATCTCGACTCTCATCAAGCACGAAAACGCATACGTCGCCGACGGTGATGTGTACTTCCGGATCGCCAGCTTCCCGAGGTACGGCGCCCTGTCTCACCTCGACCGCGCCGGGTTGAAGGCCGGCGCGAGGGTCGCCGCCGACAAGTACGACAAGGAATCGGTGAGCGATTTCGCATTGTGGAAGAAGGCGCATCCGGAGGACGAAAAGCTCGGGGCGGCATGGGACGCTCCTTTCGGGCGCGGGCGCCCTGGGTGGCACATCGAGTGCTCCGCGATGAGCAAGCGCTACCTCGGCGACACGCTGGACATCCACTCGGGGGGCGTGGATCTCATGTTCCCGCATCACGAGAACGAGATCGCGCAGTCTGAAGCTGCCAACCACAAGACCTTCGCGCGCGTCTGGCTGCATTCCGAGTTCCTGGCCGACGCGACGGGGGAGAAGATGTCGAAGAGCGCGGGCGGGTTCACCACGCTGCGCGACCTGGTCGCGGCGGGGCATGATCCACTCGCGGTCCGTTTCTTTCTGATCGCCAACGCGCACTACCGCTCGCGCGTCCGGCTCAGCACTGAAGCGCTTCACGCCGCGGCGGAGCAGGTGCGGCGCCTGCGTGAGTTCGCGGACCGGGTGAAGCGGACTCCCGCGGCGGAAACAGACGACGGCGAGCTTGCGAAGAGGACGGCCGAGGTCCGTGCTGCGTATCGGGAAGCCCTGGACGACGACCTGAATCTGCCACAAGGGATCGGACTTGCCTTCGACCACATCCGCGAGGCCAACGCAGCACTGGACGCCGGCCGCGTTGGTGCGCTCAACAAGGTCGCCCTGCTCGCGCTCATCGACGACATGGACGCACACCTCGATGTGATCCGGGCGGAGGAGCCCGGCCTCGCCGCAGAGGTTGAGCGGTTGATCGCGGAGCGCGAGGAGGCGCGGCGCTCACGCGACTTTGCCCGCGCGGACAGGATCCGGGATGACCTGAAGAGCCGAGGCATCGCGCTCGAAGACTCGAGAGATGGCGTCCGTTGGAGACGGATCTCCCGGGTGACCTGAGGCTAGGGCAGAGCCGTCCTGACCTCCCCTGTCTCGGGGTTGTAGTAGTTGCGCGGGATCGTCATCGTGTTCTTGCCAAACAGAACCAGCTCCCATGCCTCTTCGCCGATGCCCTGCTGGCTGTGGATATCGTGCGGCGGATCGAGCCACGTCACAAACGAGCCTGGCTCGAGCTCCTTTTCGTAGAGAACCCTCAACCGGCCTTCACCGTCGCGGTGCCAGTGGCGGTAGAGGTCCTTTCCCCGGACCACGCATGCGACCCCCCACGAGTTGTGGTCGTGCACCGGAGTCTCTGCCTTCGGCGAGAACAGGCCAAGCATGAGGGTCAGGCCATCGGGATCGGTTTGCAGCACAGCTGAGGTGGCGCCACCGCCATGCAGTGTCTTCATCTCGGTGTGCGGAATGAAATCGGGCTCACGGGAGACCTCGGCGAGCAGGTGGCCGATGGCATCCAGGCTCTTTGCGTTGACTCCGTCCGCGAGCAGCTGCCTCGCCTGGGCCATGAAGTCTGCAACCATGCCCTCAGGATAGTTTGGGACCGCTCATCTACGGACGGAACGCAGTCCTCGAGGCTGCGCGTGCGGGACGCGTGATCAAGGTCTACCAGGCGGCGGGCCTCGGCCATGATCCGCGCCTCGAGGAGCTCGCGAAGCTCGCACGCGTAGATGTCGTGCCGCCGGCCAAGCTCGATGCGATGGCGCCGGGCGTCAACCAGGGCGTTGCGGCCGAGCTGAAACCGAGGCGCGAGTGGACGTTGAAGCAGCTGCTCGAAACGAACCCTTCACTCCTCGTCGGGCTTGACTCGATCATGGATCCGCAGAACCTGGGCGCGATCCTGCGCAGCGCCGAGGTCGCGGGCGCGGGGGGCGCCATCATCCCCGAGCACCGCAGCGCCCCGCTGTCGCCCGCCTCCGTCAAGGCGAGCTCCGGCGCGGCTGAGCTGATGCCGATCGCTCGGGTCTCCGGTCTTCCGTCGGCGATCGCGGAGGTGAAGCGGGACGGCATCTGGTGCGTTGCGCTCGACCCGCGCGGCGAGCTGGCGGCGTGGGAGTTCGACTTCACGCAGCGCGTGTGCGTGGTCGTCGGCGGCGAGGGGTCGGGCGTTCACCGCCTCGTCAAAGAGAGATGCGATGCACGAGTCAGGCTGCCCGTCGCGGGCCACATCGCTAGCTTCAACGCGTCGGCGGCCGCGGCGGCCGTCCTGTACGAGGTCATGCGCCAGAGGGCCTCCCCCAAAAACCCCTCTTAGACTGGTGCGATGGTTGACGCCGCCTCGGAGCTGAAACGCGCCTCCGCGGACATCGTGCTGACGCGCGACGCGCGCGAGATCCTGGAGCGGGCCGCGAAGGTTGCAACGGCCCGCGGCGATGCGCATGTCGCGCCCGCGGATGTGTTCAACGCCACCCGGCAACCTGGCGGATACAGAGATCCGCGCGCTTGGGTACGACCCGAAGTCGATCGCGCCGCTGATCCAGGCGAACGGCGCGGACGCAAGCTCGCCATCCCTGCGCCAGCTCCTGGTCAACGCCAACCGCGAGGCCCAGGTGCTAGGTCACTACCAGGTCGACTCCATCCACCTGCTGCTCGCGATGCTTTACAGCGACTCGCCTTCGACGTCCGGTCCGCTTCAGCAAGCGGGGCTCACGCTGTACGACGTTCGGCGGCATCTCCAGACCGGCAGCAGGGCCGGCGTTCCCAACTATCGCGATCCCACGCGTCCCGACACCGCGCTGCGTAAGCGGCCGTGGCCTTCCTTGCGAGGCGTGCTCGGAATCAGCCCGGTGTTCGTCGTCATCGTGGGCGCGACCGCCGCATCGGGCGCGCTGCTGTGGACGAACCTCCTGCCCAGGTATGTCGCCCTCCTGACGATCCTGTTCGTCGTGGGCGGTTGGATCACCTCGCTCTGCATCCACGAGTTCG
>Ga0209378_1003381_pt1 | contig 10796 bp, 8 predicted proteins | sample GraSoiAngelo_156_FD_186170 | JGI IMG/M metagenome (GOLD analysis project Ga0209378, IMG submission 186170) | Grasslands soil microbial communities from the Angelo Coastal Reserve, California, USA - 14_1009_13_40cm (SPAdes) (version 2) | ecosystem: Environmental > Terrestrial > Soil > Grasslands ... | reverse complement strand
CGGCGGGCAGCGTGCCGCCCGCCGCGTCGCTTGCGAACATCGAGAGGGGCTTTTGGTTCGGCATCGTACCACTGAAAATCGCCGAAAACGGTAAATCGGCGTAGTAATCCGTCCACGACACGCCGTTGGCGTTCATCAGGTCGAAGATCGTTCCGGTGATCGGCTTGTAGCCGCCCGGCGGGGGTAATATCTCGTTCGTCGTCAGGTGGCCGAACGCGGTCCCCGTCAGGAAGTATGCACGGTTCGGGAACGTCTGGCCGATGACGTCGGCAAAGTAGCGATCGCTGATCGCAAACGTCTTCGCGAGGTCATAGTAGAAGGGCAGATCCACGTCGGTGTAGTAGCCCATCGTGTCGTGGTCCGTCGCTTGATTGGGTTGTTCCGTCATCTCGTTCACCTTGACGAACCCCCGGTTGCGGCTCCTCTTCAGCATGTCGTTCGGGTGCAGGAAGTTGCCCTCTCGATGGCTCCCAATCCAGCTGTGATCGAGGTCCGGCCCGATGCAGTACCGCGGATCGTGGAAGGCTCTCACGCCGTGGCCCTGTGTGCTGGGATTGCGGTTCTTACAGATGAGATCTCCGGGCAGCGTCGACGGCTTGCAGGAGAGGCCGTCGACGCAGGTGTTGTCGGTGGCCGGGCAGGCACGTCGCCTCCCCGAGCCCTTGGCACTGTGGTACGGCGTGTTGGGCACGTACGCCAGCACCCCGAAGTAATTGTCGAACGAGTGGTTCTCCTGCATCACGATGATGATGTGATTGACGTTCTGCAGGTTGCCGTCGGCACGCGCCGGCGAGGCGCCGAAAGCCAGTGCAGAGAGAACGAGGGCCACACCGAGCGGGGCATTGCGGACCGCGGAGCGCTTCACCATGGCGTCGTCCCCTTCTGTCGTGACCGGCGGGCGGGAGGCTCCGGCGGCACCGAGCTTGGCCGTTGTGCCTACAGCCAGCACCAGTTTGTCAAGAGAATTTCGGCATAGCCGACGCCACCCGCGCCCTGCCGAGCTCAGTACTCCGGCCGCCGGTCGAAGCGGTGGTGGGCCTCGATGAAGCGCACGGTGCGCGTCGCCGAGCGCATGACGACCGAGTTGGTGACCGCGCCGCCCTTCACGTAGCGGACACCGTGCAGGTAGTCGCCGGGCGTGATGCCGGTGGCGGCGCACATGACCGAGCCCGAAGCCAGCTCCTCGAGCCCGTACTTCCGTTGCAGGTCGAAGAGGCCGAGCTTGCGCAGCTCGCCGGCCTCGTGCTCGTTGCGCGGCTTGAGCCGCGCCTGCATCTCGCCCCCGACGCAGAGGAGGAAGGCCGCCGCCAGCACGCCCTGCGGCGCGCCGCCCACTCCCATCAGGATGTCGATGCCGGTGTCGGGCCGGGTGGTGGCGAGGGCCGCCGACACGTCGCCGCTGGTGATCAGCTTGATGCGCGCGCCTGCCCGTCGTACCTCCTCTATCAACGCGTTGTGGCGCGGGCGGTCGAGGATGGCGACGGTCAGGTCCTCGACGTAGACGCCGCGCGCGTCGGCGAGCGCCTTCAGGTTGTCGCGCGGGCGTTTGTCGAGGTCGATGGCGCCTCGCCCCTCCGGGCCGCAGGCGATCTTGTCCATGTAGGTGTCGGGCACGCGGAGGAAGGTCCCGTGCTCGGCGATCGCGATCACCGAGAGCGCGTTGTAGCCGCCGGCGGCGCAGATGGCGGCGCCCTCGAGGGCGTCGAGGGCCACGTCGGTCGCGGGCCCCTGCCCCGTCCCCACGCGCTCGCCGACGTAGAGCATCGGCATGGCGTCCTCGGCGCCCTCGCCGATCACCACCGTGCCGTCGATCGCGATCGCGTCGAAGGCCTTGCGCATGGCCTCGATCGCCGCGACGTCCGTCGCCATTTCGTCGCCCCGGCCCATGAGCCGCGCCGAGGCGAGCGCCGCCGCCTCGGTCACCCGCACCAGCTCCATGGCGAGGTTGCGCTCCATGCCCGGGGATCCTCGCCGCGCGGTTCAGCGGCGCAGCAGCCGCTCGAGCAGCGTGTGCGCCTGGGGGATGAAGATGCCCTGCTCGCGCGCGTCGCGCTCGTTGTAGCCGCGCGCGAGGCCGCGCGGCTTCCGCTCGTCGCTCGAGACGTAGACGACGAAGGGCACCGGGTCGTCGGTGTGCGTCTTCAGCGCGCATGGCGTCGGATGGTCGGGCATGACCAGCAGACGCCACTCGCCGCCCGCGGCGCGCAGCCCCTCGAGCAGCGGACCGACCACCTTCGCGTCCACGTTCTCGATCGCCTCGACCTTCTTCTGCGCGTCGCCCATGTGGCCGCCCTCGTCGGGCGCCTCGACGTGCAGGAAGAGGAAGTCGCGCTCCGCCAGCGCGCGCAGCCCGTACTCGGCCTTGCCGCGGAAGTTCGTGTCGAGGAAGCCGGTGGCGCCCGGCACGGCGATCTTCTCGAGCCCCGCCAGCACGCCGAGGCCGTTCACCAGGTCGACGGCGGCGATCACCGAGCCCTCGATGCCGAAGCGCTCGCGCAGCGTCGGCACCTGCGGGCGCTTGCCCTGCCCCCAGAGCCAGATCGCGGTCGGCACGCGCTCGCCGCGCGCGGCGCGCGCCTGGCAGAGGGGATGCGTGGCCAGGAAGGGGCGCGAGCGCTCCATCAGGTCGCGGAGCACCTCGGCCCCGGGACCCTCGGGGAAATGCCCCGCCACCGGCTTGTCAGAGAGGTCGTGCGGCGGCTTGGTGCGCATGCCGCCCTCGCCGCCACGCCACACGAGGAGGTGGCGATAGCTGACGCCGGGATGGAACTCGAGCCCCTCGCGGCCGAGCGTGCGGCCGAGGTCGCGCACGATCTCGGCCGCCTCCTCCGTCGGCGGATGGCCGGCCGCGAAGTCGCGCATGATCTCCGTGCCGCCCTCGGGCGTCTCGAGCGTCACCAAGTTGCAGCGGAAGGCGACGTCGTCGGGACCGAGCTCGACCCCCATGCTCGCCGCCTCGATGGGCGAGCGGCCGGTGTGATAGCGCGCCGGATCGTAGCCGAGGATCGACATCGTGCCCACGTCGCTCCCCGGCGGGAAACCGCGCGGGATGGTGCGCGTCAGCCCCAGGATGCCGCGCGAGGCCATGTGGTCGAGGTTCGGGATGCGCGCGTACTCGAGCGGCGTCTTCCCGCCCAGCTCCGCGATCGGCTCGTCGGCCATCCCATCGCCCTGGAGGACCACGTACTTCATCGCGTTAGTCCAGCTCCAGCACGGCGGCCAGTCGGGCGAGGTCGGGGGGAATGGAGAGCGTGGGCTCGGAGTTGGCGATCGCCGTGTCGGGGTCCTTGAGTCCGTGCCCGGTCAAGGTGAGCACGAGGAGGTCGCGCGGCCGGAGCCGCCCGCTCGCCCCGAGTCGGAGCGCCCCGGCGAGCGAGATCGCCGAGGCCGGCTCGGCGAACACCCCCTCGGTGCGCGCCAGGAGACGGTACGCGGCCAGGATGTCGTCGTCGCTGATCGCCTCGATCGCGCCGCCCGACTCGTCGCGCGCCGCCTCGGCGGCCTGCCAGCTCGCCGGGTTGCCGATGCGGATGGCGGTCGCGATGGTGCGGGGCTCGTCGATCACCCGCCCGAGGACGATGGGCGCCGCGCCCTCCGCCTCGAAGCCCATCATGCGCGGCACCCGATCGATCAGGCCCGCGGCCCGGTACTCGGTGTAGCCCTTCCAGTACGCCGTGATGTTGCCCGCGTTGCCGACCGGCAGGAGGTGGTAGTCGGGCGCGCGGCCGAGCGCGTCGCAGATCTCGAAGGCGGCCGTCTTCTGGCCCTCGATGCGGTGCGGGTTGACCGAGTTCACGAGCGCGAGCCGCGTCGGGTAGCGCTCCTTCACGTCGCGCACCAGGCGGAGCGCCTGGTCGAAGTTGCCGTCGATCTGGATCACCCGCGCGCCGTGCATGACGGCCTGCGAGAGCTTGCCGAGCGCGATCTTGCCGTGCGGGACGACCACGTAGGCGCGGATGCCGGCGCGCGCCGCGTAGGCGGCGGCGGAGGCCGAGGTGTTGCCGGTGGACGCGCAGATGACCGCCTCCACGCCCTCGGCGAGCGCCTTGGTGACCGCGACCGTCATGCCGCGGTCCTTGAAGGAGCCGGTCGGGTTCTGCCCCTCGCACTTGAGATACAGCTCGATGCCGGGCGCCACCACGGCCGCCAGGCGGTCGGCGCGCACGAGGGGCGTGTTCCCCTCGTTCAGCGTGACGACCCTGTCGCTGCTCCGGACCGGGAGGCGGTCGCGAAAGTGCTCGATCAGGCCGCCCCAGACGCGGGCGGCGCTCACGCCGGGCACTCCCGGGCGGGCTCGCGGTGCGCGGCGATCGGCGGGCTCACGCGTCGATACTAGTATCAAACCTGGCCGAGTTGCCAGCCAGGCGCGGGGTCTCACCGGACGCGCACGGCATGCAGCAGCGCGCGCAGGAAGGCCTCGCGCTCGCCCGCCGCGACCGGCCCGTAGCCGATCCGCACGCTCAGTACGGCGACCGCCCGCTCGAGGACCTCCGCGGCGCGCTCGGGCGGGAGCGCGGCGAGCCGGCGCAGCGTCTGGCGCAGCAGCGCGAGCTCGTTCGGCCCGAGGCGGGCGATCTGGCTGCGCTCGAAGCGGAACCCCGCGCCCGCGTCGGGCGGCTCGTCGGCAAGGGGCGGCGCGGGCTCGGGCCGGTCGAGGCGCACGACGATGGTGCCCGCGGCGAGGTCGCCCAGGCGCTTGCCGTCGCGCGAGAGCACGATGCTGACCAGTCCGACGGTGTAGTACCAGGGCAGGACGTCCACGATGCGCAGCAGGTTGCGCACCAGCGACTCGCGGAGCGAGATCGGGAACCCGCCGTCGCGCACGACGCGGAGCCCGACCAGCGCCTTGCCGAGCGAGCGCCCGCCGGTCGTCATCTCGCAGAAGACGAAGTAGCCCCACTCGATCGCCAGCTGGATCACCAGGAAGAGCCCGAGGAAGGTGAGCACGAGCTCCTGGATCCGCTCCGGATGCTCGCGGGCGGTGTAGAACGCGTCGAGCGCCATGCGCCCGACGAAGGGCGCCGCCAGCACCAAGAGGACCATCGCCGCGAGCTGCAGGAGCAGGATCACGACGTAGTCGATGGCGTAGGCGAGCATCCGACTGGTCGGGCCCGCGACGGGGAGGTAGAGCGCCACCTGCTCGGGCGCGCGCACGACTTGACCGGCCTCGCCCGCGGTGGTGTCGTGGGGCACCTTGTCAGCCACACCGTCCTCGAGCGCGGACGACGCCCGCCGCGCGACCGAGCGCTTCGAGGCCCTGCTCGACCGCTGCGAGCGCCTGCGCGCGGGGGGCCTCCCGTTCGACGAGCTGAGCGAGCTCGGCCGGCTCTATCGCGCGCACACCGCGCAGCTGGCGCGGCTCCGCGAGCGCGACGACGACCCCGCGGCCATCCGTCACCTGAATGCGCTCTGCGTGCGCGCCTACTCCTTCCTCTACGTCCCGCCTCCCTCCGAGCGCTCGCTGCGCGCGCTCTTCCTCCAACGGCTCCCCGACGCGCTCGGCCGGACCTGGCGCGTCCAGGTCCTCGCCTGGGGGCTCCTGCTGACCGGCATCGCGCTCGGCGGGGCGCTCGCCTGGCGGGACCCGCAGTCGCTGCACGCCTTCATGCCGGGGGGCTCGTGCTACACGCCGGAAGGGATCGACCGGCTGATCGCCTCCCCGCAGGCGCGCGCCGACTTCCTCGGCCGGAGCGCCGTGCCGGCGACCATCAACACCTTCTTCGGCTCCCAGCTCTTCGCGCACAACACGCGCGTGGGGCTGCTCGCCTTCGCCACCGGGATGCTGGGCGGCGTGCCGACCGTGCTCCTGCATCTCTACAACGGGATCGTGCTCGGGGCCTTCGCCGCGATCTTCTTCCGCGACCCGCTCCCGCTCGCCTTCCTCGCCTGGATCCTGCCCCACGGCATCCCCGAGCTGACCGCGATCACGCTCTGCGCCGCCGCCGGGCTCTGCCTCGGCGGCGCGGTCGCGGCGCCGGGACGGCAGGGCCGGCGCCGGGCGCTGCGCGAGGCCATCAACCCCGCCATGCTGCTCTTCGCCGGCTCGCTCCCGCTCTTCGCCCTCGCGGCCCTCGCCGAAAGCTTCGTCCGCGAGTCGACGCTCGGCACCGCGGCCCGTCTCGGGATCGCCGCCGTCTTCGCCGCCGGGCTGGTGGCGGCCCTCCTCGCGGTGCGGCGCTTCTCCCGCCGCGTGCCGGTCGACGCCGCCTGGCTCGGCGAGCTCATCGCTCCGGTCCGTGGCGGATCGCCAGGTAGCGGTTCAGCACCTCGGCCGTGATCGCCTCCGGCAGCAGGTCGACGGTCTCGAGCCCGCCCCGGCGCAGCCGCCCGAGCGCCGCCTCCCGCTCGCGCAGCAGCTCGTCGAGGACGATGCGGCGGTAGAGGTCGAGCGGGGCGTCGGCGCCGGGCGGCGCGCCGGGCGCGAGCGCCTCGTAGGCAGGGTCGCGCATTGCGACCAGCAGGACGCGGTGGCGCCGGGCGAGCAGCACCAGCGGCGCGACCAGCGACGCCGCGTCGACCTCCACGAAGTCGGTGAGGACGATCACCAGCGCCCGGCGGCGCTGCCGCGCTCCCACCTCGCGCACGAGCGTGCGATAGTCGGCCTCCACCGCGTGCGCCTCGGTCACGCGCAGGACCTCCACGAAGAGGCCGAGCGCCTTCCGATGCGCGCGCGGCCGCAGGTGCCCGCGCACCTCGCGGTCGAAGACCACCAGGCCGACGCGGTCCCCCGCGGTGAGCGCCGCGTACGCCAGCGCGAGCGCGCCGTCGACGGCGTAGTCGAGCTTGGTGCGCGCGCCGACCCGCCCGCCCATCAGCCGGCTCGTATCGAGCGCGATCAGCACCGTGTGGTTCCGCTCGTGCTGGTAGAGGCGCGTCACGAGGCGGCCCCGGCGCGCCGTCGCCGCCCAGTCCACGCGGCGCGGGTCGTCGCCCGCGACGTAGTCGCGCAGCGACTCGAACTCCATTCCCTCGCCGCGCCGCCGGGAGGGACGGACGCCCATGGCCGCGAGCACCCGCTTCGGCGCGAGCGCCTCCGGGCGGAGATAGCGGGTCGCGTCCGGATAGACCGCGAGCACCGCGTCCGCGCCGGCGACGGTGCGGCGGCGGAGCCAGCCGAGCGGCGAGGTCTCGAGCGCGACCTGTGGCCCGAACCGGCGATCGCCCCGCACCGACGGGCGGATCGGGTAGCGCAGCGTCACGCTTGCCGCGGGCGGCACGAGCACGCCGGTGAAGCGCGGCTCCTCGGCTGCCAGGTCGGCGGGGACCTCGTCCATCACCTCCACCGCGACCGGCTCACGGGCCGGGTTCTCCAACGTGAGGGCAATCTCCGCCGCGCGGCCGACGAAGGCGCGCCCGGGGAGGCGCCGCGCGAGCCCGAGCGGCGGCCGCCGCCGGAGGAGCACCAGATCCCAGGCGGCGAGCGCGCCGAGCAGAGCGAGGCCGCCCGCGAGCGCGGGCCACAGCACCGGCCACACGACGACCGCCATGCCAGCGCCCGTCCACGCCGCCGCCGCCCCGACGAGCCTCCGGTGCGGCCCGATCCTCACCGCGGGACCGCGACGCTGCGCAGCGTGCCCTCGAGCGCCTTGTCCGGGACCAGGCCCTCGACTTCGGCCGCGGGGTCGAGCTGCACGCGGTGGCGGAGGGTCGGCGCGAGCATCACCTGCACGTCCTCGGGCAGCACGTAGTCGCGCCCCTCGAGGGCGGCGTTGGCCTTCGCCGCGCGCAGCAGCATCACGCCGGCGCGCGGCGAGGCACCGAGCGCGAAGTGCAGGTCCTGGCGCGTCGCGCGCACCAGGGCCCCGACGTACGCCACCACGTCGTCCTGGACGACGACCCCGCGCACCACCTCGCGCGCGTGCTCGAGCTGGTCGGTGCGGAGCACGCGCCCCGCCGCGCTCGGCGGACGGTCCCCCGCGTGATGCAGGGCGAGGATGGCGGCCTCCTCCTCCTCGCTCGGGTACTCGATCACGATCTTGAAGAGGAAGCGGTCGAGCTCCGCCTCGGGGAGCGGATAGGTCCCTTCCTGCTCGACCGGGTTCTGGGTCGCGAACACCGCGAAGTGCGGGCCGAGGGGATGCCGCGTCCCGTCGACCGTCGCAGCGCGCTCCTGCATCGCCTCGAGCAGCGCGGCCTGGGTCTTGGCGGAGGCGCGGTTGATCTCGTCCGCGAGCAGGAGGTCGGTGAACAGCGGCCCGGGGCGGAAGCGCGCATCGCCTGCGCGGGGGTCGAGGATCGAGGTCCCGATGATGTCGCTCGGCATCAGGTCGGGCGTGAACTGCACGCGCCCGAAGCGCACGTCGACGGCGGCCGCGAGCGTCTGCACGAGCAGCGTCTTCGCCACGCCCGGCACGCCTTCGATGAGGCTGTGGCCGGAGCACAGGAGGGTGATGAAGGAGAGCCGAACGGCCGACTCCTGCCCCACGACGACGCCGCCCACGGCCGCGCGCAGCGCGCCGTAGCACTCGGCGATCGCCGCGACGTCCTCCGGGCGGCTGCCGATCATGCGCTCGCCTCCCGGACGAGCGCGTCGAGCGCGCGCACGGCGTCGCGGAGGCCGCGCTCTCCCGCCACCGGGGCGCCCTCCACCAGGAGGCGAAGCGTGCCCGGCACGAGCCGGCGGTCACGCGCGAGCCGCTCGGCGAGGACGCCGACCGGCGTCTCGGGCGGCATGCCGAAGTGGCGGCGGAGCCGCGCGGCGGCGAGCTCGCGGTAGCGCTCGAGCACGCGCGCATGGTCGCGCGTGCCGGCATAGAGCGCAGCCAGCGAGTCGACGAACGCGCCGAGGCCGGGCGTGTCCGTCTCCGGGCCGGAGAGCGCGCGCGGCGGCACCAGGTTCCCCTGCCAGGCGAAGAGCACGCCGGTCAGGGCGAGCCCGCAGAACACGAGCAGCGCGGGCGAGGTCGCGAGGTAGGCCACCGCGCTGCGCCGCACGCGCGGGCCCTGGTCGCCCTCGTGGAAGCGCGGCACGCCGAATGCCTGCACGAGGTCGATCACGAGCGGAGCCGCGTCGGCGCGGTCGAGCCACTGGTTGCGGAGCACGGTGGCGTCGGCGACCGCGACGATGCGCCCCGCGCCGAGCGCGCGCTCGAGCACGAGCGGGCGCTCTCCACCGAGCGCACGGATCTTCCAGTCGCCCGCGTCCGCGAAGGTGAGGAGGCCCGGGCCTTCGATGGTCCGCGCGCGCGGCAGCGCGTCGCCCGTCACCTCGTGCGCCGTCGCCGGGTGCTGGCCCCACCCGCCGCGCGGGCCGGCGCCGGCGGACGCGTCCGCGACGCGGCGGGGCAGGGCCACGCCCTCGAGGAGCTCGCAGCCGCCGTCCTCGCCCGGGGCGAGGAAGACCACCGCCGTCCCGCCCGCGCGGACCCATGGCTCCCCCTGCCACCCGCCGCCGGGCACGGCCGCCCGGCAGAGCCCCGCCGGCTCGATCCACCAGACGGTCGCGTCCGGGGCCAGCTTCTCGGGCGGCTCGTGCGTGCGCGCGACCGGGAACCCGAGCTCGGTGAGCAGGTCGAAGACGGCGCGGTAGCCCCAGGGACCGGTGCCGAAGGTGGTGAGCGACTGCTCGGGACGCTTCGCGTCCGGGTACAGCATGCCGACGAGCACGAGGAGGGCGCACGCCGCCGCGAGCGCGATGAGCCCGCTCCGCCTCATGCGGGTTTCAGCACCGCCCCGAGGCGCGTGTGCAACGAACGCCACCGGTCGTAGAGCTCGCGCTCCTCGCTCCGGTCCCGGAACCACCGCTGCTCCAGCCAGTCGATGAGCGCGAGGATATCCCCCCGCTCCGCCTCCGGCAGGGCCGCGTCCCGGAGCCGTCGCCGGAGGGTCCGGTTCGGATCGGACCGCCCGAGCTCGAGCACGCGGGCGCGGAGGAGGAGGTCGAGGGCGGCGAGCTGCACCCGGCGCGCAGCCTCCAGGAACAGGCCCCGCCGCGCGAGCGCGTCCGCCTCCTCGAGGAACCGCGGGGCCGCTCCGTCCGGACGCGGCGGCCGGGCGGGCGGAGCGACCGCGAGCGCGCGGCGGACGGCCCAGGTGACGTGCGCGAGCAGCAGCAGCGCGACCGCGACCAGGCCGACCAGCATCGCATAGTAGAGCACGGGGTCGGTCTCCCAGAGCCCCGATAGCCAGGCGAGGAAGGAGATGAGCCACGGCGTGTCGTGCCAGAACGCGAACTCGCTGCGCTTGAGGATCGTGACGGCGAGGGCGCGGACCTGCTCGTCCGGCGGCGCGGGCAGCGCGGTCATGCGGGCTCAGACAACCTCGGCCGATCCCTCGGGGCCCGCGACGAGGCGCGCGAGGTGCTCCAGGTCGAACGCCTCCTTACGGCAGCGGATGTCGAAGTAGAGGACCACGGCGACGGCCGAGGTGTAGGCGACGCCGGCCGCCCGGGCGACCCCTTCCCCGATCGGCCCGAGCAGCGGGACGTGTCCCACCACGAGAGCGATCGCGCCCCCGACGACGCTCACGATGATGGCCCCCGCGAGGGTGATCCCGAAGCCGCGCAGCAGGCTCCCGCGCATCAGCTCCCGGCTCCGGCCCATCGCCGCGAAGCCGTACCGCCGCTCGAGCACCATGACCTGCCACACGAGGAGGAAGCAGAGGAACAGGTACACCCCCGGGATCACCAGCAGGACCAAGCCGATCATCACGGCGATGCCGACCAGGATGGACGTGCCGGCGATCGGGAGCAGCATGGAGGCGCCCATGCGCAGCGACTGCACGACCGTGGCGCTCCGGCCGACGTAGATCTCGCCGATGGCGAACGTGATGGCCGCCGAAACGATCGGCGACACGAC
>Ga0209378_1003377_pt1 | contig 10801 bp, 12 predicted proteins | sample GraSoiAngelo_156_FD_186170 | JGI IMG/M metagenome (GOLD analysis project Ga0209378, IMG submission 186170) | Grasslands soil microbial communities from the Angelo Coastal Reserve, California, USA - 14_1009_13_40cm (SPAdes) (version 2) | ecosystem: Environmental > Terrestrial > Soil > Grasslands ... | reverse complement strand
TCAGGGCTTCCTCTGCATCCGCGGCCAGGCCTCACGCGAGATCATCGGCAACCCGCAGCGCCTGCTCCACCCGCTGGTTCGCGCCGGCCGGCGCGACGGTGAGTGGCGGCGTGCGAGCTGGGACGACGCGCTCGATCTGATTGTCGCGCACATGCGCAAGGCCGGCCGCGAGGCCGTCGGGGCGTGGTCGGGACACGGGGTCTTCGCGAACAACTACGGCACGCGCGTCGCGTCTCACTTGCTCCGCCGGTTCGCCAATCTCTACGGCTGCCAGTGGTGGAGCCCGACGATGATCTGCTGGGGCCTGGGCGCCTTCGGCCTCGGCCTCACCGGCCTGCTCGAGACGAATACCAAGGAGGACATGGGCGTACACAGCGCGCTGATCGTGCTGTGGGGCGCCAACCTCGCGTCGCAGCCGAACACGGCGCGCCACGTGGCCGCCGCCCGGCGCCGCGGCGCGCGCGTCGTGACCATCGACGTGCGCGAGACCGAAGCCGCCGCGCAATCCAACGAGGTCTTGATCCTCCGGCCCGGCACCGACACGGCGCTTGCGCTCGCGATGATGAACGTCATCGTCGCCGAGCAGCTCTACGATCGCGACTTCATCGAACGTTATACCCTCGGCTTCGAGGCGCTGGCCGGCCACGTCGCGCGCCATTCGCCCGCGTGGGCCTCCGAGATCACCGGCATCCCGGCCGACCGCATCGTCGCGCTCGCGCGGCGCTACGCCACGACGCGGCCGTCGATGATCGTCCTCGGCGGCTCGTCGATGCACAAGGGCGCCAACGGCTGGACGGCGGGCCGCGCCGTCGCGTGCCTGCCCGCGCTCGTCGGCCAGGTGGGCATCCCGGGCGGAGGCCTCGGACCGCGCCACGGGAGCGCGACGCACGGCCAGGCCCTGACGAGCATCGTGGCCCAGGAGCGCCGGCCGCCGGGACGTTACGTGCCGAGCCAGATGGCGCGCGTCACCGAAGCGCTGGTCGGCGGCGACGTCAGCGTCATGCTGCTCTTCGGCACCGACATGCTCTCCTCCTACGCCGACGCTGAGCAGGTCGCCGCCGGCCTCGATCGCTGCGACCTCGTCGTGGCCTACGACCTCTTCATGAACGGCACGGCGCAGCGGCACGCCGACGTCGTGCTGCCGGCCACGGCCTGGCTCGAGGAGCTGGGGGCGAAGAGCACGAACACGCATCTCTACCTGATGCCGAAGATGCTCGAGCCACCGGCCGACTGCCGGACCGTGACGTGGATCCTGAGCGAGCTGGCGCGCCGACTGGGCCTCGACGATTTCTATCCGTGGGCCACCGATGAGGGGCCGCTCGATGCGATCCTCGACCATCCCTCGACCGGTCACGCGACGATCGCCGCGCTGCGCGCCGAAGGCGGGATCCGCGCGCTCCGGATCTCGCACGTCGCCCATCCCGATCTCGTGTTCCCCACGCCCTCGGGCAAGATCGAGCTCGTCTCACAGCGAGCGCGCGAGCTCGGATTGCCCGAGCTGCCGGTCTACGAGGCGCCGCCGCGGTCGTCGTATCCGCTGGCGTTCCGCCAGGGCCGAACGCTGACCCAGTTCCACGGCTTCTACGACCACGGGCGCGCGCTGCCGACGCTGGCGGCGGCTGACCCGGAGCCCGTGCTGTGGATCGCGCCCGCCGACGCCGCGGCCCGCGGCGTGGTGGACGACGGGCCGATCCGGATCTACAACGAGCGCGGTGAGTTCGAGGCGCGCGCTCGCGTCACCACCCGGATTCGGACGGGGACGGTGTGGATGCGTGACGGCTGGGAAGGCGTGAACCGGCTGACGTCAGGCGCTGCCGCCATCCCCGACGAGGCGGTGGAGGTCTTCGGGTTCTCCGGTGGCCAGGCCGCGTTCGACGCGATGGTCGAAGTCGCGGCGCGCTGACCGCGGGACGCTCAGCTCGTGCCGGGCTCGATCACGCCCCAGACCTCGTTCACGAGCAGCTCGAACAGGCCGAAGAGCTTGAACAGGTCGGGGGACTCCTGCGAATCGACGGCCGGGCGCTGGCGGTGCAGGCGCTGGATCAGGCCGCGGTCGAAGCGCAGGGAGACGTGGTGCTCCATGAGCTGCACGATCGTCGGGGTGAGGGACGCGGTCTCGGACACGGCGAGCGCTACTATCGGCCAGCGAGCGCCCCACGACAATACATCGCGGCGTATAGACATCTATATCTCGAGGCGGAACACGTATATCCCGCGGCGGAGCCTGGCCCCTATATCTCGCGGTGGGTGACCCCCTCGCTAGCCGGTGCTCTTTACCGTGGGTGGCTCACACCGCGGGAGGGATCGCGGTCGGGTGACGACGGCGCCGGCGTCCACCACGACGTCCGCGACGCCGACGGCGGTTGGGGGCTTCGCCCGACTCGCTGGGAGTGGCGACCGGCTCGGGGACGCTCGGCGGCTCCCAGATCGGCGCCGCGCGATCTTCATTGTCTGCCAGCGGCGCCACCAGCGTGATCATGCCGGTCGGACTCACGCTGAGCTCCTTGATCCGCCGGAGCCGCGTGATCAGGCGAGGAGAACCGGGCGGCCGGCGAAAGCCTCGCGACTTGAGCGCGTTGGCGAGCGTGTCGATGAGCACCGAGTGATCGGATGTCCGCTCCACCAGCTCGCGCACGACACCGACGATCTCGTCGTGCGGCGCCGAGTGGGCCGACTCGTCGGCCGGCGCCTCCCGGATGGGAAGGCGCTCGACGGGAGCGACGGGCGCCGGAGCGAGCTGCGGCGGGCGTTGACGCGGTCGGCCTCCCCGACCGCGACGACCACGGCGGGAACGCCCGCGCGAGTCGGGCATCTCGCGCTCGGCGGGCAGCACCGCCGCGTGGGCGCCGATGAGCGCGCGATAGGACAGTCGCTTGAACGAAACACCGAGGGTGGAGGCGACGTCGCCGACGGCGTCGAACGCGCGATCATCGGAGACGATCTCGAGCACGTCGCCCGGCCGCGCGCCGCCCAGCCACACGCCGGCCGTCACCGCGATCCGCAGATCGCTCCAGTCGCGCACACCGGTGGAGGGCGCGCTGTGGACGAGATGCGCGCCATGACGGGCGAGCAGTCGCCCGGTGTCGCTGCCGATCACGCGCCAGTTCCCGACGGCGACGAAATCGGTACGACGTCCCTGGCGGTCGATCGAGAGATGCTCGATCATGCGCGCGATGTGCTCGGGACGGCTCGTGTTCTCGACGTCGAAGAAGATCACGCGCCGGGCGGCTGGCCACGGGCGCTCGGGCTCCGGCGGAGGGACGCGCGCCGCGAACCCACGCTCGGGTTCGGCGAGCGCGACCTCGGGCTCGTGCTCGACGACGGCCGGGAGCGCCTCGGGCTCGGGAGCCTCGGCAACCGGCTCTCGGGGTGGTGCGGCGGGAGGGGTGGTTCGTTTGGTGCCGCTTCGGCGGCGCCGTGGGCTACTCGTACGTGCCATGCCCCTGATGATAAACGGGCCGCTCGGGCCGTGTAGTAGAATCCGGCACCACCTGGAACAGGAGGCCCCATGCAGCGTCGGACGCTTGGCAAAAGCTCACTGTCGGTCTCGGCCCTCGGTCTCGGCGGGATGTCCTTCTCGGGCGCCTACGGCCCGGGCCAGGACCCCGAGTCCATTGCGTTGATCCACCGCGCCCTCGACCTCGGCATCAACTTCATCGATTCCTCCGACATGTACGGTTGGGGCCACAACGAGGAGTTGCTCGCCCAGGCGCTGCGGGGGCGCTGGGGCGCCGTCGTCCTGGCCACCAAGTTCGGCCAGGTGCGGAGCGAGAGCGGCCCCAACCTGATCAACGGCCGGCCCGAGTACGTGGCGCAGGCGTGCGACGCGAGCCTCCGGCGTCTCGGCATCGACGTCATCGACCTCTACTACCAGCACCGCGTCGATTCCACCGTGCCGATCGAGGAGACGGTCGGCGCGATGGCGCGGCTCATCGAGCAGGGCAAGGTGCGCTACCTCGGCCTCTGCGAGGCGAAGCCCGCGACGATTCGCCGCGCCCACGCCACCCATCCGATCACGGCCGTGCAGACCGAGTACTCGCTGCTCTATCGGACCGAGGCCGAGGAGACGCTGGTCGTCACGCGCGATCTCGGCATCTCGTTCGTCGCCTACGCGCCGCTCGGCCGTGGCCTGCTGACCGGTACCGTCCACGGCCCGGGTGATGTGCCCGAAGGCGATCGCCGCCGCGCCCATCCGCGCTTCCAGGACGCCAACCTCGTCAAGAACGTCGAGCTGGTGCGACGTGTCGAGGCCGTCGCGCGCGAGAAGGGCTGCACGCCGGGCCAGCTCGTGCTCGCGTGGCTGTTGGCGCAGGGCCCGGACGTCGTGCCGATTCCGGGAACGAAGCGCCGGAGCCGCCTCGAAGAGAACCTCGGCGCCCTCGACGTGACGTTCAGTGGCGACGACGTCAAGCAGCTCGCCGACGCGGTCCCGGCCGGCGCCGCCGCTGGTCCCCGGTACCCCGAGCCTCAGATGAAGGCGGTGTACCTCTGAAGTGGTGTACTTCTGAAGGTGACGTCGGTCAGAGTTGACCGGAGAGCGCTCCGGCCGTGTCCTTGCCGGAGACGACGGGTACGATCTCGAAGCCGACGAGATCGGACCACTCGGTGACCCACCGCTGAAGCAGCGTGACGTCGTCGCACTCCATCAACTGGAAGCAACGCGCCAGATCGGCGGTGACCCAGCTGTTCACGAACTGCAATCCTTCCGGGGTCGACCGGCCCCGATCGCGGAGTCGACGGTAGATCGACTTCGCGTCCTGATTGCGAAAGCTCTCGATCACCATCCCTAACCGACCAGCTCGAGACCGAGGAGCGTGCCCAGCTCGCGGAGTGCCGGCACGGGATCGTCCACCTTGATCGTCGCCATCCCGAGGGCGCGCGCCGGCTTGAGGTTGCGGCCGATGTCGTCGAGGAACACGGCGCGGGCCGGCGCCACGCCGAGCTCGCGGCACACCACGTCGTAGATCCGCGGGTCGGGCTTCCGCAGCCCGACCGCGGCCGACTCCACGAAGACGTCGAACTCCTGGCGGAGCCCGTCGCCCACCGTGCGGTCACCGTGATGCCAGTTGTTGGTCAACGCCGCCACGCGGAGGCCGTGGCGACGGAGCCGTCGGATCGCCTCCAGCATCGCGGGCCGCGCCACCGTCGTCTCGGAGATCCGCGCCATCAGATCGCGCGCGTCGATGGCGATCCCGCACGCCCGGCACTCGGCCTCGAACGGCGCGCAGAACGTCTCGACGGTCAGCTCGCCGCGCTCGAGCCGCGCCCAGGCACCGGCCTCGCCGGCGTCGACCACGGCGCGGTTGATGGCATTGAGCGGCAGGCCGCGCGCTCGCTCGTAGGCGGTGATGGCGTGGAGCGGGGATTCCAGGACCACGCCGCCCAGATCGAAGATCACGGCGGCGATCATTCGTCGAGGCCGGTTTGCATGCGGGGAGTGTATACGCCTATCCTTCGTCGATGCCACGCGGAGCCCGGCGCGCGCCGACGATCGTCGTGCTGGTGCGCCACGGTAAGACATCGACGACCGGCGTGCTGCTTCCCGGACGCCGTCCCGGCCTGCACCTCGACGACGAAGGACGACGTCAGGCCGACGCGGCGGCTCAGCGGCTGGCCAAGCTGCCCCGCATCGACGCGGTCTACTCCTCACCGCTCGAGCGTGCCCGCGAGACGGCGGCCCCGATCGCTCGCGCGCGCGGGCTGAGTGTGCGCACCGAGCGCGGCCTGCTCGAGATCGACGTCGGGGCGTGGGCGGGCCTGAAGCTCGACCGCGCGCGCAAGAAGCCGGAGTGGGCGATCGTGCAGCGACACGCCACCGGCTTCAGATTTCCGAACGGCGAGTCGTTCCTGGAGATGCAGACGCGGGTGGTGGGGACACTCGCCGATCTGGTCGCCCGTCATCCCGGCCGGACGATCGTCGCCGTCTCACACGCCGATCCGATCAAGGCGGCCGTCGCCCACGCGCTCGGCGTGCATCTCGACCTCTTCCAGCGGATCACCATCGGGACGGCGTCGATCACGGTGGTGGCCTACGGGGACGGCGCCCCGCGCGTGCTGACGGTCAACGCGATGGACGGCGACCTCGCCGGTCTCGTTCCGCGATGAGCGCGTCGTTCGCCTTCGACGCGCCCGACCACTTCACCGTCGGCGCCGTGGGCCAGCCGGGCAAGCGGACGTTCTATTTGCAGGGGCGCCAGGCCGAGACCCTGGTCACGCTCAAGTGCGAGAAGGAACAGGTCGGCGCGCTCGCCGAGTACGTGGCCGGGCTGCTCGTCCGTCTGAAGACGATGGACCGGCCCGCGGCCAAGGACATGCCGTTGCTCGAGCCGGTCGATTCGCTGTGGGACGTCGGCGCGGTGGGCGTCGGCTACGACGAGCAGGCGGATCGGATCCTGGTCGTCGCCAACGAGGCGGTCGAGGAAGCGACGACCGAGGACGAGGCGGCCGAGGAAGAGTCCGCGAGCGGGACGGCCGAGGCGGCCGAGCCAGCCGCCGGGGAGGGCGCGAGCGCGCGCTTCGCGCTCACGCGGCACCAGGCGGGGGCCTTCGTCGAATGCGCCCGCGTCGTCATGAAAGCCGGTCGGCCCACGTGCCCCATGTGCGGCAGCGCGCTCGAGGCCGGCCACGTGTGCCCGCGGGCGAATGGGCACGTCAAGCGCTGACGCGCTGGGCGTGCTCACGCGCGGCGACGTCACCATCCGGGGCCGTATGCCCGGCAGCAGCAACGCCATCTTCTTCGTCTACAAGCCCGAGCGCGGCGAGCGGCCACTCTGGGATTTTCCGCCGGGGCTCTTCCGCCGCGAAGTCGCCGCGTATGCGCTGTCGGAGGCGCTCCAGTGGGGCCTGGTCCCGCTGACGGTCGAGCGCGACGGGCCCTACGGCGAGGGGTCCTTCCAGCTCTTCGTCGAGGCGGATTTCGCCCAGCACTACTTCACGCTGCGCGAGGACTCCTCGCATGCCGAGCGTCTTCAGCGCATTTGTCTCTTCGACCTGGTGGCCAACAACGCCGATCGCAAGGCCGGCCACTGTCTGCTCGGCCCCGACGGCCGCGTGTATGCGATCGACAACGCCCTGACGTTCCACGCCGAGCCGAAGCTGCGCACCGTCATCTGGGACTTCGGCGGCGAGCCGATTCCCGCGGGCCTGCTCGCCGACGTTCGCGGTCTCGTCGAGGCCGGCATGCCACCATCGCTGACCACGCTCATCGATGCCGCCGAGCAGGCGGCATTGCTGAAGCGGGCGCGGGCCGTTTCGCAGGCTCGTCGGTTTCCCCGCGACGACAGCGGCCGTCGTTACCCCTGGCCGCTGATCTGAGGAAGCTCTACGGGAGGAAGACGATCGCGTCGGCGCCGGCCTCGACGTCGATCACCCTGTCGAGTTGCTCGAAGCGTCCGGCGATCATGATGACCGGGATCGCGCGGGTCTCCTGGTCTTCCTTCAGCCGACGGTAGATTTCCCAACCATCGAATCGAGACCCCGTGATGTCGAGCAGGATGTTATCGGGGCGAACGTCACGCACGTACGCGAGCACATCGGCGCCCGCGCCCGTGATGAAGATTTCCCAACCTTCCGTACACGGGTTGTCCCGGATCAGCTGGGCAACGTCGGCCTCGTCCGCGACGACGAGAATTCGACGGCGGCGTCGCGGATTCTCACCGTGGGGCTGAACCGTCATCATGAGCTCGAGGGGGACGTCAGCGCGTTCACTGACTTTTTCCATAGTCGGAGTATCCGGGACGGGCGTTGCATGAGGATGACAACCAGGTGAACGTTTCGTGTCGGCCGGGTCGCCGCTCGGGCGAGCACCATGAGTGAGCGTGGGTCGCAAGGCATTCCTCCTTGTTCATCGATGCTCCGATCATGGACGGCCGGGCCTGAACCGCACCTGAGCCTGCCGTTCATGAGGCGTTCAGCCGCGACCGTGGCGATAGTGAGCGACGTACGCATCATGGTCTCCTCCCGACCCGCATCCGGCCGGGTTTCCTCGCTGTTGCGCCGGGTCTCGCGTTCGGGGCGAGGCGAGGGTCGACGATGATCACGGCCGACGGGCCTGTCGCTTGGCCTCGCTCGCCTGTACCGTGATATCGAATGTATCGGCGACTTGCCCGTTGATGTTCTTGAAGTAGCCCTGCGCCTTGCTGGGATCGCCGTTGATATTGAAGACGATAAAGAGTGCACCGGACATGGCCCCCTGGTTACGGGTATAGATTTTGCCCCACTCCCCGTTGCAGCCGTAAGGGAACGTGGCAGGGAGGCAACGCTCCTGGTCCTTGACGTCCCTTCCCCCGAGGCCCGAGACGAAGACAAAGGATTTTCCAGGACTTCCCTGGGCGATGCAGAGATTATTCGGGCTGGAACATGATGCATCGACGATTTGATGTTGCATGCTTGTCAGCGTCCGGGTCCGGTGATAGCTGTGCTCATGAGCCGTGGCGATGATTGCGCCATGGTCCTTGCAGGTTTCGTAGACTCTCCACCCCATCTCGTCGGCCTTACCCCCGACCTGCATGACTCGCTGGTTCTTATGCCAGCTGCAGATTTTCCAGACGTGATTGTCGGTGGCCAATTGGTCCTGAATATACCGGGCGTAGATGTTGTCCCCAGCGCGTGCGCCCCTTTCGCCGACGAAGACCAGCTTCAGCCCTCGGTATGTCACCGAGTACATCTGATCGTCGAGGTCAGGATCGTCCGGGGTTACGCCGATGCGGGCCATGCGGGTCTTCAAGAATTTGGCATAGCACCCGTCTCGGCGTGAGCAATCTTGCCTCCAGCTTCCGGCATCATGATTTCCGACCGCAGCGAAGTAGGGGAAATCGTCTCCGAGAATGCTGTCGATGGTCGCAAAGAACCGACGCGCGTTATCGGCATAGTCAAAGTCGCCCTGGTGCAAGACCATATGGGCTCCTTCGGCCTTGATGAGCTGGAGGACGCGTCTGAAACCTGAGCCGTTCCCGCTGTCGCCGATGAAGGCTACTTTCAGATTAGGGTCCGCGGGGATCGGGCCGGGCGCTCCCTGTGCGTACCCCCGTGCGGGCCCGAGGGCGATTGCGAGGAGGGCCGTCAGAACTCCTCCGGCAATGAGGCTTGAGACTCCCTGGGTGTACTGCTTGCCGCCGCGAATGGTGATCAACGTAGGCCTCCCTTGACCAAGTGATCGCGGTCCAGGCGTAGAGCATCGACGGCGCGATCGAGAGCTGGTTCGTCTTCTTGAGCTTGTCCGCCCTGGCACGCGCGTCCTGCGCGTCCGGAACGGATGCGCCGGGTGGCGAGGAGTTCGTGCTCGGCGCGGAGGGAGGACGACAGCGCCGCCGCCCCGGTGGCGAGCGCGATGACGGGGAGCGTGGCTCGCATGGCCTTTCTCCTTGCTTCACTAGATACTCGACCATGGACCCGCGTGCCTGAACCGTCCCTGAGCTCGCCGTTCATCGCCCGTTCAGATGGCAGCGCGGTATCGTCCGGCATGGACCCCTGCCTCCGGCTGAGCTCCCTCGCCGTTGCGCTGGTTCTCGCGTGCGGGGCGGCGGCGAGGGCCGACGCTGATCACGCCCACGCCCGAGCGGCGAGCGAGGTCGGCCAGATCGTCTCGCTCCAGGCGATCGTCACCCGCGTGCAGGCGGAGTTCACCGGATCCTTGGTCGCCGTCGAGCTCGAGGAGGACGACGCCCCCTGGATCTACAAGGTGAAGCTGCTGACACCAGCCGGGGCGATCGTGAAGCTCGAGTATGAGGCCCGCGACGGAAGGCTGCTTCGGGTCAAGGGCCGCGATGCTGAGCCGGCGTGGCGGCAGAAGCACGACTGATGCGGATCCTTCGGTGACACCGACTCAAATGGGCTCGTTGCCGCATCGCGGCGACGAGCCGCGAGGATGGCCGCCTGACCATCGCACTCGAGGACGACGGTCCAGGGTTGCCGGCGGCGGACCACGGATACGCTCCGCGGCGCCCGGTTCGATGAGAAGGTGTCGGAGACCGGCCTGGGGCTCGCCATGGTGCACGATTTGGCGAGTCTCTACAGCGGTTCCATCGTGCTCTGGAGCTCCAGCCCCGGGGGCTGCGGGCGGAGTTGACCCTCCCGGCTGACTAACGTACTCGAGCACTCGGGCGAAGACCTCGCCATCACGCGCCTCTCATTTTTACCTCTTTACCCCCTTATACCTCCTTGGTTGGAGGCGTCCTGCATCAACGGGAAGAATGGGAATATCTCTGCTTCAACCCGGAAGGAATTTGCCCGGAAATGCGGGGCTCTCGCCCTTTCGCTTGCTCAAGGAGGCAGGCGATCCATCCCTAAAGGATTTTCCGAGCCTCAATTGAGGGAGTCACCCGATTGTTCATACGGCGCCATCGACGCAACCTCTTCGTCACACAAGAATTGTCGCGTTTTCGTCACAAGAATTGTCGTCGGCAAGAGCACGGTCTAGGCGCTCTGGCGAAGCAAGCCTCACCGAGACGTCCGTGTTGGGAAAGTGAGCACCCGAGTCGGGCTGGTATTCGTGCTGGTATCGGTGTTGCACTCTCTAGTCCGGATCGCCGCGGCGGAGGCGGGAAATGGCGGGGCGACGCGTGCGGCTGGCCGAAGTGGGCGAGCAGGCGGTCGAATCCATCGAGCGTCGGGACTCGCTCAATCGCGTGGACGGCGTGCTCGATGGTGTGAGTGCCGGCCCTCGAGCGGGCCGGTTCGATCCGCCGGCACATCAAAACCTACCTCTACAGCATCCGACAGCCACGAGACGCCGGTTCCTTATTCTCCTCGTGATCGCGGTTTTGGCGGTCGTGGCGACGGTAGCGTGGTTCCAAACCCAGGG
>Ga0209378_1003375_pt1 | contig 10803 bp, 10 predicted proteins | sample GraSoiAngelo_156_FD_186170 | JGI IMG/M metagenome (GOLD analysis project Ga0209378, IMG submission 186170) | Grasslands soil microbial communities from the Angelo Coastal Reserve, California, USA - 14_1009_13_40cm (SPAdes) (version 2) | ecosystem: Environmental > Terrestrial > Soil > Grasslands ... | reverse complement strand
GAGCTGCATCATCGTCGTGAGCGGAGTATGGCGATTTTATCGCGACGAATATTACAAAGGCCCGTACTGGGACCTCGGCCCCGGCTATTACGAAAGCTTCTTTGCCGAAAAGGGCCCCGACGACGTCGTCAGTTCATTCCAGTGCATCGCGGTGACGTAGGGTAGCGCACGCCTCCCGCGTTTTGGCGAAGCCGTCTCGGGATCGCGAACTTTTTCGCTCTGGGCTTTCTATGCGAAATTAGAGCGCTGTTCGCCGAGCGCTGCTTTGGCAAAAGACTGTTTCGGTGGGGACGCCGGAACCAACACGCGCGATGCGTGTGCTATTCGGCCTGTCGAACGAGCCTCACGACACTTTCCGTGCAGCCCCAGGAGAGGGTGAAGCCAGCGCCGCCATGGCCGTAGTTATGAATGACGGTGCGGCCATCGCGGAGACGATCGCGCTCGAGACGCACGCCTGATTTCCGGAATGGGCGCAACCCGACGCGCTCGGCAAGAACATTTGGTTTGTCTATGTTCAAAACACGACTGCACTCGTCGAGGATTCGCGTTGTCGATTTAGGATCGACACTGAGATCGTCGCTGATTTCATTGGTCCCGCCAAAGACGCAATCGTTCGCGCGTGGGATGGCGTACATGAGCGGCGGATCGTCGCACACGATCGCGCACGAGAGATTGTCGATCTTCGGAACAATGGCGACCTGGCCGCGATGTGGCTCGAGATTGACGTCCTGCACAAGGTCGCGCGCGCCAATTCCTGCGCAGTTGATCACCAGATCGAATTTTCGATCGACCTCTTCGAGTTTTTCGAACCGCACATTTGTCACGATTGATCCGCCAGCGGCGACAAAACGATTCGCGAGGTAGTCGAGATAAATCGTCGTGTCCATCAGGGGAACCGTGATGGCACAGCTGCCTTTGAAGTTGTAGCCACCGCGCTGTGCGCGGTCCTGAACCGGCCACAGGCCGGTTGCTACAGAAGAAGCGCCGAGCGGGATGGCCCAATCTGGGATTTGAATTTCGCCGGTTCGGGAAAATTGACGCAGCTCAATCATTGAGACGCCGGTTCCGGGAACGGGAGCCAGATCGACCAGCACATGAAAGGTTTCGAGCGCCCAAGGGATGACTTTCTCTGGTGGTGCGGCGTCATAGGGAAACCAAACCGCCGCAGCCGCGCCGGAGGTCGTTTGCTGCCCGGTTTCTTTCGCGAAGATCGCTGTGCTGTACCCGCGCTCGGCGAAAACGGCGCCACAGGTCAGACCCGATACGCCCGCGCCAATAATGGCTACACGATCCATAAACCAGAATCATCTACGTGCAATGCGTCGCGGCGTCATATAAAATGACCGGCGATGGTTTCAGTAAATCGAGATGCGCTCACGGAAAAAATCCTCGCGGGCGAACGGATTTCGACAGACGACGCGCTGGAATTATATGGCTGGCCGCTGGAAGAACTTGGTGTGCTTGCTAATGCCAGACGCGATTTGGCAAAAGCGAAAAGTTACGGCGGACGCGGGCGCGAGATCGTGACCTACATCGTCGATCGCAATATCAACTACACGAACGTCTGCAACGTTTACTGCAAATTCTGCGCCTTTTATCGGACCGAGAAAGACGAGGATCATTATGTTCTGAGCTTTGAGCAGATCGATCAAAAGCTCGACGAACTTTCGGCAGTGGGAGGTGTTCAAATCCTGATGCAGGGCGGGCATCATCCGAAATTACCATTCGTGTGGTATATCGATCTTCTGCATCACATCCGGGAAAAGTATCCGCACATCAATATTCACGGGTTCAGTCCGCCCGAGTTCCAGCATTTCGCGGAAACTTTCCGGATGCCGCTGCGGGAAGTGATTTCCGAATTCAAAAACGCGGGACTTGGTTCAATTCCAGGGGGCGGCGGTGAAATTCTGGTGGATCGCGTGCGGCAGAAAATTTCGCCGCTGAAAATCAACAGCGACGAATGGTTGGAGGTGATGCAAGTCGCGCACGAACTGGGGTTGAAATCGAGCGCGACGATGATGTTCGGGCATGTGGAGACGATCAAAGATCGAATCGACCATTTGCGGCGTATTCGCGAACAGCAGGACCGAAGCGGCGGGTTTACGGCATTCATTTGCTGGACGTTTCAGCCCCGGCACACCGTTCTGAAGGTAAATTACCCCACTGGGGTGGCTGAATATTTGCGGACACAAGCACTGGCCCGGATTTTCCTGGACAACATCGACAACGTGCAAAGTTCCTGGGTGACGCAAGGCCCGGAGATCGGACAGATCGCGCTCGGATATGGCGCAAATGATTTCGGTTCAGTGATGATGGAAGAGAATGTGGTGAGCAGCGCCGGGACAACATTCCGATTGAACGCGGAGCAGATCGAATCGCTCATTCTTGGTGCCGGCTACGAACCGCGGCGGCGGAATAATTGGTACGAACTTTTGAATTAAAACGTATGCCTGGACTCTCGATGGATGCACACCAGCGACCGCAGAAAATCTCGCCTTGACGATCCCCATCTTCTTCCCGATATAGCCGCCTGTCTCGCGTAGGTGTGTTTTGCGCGGGACCGCGCTTCTCTTAACCTATGAGACACTTTTCTGGATGGATGCGCCCCCCATTATCAGCAACCTGGGTCGCATTCATTTGCGCGTTGCTCGGGGTGACATCGGTCCGGTCGCAAGCTCCGCAGGCAGCTCCGCCTCGACCCATCATCCGAACAATCGATGTCGTGTACACCGGCCCAGCTACCGTAAGCAAGGAGCGGATTCTGGCGCAAATGCGGACAAAGGTGGGCCAGCCATTTAACGACGCAACCGTGGAGCAAGATGTGGAGGCGCTTTACAAGAGCGGCGCCATTCAAAACGTTCGCATCTTCGGTGAGCCACAGGGCGACGGCGTCAAGGTAATTGTCCAGGTGCAGACGCGTTTGCTCGCGCGAGAAATCGTAATCGAGGGAGCCGAACGGATCAAAGCGCAGAAATTGCGCAAAGAAATCAAATTGAAACTGAACCAGCCGATTAGAGAAGAGCAATTGGAGGAAGCGCGCGAAAAAATCATCGAAATTTATCAGTCGCACGGCTTCACGGACGTCGGCGTGCAGTTCCGTGTGGACCCGCTTGACGAGAAGCACGGGACGGCGCGGGTCGTTTTTACCGTGAACGAAGGAGCGAAAGGCGCGGTGGCCCAGATCAGTTTCGAGGGGAACGCGCACTTCAGCGCCTGGCGGCTGCGCAAGGAGATGAAAACGAAGCGCAAAACGATCGTCTCCTTTCTTGATAAATCCGGGCGGCTCGACGAGGCGCAGCTGCAACAGGACTTGGACAGCCTCCGCGAGTGGTACCAAAACCACGGCTTCATCGATGTGGAAATCAAAGATGTGCGCCGGGAACGGAACACAAAGGGTGCGCTCACCATCACGATCGTGATTGCAGAAAATCCACAGTATCACGTACGCAAGCTCACCATTTCAGGACAGAAGGTGGCGAAGGAAGAAGGTATCCGCCCCCTGTTAAAAATGAAAGAGGGCAGCGTGTATTCGCCGAAGCAGTTGCACGACGACGCAAAGGCGGTGGCCGATGCTTATGGCAGTGGAGGGTACGTCGATCTGGTGATTACGCCGGAAAGCACTCCGGCCGGTCCCGCCCTGGTCGATGTGCAGTACAAGATTGAGGAAGGCGAGCGCTCATATGTGAATCGGGTCAATATCGAGGGGAACACGCGTACGAAGGACAAGGTCATCCGCCGGGAAGTTCTCATTGCCCCCGGGGATGTCTTCAACACGGTCCGGGCGGACACGACGAAGAAACGTTTGGAGAATCTCGGTTATTTTTCCAAAGTCGAGACCTACCCGGAAGAGACGGATATAGCTGGTCGCAAAGACCTCACGATTCTGGTGCAGGAAAAGCGGACCGGCTCGCTCAGTTTTGGAGCGGGCTTTAGCACCATTGATCAATTGGTCGGGTTCGTGGAATTGACCCAAGGCAATTTCGATTTGCTAAACTGGCCAGCTTTTACCGGTGCCGGTCAGAAATTCCGGATGCGCATCCAGTACGGCACCCAACGGAAAGACTTCCTTCTTAGCGTGACCGAGCCGTACTTCCTCGACCGGCGATTGGCGCTGAGCGGTTCGCTTTTTTACACAGAGGCGAATTATCTGAGCGTGGAATACAACCAACGCAATTACGGGTTCGCAATCGAGCTGCGCAAACCGCTTACTTCTTTTATGTACACGAGCCTGGCATACCAGCTACAGAACGTCGAAATTTTTGACGTCTCTTCCGGTGCTTCGGCGTTCATTAAGTCACAGGAAGGTACGTTTACTGAGAGCAAGATCTTGAACAGCATCGTCTTCGACCGGCGCGACAACGTGTTGCTCACGCGAAGTGGGCAGCGCATCACCTTTGCACCTTATGTTGCGGGCGGTTTTCTGGGAGGCGATACCCAGATCTACGGGTGGGACTTGGAGGGGTCGCAATATTTTCCGCTTAAATGGGACACCATCCTGCTTATCAACGGCGAGGTTGCCACAGTTGATACGTGGGGCAATGGCGCTTTTGTCCCAATCTTTGAGCGGCTTTATCTCGGGGGTGCAAATAACCTCCGTGGATTTCCCTACCGCGAAGTTGGCCCGCAAGACGTCACCGGCGAGCCGATCGGCGGACAATCAATGGCTCGTGCAACAGTTGAATGGACTTTTCCAATCGTCGAAAAGGCGCGCGGCGCGATCTTTTACGACACCGGTTTCGTCAATCTTGACGCCTGGTCCTTCGACTTCAAGCACATCGCTTCCGATGTCGGTGTTGGGATCCGGCTGAATTTGCCCATCGGCCCATTGCGCCTTGACTATGGGTATCCGCTTCAACGCGACGGCTACCATGGCGGCGGCCACTTCAATTTCAGTGTTGGTTATCAATTTTGAACGAATATATGTGGTTGCAGTCTAACGCGATTCCGACCACCGTATCCTCTGTTTTATGAAAAAGTCTCTGTCCATACTCTTTGCACTGACGCTCACCCTTCCGGTTGCGGCTTTCGCACAGGGCACGCTGAAAATCGGAACGGTCGATATGCAGCGCGCGTTTAAGGATTACAACAAGACCAAGGAAGCCGAAGCAAAAATCAACGACGCCAAGAATTCCGCGAAGAAAGAATATGACGATCGGGCCGAAGCTTACAAAAAGTCGCTGGACGAAATCAATAATTTGAACAAGCAGCTCGAATCATCGGCGTTGAGCGCGGACAAGAAGACGCAAATTGCAAAGGACCGCGACGACAAGATTGCCAACATCAAGAACATGGAGCGGGAGATCAGCGATTTCCGCCAAACCCGCGAACAACAATTGCAACAACAACTGATGCGCGTGCGAGAAGGAATCGTTAAGGAAATCACCGACGTCGTAATGGAGAAAGTTAAAGCCAATAATCTGGACCTGGTATTCGATAGATCGGGCATGAGCATCAATGGCGTCCCTTTTTTGATGTACTCACACGACAACATCGACTTTACGAACGACGTTATCGCCGTGCTCAACAGGCCGGGCCGCGCCACAGCCTCGACTACCAAGACCTCGGGAAGTCCCTCTGTCACGCCGACAAGAGCTGCGAAACCCTGATTACGTTCGAGCATTCGGAAATACACGCGGGCGAAACTCGCGTGTATTTTTGCGTACAGGAGAACCAGGCGGGCACATAACGACGATTTGTGAACAGCAGCGGGGTGCGAAAATGTTCACTTCAAGCAAATTTCCTGCGCAATGCTTCATCACGTTGTTGTTCGCGTTCGGCGCCAGCTCGCTGGCGGCGAATTGGCAGGCCACGCTCAGCAAAGATTCAGCTGGCAATTTTCCCGAACTTCGTCCTCTGCGTGCGTCCTATCGTTTCGGGTGGTCTGGACTTACTGCCGCCACCGGAGAGGTCCATTTTACAAAGCCGTCCAGAGATAAGTTTCAGTTCGACGGAACGGGCCGGACCATTGGCTTAGTTCGGGTGCTGTGGAGACTGGATGTGAACCATCGCGCAACCGCTGGCGCGGAAACGTTGCACCCGATCGAAACTGAGCAGACGGAAAGTTATCGATGGAAAAAAATCGTTACCCATCTCGCCTTCACAAATAGCGGAGTAACTCGGACGAGAACAGACGCCCAGGGCGGTACTGCGGAAACAAAAACTCGCCAGTTTAGTTTTCCAGACCTGTTCGATCTGCATTCGGCGGCGCTTTATTTGCGCAGTCAGCCGCTTCGAGATCGCAGTGTTTATCGCATTGCGGTTTACGCGGCTACCAATGCTTATCTTGCGACGGTCACCGTAGGCGGGCACGAAAAAATCTCCGTGCACGCCGGCACCTACAACGCGATCAAACTTGACTTGCAGCTAAAGCGGATCGGCAAGCACTTGGAATTGGAGCCGCACCGCAAATTTCGTCGTGCTACAATCTGGGTGTCGGATGATGCGGAACGGCTTCTGGTTCGCATTGAAGCCCAAATTTTCGTCGGCACAGTTTGGGCCGAGCTGCAATCGGTGCATTTCGACAAAGAGTAGCGCACGCGTCTCGCCCGCCGCGGCAGGCCAGAGGCTCGCGCTACATTACTCCGGAACCCACTCACCGCGGATCGGTTCGTTTGGCCATGGATGTCCATGCTTCCGTGGTGGATGGAAGACCGGCGCACGCGCTCCCGGCAATAGCTGCAGCGCCGCGAGCGTTTCCAAGTCCAGCCGGCCGGTTACCGGAAGTCGCGTTCGCGCTTGATAGGCGCGCAAGGAAAATTCCATCGCCGGCCCAAAGACCCCGTCAATCTCTTCGCGATAAAGGCCGCGGCGGGCCAGCGCTATCTGGGCTGAGAGCACCACATTGCGTTGCACGCCGGCAGGTGCAGCTTCAAACGGCGTGCCGGCAAGGACTCCTCCGGGTGAAGTGCCCGGAGTCACTGGACTGGAAGGATAAAGTTCCTGGTCTTGCGGCGCGTTGCCGAAAGGTTGAATCGGTGGCGCGGGGTTCGCGTTTGCCGTTTGGTTGGAAAACGGTTCGCTGGGCTTGGCAGGCTCACCAGTTCCAGGCGATGCAGACTTCGTTGCCGGTCGCACCGAAGCAGAAGAGTTAATTCCAAGTGATTGAAGCGTCTCGCTATTGAGCTCGCCACTAACCTGCAGTCCGTTGCGAATCTGGTACCGGCGAATGGCTGCGGTTAAATTCGCATTCGTTTCACCAGTCACTTCACCATAGTAGAAACCCTGATCCTTCAACGCCTGCTGCACACTTTGAACCAGCTGATCGGCACGCGTCAGTAGCGTCGATCCAATAAAGATGAGGGCAGCGATCTTGATTTTCATTCCGATGTTATTTTGACGCTTTGCCCTTATACCTATTCAGCGCTTTCCCCAGCTGTTGCCGCCAACGTTGACTTCCGCTGGCTCGCTGCCTCACGGTAACGCAAAATGCCGTCCGCGACGGCCGCCGCGATCTGGTCACGATAGTCTTCGCTCGCGAGTTTGGAAATGTCTTCCTTATTGGTGAGAAATCCTCCTTCCATCAAAACGGCAGGAGAAGTCACGTTCGCGATCACGAAAAATTGTCTGGCTTGTGTGCCGCGATCCACGGCCCGGGTTCGCGCCACCAGCGCTTCCTGAACAAACCCGGCGAGATTTTGGCTTTCGGGATTTGGCGAATCCGAAAGCGGTCGCCACAAAAAAGGCAACCACGAAGCGAGGAATGAACCCGCGGTGATTTGATGCGCAGCGTAGTACGTCTCCACTCCGCTGGCCACCGGCTTGTTATCTTCGTTGAAATGGATGCTGACAAAAATGCAATTTCTCACTCGATTGGCGAATGCTGCGCGATCCGCCAGCGATACGTAGGTGTCTCCCAGGCGGGTCATTAATGTAGCAACCCCTTCCGAGTCCAGCAGCCGATCAATTCGTCGCGCCACGTCCAGTGTCAGATCTTTTTCCAATACGCCGCCGCACATCGCGCCGGAGTCTTGGCCCCCGTGGCCGGGATCGAGAACAACTAATGAAAATGGGCTCGGAGTAGTTGGGGATCGCGCGGTTTTCGACTCTCTTGGGCGCTCGGGTGTCTCAGCCTGGCGAAATTGCATCCAGGCGAAGGACCCAATCATCAACAACAGGCCTGCCAACGCCAGCGTGTTCCGAAGCGCTCGTTTCATTCGTGGTTTCGGAGAAAAAATTTCTCTCCATAAGTTAATCGTTAATCAGGGAGCGCAATTCCGTATCCGATAACAATCGATAACGAATTGCCCTGCCGGCATCGCGCTCAAGCAATGCCGCTTCGATTCCACTATTTGCGAGTTGTTCCTTGCGATATTTCGTGACAGCAGCGCGCTCTGGCAGCTCCTTTGCGTCGTTTGTCTGCAAAGTCATATGACCGATGCTCCATGCGTCGAGCGCGGAGTTGAGCGCCGCTTCAAAACTTGCATCCGGCGCATGCTGAGTCTTGAGAAAAGCTTCCATCAGTTCTCTCGATTGCTGCGTCCCGCTGAGCACCGCGAAATCCTGTCGTGCTTGCGCGTAGGTTGCGCCGTTGGTTGTAATCTCACCGTCGTACTCCACCCGTAAAAACAAATCGTCGTCAGGCCGTTCGCCCACCTCGGCAAAGAGCATCCGCGCCAGATAAGGCGGGCCATAGATCTGTTCAAACGCAGTCTTCATTACAGGGCTAAGCGAATAATGCACCAGCCGCCGCAACGAAACGTCCGTAGCCGAACGACTGAAACCCTCGGTGCTGGCCAGTTCAATCGCCGCCATTCGCAACCGCTCAATGTCCCCTGGATGACCAATCGCTCCCATTGCAATCCGATCGTAGATCTCGAAAATTTTCTGCCGCGTTTTGCCGAGAGTGAGAAACAGAATGCCGTCGCGATAGCCGAGCGCCGCGATCGGACTGCCCGGAGCGAGTTGCGCTTCAATGTACTCGCGGCGATTAGCGATCGCTTCGACCCAACGATACGGTTCTTCGATCATGCAACCGTTTCCTTGAACACGGCGGCGATTTTGCTCTCCGGCAAAGTGGTGATGCCTTCGCGCGAGACAATCTTGATCAGCGGATAAATCTTCCCGCTGCGATCCACGCCGCCCGTGGAAGTGTCGGATTCCGCAGCGGTATCTAGCGCCCGCAACGCGATCGATACCGCTTCGTCTTCGCTCAACTCTTGCAGCGGCTTTCTGCCCCAAGTGTTCTCGTAATAAAGAATGCCGCGCACGGCGGGCGAGCCCGATCCTGTTGCCGCGTAGTCGGCCGCTTCAAATTGTGCACCCATCGCATCGTAAAAATAGAGACGCGCTTCGGGCTTTGGATGAGAATCGTAGGTGGCGAAAATCGGAACCACCACCCCCACTCCCTGCATGACAAAACCGAAATTGTCACGCAACAGTTTGGATAGAGCGCGCACTTTTCCGTCGACGCTCATTTCCTGCAGTTGAGTTCGCCGAAAGAATTGGAAAGAGTGTTCCAGGACGCGCGCCATCTCCCAGGCCGTCGCCGGCACGCCGGCGATAGCCATGATCGACTGCCGATCAATTTCCAAAACTTTGTCGGCACGATCATAGACCACCGTGTTGCCAGCGGTCGCACGGCGGTCGCCTGCGACGAGCACGCCGCCTGAAAACTTGAAAGCTAGAATCGTGGTCGCCTCCGTGGGCTGCCACGTTTTCTGCGGCGTCCCCGCTTGTGGCACGGGATTTACAAGCGCCGGAGCAAGCAGACCCTTGCTCCGCAGCAGCGTAAGGAAATCGCTCGCTGTGCCAGAAAAATTCTGGTCAAACGCCACTGGGGAGCGCTCCATTACTGACCCGTACGCTGGCGATAGCGCTTGGATTGGTTGGGATCAACCTTGCGCATTTTTTTTAAAAGGTCCTTTGTGTCGGGCCGCGAAATGTCCGGCGAACGTGGCCCTCCACCATCGCCTTGTTTTGGTCCCCACGGAGCCGGTTCTGCCGGTTTTTGGATGCGCTCGGGCATGAAAAAATCTAAGAGCAAAATATTGGAAAGCAAGCCGCGCACCGCCTGTCACTCGAAGCGGAACACAAAGCGGATGCTTGCCAGACAAATATGCTAGTGGCAAGGTTTCGGCCCGATGAAGCTCGCAGCTATTTCTTGTGCGATCCTGGTTTCGGCGTTTTGCACTGCTTCTGCTCAGACGCCGGCGCCGGAGCCACCAAAATCAGCTGATGCCGCCCAACTCGAAGCGCTGGCAAAAAAGATAGACGAACAAAACGCCAAAATTGATGCGCTTTCCCAGGAAATCCTGAAGCTAGAGCAACAAGTGTCGCAGATTCGTCCGGGGATCATGATCGGAGAAAGCACGCCCTCGCCAGCGAATGCTGCCGCTCCAGCCATGTCGCCGTCGCATCCCGCTGCGGCAGGTAACACCCACATCGTCGCACGCGGAGAGACACTTACATCCATTGCCAAAATGTACAAAGTGACCGTGGACGAATTGCAACAAGCCAATCACATCGAAGACGGCCGTAAGTTGCAGGCCGGCCAAACGATCACCATACCAACGTCTGCCACGCCGACGACAACGCCGGCAGGGTAGTGGAATTTTCCTAGACCGGCAATCGCTCCTCTTTCTCGAGAGTTTGTGATGCAACAATTTCTTCGCGCGGCTCTGTCTCGCGCAATGGCGAGGCCTCGAGCAAACTTTGCCGACACAGCCGCGCATATTTTCCATCGAGCGCGACCAATTTATCGTGCGTGCCGCGCTCGATGATGCGTCCGTGATCGAGCACGAGAATTTGGTCGGCGTGCACAATTGTGGAAAGGCGATGCGCAATCACAATTGATGTCCGGTTCGC
>Ga0209378_1003373_pt1 | contig 10804 bp, 12 predicted proteins | sample GraSoiAngelo_156_FD_186170 | JGI IMG/M metagenome (GOLD analysis project Ga0209378, IMG submission 186170) | Grasslands soil microbial communities from the Angelo Coastal Reserve, California, USA - 14_1009_13_40cm (SPAdes) (version 2) | ecosystem: Environmental > Terrestrial > Soil > Grasslands ... | reverse complement strand
AAAGCTAGCCGGTTAGGCGGTTGGTCGGTTAGTATCCGGTATGATTGAAGGCCTCAAGCAGAAGCTCCAATCCGAAGTCGAACGACTGAACCACGAAATCTCTTTCGTCTTGCCGAAGGAGATCGAGAAGGCGCGCGCGCACGGCGACCTGCGCGAGAACTCCGAATACAAGGCGGCGCTCGAGCGCCAGCAATTCGCGCAGGCGCGCGTGCATCACCTGCGGCTGCGGCTGTCGAAGCTCTCGGACGTGCGCGAGCAGGATATCCCACGTGACCGCGTGGGTTTCGGCTCACGCGTCACGGTTGAAGATCTCGAGACGAAGAAGAAGGAAGTCTATGCCCTCACACTCGGCGAGTTCATCGAGGGTGAGGACGGCGCGGCAGAGATGCCGGTCTCGATGGCGTCACCGCTCGGCAAAGCGTTGCTAGGCGGTAAGGTCGGGCAGAAGGTCGACATCACGCTCCCGATGGGTAAGCGCAAACTCAAGATCGTGAGCTTGGATACCGTGCATGATTTGGCAGGCACTTGACTAAAACGTTTTGATGTTGTCACTTAGACCCCGGAACGGATGAACCCTTGGGAGAACCTAGGATGTCGATGCGCTTGCTGACCGCTACGGCGGTCTTCTTGCTTTTCGCCCCTCTCGCGACGCTGACGGCGCAAGGCGATCCCGATCGCGCGGTCGCAGGGGGCGGCAATTTCCCTGCTGGCTGGCACGTCCGCACGGAGACGAACCGCCAGACCGGGCAGCCCGCGCCCCTCGAGAACGTCAAGTTCACGAACATGGGCGACGGCCTGCACACCACGGTCGGACCCGCCGGGATTTACTGGCGCGACCGCGACACCATCTCCGCCAACTACCACGTCGTCGCGAAGCTGAGTCAGAAGAACCCCACCCATCCCGAAGCATTTGGCATCTTCATCGGCGGCAAGAGCCTCGCGGACTCCGGGCAGAGCTATACGTACTTCCTGGTGCGGCCGATCGACGGGATGTACTCGGTTCGCCGGCGCCCCAGTTATGCCGGCCGCCCGGTCGCGGTCGTCGAGTGGACCGCCAGTGACGCGGTCACCAAGGCCGACTCCAGCGGTAAGGCCACGAACGAGCTCAGCATCCAGGCGCAGGGCGGCAAAGTGAAGTTCATGGTGAACGGCAAAGAGGTCTACACCGGCGACGCCGCGAACCTCGATGTGAATGGCGTGGTCGGATATCGCGTCAATCACAATCTCGACGTCCATCTGGGACCGCTCGGGATTCACAAACTGTGACCGCCTTGAACCCAACGGCCGACGAAGATCGCTTTTCGTTCACGCCGTTCACCCGGCATCCCTTTTTCACGTACGTGAACCGCTGGATTCTGGAGCGGGTGATTTGCCCCGGCCGTCAGGTGATCGTGGACCTCGGCTGCGGCCCGGGCGCCATCACGGAGCTGATCCTCGAGCGCGTGCAGGGCCAGCAGCCGCCGCCGCACGTCATCGGCGTCGATCCGTCGCCGTCCGCGCTGCAAAAGGCGCGAGCGGCCATTTCATCGAGGTTCGCGGAGTTCGTCCAGGGCAGCGCAGAGTGGCTGTCGAAGCTCGTCAAGTCGGCCGACACGGTCGTATTCCTGAATGCCATTCACCTGATGCCCGATAAGGAACAGGTGCTGAAGGAGATTCGACGTGTCCTGAAGCCGGGGGGTCTGCTCGCCTTCAACAGCACATTCTTCGCGGGCGCCTATGTCGAAGGGACGAGCGGTTTCTGGCGTCGCTGGATCGTGCGCTCGGTCCAGGCGCTGCGCGAGAAAGGCATCGAAGTCAAGCACAATGGCCACGCCGCGGCGATGGAGTGGTTCTCGGCCGATCAATACAGGGCCGCATGCACCGCCGCCGGACTGCGTCCCACTACGGTCGAGCTGCTGCGCGTTGACATGACGGCCGCGGCCCTCGCCGACATCGGCCGCTTTTCACTCTTCATCGAGGGAGCGCTGCCCGGCGCGCCGCTCGAAGAGGGCTCCGAGGCGTTGCAGACGGGCTTGGCGCGCACCATGGAAGAGCTGAAAGTGGATTCGGTGCCGCGGCACTGGCTGGAGGTTGTGGCGGAAGCAGTGTAGCTCAAGCAACGACGACGAATTCGAGGCGATGGTGCGCGTCGCGCAACGCGGCCTCGACAACTGCAGACGTCTCTCCCCGCGCAAAGATGAATCCCGGATAACGCGACCCCTCGGGAAACGGAATCAACCGTTCCCCTGGGTGGGCGGTGATCTGCACATCTTCAACGAGCGGCACGCGCTTCGCTTCCGCGACGCCGCGCACCTCTCGCAACGTTCCAGCCCCCGGAATCGGGATCATCATCACGCCGGCGGCCAGCCGCTCGCGTTGCAATGACGGGATCGCCATGCCGAGGGCGTGGCGCAGGATGATCTCCTCGAGCGAAATCCGGTTGTCGCCGAATCGCAGCACCGCCGAGCACCGCCCGCCGATGGGCCGGGCAGCCAACTCGATCAGCCACGGCCCACGCTCGTTGTAGCGCAGCTCGGCGTGGATCGGCCCGTCAGTGATCCCGAGCGCGCGGACGGCTCGATCGGCGCAATCCCTGATCGCGGCCTGCAATCCAGCGGGGACGCTCGACGGCGTGACGTAAATGGTTTCCTCGAAGAAAGGCCCGTCGAGCGGGTCGGGCTTATCGAACACCGCCAGGACATGCAGCCGGCGATTGACGACCAATCCTTCCAGCGCGACTTCGTAGCCCGGTATGAACTCCTCGATGAGATAGTGGCGCGCCCGATCTCCGCACGCCGCGGCGGTCTCTGGGTCCGCAAGGATGGCTCGCAATCGGGCGTGCGCGGACACGAACGATTGAGCATTGTCGGCGCGGATTACGCCACGCGAAGCGGACAGGCGCACTGGCTTGAGGACACAGGGGTACGAGATCGATATCGCGATTGTGGCAGGATCTTCTTCGAGGTTACGCAGCACGAAGCGCGGGATAGGTACCGTCGCCTTCGCCAGGAGCTCTCGCTGGAGGTACTTATCGCTCGCCGCGACCGCGGCGTGAACGGGATTGCCTTTGAGCTGGAGCTTCGTCGCGACGGCAGCGGCGACCAGCGCCGTCCTGTCGTCCACGCCCACAACGCCGTTGACAGGATACTGCTTCGCGAACACCCGCACCGCGTCCGCCGCTCGCTCGGGCTGCTCGAAATCCAGGGTGAGGAGTCCTGCAGGATTCGCGGCCTCGAGCGCGCTCGACTGCTCGGAGGCGACGGTCAGCTCGACGCCGATCTGCCGCGCAGCCTCCACGAACGCCGCGGTGCGGTACGTCGTCGTGGGTAATAACAACAACAAACGGGGCAATGGATCACGAATGTAGGGGCGCAACACGTTGCGCCCTACATCATTTCTTCGAGGCCTGGAAGTAGGGGTTCGCGCCCGAGGTATGATCGGTGATGTCGACGATGCCGCGGACCGCGGGCACGAGCTTCGCGAGCATTCCCTCGATCCCCTGGCGCAAGGTGACGTCGGCCATGCCGCAGCCCTGGCATCCACCGCCCATGCGCAGCATCACGACGGCCTCCTGCACGTCGATGAGCTCGACGCGGCCGCCGTGGCGCGCCACCATCGGGTTCACCTGTTCGTCGAACACCTTCGCCACCTGCTCGTATAGGGCATCGTCATTGACCGCCGATGGATCACCGGAAGCCGGTCTTGGCGCCGATGCGACCGCCGGCACGTCCGCCGCCAGCGTGGCTCGTATGGCGTTACCGACCGCCTTCCCGATCGCCTGCCACGGCGCGGGGGACTGCTTCACGACGGTGATGATGTTCCCGGACACAATCAGCTCGCTGACGGCCAGACCCGGGACGGCGAAAATCGCTTCCGCCAGCGGCGAACCGTTCGTCTCGTCCGGCGTCGTGAACCGGCGCACTCCGCCCGCCAGCACCGGAACGCTTACGACGAACTTGCAGCGCTGGTTGTCGATCGGCTCGGCGGTGATCCGAATCTCAGCCGCGGCCATTGCGCATCTCTCGCGCCGCCGCGACCATGTTCTTGAGGGCGGCCAGCGTTTCCTCCCAACCGCGCGTCTTGAGCCCACAGTCGGGGTTCACCCAGATCTGGGCGCCGTCCAAGACTCGCGCCATGCTCTTCAAAGCGCCAGTGATCTCCGCGACGGGCGGCACGCGGGGCGAGTGAATGTCGTACACACCCGGGCCGATCTCGTTGGGATACTTGTAGTGCTCGAATCCCTGCAGCAGCTCCGAGCCGGAGCGGGCGTTCTCGATCGAGATCACATCCGCATCCATGCGCTCGATCACCCGCAGCACGTCGTTGAACTCGCTGTAGCACATATGCGTGTGAATCTGCGTGCCGTCACGCACCCCGGCGGTCGCGAGGCGGAAGGCGTCCACGGCCCACTGCAGGTACGCGGCCCAATCGGCGCGCCGCAGCGGCAGTCCTTCCCGGAGGGCGGGCTCATCAATCTGAATCACCCGTATTCCCGCCGCCTCGAGATCGAGCACCTCGTCGCGGATCGCCAGCGCGACCTGTTTGGCCGTTTCCGCGCGCGGCTGGTCGTCGCGGACGAACGACCATTGCAGGATCGTCACCGGCCCGGTCAGCATCCCTTTCATAGGACGCTTTGTCAGAGACTGGGCGTACTTGCTCCAGCGCACCGTCATCGGCCGCGGGCGTGAGACGTCGCCGAAGATGATCGGCGGCTTCACGTAGCGCGTCCCGTAGGACTGCACCCAGCCATGCTCGGTGAATGCGAATCCGGCGAGCTGCTCGCCGAAATACTCGACCATGTCGTTGCGCTCGAACTCACCATGCACGAGCACGTCGATCCCCAACTCCTCCTGCAATGCGACGGTCTTCGCGATCTGCTCCTCAATGAACTGATCGTATTGATCGGCCGTCAGCTGGGCATCATGCAGCTTGCGACGAGCCGCGCGCACTTCGGCGGTCTGCGGGAATGACCCAATCGTGGTCGTCGGATACGGGGGCAGATCTGGTTGAGACTTCCTGCGCACCGCGTACCGCGTACCGCGCACTCGGTCTTTCTCCGTGACCGCTCCCGCGCGGCGTTGCACAACCGCGCTGTTGATTCGCTTCGACGCACGACGCGACTTCACCGCCCGGCTGCTTGCATCGACGGCCGTCCGATCGCCTTTGGCCAATGCGACGACTTCCTGAAGCTTCTGCTTGGCGAATGCCAGCCAGCTCTTGAGCTCCGGATCGAGCTTCGTTTCGAGATCGAGGTCGAGCGGCGTATGCAACAGCGAGCAGGACGGCGCCACCCACAGCCGGTCCTTCCCGACCTTCGCCGCCGCACGCTCGAGCAACGCCGCCTGCTTCTCGAGATCCGCCCGCCAGACGTTCCGGCCGTCAATTAGACCCGCCGAGAGAACGCGGCCTTTGGGCCAGGCGGCGAGCAGCGGATCGAGCTGCTCGGGTGCGCGGACCAGGTCGACATGCAGCCCCTGAACGGGCAGCGCGAGCGCCGTCGCGAGATTGTCGGCGAGGCCGGCGAAATACGTCGCGACCAGGAGCTGGAGTTTCCCGCCGCGCTTCGCGAGCTGGTCGTACGCGCGCACGAACGCGGCGCGTTCCCCATCCGTCCGATCGAGCGCCAGCACCGGCTCGTCGAGCTGCACCCACGTCGCCCCAGCGGACGCCAGCGCAGTCAACGTCTCGACATAGACCGGCAGTAACCCGTCGAGCAACGACAGACGATCGAACGACGCGCCTTTTGTCTTGGCGAGGAGCAGGAACGTGATCGGCCCGATGAGCACGGGCGTCGCGTCGATTCCCAGCGCTTTCGCTTCGAGGTACTCGCTCACCGGCTTTTGCGAGGAGAGCCGGAACGACTGCCCGCGCTCGAGCTCGGGGACGATGTAGTGGTAGTTGGTGTCGAACCACTTCGTCATCTCCATCGCGGTGACGTCGCGGCCTTTTCCCTGGCTGCCCCGCGCCATGGCGAAGTAGGTGTCGAGATCGATCTCGCTCCCTTTCCAGCCGTAGCGCGGAGGCACGGCGCCGACCAGCGCGCAGGTATCCAGCATCCGATCGTAGAACGAGAAATCGTTGACGGGGATGCGGTCCAGGCCGATGTCGCGCTGCAGCTGCCAGTGGCGGCGGCGCAGCTCGACGCCGGTGGCGAGGAGCTGGGCGCGACTCACTTTGCCGCTCCAATAGCCCTCGGTGGCGCGCTTCAATTCGCGCGCGGCGCCGAGGGGGGGGAAGCCCAAATTCGAGGCGATTGTCATAGTAAGGAAAGGAATCTTACCGGGTTCTAAGCCTTTACGGTACTTGGCCGACCCGCGGGTGTACGCTACTCCTGCCGAATCAGCTACCTAAGGATGTGGCGGAGCCGGGGGGTGCGGCGGAGCCGGCGGGTGCGGAGGAGGTTGCGGGTGCCCCGGCGGCGGCCCGCGGCCGCCTGGGCGGGGGGGGTGCCTCGCGCCACCTCGGATTGGATGACGGCTGGCAACGACAGCAAATCGGCGGCGGGCTCGCCGGACCGCAGCTTGCTACTAATGAGTCCGATATCCTCGGCCGACGGTACGCCGATGGCCGCCAATGTGCCGGCGACCCGCAGCCCCACGGTCAATGCCGATGGGCTCGCGCCGGTACGCGCCAGAGCGGTGATGTCGTTTCCGCTAAGTCCCGCGGTGATCGCAAACTCGCCCGCGGCGATCACGAGCGTGTCGGATACGACGCCACCTTCGCGCAGCGCCAGGGCAGCAGTATCGAGCTCCAACACCACCAGCCGCACTGCGGCGGCGACGCGCTCGGAGGGAACTCCCTTCGCGCCGCCTTCGATCGCCTTTTGAATCAGTGGATCGACCGGAAGACCGCGCGCGGATGCCGCGGTACCTAGCTCCACGACCAGCGCCGCAACCTCGGGTGACACACGACCGGCCAGCCGCGCGGCGATGCCGGCACCCCCCTGCTGTTGCATGCCGAGCAGCGACAGCGGGAGCGTGACGAGAGCGATGATCACAGTGTCAGCACGCTGTTGCGGCGGCCGAAGCCGTCGTCGACGGCGGGAGCGCCAGGATCCGGCACCCAGCGCACGCCATCGACGACGAACGCGTATTGGTGCTGTCCCGCCGGCAGCGTGAGCGTCGCCGTCCAGACGCCAGTCGGACCGGTGCGGACCAATGGTGTGGCGTGCGCATCCCATTGGTTGAACGTGCCCGCCAGGCTCACCTCACGCGCCTCGGGTGCGACGAGCACGAAACGAACGGTCACGAGCGCTGCGGGCGTTGCGGGCTTCGCGGGCAGGATCCAGAGGATCAGCGCCGCGGCCAACGCGAGTGCGGGGGCGAGCAACCAGGGCAGGACAGGGCGCCGCCGCCGTTCGAGCGCTGCCATCACCCGCCAGGTGACGGCGGGTACCGAAACGTCCGTGCGATCCACGGCCGCAAGCAGGCGCAGCGCGTCTTCGCCCTCCGCGCGCAGCTCGGCGGGCAGGTCGGCGAGTGTGATGTCGCCGTCCAGCAGCTGCTTTACCAAGGGATGAAAGTCGTGCCCGCTCATGTGTGATCTCTCAATTGTTCGCGCAGTTTGTCGTATGCGCGATGCATTCGCATCTTCAGTGACGCCACCGATGTACTCAAGCGCTCCGCGATCTCACCGTACGACAACTCTTCGACGTGCTTCAGGACGAACACCTCACGCTGATCCGGCGTCAGCTCGAGCAGCGCGAGCTGCAATGCGCGGCGGCGCTCGGCCGTTTCGGCGCCGCCGTCTGTACGATCCTCCGCGGCCACACCCTCCGCAGCTTTCAGCGACGTTGATGTTCGGTCACGACGCCGCTCGGCGAAACAGCGGTTGCGCAGAATCAGGAAGAACCAACCGACAAACTTGTCGGGTTCCTTACACTGTGCCAGCTGATCGTAGGCGCGGACGAACGCGTCCTGCACCGCATCCTCGGCTGCGTCGGCGGAGCCCAGCATCCGCGCCGCATAGCGCGCGTACCGGTCGCGATACCGTTCGACCAGCTGGGCGTAGCGCTCGCGATCTCCTGCGAGTACCGCCCGAACGATCTCGCCGTCCGCCACCTTTGCGTCAGGGCGCAACCGTTACCTCCGCTAAAGAGTTGCCGCGCACAGCATTGGTAACGGTTAGGCACGCGTTCCATTGTGACCTGCGTTACCTCTCCGGCCCCGCCGGAATCTTTACGACGCCATGTCCGCGATGCTAGAGCCTCAACCCCCAGTTGCCGATGCCGTCCTGATGGATCGACTGGCGCAGCGGGACTCCACCGCCCTGCTCGAGTTGGAGCGGCGCCACCGCAGCTCACTGTATGCTCAGGCCTATAGCGTCCTCATGGACGCTCCGTCAGCCGACCGCGTGGTGCGCGACGCATTCGCGCAGCTATGGTTCGCGGCGGCGCAATATGCCGGCAAGCGAAGTGCCTGGGCGTTCCTGCGAGACATGGCGAGAGAGCTCGCCCGCGCCGAACGCGCGCTGCGAGCACAGCCTGAATCTCGGAGCTGAAAATGTTCAAGCGAATTCTCCTATTGAGCCGAAGGTGGCGGCGCCGAATGAGCACGCGTCGGATGTCGCCAAAGCAAAAGTAGCCGCGAACATGGCCCGGCGCGCAACGCATGTGCGCGGCGAGGCCGTCGGCCTGGACAACCGGCCGGTGACGGCGGCAACGCCGGCGACGGCGACGCCCGCGGTTCACAATCCCGACGGCGGTCCCGCCACGCCTGCGACGCCGGCCACTCCGGCCATCCCCTCGTCGCATTCTCACCGGCCTGCTCACGCCGGCCAGGGTGGACAGGGTCGAGAGAACAACCCCCGACGTCCCTGATCTAGACAGATCATTAGCCGCTGTATCTTACCGGTCCCATGCGCATGGGACCGGTTTCGTTTGGGGCGCTGCTGCTGGCGGCGGCAGCACCTGTGGTGCTCTCTGCTCAGTGGCAGGGATCGCTCGGCGCGGGAACGGGAATCGTCCGCTATACCGGCGGCGCCAGTTTCAGTGTGTTCACTCTCTCCCCAGGGGTGCAACGCATCACTCCCGCGTCATTTGTCAGCGCGAGCGGGGGCGTATCACTGCTCGAGGCCGGCGTATGGGCCGGTCAGGGACGCGCGGATGTGTGGGCCGCGCTGTCGCGCCGCCTGAGCGGCATCCGGCCGGCGATTAGCGCCACGATTGCTGGAAGCACTCGCTCGGACGGCGTTGGGGCCGGCTCCGCGTCCACGGTGGTCGAGGCCGTGTGGAGCGGCGTACGAACGCGCGGCAGCGGTGGGGGGGCGCTCGGCGTCGGGGCAGTCACCGGCGTGATCCAGGACGTGCCGGGCGTTGGAGCCTTCCGGGTACGCGCGCGCGGCTGGTGGCAGTTCAACGATTTACCTCCGCAGTTTTCCCTGAATGTCGAAAGCACCCGGTTCATCGGCGCGTGGTTCACCGACGTCGTCCTAGGCGCGACCGTGGATCAGCGCAGGCTCGTCGGCTCGATGTGGGTCAGCGGAAGACTGAGCAAGGCGTACGGATCCACGGGCGCCGTCAACGCCAGCGTGCAGTACTTCCTGCGTCCAGCGATTGCCCTTGAAGCCTCGGGCGGCAGCTATCTTCGCGATCCGTTTCAAGGACTGCCGCGCGCTGGCTTCGTCACCGGCGGCATCAGGTTCTTTACCTCGCGCCGAGCGCTCAGTCCGGGGGCAGGCGAGCCGACCTCACCCGGACTCCGGCCCCTCGTCGCCGAGCATCGCGGCGGTGACACCGTCGTCGTGCGCTTCCACATGCCGGGAGCGCAGCGGCTGGCAATTGCGGGCAACTGGAATGCGTGGACGCCCGCGCCGCTGCGCGGACTGGGCGAGGACATCTGGGAAGCGGCGCTGCTCCTTCAGCCGGGCACCTATTACTTCAACCTCGTAGTCGATGACACGGAATGGGTTGTGCCCGGTGGTACGGCCACCATTTCGGATGGCATGGGAGGTCTGATTGCCGTCCTGAACGTGCTGTGACTTGACGATTCCCCTCCCAGTCCCTACCGTGGCGGCGGCAGGTTGGCTCCGGTTCGATGCTGTCCTCTCGCTCGAGGGGGTGCTCGATGGGGAAGATCAACATGCAGAAGGTCCTGACGGGTGGGCTGATCGCTGGTGTCGTCCTCGTCGCGGTCGATTTCGTGTTGTACAACATCATCCTGAAAGATCAGATGACCGCGGCCATGACGGCGCTCAACAAACCGGCCATGACGAGCGCGCAACTCCCATGGTTCATCGTGCTCGATCTGATCTCGGGCGTCTTCCTCGTATGGGTGTATGCGGCGGTCCGGCCACGGTTTGGAGCCGGTCCGGGAACGGCCGCGAAATCGGCAATCGCGCTGTGGTTCCTCGCCGGTGTGCTCGGCACCCTGTACATGTGGCCGATGAGCCTCTTCCCGCACCGTCTGATGATCATGCAGACGGTGGGGATGCTCGTCGCGTACGTTCTGGCTAGTGTAATCGGCGCGAAGTTCTACACGGAAGGCGCCGGGATGGGCGCAGGGATGGGAGCCGGCGCGGGGATGGGTTCACGGATGTGAAGTCGGATCGACGGAAACACTAAACCGCCGGGCGGCGTGCTGCCGTCCGGCGGTTTCTGCTTCTGCGAAAATCAGTAGTTGAAGTTCACCGAGACTCCCAATGTCCGCGGTTGGTTCACGAGATACCCGACGCGCGCCCGCAGACCCCGCTCGCGGTCCAACGCGAGACGTGCGTTCTCGTCCGTCACATTGTTCAGGAACACTGCCGCTTCCCATGTCGAGCGGGACAATCCCACCCGGAGGTTCACCAGCGTGTATGCCGGCAGGAGCGGATTGAAGGTGAAGGT
>Ga0209378_1003368_pt1 | contig 10812 bp, 11 predicted proteins | sample GraSoiAngelo_156_FD_186170 | JGI IMG/M metagenome (GOLD analysis project Ga0209378, IMG submission 186170) | Grasslands soil microbial communities from the Angelo Coastal Reserve, California, USA - 14_1009_13_40cm (SPAdes) (version 2) | ecosystem: Environmental > Terrestrial > Soil > Grasslands ... | reverse complement strand
GCACGAGGTCGCCCAGCAGCATCGCCTCGGTATCGCTCACCTGCTTGAACGCGACCCAGGAGCCGAGCGCCAGGGCGGGCTTCACCGCCACTTCCCCCGCGGTGACGTGCAAGTCGCCGCGCGGCAAACCGGCTTTGTAGGCCCCGTCCGGTTGTAGTGTTCCGGGCTTCCCCAGTGCCTCGCCCACCCGACTCCAGTCGATTGGCGCGAACGGTCCGGGCGCCTGCCGCTCCGGTTGCTTCGGCGTTGCCGAGTCGGCCGCGTACGCCCGCCGCCCTGCTCCCCTTCCCTGCGAGCACGCGGCGACCATGAGCATGAGCGCCGGAACAACGGAGCTTCCACGTCGCACCCACCGACCGTCCAAGCGGCCAAGAGAGCCTGCGTGCCACTCCAATTGCCCGCGCATGCCTCCTCCTCGTTGTTGATTCCCGGCCCGACCTTGCCGCGAGAATTATGCATTGATACACTTGTTATAGTCAATGGATTCGCCTGCGAGTGGGGCCACCCCACAGAGCGTCCCGGAGCGATTTAGCCTCCGGGCGTTGCTCTTCTACTTCCTGCGGCTCGGCACGTTGGGGTTTGGCGGGCCGATCGCGCTCGGGACCTTGGCGCTTCTCCTCGCCCCGAGAAGGATCCCCGAGCCAGTGCTCATCGTCGCGGCGGGGGTCGTCGGATTGCTGCTGAAGGGCGCCGGCGCGGGCCCTCGGTGATTGAAGGATCGCGATCAATCGCTCGTCATGATGAACAGCGGAGCGCCGTCGAACTCGTAAATCGGCCGCAGCCGATTGGTGTTGTAGTACTTCGCGACGTCCACGATTTTCTTCTCCGATGTCACGCTCGAGAGCGGCACGCTGTCGTAGAATCCGCGGTGGATGCTGACCAGGCGACCGTACTGCTTCCTCACGACCAGATCGAGCGCGAGATTGCCGAAGGCCATCGGGACGATCGAATCGAGTGCGTCTGGATCGCCGGAGCGCACGAGATAGCCGAGCCGCTGGTTGACCACATCGATGCGACGACCCTGGTTATACCGCGGTGACGACTCCTTCAGCGCCGCCCCGATCCGGTCCCCGATCCCGCCCAGCTTGCGGTGCCCGAACATGTCCGCTTCTTCACTTTCGAAGCTCATGTCGTCGTGCGAGGTCAGGCGCGCGCCTTCCGACACCAGGACGACCGCGTAACGGCTGGGGTTCCGGTTCCGGTCGAGCGTGAGGAGCTCCGCCAGGCGCTCGACATCGACGGGGTGCTCAGGGATTACGCAACGATCCGCCGCGCCCGCCATCGTCGGCAAGAGCGCCGTGAACCCGGCGTACCGCCCGAACACTTCGATGACCAGGAAGCGCTCGTGCGAGCCTGCCGAGGTGCGCAGCCGGTGCGTCAGCTCGATCGTGCGCGTCACGCAGGTGCTGAAGCCGATACAGTAGTCGGTGCCGTAGACGTCATTGTCCATCGTCTTCGGTACGGCGACGACGTTCACCCCTTCGTCGTGCAGGCGCTTGCCATAGCTCAGCGTGTCATCCCCACCGATAGGAATCAGGACGTCCACACCGATGTGCTCGAGGTTCTTGAGCACGTCCCTGGTAATGTCGTTGATCGGCTGGTCGTAGCCGGTCAGATGAGGCGGCAGTCGTCCGCGCGGCAAGTGGCTCGGCCGCACGCGCGATGTGTGGAGGAAGGTGCCGCCCGTGCGACCCGCGCGGTTGACGACGGCTTCCGAGAGCAGCTGCACGTTCTCGCCGTTGTCGCTGTTCGCCTCGCGCACATAATCGACGAGCCCGGCCCAGCCGCGTCGGATACCGACGACACGGTATCCGTCGCGGATCGCGCGAATCGTGATCGCTCGGATGGCCGGATTCAAACCGGGGACGTCCCCGCCGCCGGTCAGAATGGCTATCGTGCCTTTCTCCATGTGGGCTGCTCCTTTCGGGATCGCGCTAACGTCTGGTGCACGTCGCTTCAATTGTGGCCAGGAGTGCGCCGGTCCTGCCAGGGTTGCACCGGAAGCCGTGAGTCCTCACCCCCTGGCCCCGGTCCTGCCAGGGTTGCACCGGAAGCCGTGAGTCCTCACCCCCTGGCCCCCTCTCCGTTCCGGAGAGGGGGAACTCGCACTCGGGTTCCGACGAGGTGCAGCACCACCTGCGACCTGGGTCAGGCCGACCGGAACTCACAGCACGGGGCGTAGGCAGAGAAAAAGCCCCACACGGCAACTCAGTGTGAGGCCTGATCTTCTGCGGGTTCAGGGCTTCAACTTAGACGACCACTTGTCGGTTTCCAATGGCTCTAATCTGGACCTTGAGGATTCGTTGTCAGCAGCTCCTTGTGAGCCGCAGCTCGAGGCCGATCCCGCTCGGCGTGATCTCACACCGGCCGAAGCGACTCTGTGCCGCCATGCGCTCGAGCTGTTCACGGGTGTAGGCACTCTTCAGCAAGCCGAACCGAAAAATCCACCGAGTCAGGAGAGCATTCCAGGTCGACAAGTGCATGTCACGTATTTCGGCATCGATGTCCTGGAGGGCGGCGTCCTTCCTGAGGTCGTAGATCGACGCCTGACCGCCTGGCTTCAGGACTCTGTGCATCTCGTCGAGGGCGCCAACCGGGTCGGAGAAGTTCTTGAACGCCGCCATGCAGACGACCAAGTCGAATGACGCGTCGGCGAAGGGCATCGCCGCGGCGTTGCCGTGGCGAACGTCGATGGCGACGCCGGCCCTGCTCGCGTTCTCGCACGCCATCCTGACGAAGGATTTGCTGATATCCAACGCGGCCACCTGACGGCCCGATTGGGCGATCTCGATCGCGAGGTAGCCGGGCCCGGGGGCCACCTCGAGCACGCGACCGCCCGGCGGCACACGTTCGGCCACGGCACGAGCCACCGCATCGAAGCGGCGTCTGTCTCGACTCGTGTTTTTCGCATACCAACGTGGCGATCACACCTTCCATCGGAATGCCCTTGTACGCCTTCTGCGGCGTCGCCATGATGTCCCCCCGGCCCTCCACGTGTTAACGGTTGCTTTCGTACGCGAACAGCTCTAACAAAACCGAATGACGTTTCCGAAAGCAAGGAAGTACAACACCATCGGCGTGCGAGGAAGCGGAACGTAAACACCCGGAAGGCGACGCCCAGAGCGACGCACGGCCATGCAGTCGCGTTGCGCGTCAACAACGACGGCACCGCTGCAACAATTTGGGTCATACGTGACCCGCAACCACACGGTCATCCTCCATCTCGGGCTGGCACGGTGCTTGCCCAACGTCCCAGCGTCGTGCTCGCCTCGCTTTGACAGGACCATAAGCACAACAAGCGAACAGGGTTTTGGGGCCCCGGTCGCGGAGGGTCATATGACGGAGTCAGTTGTCTCGACTTGTGAAGCGGCGGGAATCGACCTGGCCGCGCCGCCGGCCGCTCCACCAGCGCCCCGCAGGACGCTCGTGCTGTCGGGCGGCGGCGGCAGAGGCGCGTGGCAGGTCGGAGCCTGCGAGCACCTCATCCTCGAGCGAGGTTACGGGTTCGACTTGATCGCGGGGGTGAGCGCCGGGGCGGTGAACGGTGCCACTCTCGCCCAAGCGCACGATCACGACGAGCTCGAGGCAGAACTCGAGCATCTGCGCTCGGTGTGGTTCGGCCTGCGCGGCAATCACGACATCTACCGCAGCCGGCCATTGGGCGGAGTGCGAATGGTCCTGGGACGGCACCCCGGCGTCTACGAGCCCGGCCCGCTCCGCGAGATTCTGCTGGAGCACATCGACCCGTCCCGCGTGGCTACATCACCGGTGCAGCTCCGGGTGGGTTATGTGGACCTCGTCACGGGGCGCTACCGCACGGCGGGCAACGACGACCCGGCACTTCGGGATGCAGTGCTCGCGAGCTGTTCGTTGCCGGTGGCATTCCCCCCCGTCGCGTTGCGGAACGGGCGAGAGTTGGGCGTGGACGGCGGGGTGCGGAGCATCAGTCCCCTGCTCGACGCGCTCGCGGCACTCGCCGAGCGACCCCCAGCCCCAGGCGGGGATGAGGTGTGGGTTATCCTCACACACTCGCTGCGCCGCCGGCAGGAAACCCAGATCCAGAGCTGGCTGACCGTGGCCCGGCGGTGCGTCTCGCTTCTGACCGACGAGTCGCTGCCGGAGGATCTGGCGCGCGTCCGTCAGATCAGCGACCTGCTCCGCTCCGAGGCGATGCCCGACGGCGGACGGGATGTGCGGCTACGGGTGGTGCATCCGCAGCAGCGGCTCGATGGCCCGACGTTGGACTTCACGCCTGCCAGGCTGCGGGCCCGGTATGAGGATGGGCTCCGGACGGCTCGCGCAGGCGCTGCGCTCGAGGTATGAAGTAGCTTCACGCACCGGCGAGCACCTTCGCGGCGAGCTTCGTGCCGGCCACGCGGGCGCGGATCTTCTCGAACGCCGTGTCGCGGGTTGTGGACGTATCGTCGCCGAACGGCGCGAATCCGCAGTCGTCGGTCGTACCCAGCTGCGAGAGCGGGATGACTTCGGCAGCTTCCAGGACGCGATCGCGAACCTCGTCGGGCGTCTCGATTCTCGGATTGATCGGGTCGATCACACCGACGAAGATCTTCTGGTCGGGCTTGGCGTGCTGCTTGATGATCCGGAGGACCCGGCCGCGGTCCTGCTCGCCCGCAAGCTCGACGTAGAAGTTCCCCGCCTTGAGATGGAATAGGCTCGGCAACAGCTCGCCATAGTCCACATCCGCGCTATGGGTGGAGTCCTGATCGCCACCCGGGCAGGTGTGAACGCCGATCCGCCTCCTCTCCGGCGGCGCGAACCGTTCTATCACGCGGTTGTTGAGCTCGATGAAGGTCCTGAGGAGCTGCTTCGTGGGGTCGAGCTTCACCGCGAGTCGGCCTTCCGTAAAGTCGATTTGTACGTTGGCCGCACCTTTGGCCAGGCATTGACGGATGTCCGCCTCGGCTTCGCGAACGAGGTCGTCGAGGAACGCGTCTCGCGAATAGCCCGGGATCCCGTTCTGAGGATACAGCAGGCTCAGCGCCGAGGCCGAGATGACCGCCTGCTTAACAGGAACGCCGGCGTGCTTCTGGGCCTCTCCCAGGTAGCGAACGGCGTACGTCCGATATCGGAAGGGACCTGCGGTCAGCCGCGGGAGCCGCCGCGTGTGACCATCGGCGAAAGGGATGGTGACGCCGTCCGGCGCAAGCGCCTCGAGCCCCTCGATCGGATACGTGGCAAAACTGGGTTTGGTCTGTTCTCCGTCGGTGACGATCGGCGACCCGGTAGCCTCGAAGCGCTGGACGGTGTCCCGGATCGCCCGGTCTTGCAGCGACCGAAGCTTCTCGAGGGAGATTCGGCCGGCCGCAAACTCCCGCATTCCGGCGACCAGCTCCGGCGGCCTCGGAATGCTACCAATCGGCTCGGTGGGAATCGGCATGCGCCCAATCCTATCGGCGGGAGCCGTAGGCTGTCAAATGAAACGGGCGTAGTGAAGAACGGGTTGCTCCTCGTCAAGCGCCGCGTGCAGGCGCGGTCGCCGCGCCCGCCGCGCCGCGCCGGGACCATGGCTCTTCTTGCGCGGCCCTCATGATGAAGGTCGCTCCCTGCCCATCCACTCCCGGATGTACGGCGCGCAGTGCCGCAGCTCGATGCCCTCCGCTTCGCAGGCGATGAGAAACCGCACGGCCGTGACGTCCACCAGCGTCACCTCGTCCAGGTCGAGCACGAGCCGCGGGCGGTGCTTCTCGACTTGGGCCCGTAGCTCGTCCAGATACTCCGACTCGACGTAGCCGATTAGCCGGAGCGTCGCGGCCCGGCCGTCGGACGCCGTTTCGATCTTCAGGGTCACCTGCCGGATTCCGCGGCCATGCGCGGTTGAAGGGAAGCAAGCGCCGCGCCATGGCGAACTGCTTCTAGAGCGGGCACTTGGCTTCGGCGATGATGCCGATGGATCGGCAATTGCCGAACGGTCGGCGCGCGTCGGCGGGCGCTCGAGACCTAGCGGACTCGAAACGAGACTGTGTCGATGCGCAGGGCTTTGATCTTCGATTCGAGCGTCTGGCGCGGAATGCCGAGCTTCGCCGCGGCGCCCGAGGGCCCGGAGATCCGTCCCCCAGACGCCGAGAGTGCCGCCTCGATCAGCTCCTTCTCGCCCTCGGCGAGCGTGGTGACCTGGCGCGCCACCCGCTTGGACGGGAAATGCGGTTTTCCCTTGAGCCACGACTCGTCGATTGCGAACGTCTCGCCATCGCACAACACCACGGCACGCTCGATCACGTTCTGCAGCTCGCGCACGTTCCCGGGCCAGTCGTAGGCTTGAAACAGCTCCAGCGTCTGCCTCTTGATGTTGCGGATGCTCTTCCCCGCCTTCTTGGCGTAGCGCTCGACCAGATATGCAACGAGGACGGGAATGTCATCCGCGCGCTCGCGCAACGGGGGGATCCGAATGGGAAACACATTCAGACGGTAATACAGATCCTGACGGAACGCGTCATGCTCTACGGCGGCCTCGAGATCACGGTTCGTGGCAGCCAGGACGCGCACATCCACGGCCATGGGCAGACTGCTGCCCACGCGCTCGAACTCCCGCTCCTGGAGCACGCGCAAGAGCGCGATTTGGGTGTCGGCGGGAAGCTCCCCGATTTCATCCAGGAAGATCGTCCCGCCGTCGGCCGCTTCGAACCGCCCGAGCCGGCGCTGCAGCGCGCCCGTGAACGAGCAGTTCACCCGAATGAAGGCGCGAGTCGATCGCCTCGACCGCTTGTGAATGGCGCGCGCGACCAACTCCTTGCCGGTCCCGGTTTCACCCAGGATGAGCACCGTCGAATCGGTCTCGGCCACCTTCGCCACCTGCGCCAGGATGGGCCGCAGGGCCGGGGATGAGCCGACGATCTCCTCGAACATCGAGGAGCGGTCGATATCTTCGCGCAATGCGAGGTTTTCGTTGCGCATCCGCTCTTCGGCCTGCCTGCGATCGTCGATATCCGTGCCCGTCGCGTACCAGCGAACGATATGTCCCTGCTCGTCCCGTAGCGGGTTGTAGCGGATGAGGAACCAGCGATACTGCCCATCGTTGCGTCGGGCGCGTTGCTCGTACTCGAACGGCACTCCGCGCGCGAGGCCTTCCCGGCGCTCGTCCTGCAGCCGGGCCAGATCCTCCGGGTGAAAGATTCGGTTCCGCACGTCCGGGGCCATCATCTCGTCCATCGTTAGCCCCGTGTACTCGAGCACCGCCTGGTTCGCATAGACCACCGTCCCCTCCGGGCTCAGGACGATGATCGTCTGCGGTATGGCATCGGTAATCCGCCGCAGCTCCTGTTCCGAGTTCTTGATCTCGACGAACGCTTTCTTGAGAGCGGCCTGGGCCCGGTCCCCCTCGATCGCAATAACGGCGATGTGTCCGGCGTCCTCGATCAACTGCAGGTCGCCGGCGCTGGGGCTGCGCGGCTCGCCGTAATACATCGCAAAGGTGCCGAGGACCTCGTTGTCCTTCGAAATGAGCGGTTCGGACCAGGCGGCCAGGAGTCCATGCGCGAGGGCGACCTCACGAGACTGCGTGGGGGGAGCGCCCGCCCACCGCGGATCGCTGGCCACGTCGGAGATGATGACCCGCTCTTTGCGAAAAGCCGCCGTGCCGCAGGAGCCCATGTCCGGGCCGACCGTCAACGGCGTGATGGCCCGAGTCCAGGCGCCGGGCACCCGGGCGCCGGCTGCCGGCCACAGCCGCCGGCCGTCCGGATCCATCAGCAGGACCGTCGAAATGATGTCGGGATTCTGGGCGTCAATCGCGCTGCACAGATTCTCCAGAGTGTCATTGAGGCTCGCCCCGGTGGCGATCATTTCCAGCGTTCGCGTTGCCGCAGTGAGAAGGGATGCCGCCCGCGGTCGAATCGCGGCATCGGGTTCTGGCTTCGATTCACCTCGAACCGGGTCTGCCACCGCCACACCGTCTCCGTTCGACTGCGTATCGTGATCCAGTTTGATGGACGAATCCGAAGCACTCATCCTTCTCTCCCGCTTCTGTCGCGCCGCGCGAACGTTCGTCCTGAAACATATACGCATCAATCCGTCCACCTGCCACCTCGAGCGCCGAATCTCCATGACTGTCCCCGCTCTACGGAGCATTGACCGGGCACGGCGCGGAGATAGCTTGCCCGCCATGCCATTCACAACGACGACCCTGCGCTTCCTTCGGGGACTGGCGCGAAACAACCGGAAGCCGTGGTTCGACGCTCACCGCGCTGAGTACGAGGCCGTCCTGCAGGCGCCGATGCGCGAGCTGATCGAAGAAATGGATGCGCGGCTCGCACGGTTTGCGCCGGAGATCATCGGCGATCCGCGGCGCTCCATGTTCCGCATCTACCGGGACATCCGGTTCTCGAAGGACAAGTCTCCATACAAGACGCACGCCGCTTGCTGGCTCTATCATCGCGACGGCAGCCGGGCGGTGGGCCGCGACGCGGCCGGAGCGGGCGCCGGGTTCTACTTCCAGATCGCCCCCGGCACCTGCTTCGTGGGTGGCGGGATGTGGATGCCGCCGCGCGAGGCGCTCCACCGGCTCCGCGACGCGATCGCCGAGGACCCGCGGCGGTTCGAGCGGATCGTGACGGATCGGCGCGTGGCGCGCCGGTTCGGCGGCTTGAGCGACGAAGCGATGCTGACTCGCGTCCCGCGCGGCTACGCCGCGGACCATCCGGCCGCGCGCTGGCTGCGATTCCAGTCGTTCACCCTCGGTCGGGCGCTGACCAATGCGCAGGCGGTGAGCGCCCGGCTGCCGGCGCTTCTCGAAGCGGACTTCCGGTTGATGGTGCCGCTGGTGCGGTGGATCAACGGCGTGCTGGGGCTCAAGGCGACCGAGCGGCGGTAGCCGGCCGCCCGGCGGGTGACTACGCCGCGGCGGCGGCCGGCGCGGGGCCCGCGTCCACCAGCCGCTTGGTGACGAGGTCTATCCGGTAGTTGAGTCCTTCTAGGGTGCGTGAGCCCAACAACACGAGGTCGCCGGGCTCTCCGAACACCACCGCTGAGCCGGGACGCCTCGAGGCGGCGGCTCGCCCGGCGGTCTGTCAGTACGGATGTAGCGCCTTCACTCGTGCCTCGAGATCGGCCGGCTCAGTCTCCACCACTCGCCCGAGGGGCGTCACGTAGATTCGCACCGTGGGTGCGCCTGGGATCTGGGTCGGGCCGAACGCAAAGCGCCACACCCGCGGGTGTCCCGGCAGCCGGGACATGCCCCGCCAGAGAAAGGTGGTGGATTGGGTCCCCATCTCCGGCGGGGGCGATCCGAGCAGCGTTCCCACGGCCATGAAGGCCCCGGCCCACGAGGCGCCCGCAAGCAGGGCGGCGGCGAAGGCCGCCACGACCGTCAGCCAGAACAGACGAGCCATTGTGGATTCCGGGTTGGGGGCATTGCGTTAACTGATAGCGTCGCAGTCCCGGTCGCACAACCGTGCACCCTGCTCGAGCGTTTCAGGTTGTCGAGGGTCATCCCTTGGGTGCTGTCATCACTCGCGCTTCGCGGCATCGAAGGCGCTCAGCGTGCTGCCGGCGATTCCGCAGGGTGGTAGGTCGCGATCACGACGCCGGCGGTGGTCGTCTTGGTGTCGACAAGTCGGAGTGCGATCTTCGGACTGTCCTCCCGGAACAGCCGCCGTCCCGTCCCCAGCACCAGCGGGTGTATGAGGAGCACGTACGTGTCGACCAAGTTGCGACGCATCAGCGACTGGGCCAGCTCGCCGCTGCCGAGAAGCACGAGATCTTTGCCCGGCTGGTCCCTCAGCCTGGCCACGGCAGTGGCGGCGTCGCCCTTGAGGAGCGTGGAGTTGCTCCACGGGAGCGGCTCCTTCAGCGTCCTCGATGCTACGTACTTCTGGGCGTTATTGAGCACGTCGGTGAAGGGGTTGGGCTTCGGCCGGTTGGGCCAGACGGAGAAGAAGTCCTCGTAGGTCCGTCGCCCCAGCAACAGGGCACCGCTCGTGGCCATCGATTCTCCGGCCACGCTTCCCATGACTGAATCGGCGTAGGGCGTCGCCCAGCCGCCGTGCTCGAAGCCGCCACGGCGGTCCTCGTCAGGCCGGCCGGGTGCCTGCATGACCCCGTCGAGCGTCAGAGACGTGAACAGAACGACCTTGCTCATTGAGCTCTCCGTTTCGGGTGAGTGGACCTGGGGTGGTGACGATGGTGATTCGCGTCGTTTCTTAAACGGGAGGTCTCCATGGTGGCTCTTCGATCACCGGTTACGGCCCCGTCTCACCGCGTGGGCGCGCGACGGGTCGCGGCGATGCTGGCCCTCTTGGGCGCCGTCTCCGCCTGCGCCCGCTCGACGCAGTCGCCCGGCGCGGTCAGCTACGAGCCGCGCACCCGCGAGCTCACGGTCACGACCGTGCCGCTGCTCGTGAAGGAAGCTCGCACGCTCTACCCGTTCCTCGCCACGGATTTCGCTCGCGGGGGCGTGCTGGAAGGGAAAGAGGTCTACGCCTTCTCGCCGAGCACGCTCACGGTGGTCGAGGGGGACACGGTGCACTTCACGTTCGTCAACCCCGAGGACGACGAGCACTGGTTCTTCCTCCCCGATTGCACCGAGGAGGACAAGGAATCGTTCGTGCTTCCGGACTGCGCCGTGCGGTTGCCCGGACAGACCCGGACCCACGCGACCTACGTCGCGCGGCATGCCGGGATCTATCCGTTCATGTGCACCGTGGTGAGGCACGTGCCCATGATGCAGGGTCAGCTCGTGGTGCTCTCGCCGGCCGCGGTGGCGGGCCGAACCGGCCGCGGGGAATGAGTCACCGGGTCCACCGCACGTTGCCTCAGCTCGCAATGGGACCTCGGAACCCCCGCTGTTTCGAACCACTC
>Ga0209378_1003366_pt1 | contig 10815 bp, 10 predicted proteins | sample GraSoiAngelo_156_FD_186170 | JGI IMG/M metagenome (GOLD analysis project Ga0209378, IMG submission 186170) | Grasslands soil microbial communities from the Angelo Coastal Reserve, California, USA - 14_1009_13_40cm (SPAdes) (version 2) | ecosystem: Environmental > Terrestrial > Soil > Grasslands ... | reverse complement strand
GAACAGCTCCACCTCGATGGTACCCCGCGCGGTCTCGACGATCGCTTGCTTGTTCGGCATCGGGTCTCCCAGGCTAGGTGAGCAGGGGTTTCAGGTCGGCGGTGGTCGCGACGGGGAGGGAGCACGTCGTGCCCACGCACAGCGTGGCGGCGGGCCGCTGCGCGGTCTTCCGGATCACGACCTTGCGGGGCCGGTACGCCTGGAGCGCGAGGAGGTGCATGGCGCACGCAGGTCCCTCCCCGCGCGGGCCCGCCACCTCGATGCGGGTGACGGGGTTGAGCGCCCAATCGACTGCGCGGAGCAGGGTCGCACCGTACAGCGAGAGCTGGGCCGCCGCGCCCGCGAACGTCGCCAGCTGGCGATCGAGCAGGCGGCGCCACTCCGGGTCGTCGGTGATGGCCGCCGCCCGCGCCAGCACCAGGGCGGCGACGCCGTTGGCCGAAGGCGTCGGGGCGTCCTGAATCGGCTTGGCGGGCGTCGCGAGGTAGGCGGCGCCGGCGCGATCGCGCGCCAAGTCCGAGAACCCGCCGTCCGCCTCGTCCCAGTGGACCCGTATGCAGTGTCGCACGACCGCGACCGCGCGGGCGAGCCAGGCCTCTTCGCCGGTCGCCTCGTAGGCGTCGAGGAACGCGGCCGCCGTCTGGATGTTGTCGTCCAGCAGGCCGTGCGGCTCGGGCCGGCCGATCACGTGAGCCATGCCGCGCGCGTCGTCCCACGCTTCGGCCCAGATGCGACTCAAGACCTTCAACGCGAGCGCGTTGCAGTCCGGGCGGTCGAGCACAGCGCCGGCGTGCAGGAACGCCGCGGCCATCATCGCGTTCCAGTTCACGTACGGGGTCGTGTCGACGTAGGGAGCCTTGCGCCGGGCACGGGCAGCCTTGAGCCGGCCGAGCGCCGCCTTGAGCGTCTGCCACTCGGCGGGGTCCGCCGGGTCCGTTTTCCACCACAGCACGTTCTTCTCGTGGTCGTGCTGCATCTCGCCGGGCACCGCGACGTCGTATACGCGACGTATCACGTCGTACGCCGTTTCGTCACTCAACGCCTCTCGCAGTTCATCCGGCGTCCAGGTCCAGTAGTCGCCGTCGTCGCCGAATTCGACGTCCGCGTCCTGCGAGGTGTAAAACGCGCCGCGCGCCGGGTCCGACAGCGTTTCCAGCACCCACGTCACGATGCCGTGCGCCACTTCGGCGAAGAGCGGCGTGCCGTAGGCGGCGTACCCGTTCAGGTACGAGCGCAGCAGCTCCGAGTTGTCGTACGCCATCTTCTCGAAATGCGGCACGATCCAGCGCTCGTCCACCGCGTAGCGGTGGAAGCCGCCGCCCACGTGATCGCGGATACCCCCCTTCGCCATCCCGGTCAGGCTCTTCTCGACCACCTCGCGGAGCCAGGCCTCCCGGGTGTCGTGCCAACGGGCCAGCAGGAAATCGCAGCCCGCCGGGTGGGGAAACTTGGGCGCGGTCCCGAAGCCCCCGTAGCGGATATCGAACAGGCGCGCCATCTGGCCGGCCGCGTCCGCGAGGATCGCCGGAGTGACCTGTCCCGCCTTCGCCTCGTTCAGGGATGCGGTGAGGTGCTGGCGGATCGCCTTGGCGTTTTTGGCGACGCGCGCCCGGTCGCGCCGGTACAGCTCCGCGACCTGCTTAAGGACGGAAATGAAGCCGGGGCGCCCGAAATGATTGTCCTCGGGCGGAAAGTACGTCCCGCCGAAGAACACCTCCCCCTCGGGCGTGAGGAACGCCGTGAGCGGCCAGCCGCCCTGTCCGGTGAGCGCCTGCACCGCGCGCTGGTAGCGGGAGTCCACGTCGGGCCGCTCGTCGCGATCGACCTTGACGCACACAAAATCGCGGTTCAAGAGCTCGGCCACTTCGGGATCCTCGTACGACTCGCCGTCCATCACGTGGCACCAGTGGCACCACACGGCGCCGATGTCCAGCAGGATCGGTTTGTCCTCGACCCGCGCCCGCTCGAGCGCCGCCTCGCCCCAGGGGTGCCAGTGCACCGGCTGGTGGGCGGCGGACTTGAGGTAGGCGGACGGCTCGGAGGCGAGCAGATTGGACATTCTGGGAAATCTACACCCGCGAGCTCGGGCACCACCGGTTCACCACGCACAGCTCGCACTTCGGCCGCCGCGCGATGCACACCTTGCGCCCGTGCTGAATCAGGGTGTGCGAGAACCAGGTCCACTTGTCGCGCGGCACGAGGGCCATCAGATCGCGCTCGATCTTGACGGGGTCCCGCTCCTTGGTCAGGCCGAGCAGGGTGGCCAGGCGCTGCACGTGGGTGTCCACCACGACGCCCTCGTTCTTACCGAACGCCGTGCCGAGCACGACGTTGGCGGTCTTGCGGCCGACTCCGGGGAGCTCCACAAGCTCCTCCATGGTGGCCGGCACGGCGCCGCCGTGCCGCTCCACCAACGCGTGAGCCATGCCGAGGATCGACTTTGTCTTGTTGCGGAAGAACCCGGTGCTGTGGATCTCCTGCTCGAACACCCGTGGGTCGGCAGCGGCGTAATCCTGCGCCGTCCGGTACTTCGTGAACAGGGCGGGGGTCACCATGTTCACACGGGCGTCGGTGGACTGCGCCGACAGAATCGTGGCGACCAGCAGCTCGAGCGGATTGCGGTGCTGGAGCGCGCATATCGCGTCGGGATATGCTTGCTCGAGGCGCGTGATGATCTGCTTCAGCCGCGCGCGGAGCCGGGCCGGGGTCTCGGCCGCCGCCCGGCGCCGTGTGGTCCGTGGCTTCGTCGGCATGCGTGGGCTGAAGCTAACGGCTCAGCGGTGGGGCAGGAATCCGTTCAGTGCCCGCACGAAGTCCTCCGTCGCCTCGACGTGGGGGGCGTGACCGGTCGCGAGCTCGATCACTCCCGTGTCCAGCAGGGCGGCGGTTTCCCGGGCCGATTCGATCGGCAAAGGGTCGTAGACCCCGTGGACGACCACGGCCCGCGGGGTCCTACCTTTCGGAAAGGTGCCGCGAAGCCGATCCCGCAGGTCGTAGTTGCCGAGGCTCTGCCACACCGCCTGCTGGGTCCGGGCCGTGACGCGAAACGGGGTCAGCTCCTTGGCGCGGCTCGGGTCTTTGAAGTAGCCCGCGACCGATAGCGCGAATGCGAGGCGGCGATACTTTTCGGGATCACGCTGGGCCAGCCCGGAGGCGGAGAGCTCGGCCCGTGCGCGCACGATCCGCGGGTCGGCCAGGCGGGCCGAGAGCCGGCGCTCGAACTCCTCTCGCCACCGCGCCGTCAGGGGTGCCGGAGCGACGAGCGCCAGCCGCCCCACCCGGTCGGGATGCTCCAGGGCGTACAACACGGCGAGCAGGCCGCCCCAGGAATAGCCGAGCAGGGTGAGGCGGTCGATGGCCCAGTGTTTGCGGAGCGCCTCGAGATCGGCGACGTGCTCCTGCCAGCCGACCGGCACGTCGCGCGCGACGGGCGAGCGCCCGCCGCCACGTTGGTCATAGAAGAGCAGGGCGCGGCCGTGCGCCAGTCGATCGTACTGCGGCAGGAGGTACGCGTAGTCCGCGCCTGGCCCGCCGTGCAGCACGACGACCGGTGGGTCGGAGCCCACGCGCCGAGTGTGGAGGCGGACGCCGTCCAGGTCCACCACCGCATCGACCGCCTCGGTGTGCTCGGTGCCGGTCATGGGGTCACAAGTTACACGGTCATGAAGCCACTTCGCCTTCCGCCCGTCCTGACGGCGCCGGGGATTCGGCGACTCGGGCTCGCCGACGTCGCGATCCTGTGCCTGCTGGGCGGAGCGATCGCGGCGCTGGTCGCGTTCGCCCGCGAGTTCGAGGCGCCGTTCCGGCAGGCGGTACAGATCGACCTGCGCCCCAGCGCGCTCCCGCGCTATACGCTGTACTCGCTCGCCCGCGGCGTGATCGCGCTCGCGATCTCGTACCTCTTCGCGCTCGGCTTCGGCTGGGCGGCGGCCAAGTCGCGGGCCGCCGAGCGGGTGCTGCTGCCGATGCTCGACATTCTCCAGAGCATCCCCGTGCTCGGGTTTCTGCCCGGCCTCGTGCTGGGGCTGATGTCGCTCTTCCCCACGCGCAACATTGGTCTCGAGCTCGCGGCGATCCTGATGATCTTCACGGCGCAGGCCTGGAATCTGGCGCTCTCCTTTTACAATTCGCTCAAGACCCTCCCTGACGCGCTGCGCGACGCCTGCAAGGTCGCGGGGTGGCGCGCGTCGCGGACGTTCTGGCAGCTCGAGGTGCCGGCCGCGGCGCAGGGCCTCGTGTGGAACGGGATGCTCTCGATGGCCGGGGGCTGGTTCTTCCTCATGGTCAACGAAGCGTTCCGCCTGGGAGACCGCGATTTTCGCCTGCCGGGCGTGGGCTCCTACATGAGTGTGGCGCTCGATCAAGGCAACGTCCCGGCGATGGCACTCGCCATGCTCGCGATGGTGGCAATGATCGTGAGTGTGGACCAGCTGGTGTGGCGACCGCTGGTGGTGTGGGTGGAAAAGTTCCGGCTCGACGAGACGTCGGGGGGAGAAGGAGGGGCGCCAACCTCGTGGGTGCTCGAGTTCCTGCGGCACGCGCGGCTACCGCGGCGCGCGGCGCTGCTGCAGCGCCGCGCCTACCGCACGGCGCGCCGCGCGGCGCGGCCGTTCGAGCGCCCGCTCGCCATCGCGGGGCCGGTGATCCTGCGGGGGCCGCGCTTCGCGCTCGGGCATCCGGTGGCGCGGTGGGTCGGTGGCGCGCTCCTCGCCCTCGGGGTCGCGCTGGCTGCGGCCCTGGGGGCATGGCAGATCTGGCTCCTGTTGCGGCACCTCGGCGCCCGCGATTGGGGGGCGCTGCTCGGGTCGGCCGCCCTGACGTTCGGACGTGTGATGGGCGCCGTGATCCTGTCTACCGCCTGGGCACTGCCCGCTGGCGTGCTGATCGGTCGCTCGCCCCGCATCGCGCGACTGCTGCAGCCTGTGATCCAGGTGGTCGCGTCGTTCCCGGCGCCGATGCTGTTCCCGCTCGTGGTCCTCGCGTTCCAGCGGGCCGGCGTAGGGCTGGGACTCGGTGCGGTCGCCCTGATGGTGCTCGCGGGACAGTGGTACATCCTGTTCAACGTCATCTCGGCGGTGGCCGCGATCCCGGAGCAGCTCAAAGACGCGGCCAACGCGTTCCAGCTGCCGCGGCTCGCCCGCTGGCGCTCTCTGTACCTGCCCGCGGCGTTCCCCGCGCTCGTCACGGGCTGGGTCACGGCGGCCGGAGGCGCATGGAACGGCTCGATCGTCGCGGAATACATCGAGGCGGGGGGGACACTACGCACGACACCAGGGTTGGGGAGCCTGATCAGTGACGCCACGGCGCGTGCCAACTTTCCGCTGCTCGCGGGCGGGATCGTGCTGATGAGTCTGATCGTGGTCGGCTGGAACCGCTTCGTGTGGCGCGCGCTCGCCGGTTGGGCCCAGACCCGGTTCGGGATGGCGCAATGACCCCCGGCCCGGTGCTGCTCGAGGGGCGCCACGTGACGCAGCGGTTCCGGCTGCCGAATGGACAGGTGCTCGAAGCGCTGCGCGACGTCTCGCTCAGCGTGTGCGAGCACGAGGTGGTGGCGCTGGTCGGCCCGTCGGGATGCGGCAAGAGCACGCTGCTGCGCCTGTTCGCCGGCCTGGCGCGCCCGGCAGAGGGGACGGTCGAGTACCGCGGGCGCCCACTCGACGGAGTGCTCGGCGCCGCGGCGATGGTGTTCCAGTCATTCGCGCTGCTCCCCTGGTTCACCGTGACGGAGAACGTGGCGATGGGTCTCGAAGCGCGCGGCGTCGACGGGGCGGTCCGCCGGGATGCCGTGGCGCGCGCCATCAACCTGGTGGGGCTCGACGGGTTCGAGCAGGCGTATCCCAAGGAGCTGTCGGGCGGCATGAAACAGCGGGTGGGCTTCGCCCGGGCGCTCGCCGTCGCGCCCGAGATCCTGCTCATGGACGAGCCGTTCGGGGCGCTCGATCCCCTTACGGCGGAAAACCTGCGCAGCCAGGTGGTGGATTTGTGGCGCGACCAGTCGACCGGAGTGAACACGCTCGTGGTAGTGACGCACAGCGTCGAGGAAGCGGTGTTTCTCGCCGGACGTATCGTCGTGTTCGGATCGCACCCCGGGCACGTGCGCGAAGTGCTGGTGAATCCGATCCCCTACCCCCGGCAGGAGCGCACCCCGGAATTCGAGGCGATGGTGGACCGGCTCCACGCCGTGCTCACGGCGACCCTGCTGCCGGAGCCGGCGCCGGCGGCGCCGCAGCGGCTGATTCCCTTCCCGCGGGTACACGTCTCCGAGGTCACCGGTCTGCTGGACCACCTACTCACCCGGCCCGACGGCAAGGGCCACGTGTTCGAGCTCGCCGAGGATCTGGGCGTGGATTATGACCGCATGACCGCCGTGGTGCGCGGGGCGGAGCAGCTGGGATGGGTGACGACGCCGGGGGAGATCGTGCAACTCACGCTGGCGGGGCGCGAAGTCATGGCGATGGCCGACTCGGCCCGCAAAGATGCGGCGCGCGCGCGGCTCAAGAAGCATCCCCTGTTCGGGCGGATCATCGCGATGCTGACGGAGAACGAAGGGGCGGTGGAAGACGAAGAGGTGCTCGCGGACATCACCATCTACTTCCCGTTCATCCCGGCCGAGTCACTGTTTCAGACGATCGTCGAGTGGGGCCGCTACGCCGAGCTGTTGGACCACGACGCCGCCGCGGAGCGGCTGATGCTCGCCGAAGCGGTCGAGGGAACGTCGGACGTCCGAGCGGACTGAAACGACGACGCGCGGGCACGCACCTTCAGAGCAGCACGGCCAGCGCATCCGCCACCTCCTTCACGGCGCGATGATGCGCGTCGGTGAAGCCCGCCGGCACATCCGAATCGATATCGATCTGGCCGAGGATGGTTGCCCCGCGGCGAATCAGCACGACCAGCTCGGATTTCGTGTCCAGATTGCAAGCCAGGTAGTTGGCGGCGGCGCCGACGTCGGCCACGTTCTGGTCGCGTCCGGTCGCGACAGCGGTGCCGCACACGCCCACCCCCACGGGGATACGAAGGTGTGGGGTTTCGCGTCCCGCATACGCCTCGAGCACGAGCTCGCCGTCGTGGAGCATGTACGCGTACACGGAGCTATACGGCGCGCCTGCGGCCCGGATGCGCTCGCACGCCAGCTGGAGTAACTGCTGCCGCGGGGCATCGTGCAGCTGCGCCGCGCGGAGCGCGCGCACAATCTTGCTCGCTGCGAACGTGGTGGTCATCGGTGTCGCAACGCCCGGTCTATATCTATCTTTGGCGCGACCCTCACGGAAGTTGGCCGGTGTCCGTCCGACTGCTCGCGCTCATCCCCGTGGCCGTGGCGATCAGCCTGGCGCTTTCCGCGGCCGTGGACGCCGTGGCCCTCCCGCTCTTCCTCGACACCACGGGGACGATCCTCGCGACGGCGCTCGCCGGACCGGCCGTGGGCGTCGCGGTCGGGGTCCTGACGTCCGCCGTCAACACGCTCCGCAATCCGACGTTCTCGCCGTTCGTCGTGGTCCAGATCATCGTGGCGCTGTACGCCGGGCTGGCGGCGCGCGCCGGACTGTTTCGCAGCCTCAGGACGGCGGTGCCGGCCGGGCTCGGCCTCGGCGTGATCGCGTCGCTCACGTCGACGCCCATCTCGTACTTCGTGTTCGGCTGCACCACGACGGGCGGGATCGCGCTCACGACCGCGCTCGGCAAGGCGCTCGGCCTGCCGCCGTTGGGCGCATGCTTCTTCGGGAGCTTCGTCTCCGACTTCGGCGACAAGGCCGTGACGTTCGCCCTGGTGGCGGCGGTGCTGCACGCCCTGCCGCGTCGCACCGCGGCGCGTTTCCCGCTCGCGCTGCGTGCCATGGGCGCGACGTGAGCGCACTCCACCCGTTCTCGCTCCTGGCCATCGCCGCAGCGCTTCCGGCGTTCGCGTGGATCTTGCCGGCCCCTGCCGGAGGGCTCGCAACCACGCTCGTCGCGATGGGGCTGACCCTGACCCCGGGCGCGAGCCCGGGATCAACAGGTGCCGGGTTAGCCCCGGGCTGGCGCCCACGGTCAACGGGTGTCTGGTTAACCCCGGGCTGGCGCCCGGGGTTAGTGACCTTCAGGACAGCCCTCGTCATCGCGGCACCGTTCTGGCTCTTCCTGCGGCTGCTCCATGACGGCCCCACGACGGTCGCGATGGGTTTACGGATCACCACCATGGTCGCGAGCTGCGTGTGGCTCGTCGCGGTGCTGTCTCCCGACCGGCTGGTGGAGGCGATGGTGGCGCGCGGCTGGAGCCTCGCGGTCGCCTACCTGTTCGCCGCGACCCTGTCGGCGGTTCCCGTGCTCAAGGCGCGCGCCCGGCGCATCGTGGAGGCGCAGCGCTGCCGCGGGCTCTCGCCGCGTGGCAGCGTGGCGAACCGGCTGCGGGCGCTGCGCGCGCTCGCCCTCCCCTTGGTCTTGTCGGCCCTGCACGAAGTGGACGAGCGGACCCTGGCGCTCGAAACGCGCGGCCTCGGGATGGGCGTGCGCCGTACGCCGCTCGCCGCGCCGCTCGATCGCACGGCGGAGCGGGTGGCGCGCTGGACTTTGCTGCTGCTCTGCCTCACGGCCCTGATTCGGCGCCTGGCATGAGGATCCTCGGGCTCGACGGCGTCACGTTCTGGTATCCCGCCACGGCGAACCCGGCGCTCGAGAACGTCTCGCTCGACGTGGGGCCCGGGGAGATCGTCGCGCTCGTTGGGAGGGGTGGAGCCGGCGCGTCGACGCTGCTCCTCATCGCCGCCGGTCTGGCCCCGCGCGTGACCGGCGGCCGGCTCGCGGGCTCGGTGAGTCGGGGAGCGCGGGCCGGGATCGTGCTGCCGACGCCGTGGACGCAAGTGTCGGGCATGGCGTTCACCGTGTGGGACGAAGTTGCGTTCGGGGCCGCGAACCTGGGTTGGCCGGCCCACGAGATCACCCGTCACGTCGACCGCGCGCTCGAGCGGCTCGAGATCGCGGCGCTCGCCTCGCGTGATCCGGCCACCCTGTCCGGTGGCGAGCTGCAGCGCGTTATCATCGCCGGCATCCTCGCGATGGATCCGGACCTCGTGGTGTTGGACGAGCCGACCGCCGAGCTCGACGCCGAGGGTACCCGGGCGGTGTGGCGGCTGGTGCGCTCGCTCGCGGCGGAAGGGAAGGCCGTGCTGCTGGCGACGTCGGACGTGGATGCCCTGCCGGACGTAGCGGACCGCATCGCCTGGCTCGAGCAGGGGAGCGTGCGGGCGCTCGGAGAGCCGTCGCTGCTCGCCGAGGACGCGATGTGCGACGCCGGTCTCGGCACGACCGTCGCGGGCCTGTGGCACGCGGCGGGGTTGGGCGCACCCTACCCGCTCACGGTGGTCGACGCGGTACAACGATGGCGCTGACGAGGGCACTCGCCTTCGACGGGGTCGCGTTCTCGTACGGGAACGTCGCGGCGCTGAGCGATGTCTCGTTCGAGATCGCCGCGGGGGAGCGCGTCGCCCTGCTGGGCCGCAACGGCGCCGGTAAATCGACCGTCGTCCGCCTCGTCACGGGTCTCGGTCATCCCGACGAAGGCACCGTGTGGGTCGGTGACTGGGACACCGCCGGCCGTGCGCCGGAGGAGCTGGCGTGGCGCGTCGGCTCGGTGTTCCAGCACGCCGACCAGCAGCTCTTCGCACGGACGCTGCGCGAGGACGTGAGCTTCGGACCGCGCGCGCTCGGCCTCCCGCCGCGCGAGGTCCGGCGCCGCACCGACGAGGCCCTCGACGCGCTCGACCTCCACCCCCATGCGGCGCAACACCCCTACGACCTGTCGCCGGCGCTGCGGAAGCTCGCGGCCCTCGCCGGTGCCCTCGCCCTCGAGCCCGCCCTGCTGGTGCTGGACGAGCCCACGGCGGGGCTCGACCGCGCGTGGCGCGCACGCGTGGCGGACGCGGTGCGCGAGCATGCCGAGCGGGGTGCGGCGCTGCTGGTGGTGACGCACGATCTCGCCTTCGCCGCCGAAACGCTGGAACGGGGGATCGTGCTCGACCGCGGACGGCTCGCCTGCGACGAGCCGCTCAACCGTCTGCTCACCTCGGCGGAGCGTCTCAAGCCGCTCGGTCTGGTTCCACCACCAGTGGCCGCGCTGTCGGTCGCGCTCGACCTGCCGGGGCGGCCGGTGCGCGAGCGTGACGCGGCTCACACGCTGGCCCGCGTTGCCGGGGGTCGTTCCGCGTCCTAGATTGCTCGCTCGCTGTATGGCGACTCTCGACACGATTGCGACGCGGTTCGCGCGCTGTGTAGAGCTGTTTCGCGACCCGGGGGCGAAGGAAGCCCAGAAGGCGGAATTCCGGGCGCTGCTCGGGCTGCTCAAGGACCTCCCGGTCACCCTCACGGTCGCGGCGGGCCGGCTCGAGCTGAACGGCGTGCCGTGCGAGGCGGCTGCGCTCACGGGCCTCATCCAGCGACTCGACCTGCACGGCGTCGGCACGATCGCCCTGCCGCAGAACCCGGCGCCCGCTCAGCTGTTCGAGCTGCTCAGGGTGCTGGCCGACCAGCCGGGCCTGGAAGACTTCGCCACACGGCTCGGCGGCGCGGGCGCGGCCGGGATTCGGGTCGCCAGCGCGGGCGAGGCCCCGGCGCCCCTGCCTGCCCCGCCGCCACGCCCCCCGCCGGACGGTCTCGGCCCGGTTGCGCCGATCATCCCTTCCGCCGATGCCACCAGGCCCGCGGTGCCGACGCTCGGTACCGACGGCATCCTCCGCGGCGAAGCGATGCGGGACATTCGATCCGTGCACCTGAGCGGCGTCCCGATGGTGACGCACGATCCGCCGCCCCCGCCGGCCGCGCGGGCGCTGCCGGGAGAGGCGG
>Ga0209378_1003364_pt1 | contig 10823 bp, 9 predicted proteins | sample GraSoiAngelo_156_FD_186170 | JGI IMG/M metagenome (GOLD analysis project Ga0209378, IMG submission 186170) | Grasslands soil microbial communities from the Angelo Coastal Reserve, California, USA - 14_1009_13_40cm (SPAdes) (version 2) | ecosystem: Environmental > Terrestrial > Soil > Grasslands ... | reverse complement strand
GAATGCCGGCAGATCGCCGAGCAGGCTCCGGGCCCCGGAACGGGGGCCGCGGTCGGCGCCGCCGTCGGGTATGGCGTCGGCCAGGTGTTCGCGCGCACCACGGGCGCGAGGAACCCGAATTACGGAGCCCGCGGCGCCGCCGTCCTCGGCGCTGCCGGCGGAGCAGGCCGCGGGGCGCGCGACGAGCGCCAGGTCATTCGGAACTGCATGACCGGCAGGGGGCACGCGGTCCTGAATTGATCGTCCCGCAGTTTATCTAATAGTCCGAAGGGTCAAGCATTGTTATGGTGCGGCCTTAGGAGGTTCATCCAGTGATGGCCGGCCCGCAAGCGAACATCCCGGTGCTCCGGCTGTTGCTCACCGAGGACAATCCGGCCGACGCAGAGCTGGAGCTGCGCGAGCTGAAACGCGCCGGGCTGCGCATCGCGCACCGCATCGCGGACACGGAGCAGGGGTTCGTCAGCGCGCTGCGCGAGTTCTCCCCCGACGTCATCCTTTCGGACTTTTCGATGCCAGGCTTCGACGGCATGGCGGCGCTCGCCCTGGCGCGCGACCTGGCGCCCGATACGCCGTTCGTGTTCGTGTCGGGGACCCTGGGCGAGGAGTACGCGATCCGGGCGCTGAGGAACGGCGCCACCGATTACGTGCTGAAGACCAACCTCGTGCGCCTTCCGGCCGCGGTGGAGCGCGCGTTCACCGAGTCGAAGGAGCGCCGCGAGCGGCGGCGCCTGACGCGCATCCGCGAGTTCTCGAGCCGGATCAACTGGGCGCTGGTGCGGCTGCGCGAGCGCGACGAGCTGTTCGCGGCGATCAGCCGCATCGCGGTGGAAGTGGGCGGGCTGCGCGGGGCGCGCATCGGCATGCTCGATCCGGGCACGAAGGACGTGATCTGGCGGGCCTGGTTCGGGTCGTGGCCGGAGGGCGGCGGGCCGGACGCGCTGCAGGCCTCCGCGCGCGACGATGAATCCGGGTCAGGTCTAGCCGGGAAGGCGCTGCGCGCGCTTGCCCCCGCCGTCTCGAACGACATCGCGAACGACAGCGGCGTGCGCTCGCGGGAGAAATTCCTTTCGTTCGGGGTCAGGGCGATGGCGGCTTTCCCGCTGGTCGTCGACGGCGCGGCGGCCGGCGTGCTCGGGCTGCTCGCCTCCGAGGTCGGCTATTTCGACCAGGACGAGGTGAACCTGCTGGCCGAGCTCGCGGCGAACGTGTCCTTCGCGCTCGAGCTCATGCACAAGCAGGACCGGATCACCTACCTGGCGCTTTACGATCCGCTCACCGGCCTGCCCAACCGCACGCTGTTTCACGAGCGCCTGACGCAGTCGCTGCAGTCGGCGGGCCGCAACAATGCCTCGCTCGCGCTCGTGCTGATCGACCTCGAGCGCTTCAAGGCGATCAACGACACGCTGGGGCAGCAGGCCGGCGACGGCGTCCTGCAGGCGGTGGCGCAGCGGCTGGGGAGCGCCGCGGGCGACATGAACCGCCTGGCGCGCCTGGGAAGCAACCTGTTCGCCGTGATGCTCCGGCAGATCGGCGGCGCCGCGGAGGTGGCGCGCTGGCTCGAGCAGGTGTCGTCGCAGGTTTTCGGCACGCCGTTCACCGTCGACGAGCGCGAGGCGCGGCTCGCGGCGAAGGCCGGCATCGCGATATTTCCCGAGGACGGCGCCGACGCCGACGCGCTGCTGCGCAACGCCGAGGCGTCGCTCAAGCGGGCGAAGCAAACCGCCGAGGCTTACCTGTTCTATGCGCCGCACATCAACGCGCGCGTGTCCGAGGAGGTCGAGCTCGAGCACCGGCTGCGCAAGGCGGTCGAGCGGGGCGAGCTGTTCCTGCACTTCCAGCCCAAGCTCGACCTCGTGACGCGCCGCATCGTCGGGCTGGAGGCGCTGATGCGCTGGAAGGGGCCAGACGGCGCCCTGGTCCCGCCCGTGACGTTCATCCCGGTGCTGGAGCAGACCGGGCTGATCCTCGAGGCCGGCCGGCAGGCGATCGCCGCCGCGACCGGGACGTACCGGAGCTGGCAGGCGCAGGGTCTCGAGCCGCCGCGCATCGCCGTGAACGTGTCGCAGCTGCAGCTGCGCCGCAAGAGCTTCGTGGAAGACGTGCGCGCGGCGCTGCGCGCGGACGGCGCCGACGGCGGCGGAGTCGACCTGGAAATCACGGAAAGCCTGCTGATGCACCACGTGGACGAGAGCATCCGCAAGCTCGCCGCGCTGCGCGATTCCGGCCTGCGCATCTCGCTCGATGACTTCGGCACCGGCTTCTCGTCTCTCGCCTACCTCAGCCGGCTGCCGCTCGACACGCTCAAGATCGACCGCGGGTTCGTGCAGGGGATGACGGAGAACCCGCACGACACCAGCATCGTCGGCACCATCATCTCGCTCGCCCAGGCGCTGCGCCTCAAGGTGGTGGCCGAGGGCGTCGAGACCGAGCAGCAGGCGCAGCTCCTGCGGCTGCTGCGCTGCGACCAGGCGCAGGGGTTCCTGTTCAGCCGGCCGGTTCCCGCGGAAGACATCGAGGCCTTGCTCAAGAAGTGAGACTGACTGCTCCGCTCCCGATCGCCGTCCTGGCCATCTTCGGCGCCGTGATCGGCTACACGATGTGGGGCCAGCACCAGAAGCTCCAGCAGGAGCGCGCGGTGACGGCGCTCGTCGCCGATACGACCACCCAACTGCGTCAGGCGCTCACCGCGACTCCGACGCGGGAGATGTTCTCCCGCATCGACGGCAACCTGCGCTCGCTGAAAGCGCCGCGCCAGCCCGAGCTCGCCGACGCCGCCGAGCACTACATCCTCGGCGCGCGCGAGATCGTGCGGCGCAGGCTCGACGCCGCGCGCTTCGCGCAGCATGCCGCCGCGGGCCGCCAGGCGCTCAGCGCCCACATGAACGCCGCGGGCGGCGGCCGGCGCGGCGAGGCCTGGTTCCGCACCGCGCTCGACCTGAAGAAGAAGGTCGAGCGCGAGCATTTCGAGCTCGACGTCACGCTGAAGGCGCTCTACGAGCTGCTCGGCTCGCTGCCCGACGCGGAGAAGCGCCTCGCGCCGCACAGGGCCCTGCTGCTCGAAGAGCCGCTGCGCGCGCAGGCGCGCGAGCAGGCGCGCGCGGACGCCGAGCGGGCGGCGGCGGAGCTGGAAAAAGTCCGCCGCCTGGCCGAAGCGCGCTAGATGCCGCTCTGGAAGAAGCTCTGGCTGCTGTTCGCCGTCATCTGGCTGGTGGTCTCGGCGCTGGACGCCGGAACGATCCTGGCTTTCTCCGAGCAGCAGGAAAAAGCCGTTCGGCCCATCGCCCTCGGCCTGGGCGTTCCGGCGCTCGCCTACCTGCTAGCCTGGCTGTGGGACCGCCGGCGCCGGCGCGGCGGCGGCCAGGGAGACGATCAGCTTCTCTAGCTTGCGCGCGTCGGCGTCGAAGCGCCGGATGCCTTCGGCGAGCTTGTCGGTCGCCATCGCATCCTCGTTGTGCATCCAGCGGAACGATTTCTCGTCAAGAGAAAGCCTCTCCACGGAAATTTCCTTCGTCAGACGTGGAGCAACTTCTCCTTCCGTCCTGGAAAGCTTTTCGAGAAGATCCGGCGCGATGGTGAGCAGGTCGCAGCCGGCGAGGGCGAGGATCTGGCCGGTTTTCCTGAAGCTCGCGCCCATCACCTGCGTGGCGTAGCCGTGCTTCTTGTAGTAGGCGTAGATGCGCGCGACGGAGGCCACGCCCGGGTCGTCCTCGAGCGCGATGTCCTCCACCTTGCGCTGCGCGCGGTGCCAGTCGTAGATGCGGCCGACGAAGGGCGAGATCAGCGTCACGCCGGCGTCGGCGCAGGCCGCCGCCTGCGCGAAGGAGAAGAGCAGCGTCATGTTGCAATGGATGCCCTCGCGCTCGAGCCGCTCCGCGGCGCGGATCCCCTCCCAGGTGCTGGCGAGCTTGATCAGCACGCGCTCGCGCCCCACTCCGGCTTTCTCGTAGAGCGCGGCCAGCCGCCTCGCCTTTTCGATGGACTTCTCGGCGTCGAAGGACAGCCGCGCGTCGACCTCGGTCGAGACGCGGCCGGCGACGTGCTTCAGGATCTCGCGGCCGAACTGCACGAACAGGCAGTCCATCGACAGGGCGGCATCGCCGCCCGCCTGGGCCATCGCGCGCTCGAGCAGGGGCCGGTAGCGCGGGTCCGCGGCCGAGGCGAGCAGGAGCGAGGGATTGGTGGTGGCGTCCTGCGGCTTCCAGCGCGCCACCGCGTCTATGTCGCCGGTATCGGCGACCACCACCGAGTGCTTGCGGAGGGATTCGAGTTGAGTCGTCATCGGCGTCAGCATTATCCGACAAAAAGGGGGTAAACTGCCGCCACAACAACGATTTACAGGTTGGTTCAAGGAGCCGTGTGCAGCCGACAGACGTCAAGAATCCCGACTACTTCCATAAGGTTGTCGATTGCCAGTGGGCGTGTCCCGCCCACACTCCCGTTCCCGAATACATCCGGTTGATCGCAGCAGGGCGTTACTCCGACGCCTACATGGTCAACTGGGAATCAAACGTGTTTCCCGGCATCCTCGGGCGCACGTGCGACCGGCCCTGCGAGCCGGCGTGCCGGCGCAGCCGCGTCGAGGAAGAGAACAATCCCAAGCCCGAGCCGGTCGCGATCTGCCGCCTGAAGCGAGTGGCCGCGGACTACAAGGACGACATCCGCGGAAGGCTGCCCAAGAAAGGAAAATCGAACGGCAAGAAGATCGCCTGCGTCGGCGCCGGTCCCGCTTCGCTCACCGTGGCGCGCGACCTCGCGCCGCTCGGCTACGAGGTCACCATCTTCGACCAGGATCCGCGCGCCGGCGGCATGATCTGGTCGCAGATCCCGCGCTTCCGCCTGCCGCTCGAGGTGATCGACGAGGAAGTGGGTTATATCCTCGACCTGGGGGTTTCGTTCGTACATAGAAAAATAGCTTCCATGAAGGAATTGACGGGCGAGGGCTATGATGTCCTGTTCATCGGCTCGGGCGCGCCGCGCGGCCGCGACCTCGACCTCCCCGGGCGGAAGGACGGCGCGAAGAACATCCACATCGGCATCGACTGGCTGTCCTCGGTGTCGTTCGGCCATACCTCCGCGATCGGCAAGCGCGTCATCGTGCTCGGCGGCGGCAATACCGCGATGGACTGCTGCCGCACCTCGAAGCGCCTGGGCGGCGAGGACGTCAAGGTGATCGTGCGCTCCGGCTTCGAGGAGATGAAAGCTTCTCCTTGGGAGAAGGAGGACGCGCAGCACGAGGGCATTCCCATCCTGAATTACCTGGTGCCGAAGAAATTTGTCGTCGAGAACGGAAAGCTCACCGGCATGGTGTTCGAGAAGGTCAAGGCAGTCCACGAGAACGGCCGCCGCAACCTCGTTCCGACGGGCGAGCCCGACCAGCACTTCGATTGCGACGACGTGCTCGTCGCGGTCGGCCAGGAGAACGCCTTCCCCTGGGTTGAGCGGGACTGTGGAATCGAGTTCGAGAAGGGAATGCCGAAAGTAAATACCAAGACCATGCAATCCTCGGTGCCGAACATTTTCTTCGGCGGGGACGCCGCCTTCGGCCCGAAGAACATCATCTGGGCCGTCGCGCACGGCCACGACGCGGCGGTTTCCATCGACAAGCTGCTCAACGGCGAGGACATCGCGGAGCGGCCCGCCCCGGGCGTCAGCCTGATGTCGCAGAAGATGGGCATCCACGAGTGGAGCTACGACAACGAGATCCACGCCGACATGCGCTACAAGGTGCCCTGGCGCGACATCAAGATCACGCTGAAGAACGTCAAGGCCGAGGTCGAGCTCGGCTTCGACGTCGCCACGGCGTGGAAGGAGGCGCAGCGCTGCCTCAACTGCGACGTGCAGACGGTGTTCACCGACAGGCTGTGCATCGAGTGCGATGCCTGCGTCGACATCTGCCCGATGGACTGCATCACGTTCACTGGCAATGCGGATGAAAAAGAATTGAGAAACCATCTGAATGCGCCCGCAAAAAACTTGACGCAGGACCTCTACGTCTCGGGGCCGCTCAAGACCGGCCGCGTGATGGTGAAGGACGAGGACGTCTGCCTGCACTGCGGCCTGTGCGCCGAGCGCTGCCCGACCGGCGCCTGGGACATGCAGAAGTTCCTGCTCGAGATGACAAACGCCGGCCCCGGCTGCCGCAGCCACCGGCAGAAGAAGGCCGCCTAGGGCGATGAAGAGAATCGAAGCGGTCAACGATTTCGTCATCAAGTTCGCCAACGTCAACGGCTCGGGCTCGGCCTCCGCCAACGAGCTGTTCGCGAAGAGCTTCCTGCGCATGGGCATCCCGGTCTCGCCGCGCAACATCTTCCCGTCGAACATCCAGGGCCTGCCGACCTGGTACGAAGTGCGCGTCACCGAGAAGGGCCACCTCGGCCGCCGCGGCGGCGTCGACCTGATGGTGGCGATGAACCCCCAGACCTGGGCCGAGGACGTGAAGGAGATCGACCCGGGCGGCTATCTCTTCTACGACAACACCAAGCCCCTGCCGCCGTCGAGGTTCCGCGACGACATCCAGGTCATCGGCATGCCGCTCACCGAGATCTGCAACGCCACGTACACCGACTCGCGCGAGCGGCAGCTCTTCAAGAACATCCTCTACGTCGGCGCGCTCGCCGGCATGATGGGAGTAGAGCCCGAAGTGATCGCCGAGCTGATCGGCGAGCAGTACAAGGGCAAGGAGAAGCTCCTCAAGCCCAACCTCAACGCGTTCAAGATGGGGCTCGACTACGCGCGCAATCACCTGAAGGACGCGATCGGCCTGAAGACCAAGCGCGCCTACGCCGTCGGCGACAAGATCTTCATCGAAGGCAATGCCGCCGCCGCTTTGGGGTGCCTGTACGGCGGCGCGACCGTCTGCGCCTGGTACCCGATCACGCCGTCCTCGTCGCTCGCCGAAGCCTTCCAGCGCTCCTGCTCGAAGCTGCGCGTCGACAAGGACACCGGCAAGAACAAGTTCGCCATCATCCAGGCCGAGGACGAGCTCGCCTCCATTGGCATCGTGGTGGGCGCGGGCTGGAACGGCGCCCGGGCTTTTACCGCCACGGCGGGCCCGGGCATCTCGCTCATGAGCGAGTTCATCGGCCTCGCCTACTTCGCCGAGATCCCGGCGGTGATCATCGACGTGCAGCGCGGCGGGCCCTCGACCGGCATGCCGACGCGCACGCAGCAGTCCGACGTCATGAAGTGCGCGTACGCCTCGCACGGCGACACCAAGCACGTGCTGCTCTTCCCCGAGGACCCGTACGAGTGCTTCGAGATGGGCGCGCAGGCCTTCGACCTCGCCGAGCGGCTGCAGACGCCGGTGTTCATGATGACCGACCTCGACATCGGCATGAACCAGCGCCTGTGCAATCCGCTGGTCTGGGACGATGCGCGCCGCTACGACCGCGGCAAGCTGATGACCGAGAAGATGCTCGAGGCGGGCATGGAGTTCGGCCGCTACCTCGACGTCGACGGCGACGGCATCCCGTACCGCACGCTGCCGGGCACGCATCCGACCAAGGGCGCCTACTTCACCCGCGGCACGAGCAAGAACGCGCACGCGGTGTACTCCGAGGCCGGCCCCGACTACGTCTACAACATGCAGCGGCTGCTCAAGAAGTTCGAGACCGCCAAGACCCTGGTCCCCAAGGCGGTCCTGACGCCCTCGAAGGAGCCGGCCCGCTTCGGCTGCATCTACTACGGCTCGACCAGCCCGGCGATGCATGAAGCTCTCGAAGCGCTTTCCCAGAACGGGATTTTCGTGAACGCGCTGCGCGTGCGCGCCTTCCCGTTCCAGGACGAGATCTTCGACTTCGTGCAGTCGCACAGCAAAGTCTTCGTCGTCGAGCAGAACCGCGACGCGCAGCTCAAGACGCTGCTGGTCAACGACGCCGGCATCAACCCGGCGAGCCTGATCTCGGTGCTGCACTACGACGGCACGCCGATCACCGCGCGCTTCATCACGGAGGAAATTTCGCAGATCGTGACTGCGCTCAACGTGCGGCCGATCAAGAAGGACAAGGCGGCATGACCTACGTCCTCAAGCCTAAGCTCCACCACCCGACCCTCCCCAAGAACAAGATCGGCTACACGCGCCGCGACTACGAGGGAAAAGTCAGCACGCTGTGCGCCGGCTGCGGCCACGACTCGATCTCGGCGGCGCTGATCCAGGCCTTCTGGGAGCTCGACATCCAGCCGCACAAGGTCGCCAAGCTCTCCGGCATCGGCTGCAGCTCGAAGACCCCCGACTACTTCCTCGGCAACTCGCACGGCTTCAACACCGTGCACGGCCGCATGCCCTCCGCGCTCACCGGGGCGAACCTCGCCAACCGCGACCTGATCTACCTCGGGGTCTCGGGCGACGGCGACTCCGCCTCGATCGGCCTGGGCCAGTTCGCGCACGTCATGCGCCGCGGCGTCAACATGACCTACATCCTGGAGAACAACGGCGTCTACGGCCTCACCAAGGGCCAGTTCTCCGCCACCGCCGACCAGGGCAGCAAATCCAAGCGCGGCGTCGTCAACGCCGACGCGCCGGTCGACACCGTCTCGCTCGCGCTCCTCATGGGCGCCACCTTCGTCGCGCGCAGCTTCAGCGGCGACAAGCAGCAGCTCACCCCGCTCATCAAGGCCGCCATCGCTCACCAAGGGGCCGCCTTCATCGACGTCATCAGCCCCTGCGTCGCCTTCAATAACCACCCGGGCTCCACCAAGAGCTACGACTACGTCCGCGACCACAACGAGGCCGTCAACCGCCTCGACTTCTGGCCGACGCGCGAGGCGATCACCGTCGACTACACCGAAGGCGGCGTCATCGAAGTCCCGCAGCACGACGGCAGCATCATCAAGCTGCGCAAGCTGAGCGCCAGCTACGATCCCACCGACCGCATCGGCGCGCAGGACCAGATCGCCCAGGCCGCCGTGAAGGGCGAGGTCCTCACCGGCCTTCTATATCTCGCTCCCGACGCCGAAGACCTCCACGCTCATCTCAACACCTACGCGGTGCCGTTCAACCAGCTCGGCGAGAAGGATCTCTGCCCGGGCGCAGGGACGCTCGAGAAGATCAACGCATCTTTGCGCTGAAGCCTGAGTCCTTGGTGTTGCGGCGTTCTGCCGTACGTCGTTCCTCTCCAGCGCGTCGTTCTTGCAGGGGAGGCGGCAATACTTGTTGACCACGCCGTTTTAGCGGACGGCGCCGTTCTCGCTCCCGGCGGGGGTCTTCGAACCACCGGTGCGCCGCCGCTTCGTCGGGAAAGCTCCGCACATTCAACCCGAGCTGTCCCGCGATCAGTTCGACGTACTCGTGCGCAAGCCGGAGGTCCCTGGAGTCACCCAGCAGCGCGATGCGCCGCGATTTGTCCGCAAGCTCGCGGAAGTACTCGATCAGCCCGTGCCGCTCGAGCTGAAACACCGGCTTCGACGAGCAAACCGAGATCAGGATGCGCGGGCATCGGCTCTCTCTGCTTGCCCTGAGAATCGCCTCGAAAAAGGCTTTCGTTTCCTCAATGGTCTCGCGGCCGAACAACTCCGCGCGGAGAACGCCTCGGTCGAGGGTAATCCTGTACCCCATCGTGCTCCAAGGCGCTGGCAATGACGCCGGATCCGTGCCTGTCACCACACGCTCGCAGCCCCTTGCACCGCCCTCCCAGTGCCCGGGCTCTGGGAAACTAATTATTATATGAATTGCGGATGATGATGGCCATCACGTCGACTAGTCCGGGTGGACTATTCCTCGTGATGCAATTAAGCTGTGCGAAGCGGTCGAAGCACACGGCGGGTGGTCGAAGCCAAGGGGAGCTGGGGGGAGAGGTGCCGGATGAATGAAGAGTTGACTTGGCAGGTCAGGGACGAAGCAGACGTACGCGGATCTCGGCAGAAAGCACCGCCGAAAGCATGCTTCTATTGGAAAAGAGATGGACAGCTCGTGCGGTCTGCCGAATTCACGCAGTCAGAGCTTGAAGCCGAGATCGAGCGGCTGAGTGGCGATATGACGCAGTTCGTGATCGCGCTTAAGATGCTCGCTTTTTCACGGGGCTCAAGATAGGCGTTCGGTAATTCCGGGTCGGTGACCTACGACATCCTCATCAACAACGGGACGGTGATCGACGGCACCGGGGCGCCGCCGAGGCGCGCGGACGTCGGGATCGCGGGCGGAAAGATGGTAGAGGTTGGCGCGCTGTCTGGGAGTGCGCGCAGGACCATCGACGCCGACGGGCTGGTGGTGGCGCCGGGGTTCATAGATCCGCACACGCACTACGACGCGCAGATCTGCTGGGACGGGGGCATGACGCCGTCGTCGTGGCATGGCGTGACCTCCGTCGTAATGGGGAATTGCGGGGTGGGGATTGCGCCGTGCAGGCCGCAGGCGCGCGAGATCGCGATGCGGGATCTCGTGAACGTGGAGGCGATCCCGTTCGAGGTGCTGAACGCTGGCATTACCTGGGATTGGGAGACGTTCCCGCAGTACATGGAGGCGGCGGCGCGGAGAAAGCCTGCGCTGAATCTCGCGTTCCTCGCGCCGCTCACGCCGTTCAGGCATTACGTGATGGGCGAGGCGTCGATGGAGCGGACGGCGACGCCAGGAGAAACGGCGGAGATCAAGGCGCTGCTTGGAGAGGCGATGGATGCGGGTGCCTTTGGCTTCTCCAGCACGCTGCTCAACCAGCACCTCGGCTACCAGGGGCGGCCGCTCGCATGCCGCAACGCGAGTCGCGAGGAGCTGAAGGCGTATTGCAATGCGCTGCGCGAGCGCGGCAAGGGGTCGATCGAGTTCGCGATGACGCGCCAGGTCGCCGTGCTCGAGCAGCCTGAGCTCGAGCTGCTCGACTTCATGGTGGAGG
>Ga0209378_1003362_pt1 | contig 10824 bp, 7 predicted proteins | sample GraSoiAngelo_156_FD_186170 | JGI IMG/M metagenome (GOLD analysis project Ga0209378, IMG submission 186170) | Grasslands soil microbial communities from the Angelo Coastal Reserve, California, USA - 14_1009_13_40cm (SPAdes) (version 2) | ecosystem: Environmental > Terrestrial > Soil > Grasslands ... | reverse complement strand
GAGCAGCTTCAGGCCGAGGCGGATCAACAACAGGCCGTCGACCACCCCAAAGACGAGATAGATCAGTTCCATCGCGCGGCGCCCTGGGTTGATCGTGCTCACGACCTCGGAGCTGGATGCGGGCATGACAGGCTCATTACTGACGACGCGCCGGTGCTCGTGCTCGCGGCCGGTCACCGGATCGCGCTCGATATCGGTGTCCCTGCGTTCCATTTGACAAGTCCCCTTGGTTAAAAGTGTTAAAGCGGTCCGCGAATGAAAACGCCCGGATGGTTTTGGCCACCCGGGCGCTGCAGGGGGAGGTATTCCAGCTCAGGAAGCCGTCACCGGGTACCACAGGGGCAGGGTGGAAAGCGCTTCGTCCTGGTCGACGTCGACGTTTGATCCGGCGCTGAGCATGTACTGCCAGGCCTCGACATTGCCTGCGCAGCCAGGCTTGTACGGGGCGAAGTTCGGGGCCTTGGCCTTGTAGTAGCGGCCCAGCAACGACGGCTCGAAGGACCAGATGGCCGACTCGGCCGCCACGTTGGGCAGACTAGCCACGGTCGAGCACCACGCTCTGGCGAACTCGGTGCCGGCGGTCCCATTGCCGTAGTAGACGGGCACATAGCCTGCCTCGTGGACACCGTCATACCAGCCCTCGATGAAGCCTCCATCAACGCCTCCCGCGCCCGGGCATGCCGGACCGGGCGGCTCGATGTCGATCGCGAGCAGCCGGCCCGCCGGGATGCCCAGCCGGTTTGCCGCAGCGGCGGCTTCGACAGCGTACTGGTGGCCGGTCGCGTAGGAGACGACGGCGGAGCAGTTGTAGTCGTTGTAGATCGGCAGAATCCCCATGTGGTGGCTTGATGCCAGTGCGATCTCGGTCGAGCTGATGCCGGGACAAACCGTGTTCGTCAGGTACCGGCCCCAGAAATCGGGAGTCCCCAGGGAACGGACGACGGCGTTGTAGAGGTTCTGCCCTCCGCCGATGAACGGCTTGCAGGAATCGACCCCCCACAGCAGGTGTGTGGGCTCAATGGCGGCCGACTTGGCCTGGATGTCGACCAGAGCCGGCGCGGCCGGCGCCTTCTGCACAACGTTGCTCTTGGCGGTGGGTATGGCCTCCGGCAACACGCCGACGACTGCGGTGTATTTCGGCGTGGTCTGTCCGGACACCGATGCCTGCACCGAGCATGTGTTGCCGGTCTTGCACGCGTGGTCGACGAGGTGTCCCTGGTCGTCGTAGATGCCCACGACCCAGGGAGTGTCGGTGAGGTCGGTGTTGGTGACCGCCTTGAGATAGACGGTACCGTCGACCTTCGGGCCGACCGTGGTCGCCGAGAGGCTGACGTCAAGCCAGGTCAGACCGATGGGCGCAGACACGGCTTCCGGCTCTCCCGTGACGTAACCGACGATCTGGTGGACGCCACCTTTCGTCTCTTTGACGACAGTCGAGCAGCTTGTGCCGCGGCTGCAGTACGTGATCCGCGATCCGGCGGTGAGGTCATAGATCTCGAGCCAACGGCCGCCCTGCGCGACATCGATGGTCGAAGTGGCGGTGATGGTGATGGCCTGGTCGCGGCCGACGATGGCGGCGCTGGCGGTCACCGCGCTGTCCAGCCATCCCACGGTGCTGTGGTTGGACTCCAACGCGCTTGCTTCATCCGGAGGAGACACCATTGGCGGGGTGATAAAGGCGACAAAGTCGTGGACGCCCGAAATTGCCGTGTAGCCCACCGCGCACTGGTTGCCCTGACCGCATGCGGCGATCAGGGTCCCGGAGGTGGTGTCGAAGATTTCGATGGCGGTCCCGGTCGAGGTGACGCTGGCGCTGGCAGTCGCGGTGAGAACCACTTGCCTGCCCGAGCGGAGCGTGTCCGCGGTGGCGGTGAGCTCCAGGCGCGATGTTAGTCGCGCTCCCAACGAGGCAGCCGGAACGCTCGGCATCACGATCAGGGCCGGATCTCCACTGGAGCGTGCTGGTGCGATTGGCGGCAACAACGTGTCGCTGCACGCGGCCGGCGTCGTGGGCACCGGTTTGACATCGGTCGACGGACATGCCGACTGTCCTTCCGGCACGGCCGGGGTGCCGGGTACCGAGTCGGCGGCCGCGCCCCCCACCTCGCATGCGGCGGTGGGACCGGACTCCTCGCATTGCGGATGGCCTGCCGGCAGACTCAACCGGGCGTCGCTTTCGACCGCGACCGCATTGATGCAATTTTCGATCGAGCAGGCAGACTGGGTCGGGTTGAGGGCGGGCACGGCGAGGACGGTCGGAGTTGCGGCCAGGACGACGACTGTGATGTGGTTGGAGACCGCGATGAACGCAAGCCCGAGATGCCGCTTGGGGCGTGAACGGAGATCCGACAGAAGCCCCTGTAGTAGCTGCACTCCCGATACCCCCGTTCGACGCACACCCAGTCCCGGGGGCGCGAGATGACGGAGGGCAGGCTACTCACCTCATAGCGGTACACCCACTGCCGCAGGGTTAATTAGCTTCAAGCATTGTCAATTGGCCTGAAGCCGGCCCAACCGGGGGTGTTTTACACCTCGCGAAGCTCGCGAGGGACGCCCAGCAAGTCCGAAGCAGCCCGGGGCAGGTGGGCTGCTTCTGCTAAGTACAACGTAGAGGAGGCCGGCGTTACCGCGTCATGGGTTGGAAACGTTGGTCGCGCCCAGCACGTTTCCGTACATCACGCCCAGGGCCAGCAGGCCGAGAAGTGACAGCAGTACCAGGACGAAAGTTCGCGCGCAAGCCTCCATAAGCCACGAGTCCTCGGTGGTCTCCGTGTCGGCGATGCGCCACGACCGGCCGTACAGACCGGCCCTCACAGAAAGCCCGATGGTCGCTAGAAGGATGATCAAAAGCACTGCCATCGTGAAAACCCCAAACGAGGGCGTGGACGCCGAGCGGGTCAGCGTCCGCGCCATCCAGACAACGCATCGGGACCCTAATGTGAACAACTCCTCGCCTCCCGATTTCCCGCGGCGACCGCTTGCAGCCTTGTTTCCGCACGCTAGGGACGCGCCCGCGACCGGGCCGGCCAATACTCGTGTTGCCGAGCGCGTTCTCTTGGCGTGGAAATGCCGCTGCTGCTCCAGTTTTCGATTGCTCTCTTTACCGGGATGGTGGCGGCGACCTTTGTTCCCCCGATCAGGAGGTCGATCCCCAGGCCGGTCGAGGTCCTCCTCTGGGTCGCGCTGATCACCGCCTGCGCCATCGGTCTTTCGAGTGTCACTTCTGAGAACGCTCGCAACCTGACGACGTCGGTCGTCTGGGCCACCGACCAGGTCATCAACACGATTCTTGGCCTGCTGCTTGGCGGGGTCGGCGCCTGGATCTCGGCGCACCGCTTCTTGATCGCGACGTGGCTCATCATCGTCGCCGGCGGCGACCTCTTCGCGCTTATGTTGCTCCGTTCCATTCGCAGAGCCCGGGTCGGTCAGCCGCGCGTCCGCCTCGGAGAGTGGATGGAGATGCCCGTGCCGGTGGCATCGACTCCCGCCATTGGGCGCGCATCATCCGCCCCTCTTCTCGCGGTCGACCGCCGGCTTGCGGCAGCCACCATGGTGCTTGTCGCCGCGGTGTTCTCGCGGACGGTCGACATGTCGATCTGGATCCACAACGTCTTGCTGCCGCGCGAGGCGCGGCGTCTGGCTCACGCAGCTGACGCCGGACGCGTCGGCTCGCGAGCCCGGCTCGAGTCGCTGCGCGATGCCGCCGCGCATCTGCAGTTTGCCGCGCGTGCCTGGTATTCAGCCGCCGGGGAGCCCGCTGTCCGTGGGCTGGCTGGAGGCCTCGCGGTCAATGCCAACCATGCAGTCCGCTCGGCGCGGGCCACTCGCCGAGGACTGCGTGCACAGGCGTTCGTGCCGGACCAGGTCATTGACATCCAGGCGCTGCTCAGCGCTCAGTCGATCGGGTGGTACGGCCCCTTGACCGCCGGCCCAACCCAACCGCCGAGGGGGGAACACGATGCCGCTGAACCACCGCAGACAGACCGCCTGGCCTCTTAGGCCGAACGGCATGAGGCGACGCGCCAGCGCGTCGCAAGTGCTAGAACCCGGCTTCAAGGTTTCACGACCCGCCAGCTGGCTTCTGCGCGTGTTCGCACTGGTCGCGATCGCCGTGCCCAGCCTCTTAGTGACCTCGCCAGGCTATGTCGCCTTCGCCGACAAATTGCCTGACCCGGACGCCGTGACTTCAGCGACCCCCGAGGACACGCTCATCTACGCGGCGGACAACACGACGCTGCTGGCCGACCTTCACCCGCCCGGTTATCAGGCGTACTTCGAGCCGCTGTCCCAGATGGGCAGCCTCCTGCCCGCGGCAGTGATCTCGATCGAAGACCGTAACTTCTACTCGGAGCCGGGAATCGACCCACAGGGCATCGTGCGTGCCTCGATCGTCGACCTCCGGACGCACTCGAACGCCGAGGGCGCGTCGACGATCACCCAGCAGCTGGTGAAGCTGCGCCTTGTCGGCAACGACGCGACGCTCGACCGCAAGATGCGTGAGGCGCTGCTCGCGTTCCAGATCGAGCGCAAGTACACGAAGGACCAGATCCTCGAGTGGTATCTGAACAGCGTCTTTTTCGCCAACACCGCGTGGGGCACCGCGGCCGCGTCGAAGATTTACTTCCACACCACGACCAGCAAGCTGGACCTGGCGCAAGCCTCGATGCTGGCCGGGATCATCCGCGGACCGACGATCTACAACCCACTGGTCAACTGGACGTCGGCCAAGCAGCGCCAGAAGACGGTGCTCGACGCGATGATCCGCGACGGCAAGATCACCGCCGCCGACGCGGCCAAGGCGTTCGTCGAGGACCTATCGCCTCCGGCGCACATGTTCATGCCCTCGAACCAGGCCGTCGCGCCGTCGTTCGTGCGCTACGTGACCAGCATTCTGATCAACCAGTTCGGGGCGGAAGCGACATACAGCGGGGGAATGCGGGTCGTAACCACGCTCAACCCCAGGCTGCAAGACCTCGCGCAGCGCGACGTGAGCCAGAACATCGCGAAGCTTCGCTATCGAAATGTCACGCAGGGCGCATTGGTGTCCCTCGATCCAACGACCGGCGCGATCATCGCGATGGTCGGGTCCGCGAACCCGAACGCATATGGCGGTCAGTACAACCTCGCGGTATGGCCTCCGCGCAACCCAGGGTCGTCGATGAAGATCTACACGTACACCGCAGCCATCGCCAGCAAGAAGTTCACGATGACGACACCGATCCGCGACAGCAGGTTCACCTATCGCGAGCCTGGATCGACCGAGTCTTATACGCCGCGGAACTACGATGGCAAGACCCACGGCACCTGTCAGTTGCAGGCGTGCATGGGCAACTCGCTGAACATCCCCGCGGTCAAGGTCGAGCTTGGCGTGGGAGTCGCCAGTGTCGTGCAGATGGCGCGCGCCATGGGTGCGCCGCCGTACCAGCAGCACGGCGTCGATGCCTATGGCAACCCTCTGTTCACCACCAACGACCCGCTTAACAGCTACGGCGCGTCGCTGACCCTCGGTGGATACGGAGAGACCCCCTTGCAGATGGCGATTGGCGCTTCGGTCCTCGCCACGCAGGGACTTCTTCGCCAGCCATACGCGATCAACATGGTCAAGTCGACGTCAACGGGCCAGGTCATCTACTCCCACCCGGCAGACCCCGGCAAGCGGGTCCTCGATGCGCGTGTGGCGTACATCATGCAGATGATCATGTCCAACGACAACAACCGGGCGATGATCTTCGGCCACAACTCTCTCCTCACGCTCCCCGGTCGCAGAGTGGCGGTGAAGACCGGGACGTCGGACTCCTTCGCTGACGCCTGGACGGTCGGATTCACGCCGCACATCGTGACCGCCGTTTGGGGCGGCAACGCCGACTGGCGGATGAAGATGACGAAGAACTCGGACAGCTATTACATCGCGGCGCCCATGTGGCACCGCTTCATGCAAGACGCCCTCGGCGCCCTGCATCTGCCCAACGAGTGGTACAGCCAGCCGGCCGGGCTGATCACTGCCAAATGCCACGGGCAGACCGCCTGGTACCTGCCCGGTACGCACTGCTAAACCGGAAAGGATGCAAGCCAGGTTCGACAAGCAAGGCCGCCGCCTACCGGACACCGGGCACGGTTGCGGGTGTCAGATCTGCGCCGATGCGAACGCGCCTCGGTACGAGCGGCGGCAAGATCTGCGCGGCGCCGAGCGGGAGTGGACATCGGCGCGACGGCGCCTCGTCCGCCTCCTGAAGAAGCTTCGCCCGGAAAGCCGTCCGCAAGCAGCCTGACTTCTGCGCCGACAGAACAGAAGAATAGAAGGGCCCGGCGCTTGCCGGGCCCTTAGAGATTTTCCTGGTTGTCTTTTCTTGTCAGTCGGCTACCGCGAAACCACGCTCGGTGGCGGGCTCGAGGTCTGCTTGCGGTCCGTACGAGTGCTTCAGCATCACGCGGAGCCGCTCTTTCGCGACGGCTAGCCTCGAGGCGACGGTCCGCTCCGGAATCCCCAAGGCCTGCGCGATCGCGCGGTTCGTGTACCCGTGATAGTGGCGGAGCACGATCGCCGCCGCCTGCTTCGGCGGCAGCTTGGCCAGCGCGGTGGCCAGGTCACGGTGCTCCACGACCTCCTGGGGGTCGGGCGCGAGGCCCGGCCGGCCCAGGCGGCGAATGACCTCACCGACTTCGCGCAGCCGCATCTTGCGCTGGTACGAGACCGTGGCGTTGATCGCGATCCTGTGTACCCAGGCTTCGGCCGGCGCGATCGGCTGCCAGCTCGCCCACTTCTTGTACGCGCGCTCGAATGCATCTTGGGCGCAATCCTCCGCCGCGGCCCGGTCGCCGAGCATCGCGGTCAACGTGCCGAGGATCTTGCCGTACGAGGCTTGATAGAGTCGTTCGAAGTCCGCCTCGTTGCCGGCTTCGTATGTGGTTGGCCCTTCGCGCACCTCACCGGCGCTCGATGCCGAGATCGGCTCCGCCATAGTGGTTCCTTCACCCTCCGTGAGTTGGTGAGTCCCTCGCTCACCTGGCCCTAACTTTCGGCCACGGGGGCCATTCCGGTCGCCGTACGGATGGGCGGATTTTGCCTAACTCACTTGAGGTAGCAGGTGTACCCCCGCCCCGCAACGTTTCCTAGAAGGATGGATCCAGGGGCAGAGTCGGGCGGGAGCTACGCGGTCGACGTGCTGGGCACCTTGGCAAGCGGCCTCGGAGTCGACTCAAGAGAAAGCGGACGTAAGGCGATGGAGGTCGTCCGAGCCCGCTCGCCCGAGTTGATCACGCTCAGCGAGCAGACCGGAGAGGATCTCGTCACCACGTCGGCCGGATTCATCGACATGCTTCTGGCTTCGCTTCGCAGCGACGTCGAGCTGCCCTGGGCCGACTTCGAGCAGCGCTCGCGCGACTACGGCCGGCTGCGGGCGGCACAGGGCTTGCCGCTCGAATCGCTCATCGACGTGCTCGCCGTCTACCGCCGCGCGACCATCGAGCTCTTGTCCCGCCCCATCGAGGGCCAGCCTCATTACGACGAGATAATCGCGCTCGCGCAGAGCCGTCTCGAAGACATGACCGAGCGTCTCACGACTGCGATCGCGCGTGGCTACCTCGACCATGTCGGTGAGGAGCACCGCGCTCGCGAGAGTGAGATGTACGGGCTGGCGGCGATCGTCTCGGCTATGAGTCGCTCACTCGACCTGATGGAGACAGCGGAGGTCGCGCTTGTCGAAGCGCTGGCCGCCCTCCGCTTGAGCACTGGCGCGATGTGGTTGCGCGAGCGCTCCGCATACAAGCTGGCGCACACGGTGGGGCTCGATCCAGATCAGGTCGACGATTTCGCTCGACAGGCCGGGCCGCATGTCAAGGCCTGGGCGTCGGCGCTCGGACGTTCCGAGTCGCAGGTCGATCGCGTCTCGGGCAAGGAGTGGAACGCGTTGCGGGCCCAGCTGCGCGTACGCGGCCGGACCGTCGGCATGATGACGGTGGGCACGATGGGCGATCGCGTTTTCGGCGCGTCCGACCTTCTCTTCATGGCCGCGGTTGCCGACCAGGCCGCGATTGCGATCGATCGCGCGCGACAGTTCGCCAGCGAGGCGCGCACGGATCACCTGACGGGCCTTGCCAACAGGCGCGAGTTCGAGAGGGTGATGGAGCGCGAGGTGGCGCTGGCTGAGCGACACAATCGCCGGCTGTCCCTGATGATGATCGACCTCGACAACCTGAAGCGGATCAACGATCGGCTCGGGCACAGCGCGGGTGACGGCGCGTTGAGGCTCGTGGCTCAACAGCTCCTGCGCGTGGTCCGTGCATCCGACCTGTGCGCGCGGGTAGGCGGCGATGAGTTTGCGGTCGCCATGCCTGAGACGGACATCGATCGCGCCCGCGACGTGGCGACCCGCCTCCGCCGCGCGGTCGACCACGCCGCTCTGGGGATGCGCGCGCCGGAGCACGTCGAGGTCAGCGTCGGGATCGCCGCGTGGGCCGCGGGCGAGGATTGGGAGGCCGTCTACCAGGCGGCCGATACTGACCTGTACGAGGACAAGCGGCGACGCAAGACTCTGCGACGCTGGCGGCAAGAGGACCAGCCGTCGCCGATCCGGATCCTGGGCCGCGGCGCGGGCAGGCGGAGAGTCAGCGGAGCGTAGTAACTCCTCCCCATTCATGGGGAGGTGGCCCGAAGGGCCGGAGGGGCTGCAGGGCGGCGCGGCCCCATCCCCAGCTTCGCCGGGTACTTCCCCATGAATGGGGAAGGGCTACTCGACCAGGGCCAGCTCGCGCGCCTTGACGATCGCTTCCAGCTTCGAGTGCACGCCCAGCTTGCTACCGAGGCTGCGGATGTGCGTGCGCACGGTCGTGTAGCTGATCCCCAGCTTGTTGGCGATCTCGCGGCTCGACGTGCCTTCCGCCATAAGCCGCAGGACTTCCTTCTCGCGCGCGGTCAAACGCTCGAGCTGGGTCTCGACCTCGCGCCGGGTATTCAGCAGCTGGGCGATGGTCCGAGGCGTGAACAGCGTCCCGCCATCGGCGACGGTCCGGATGGCGTCGACGACGTCTTGCGCCGCCCGCGACTTGTGGATGAAAGCGCTTGCCCCGGCCTCCAGGGCGGCGAACCGCGCGGCGTCGCTGTCCTCCCGGGTGAGGAAGATGAGCTTTGCCTCCGGCCGCAGCTGGCGAATTCCAGTCGCTGCGTCCGCGCCGGTCCCGTCGGTCAGCCGGAAGTCGATCAGGACGAGGTCCGGCTTGAGCTCCGCGGCGCGTGCGATCGAGTCCGCCACGGAGCCCGCATGCCCAACGACCGTCATGTCCTTCTGGTCGTTGATGAGCGCGGCCAGGCCTTCGGCGACCACCTGGTGGTCTTCCACGATGAGGACCCGCGTCGTGTCGCTCTTCACCGCCACATCTATACCTTAGATTCGGTCAGCGGCAGCCAGAATTCGACAGATGTCCCGAGTCCGGGCTCGCTCGTGATCTTGTTCCAGCCGCCGGCGAGCAGCGCGCGCTCGTTCAGCGCGAGGAGCCCCAGGTGGCCGGGCAGGCGGTCCTGGTCGGCAACGACAAAGCCGCGCCCGTTGTCTTGCACGAGCCCTCGGATCCCGCCTTCATGCACCTGCAGGCAGACGGTCACCCGGGTTGCGGAGGCGTGCTTCTCGACGTTGGCGATCGCTTCGCTGAGCTGTCGGAACAGCATCGAGCGATATTCGTAAGAGAGATCTTCCGGCAGGTCGAGCTGTAGCTCGACCGCCGCCCCCGTCAGGGAGCGAAGCATGCGGATCCGCTCATCAATCGTCTCGAGAAATCCGCCGGGGACCTCCAGCCCGGGCGGGCGGACTTCGAACAGAAGGCGCCGAAGCGCCTCCTCGGTTTCGTTCAGCAGCGACTGCGCCTCGCTGAGGAGCGCGGCCGAATCGCCGTTGGGTTCGCGGAGGCGCTGGAGCTGCAGCTCGACAGCAGTCAGTTTCTGCAGCGCGTCGTCATGCAGGTCTCCGGCAAATCGCTTGCGCGCCCTGTCCACCGCGGTGGAGACATTCTTGAGCAGCATCTGTCGCGCGGCGTCCACCTTCTCCAGCCGCTCGGCGGTCCGTTTCAAATCCCGCTCCGCGTACTTCAGCTGCCAGACAAGCCCCGCTGCAAGCCCGGCTTTCTGCAAGACCCACGTGTCCTCACGGGAAAACCCTTCGACGCGTCGCGAGTCATACGCCGCGACCTGGCCAAGGCGCTGGTCGCCGGCGCGCCAGGGCACGGCAACGGCATTCCTCACGCCGAGCGTGTCGAGCACGTACCGGAAGTCGCTCGAGTCATCGGTCCGTGCGGCCCTGAACATCAGGTCGTGAAACACCACACGGCTGGCGACGTCGTCGCTGTCCGGAGCGCACGGCGCCGGTCGCAGGCCTGCCATGAACTGGTTGTCGACACCATATGCGCCTGGGATCGGTTGCAGCTTTCCTTCGTCGTCGAGCTTCCAGAAAACGACCTTCTCGGCGGCGACAAGCTCGGCGATGCTCCGCGTCAGGAGGCGGTAGAAGTCGGCGAGTCCGTGGCCGCTCCGCGCGTGTCGCGATACCGCGAGCAGGGCGTCAACCGCGGCCTCGTGCGCCCGCTCGACACGCTCGGCGCTCATCGCCCTCTCTTCGTTGATCAACCTCTGCCGCTCGCTGCGGTCAAGGTCCGCCCTCAGGTTGACCAGCGTGTCGATCATGGCCTGACGGCGCTCGCCCAGCTGCGCGACGGCGATCGCTGCCGCGACCTGGTTCGCGAGGATCGCGAACGTCTTCTGCTGCACCGCCGTGTAGCCGCTTGGGCTCGCGACACCGATCATGCCGAGCGAGCGGCCGGAGACCTGGAGCGATTGGC
>Ga0209378_1003359_pt1 | contig 10826 bp, 9 predicted proteins | sample GraSoiAngelo_156_FD_186170 | JGI IMG/M metagenome (GOLD analysis project Ga0209378, IMG submission 186170) | Grasslands soil microbial communities from the Angelo Coastal Reserve, California, USA - 14_1009_13_40cm (SPAdes) (version 2) | ecosystem: Environmental > Terrestrial > Soil > Grasslands ... | reverse complement strand
TGACGTGGCCGACAAGAAAGATCGGCACGTCTTCGCCCTTCGCGAGCTCGAGCAGCCGCGCGGTGCACTCGCGCAACTGCGAGACGCCTCCGGCCGCCGACGCGATGGCGTCCGAGCTCATTGTCTGGATCGAGTCGACGACGACGAAGATCGGGCGCGTGCGGCGGATCGCCTCAATGATCGACGCGAGATCGGTCTCGGCGAGAAGAAGGATGCCGTCACCCCCGATGCCGAAGCGTCGCGCGCGGAGCTTGACCTGCGCGGCTGACTCCTCACCCGAGACGTACAGGACCGTGCCTTTGGCCGCGAGCGCCGCGGAGGCCTGCATGAGCAGCGAGCTTTTGCCGATGCCCGGATCCCCGCCGAGGAGCACGCACGAGCCCTGGACGATGCCGCCTCCGAGCACCCGGTCGAATTCACCGATCCCGGTCTCGAGGCGCTCTTCCGCGTCTACCGGCACATCGCCAAGCGCGATCGGTGCGCGCGGCGCGCGGGCCAGGCCTCGTCCTTTCGCGGCCGCGACGACGCGCTCTTCCACGAACGTGTTCCAGCCATCGCATGAGGGACACCGGCCGACCCACTTGGGCGACTGGAAGCCGCACTGCTGGCAGACGAACGCCGACTTCGGGCGAGAGGGCATCCAACCAGTATCGGTCCGAACTTGACTTTGGCGGATCGTCCGCTGGACTCACTCCATGCCGCTCGACCCACACGCGCTGCACCTCGCCATCCGCTGGCTTCACGTCGCGGCGATGGCCACGGCCTTCGGCGGCGCCATAACGGTCTTCGCGCTCTCGGCCCGAAGGCGGAACGGTGCTCTCGACGCGGCGCTGGTCGAGGTCGCGCTGCGCTACGAGTTCCTGTTTTGGCTGGCGGCAGGGATCCTCGCGATGACCGGCATCGGGAACCTCGCCGCATTCGGATCCGGGCTCCCGCTGTCGCGCACCGAATGGGGCACGACCTTCGTGCTCAAGCTCGGGTTCGTGATCGCGCTCATCGTCCTCTCGCTACCGCGGACGCTGGCGATCGCGCGGCTCCAGCGCTCCCGGAGTCGGCCGCTCAGTGCGCCGCTTCAGGGCAGGCTCCGCATGATGTACGGAGGGACCGGTGCGGCGTTCGCCGTCGCCCTCGGTCTCGCGGTATGGCTCGCGCACGGCTAGTCGCCCCGAAAGGCGGCCTCGTGGAATGGTCGCTCGCGACCTTCCACGCTTCGGGGTTCGTACTCGCGATCGTCTTCTTCTTGTATTCGCGCGACGCGCTCGGCCTTGCGCTCGGCGGCCTCAACACCCTTCTCGGGCTGGCCCTTTTCGTGGCCCTCTGGGCGACCACCTACCTGACCACCTGCCGCGCGGTCGCTGGGCTCGACCTCCTGAGAGAAGCTGACCGCGTGCTCTTCGCGCGCAGAGCGTTCCGCTGGGGCGCCGCGAACGGCATCGCATTTCTGGCCATCCTCGGCCTGGTCTTGGTCGCTTCGGCGGTCTTCGTCTCGCCGAGCGTGCTGCTGACCGCGCTCTTCATCGCGCCCTTCGCGCTGATCATTTCGGCGGTCGTAGGGGCTGTGGTCGGCGTGATTTTCGTTGCGGTCGACCTTGCCTTGCTGGCGGTCGCGCGCGCGGCGCTCAACGTGCGCTGAGTGGGGCGGCGAGCTTTCCCCTAGTTTCCGCGCGTGCCCGCACAGCCTCGCCAGGATGAGCTGGAGCGTCTGCTTCGCGGCGTCCCATTCTTCCGCGACCTGACCGCACTCGATGCCGCGCGACTGGTGGGCGCGCTCGAGGAGGTCCGCTATCCGGCGGGCGCCGTCGTCGCCGAGGAGGGCGCGGCCGGTGATGCGCTGTACCTCCTCGCCGAGGGCGAGGTTGAGATCAGCGTGCGCGGCCCCGACGGCGAGCTGTCGCTCAGGCGCGTGAGCGCGCCGGCGCACTTCGGCGAGCTGGGGATGCTGCTCTCGCGGCGCACCGCGTCCTCACGCGCGGCCACCGACGCGATCCTTTGGCGCCTGCCCCGCCGGCGATTCGAGCAGCTCGTTCGGGATCGACCGGACGTCGGCCTGACGGTCGCCGCGGCGCTGGCGGAGGACCTCGACCGTCGCTCGCGCGAGTTCATCGGTGCTCCGGAGCCCGCGCCGGGCGTGCGGCCGATGACGATAGAACGCGAGACGCGTGGGGTCTCCATGCGCCGGCGCCTCATCTCGGCGGCGATCGTCGCCGCGATCCCGCTGGTCCTCTGGAACGTCGCGCCGCCCGAAGGCCTAAGCGCGACGGGCTGGCGCATCGCGATCCTTCTCGCCGCAGCGGCTGTCGCCTGGCTTCTCGAGCCGATCCCCGACTTTGCGGTGGCCATGCTCCTTGCCGCGACCTGGACGGCGACCGCTCTCGTCCCCCTCGCGACGGCGTTCGGTGGATTCGCGACGTCGTCATGGTTGCTCTCGCTGGGAGCCCTCACCCTCGCCGCGGCGATGGCGCAGACCGGCCTCGTCTTCCGTGGCGCGCTTCTCATGCTTCGCACGTTCCCGCCGACGCCGGCCGGCCAGGTGCTCGCGCTCCTAGTCGGAGGTCTCGTGCTCACGCCGCTCGTTCCGCAGAGCGTCGCGCGCGTGGCCGCCATCGCGCCGCTGACGAACGAGCTCGCCCAGTCCCTTGGCTATCCGCCGCGAAGCCGGGGCAGCGCGGCCATCGCCTTCGCTGGGCTCGCCGGCTACTGGTTCTTCTCGAGCATCTTTCTCACCGGGCTCGCGACGAACTTCTTTCTCGTCCAGCTCCTTCCCGCCGCTGAGCGCGCGCGCTTCAGCTGGCTCGGCTGGCTCGGGGCGGCCGCGCCCGCGGGGATCGTATGTCTGGGCGGTGCGGCAGCCGCGATCTTCATCCTCTTCCCGCCGGAGCGGGCGCAGCGGGGCATCGCCGAGGTCGTCGCGCGACAGCAGCGTGTGCTTGGGCCGCTTACGCGACGGGAGGGGATCACGCTGCTCGCCGGGATCGTGCTCCTCGCGGGACTCCTTCAGCCATTCATCTCACTCGACCCGGCGTGGTGGGGTGTGGTCGCGCTCTGCATCGTCATGCTCGGCGTGCTCGATCGCGAGCGCTTCAGGACCTCGGTCGACTGGGGCTTTCTAGTTCTCTTCGGTGCGCTTCTGGGCTCGGGCGAGGTCGCCCGCGTCGGCGGTCTTCACACCTGGCTTGCCGATCGCCTGGTGAGCACGACGTCGCTGGTCCATGAACCGATGGTTCTCGTCGCGTTCCTTGCCTTGCTCACGGCAGCCAGCCGGATCGCGCTGCCGTCGCGCCCCGCGATGCTGCTGCTCATGCTCGCGACTGTGCCGACCGCCCCGGCCCTTGGCATATCGCCATGGGTCGCGGGTATCACCGTGCTGCTGATGGCGAACGGCTGGGTCTTGCCGTACCAGGGTCTCGAGTACCTGGTGGCACGCGATGCGACCCGGGGCGAGGCATTCAGCGACCGCCAAGGGACGATATTCGGTGCGGCGCTTGCGATCACCCGTTTCGTCGCGATCCTCGTGAGCCTTCCGTACTGGAGGATGCTCGGGTTGATCTAGGGGGCGACAGGCTCCGGCTTGCGCTCTTCGGCGAGGCTCTTCTCGATCGTGAGCTTGCCCTCGACCGTGTGGACTTTGACCGTATCGCCCGCGTGGAACTTGCCCTGGAGGAGCATCTCCGCGAGCGGGTCCGCGATCTCGTTCTGGATCTGGCGTGCGAGTGGCCGCGCGCCGAAGTTCGCGTCGTACCCGACCGTTGCGATGTGGTCCTTCGCTTCATCGCTGACGACGAGCGTGATCTCCTGCGACGCCAGCTGCTTGCGCACACCGACGAGCTCGAGATCGACGATCTTGCGGATCTCTTCCTTGTTCAATGGCTGGAAGACGACGGTCGCGTCGATCCGGTTGAGGAACTCCGGCCGGAAGAAGCGCTTCATCTCCTCGGTGACGCGCTCCTTCATGCGCTCGTAGGCGGCCGCGAGGTCTGGGTCGTCGCCACCATCGACCTTGCCGCGGAAGCCGAGCGCGGCCTCGCTCTTCAGCATCTTCTGCGCGAGGTTGCTGGTCATGATGATGATCGTGTTGCGGAAGTCGACGCTGCGGCCCTTTGCGTCGGCGAGGCGGCCCTCGTCGAATATCTGCAGCAGCATGTTGAAGACCTCGGGGTGCGCCTTCTCGATCTCGTCGAGCAGGATCACGCAGTACGACTTGCGCCGCACCGTTTCAGTGAGCTGCCCGCCCTCTTCGTATCCGACGTACCCGGGCGGTGATCCGACCAGGCGCGACACGTTGTGCCGCTCCATGTAGTCGGACATGTCGATCTTCACCATGTTCTCTTCGCTGCCGAACATGAATTCGGCGAGTACCCGCGCAAGGTGCGTCTTGCCGGTGCCGGTCGGGCCGACGAAGAAGAACACGCCGATCGGCCGGCGTGGATCCTTGAGGCCTGCCCGGGCGCGGCGGACGGCGCGCGCGACCATCGTCACGGCCGGCGCCTGGCCGATGACGCGCCCGTGGAGCGCCTCCTCCATCTTGAGGAGCTTCTGCGTCTCCTCCTCAGCGAGCTTCTTCACGGGGATCCCGGTCCACATGGAGACGACCTCGGCGATGTCCTCATCGGTCACCTCGGGACGCTTCTGCGACTGCGCCAGGAGCCAGTCGGCCTTGGCCTGCTGCAGCTTGTCCTGCTGCGCCCGCTCCTGCTGGCGCAGGGTCGAGGCGAGCTCGTACTGCTGCGCCTCCATGGCCTGTTCCTTCTGTGTGACGACCCGATCGAGCTCCTTTTGCGCCTCCTTGACGTCCGTCGGGACGGTCGAGTAGCGCAGACGGACGCGGCTGGCGGCCTCGTCCATGAGATCGATGGCCTTGTCCGGGAGGAACCGGTCAGTGATGTAGCGCGACGAGAGCTCCGCCGACGCCTTCACGGCGTCATCGGTGATCGCGACCTTGTGGTGGTCCTCGTAACGCGAGCGGATCCCCATGAGGATCGCCTCGGTCTCCTCGATTGAGGGCTCCTCGACCATGACCGGCTGGAACCGGCGCTCGAGGGCTGCGTCGCGCTCGATGTACTTCCGGAACTCGTCAAGCGTCGTCGCGCCGATGCACTGGAGCTCGCCGCGGGCGAGCGAAGGCTTGAGGATGTTCGCCGCGTCGACGGCGCCTTCCGCAGCGCCGGCTCCGACGAGGGTGTGCAGCTCGTCGATGAACAGGATGACGTCGTGCGCGTGACGGAGCTCCTCGATGATCTTCTTGAGGCGCTCCTCGAACTCACCGCGGTACTTCGTACCCGCTACGAGCGACCCGATATCCAGGGTCAGAACGCGCTTGCCCTGCAGCGTCTCGGGCACGTCGCCCTTCACGATCCGGTGCGCCAGGCCCTCGGCGATCGCGGTCTTGCCGACGCCAGGCTCGCCGATGAGCGCCGGGTTGTTCTTCGTACGCCGGCTCAAGATCTGGATAACGCGCTCGATCTCCTTCTCCCGGCCGATGACCGGGTCGAGCTGGCTCGCCTTAGCCATCGCCGTGAGATTCACGCCGAGCTGATCGAGTGTCGGGGTCTTCGAGCTCGCTGACTTCCCGCCGGCCGTTGCCGCCTCCGCCGCCTGCGGGTGCTGCTGGCCGAGGGTCGCGATCACCTGGTGCCGGACCTTCTCGAGCGAGACTCCGAGCGACTCGAGAACACCCGACGCGATCCCCTCGCCTTCGCGGACGAGGCCGAGGAGCAGGTGCTCCGTGCCGACGTGGCTGTGACCGAGCTTGCGCGCTTCGTCGATCGCGAGCTCGATCACCTTCTTGGTGCGCGGCGAGAGCGTGATCTCACTGGGGGACGTCGTGGAGTCGCCTCGGCCGATGATGAACTCGACGGCGGTGCGCACCTTGGAAAGCTCGACGCCCAGTGAATCCAGGACCCGCGCGGCTACACCTTCGCCCTCACGGACCAGACCGAGAAGGAGATGCTCCGTTCCTATGTAGTTGTGGTTGAAACGGATGGCCTCGTCCTGGGCGAGCGCGAGGACTCTCTTGGCGCGGTCGTTGAAGCGGTCAAACGGTCCCATTAATCGCGTTTCTAAAGGTATATCGGTCCAGGCGTCATCTGGTTCCGATTATACGTTCGCATCAGTTGGCTGTCCGCGTTTCGTACATGACATTTGCTGAGGCTTGACGTATCGAGCGCGACAAATGCCGCCGTTCGGCGTCGATAGCCACCACACGGACACGCACAACTTCCCCCGGACGTACTACCTCGGTCAGGGATGCCAGATGACGGGACGCGATGTCGCTGACGTGGATCAAACCCTCGATGCCGCTCGAGACCCTTGTCCCAGGTGATCTCGGACCGGTGAACGAGCCCGTCGGCGACTCCGACATCGACGAAGAGCCCGAAGGTCGTGACATTCGCGACTGTCCCGTTGAGCACCTCACTTCGCTCAGGCGGCGCGACGCCACTTCCTTCCGCCGCCGGCGAACCTCCCGCGCCGCGGCCTTCTCCGACAGGATCAGCCGGTCCCGGCGCTGATCGGCCTCGATCACTTTCAGCGGCAGGCGCTTGCCAACGCGCGCGCGCAGGGTATCGGGGGCCCCACCCCCCGGCCCCGAGCGCGCTGAGACTTCCGACTGACGCAAACTGCGAGAGCGGCACGAAGCCGCTGCTCGAAAGGTCGCTCATCTGCGACTACTGCTGTCGACTGCGCGCATGCGGCATCGACAGGACCGCCCGTCCCTCCGATCCCTCGGGTTGAATGACCGCGGCGAGGAGCTGCTCTCCGATCGCGACGTTCATTCCTTCGCCATTTGCCTCGTGAAGCGACAAGACGCCTGCCGACCGTCCGCCGAGATCGACGAGGACTTCGTCGCGGCTGACGGACGCGACGACGTCTGCGAGCAGCTCTTCCATGGTCTCTGGGTCGACCGCCACCGTCTGGTGAGCGGGCAAACGACATGCCACCAGGAACTCGCCCCCCGTCCTCGCAAATTGATGCTCCGCCGGGTCTAAACTTCGGCGAACGTAGGGGGCGAGGGAGGGAACCGTCAACTCGACGGCGCGCTGGCCCGAGCGACTCTCCCACATCGCCGCTCTTCTTCGCGCTGAGGGAGCGGCTGTTCTTCTGACTACCGCCGACGCTCTCTCGACGGTCTTCGCGCACGAGATATCGCCCGACACCGATTGGCGCAGCATCTTCGACGCCGATGCGGTGGTCCGCGCACTCGGCGGGACGCCGACCGGAATCGCCGTCGCCGCGGGCCGCTGGGACCAGCAGGCGGCATACGCGCTACTGACGCGGATCGACCTACCCGAAGGCGAAGCGCTCCTCTGCGCGCTGCGGCACGGCGTGCCGTTCGACACGGTCGAGCTCGGAACAGCAAGCGCAGCCGCGGAGCTTCTCGCCATGAGCGTTGGCGACGGACGCTCGATAGCCGAAGCCCGCCACGACAGCTTGCGCCAGATGGACCGCGTCGCCCTACTCGAGCGGCTGCTGGCCGGGCTCGAACAGACGCGTGACGCTTCGGCACTCCTGGCACAGGCCGCCGAGGAGATCGCGAGGAGCATCGGCGCGGGCGGGACGTCGATCATGCTCGTCGAGGGCAAGGAGCTCCGGGTCCGCGCGTCGGTCGGGCTTGGGGTTCCGCTCGGACACGGACAGCCGATCGGCGAGGGGATCGCCGGCTGGGTCGCGAGCAAGGGCCAGAAGATCGTCCTCAGGGGCCCGATCGACGACGACCGATTCCGGGGCAGCGATCCGGAGGCGGGCGAAGCCGTCATCATGCCGCTCTGGTCCGGCGACGAGGTCGTCGGCGTCCTCAACGTCAAGCGCCCGACCGGCGATAGCGGGTTCGACGAGAAGCTCGAGGTCCTCGATGCCATCGCCGGCGACGTCGGCCGCGCGCTCTCCGCCGTCAACCGAATTGACGAGCTCGAGCGCCAGCGCCAGTCCGAGGTCGCGCTCGAAGACGTGATGCGGCATGCGGCTGCGAACGACGGCGACGCCGCGGCGCGGGCCGCGGCCACCTCGTTCGGGCATCACGCCGTCGCGGTGCGCGCGAACGACGGGCATCTTCTGGCGCTACACGCTGACGACAAGGAGTGCCGCGAGGCGGCGCTCGAGGCGAGCGCGAAGGTCCAGACCGCGCCGGGGGCCACGGTTCGCGTCGGGCTCGCCCGGCATGGGCGGCCCTATGAGTCGGAGGAATCCGACATCGCCGCGCGCGCTGTGGACGCGCTTGGGCTTCTCGGGCACGCCGAGCTAGAGGCGACATCCAGACGCGGTACCGGGATCCGGGTGCTCGCGGTCGAGGACCATCCGGTGATGCGGCTTGGGGTCCGCGCCCTGTTGGAGCGGGAGGGCCTGGTGATCGCGGGGATCACCGCGACGTGTGCCGAAGCTCTCGACCTCGTGCGCGAGAACGAGCCGGACGTTGTACTTCTCGACCTCGGGCTGCCCGACGCCGTCGGCCCCGATGCGGTAGAGCGGATCCGCGAGGTGTCCTCCTCGGTGCCGATCATCGCGTTCAGCGTCGAGCGCACGCCTGAAATGATCCGGGCGGTGCTCCGCGCTGGCGCCAACGGGTATGTCTCGAAGGATGCCCCGTCATCGCAGGTGGTCGCGGCGCTACAGGCGGCCGTCCAGGGGCTCACCGCGCTAGGTACCGCGGAGGCGCACGCGCTCAGCCGCTCCGGTGAGCCAATCCCCCTGGCCGAACAGCCCGAGGAGACGACGGCAACGGAGGAAGAGGGCGAGCCGGGCGCCGCCGCGCCTGCCCGCGAGCCCCTCACGCCGCGGGAGCTCGAGCTTCTCCGTTACCTCGCGGAGGGGTATACAAACAAGGAGATCGCGCGCGCCATGGTGCTGGCGGAGGACACGGTCAAGAAGGGCGTGCAGACCCTCATCGCGAAGCTCGGCGCGACCGACCGCACCCATGCGGTGGTCCTGGCGTTACGGCGGCGCATTATCGAATAGCGCTAGTCCTTCCGTACCCGGTCGGAGCGGTTACGCGCCCGGCTTTGGTGGCGTTCTTGAAGTAGGCGCTTCGTTCTTGGACCTGGCGGAGGGGCTAACGGTCCGATCAGGTACCGGTCTACCGGGGGTGCGCCTGCATGCCCGTCGAGCGCTTGAATGGCCGGTTTCCGAGTGGGTATCCGAAATGGACCTGAACGGGGATTAACCGCCGAGGCCGCCACGCGCACAGTTCGCGCACCGCCGCGCGGTGAGGGGTGGGACCTCGACGAGGTCCGTGGTGAACGCGAGGCGGCGCGGAGGGGGAACTTGGCGGACTCGGCCCAACTTTGGGCTATGTCTCGAGATGGCGATGCCGCGGCGCGTTGTGCACTCATCGAGTGCTACGTGCCTCTCGCCACCCGCATCGCGCACGGGATGAACGTGCCGGTCGGCGCAGTCGCGGGTCCGGACGACTTGGAGTCCGCCGCGCTCATTGGGCTGATCGACGCCGTAGACCGGTTCCAGCCGGAGCGCGGGGTCCCCTTCGAAGGCTACGCGAGCTTGCGTATCCGCGGCGCTGTCCTCGACGAGGTGCGCCGCGTGGACGAACTCGGACGGGCGGACCGTCGGCGCCAGCGCGAGGCCGCGGCGCAGGGGGAGGAGGGCTCCTACCAGAGGACCGTGTCGCTCGATGAGCTTATCGAGAACGGTTACCACGGAGGAGCTGAGCAGGACGAACTCGCGGAGCGCTACGAGGCGGAGGATCTCCGCATGCGTGTGCGCTCCGCGATGGCCTGCTTGCCGCCGCGTCAGCGCGAGGTCCTGGAGCGCTACTACGGCCAGTCGCTAACGCTGCGGGAGACAGGCGCGCGCATGGGGATCAGCGAGGCTCGAGCGTGCCAACTGCACGGCCGCGCCATCCAAAACCTGCGCCGGGAACTCGCGGTCGCGATCCACACGGTCGGCCCGGCCGTGCCGGCCCGGCGGATCCCGGCAGCCGCTTAGCTCGCGAGCGCCAGCACCCGCTGCTGCGGAAGGAAGGATTCCGCGCGCAGCTCGAGCCGTCCGACGTCCGCGAGCCAGACCGCAAGACCCAGCGGGCGCAGCAGCCTGACGATCGCGTCGTGGCGCGAGTACCTGGTCGCGAAGATCCGGGCCAGGTCGTCGAAAAGCGGGTGCGTGATCGTCTCGAATTGGGCAAGCCCGTCGCGCAGCTCTGGCGCGTCCGCGGCAAACGCTCCGAGCCGGTCGTACTTCCAGCGGACGTAGTCGCTGCGGCTACCGCTATGCGCGATCCGCAGCCGGCGCTGACGTGGCAGACCGACGAGCCGGCAGTCTCCGAGCAGCGAGCCGAAGATGACCTGGAACTGGACCGGGTCGGGTGGGATACGGCGTAGCGCGAGCCGGGGATGCTCGACCACGCGAATGAGTTCGGCCCGCGCTTGCGGCGGCCCCCGATCAGTGCGAGAACCGTCGAAGGTTCCCGGTGAGAGACAACCGTGGATCGGACTGTTTCACTCTTTGACGGAACGGGAAGTCGGCTGGCGTGACGGCGAGCTTCGCGACCGCCGCGACTGGTGCCGGCAGACCAGTTCGTTCGGGATCCAGGGTGCAGGCAAATGCTCGCAGCGGTGACGCCAGCCGGATAAACAAAACGACCCGAGCGCTTGCGCGCCGAGTCGTTTTAATCCCGGCCCTGACCTATTTTCCCGGGGACCGACGTCCCGAGTATCTTCGGCGCTGGCGGGCTTAACTGCTGTGTTCGGGATGGGAACAGGTGTGACCCCGCCGCTCCAAGGACCGAGAACTCTATTTTAGTGAACCGCCGATAGCGCCGCAACCCGATGACGACAAGAAAAAGAGCCTCCACAAAAAGCGGAGGCCCCTCGAACGTTCGACGG
>Ga0209378_1003354_pt1 | contig 10832 bp, 9 predicted proteins | sample GraSoiAngelo_156_FD_186170 | JGI IMG/M metagenome (GOLD analysis project Ga0209378, IMG submission 186170) | Grasslands soil microbial communities from the Angelo Coastal Reserve, California, USA - 14_1009_13_40cm (SPAdes) (version 2) | ecosystem: Environmental > Terrestrial > Soil > Grasslands ... | reverse complement strand
CTTGTAGCCTTGCAGCCATTTGTATCGCGACCAGCAATCCGGAAGGACGTAACTGCGCCAGTGGCCTACGTGGAGCCCGGACCCGGACGGATAGGGAAACATGTCCAGGCAGTAATACTTTGGCCTCGGATCTTCATCCCGCGCTTCATGCAGCCTGTTGGATATCCAGTATTCACGCCACTTTGGCTCAATTTCTCTATATTTATAACTTTCGTCCGACATGATCAGATGATTATAGCGTACCGATTGGCGCGGCTCCTTTCGGGCGGGTACAATACGGACTTATGCTTTTCATTGCTCGATTCACGAACAAACCAGAGCGGGCGGCCCTTCTTAGCCAGCACTATCCTGCGCATCTTGAATGGCTGAAGCAGCACGAATCCGCGATCCTCGCAGCGGGGGCACTGCGAACCGAACCGGACGCGACGCCTGTCGGCGGGTTATGGATAATCCGTGCCGACAGCAAATCCGAAGTCGAGGCCCTATTCCGAACGGATCCGTTCTGGGTTCAAGGCCTCCGCCAGAGTTACGAGATTCTGCACTGGTCGAATGCCTATGTGGGGAGGACGATTTCGCTCTGAAACGTTGTCCGCGCTATAGGTGGATCATTTTTGTTGATTCCTTTGGAGCGCGCGCTGCCGCCGCTCTTCCTCAATAGCTTTGAGACGCTGAGGTCCTGCGGGCAAAAGTTCCGAGCCATCGGCGCGCACCAGCTTGCGAAAGAACATTCGTTGGGAACCCGTATGCGTGGGATTACCGGTTACCGTGATCCGCTCGCCGGCCTTGACGGAGTCGGCAGTCCAACCCACTTCGGAGAGATTCAGCCGCCCGGCGAACTCGACGGTCCATTTCGCGACTCTGCCGGACTCATCCGTGACGTCCATGAGCATGATCGCGTGCGGGTTGATAAATCGGAACTCGGTCACAGCGCCTACAACCGTTATAAGGCGCTTCTCATCGTAGACCGGTGAAAAGGCATGATGAGAACTCGCTGATCCAGTCGCCAGCATCAGCACGGGAACAACACCTAGCCAGGCGCGCAGGGTTTTCATGGCCTTACCCCTTTTTTGAATTCGGTCGGACGCTGGCAGTTTTCATATGGCGTGATCTTACTTGCTGGAGCCCAGCGCCAGATTTTTTTGAGGACCACTGGTTCCTTCAACGTCGATGGGTCTTCTATTGTGGCGGTGAGTTGCAGGGTATCTGCCTCTTTCGAGCGGGTATAGCGTTCTACGGTGTGGAACTGCTCGCTGTGGCGGACGGTAGTGGACAAGTCAGGCAAACCCGCGATGTTAGCCGCAATACCGGAGGTCTCAACAACCAAAGTCTCGCCGTCCCATCGCCCCACGGAATGCCCCATTGCGCTCGGTCCCTGATTTGCGGGGATTTTGCGGCCGTCCAGAAAGATCGTCCGTCGCGCATCCCATTCGCCGTATCGGAATTCGAGTCGGTCAGCGCCACCTTGTCTGATCTCGAGCTGGTGTGGCGCAAACATCTGACGGGCCAGGCCCCACGGCTCACAACGAAGAAACCCCGGATCGTCCGCCGGATCGAGCGGATAAGTCTTCAGGGCGCTCGCCGTCAGGTGGTCGCGTAGGTACTCTCGCTCATATTTCTTGGCTTCTGCTTGAAGATCCTCGAAGGGACGGGCATCATTAGCGGGATTGTCCAATAGCGCATTCAGGCGGTCGAGTCCTGCGTCAGTACAGGCGAAGGTGCAAAAAGCACCCACTGCCGTGGAAGGCGGATCGCTCCACATGCCCTCCAACTTTGGGCGCGGCGATTGAGATTCACTCGATAACGGAATGGATAACAGCACAGTTACGACCCATATCATGCACTGGACGCGGTGTCGCATCATCGCACGCTCCTTCCGCCGCCCCTGACGTCTGCCGCGGCCGGCGATTTCCATTTTTTCGACTTAGGAATGGTACCTTGCCCCCAACCACGTGCAACTTTATTTTAGGTCGGTTGTGTGCAGCGCTACAGTTGCATTTACCAAACCTTACAGATTTGATTTGCCGGCTTGATCATCGGCTGTCCCGGTTTGCACGAAAATGCCTCGGCGAACTCCGGCATGTTTACGACCACGCCGTTGATACGATATTTTGCCGGCGAATGTGGATCGGTAATCGCGCGGACACGGAGGTCTTCCGGACGCTCATTGGTGCACGCCCATTGAGCGAAGCCGACGAAGAATCGCTGATCGGGGGTGAGGCCATCAATGGGCGTGAGTAGCTTGTCCTTCGTGGCGTCTTTCCAGGCAACATAGGCCAGGATCTCGCCGCCGAGGTCTGCCACATCCTCACCCAAGGTCAGCTTGCTGTTGATGTGAATATCATCGACAACAACGTACTTTGCGTACTGGTCTTCGACGCACTGAGTTCTCGCTTCGAACTTCTCGCGATCGGTTTTCGTCCACCAGTTTTTCAGGTTGCCTCTGGCGTCGAACTGGCTCCCCTCGTCGTCGAAGCCGTGCGTGAGCTCGTGGCCAATGGTTCCTCCGGTATCGCCATAGTTTGGTGCGTCGTCGAGTTTCGCATCGAACAGTGGCGGCTGAAGCACGCCGGCAGGAAAATTGATGTCGTTCATTTGGGGATCGTAATAAGCATTGACCGTGGGCGGCGTCATTTGCCATTCTCCGCGATCGACCGGCTTACCCACCTTATTGATCTGACGGCGGCGTTCAAACTCCGAAGCGCGCGCGACATTCCCTCGGAAATCGTCGCGGGTGATGCGAACCGAACTGTAATCGCGCCACTTCTCCGGATGACCGATTTTGTTTCGGATGCCGGCCAGCTTTTCCAGAGCCTGTTGTTTGGTTTCCGGGCTCATCCAATCCAGATCCCGGATGCGTTTGCTCATCGCATCCTCAATCCGCCGCACCATATCGAGCGTGCGCGCTTCGGCTTCCGGGCCGAACGTTTTTCGGACGTAGGTCTGCCCCAACGCTTCGCCAAGATTGCCGTCCGTATATTGCACGCAGCGTTTCCATCGAGGCGGCAGGTCTTCGACGCCGCGGAGGTATTTGCGATAGAAATTGAAATTCTCCTCGGCGAACGTGGACGATAGATACGGCGACGCTGAGTCCACGACGCGGTATCGAAGGTATGCCTTCCAGTTTGCGACCGAGACACGCTCTAACTGCACGTTCAGCTCGCGGAAGAAATCCGGAGGCGCCACATTGACGATTTCAAAGCTGGGATAATGCAGCTCTTTGTAGTACACGGCCCAATCGAACTTCGGCGCGAGCTTCGACAATTCTGCAACGTTCATCTTGTGTTTCAGCTTGTATGGATCGCGCCGATCAACACGGGTCATGGAAGCCTTCGCGAGCAGCGTTTCCAGAGTCATGATGGTGTTGGCGTTCCTCTTCGCCGTTCCGGCGTCATCTCCCATCAATTCAAAGACGCGCTCAACGTGCTGCACGTACCGCGCTTGGATCTCTTTGGATTTGTCGTCGTCTTTGGTGTAGTAGTCGCGATCCGGAAGACCCAACCCGCCCTGATCGAGTTCCGCGATCTGCTGCTCGGAATTATCGGGATCCTGCGTCGAGCCCTGCCGGAAGAGAATCGCGCTGCCGTAGGTCGGTTGCAGACGGCCCACAATTTGCGCCAATTGTCTCTCTGATCGCACCCTGCTTATCGCGTTCAAGTCGGTCTTCAGAGGAGCTAGGCCGCGTTTTTCCACCGTCAGTTCATCCATGCAGGCGGTGTAGAAATCCCCGATCTGTCGTGTAACCGCATCAGGGTCCGCCTCGAGAGAACCCGCTTGTTCCAAGATGCTCCGTAGATATTTTAAATTGTCTTCATAGAGCTTTCGATACACGTCCCATGATGTTTGATCCGGCGGAATGGGATTGTTGCTTTGCCATCCACCGCAGGCGTACTGATAAAAATCCACACACGCATCGACGCTTTTGTCCATCGCAGTGAGATCAAGACTTGGCGTGTATGGAAATCCAGGGTCTTGGCTGTTCTGCGCGCCCTGCGCCGGCGCGTATGAAGACAAAACGAGAATGAGAAACAGAATTGATCGTTTGACCATGATTTTGTACTCCGCACGTCTAGCGGGCTGCTGAACAACGCTTTCGAAACGACGAATGCACTGTAGCGGCGGTCTGTGACCGCCGGCAATGCAGCAACTTGTGAGATCGCCGGCGGTCATAGACCACCGCTACAGTAGATTTTAAAGGGCATGAAAGTCGTTGTGTACAGTAAAGGCTTAGTCCAGGCGAGAGTCAGTAGCTGCCGGGGATGTAAAAAAGTGTCAAGCCCAGCGCGACGACACCCATCGCGATCCATATCACATAATCACCGACGACTCCGGAATGAAGAGACCGTAGCAGATTAAACGCGCGCCCGGCTGATGAATCGTCGTGCTGGTCGAAGGCCGGGCGCGAGTGCAAACCAGGCCAGAACGACTGCAGCAACAGTTACTCCGACACTTTGAATCGTGGCCGAGGCTGAAACACTGTGAGACTCGGCCGGAAGGGCAGGCTCCCAAGTTTGGCGAATTCGGGAATTCAGGTGTGCGCCCCCTCCCACTTCATGGAGTTGCGGCGGCTGTCCATGGCGAGATTCGCCAGCCGGTCGGCTTCCTTGTTGTCCTCCCGTCGGACATGTTCGATCGAGAACTGGGGGATGAGTTCGATCCAACGTAAGGCGCTGTTGTGAAGAAGCCGGATGCCTTCATTCTTCACTTGGTATTCGCCTTTGATTTGCTTCACGACTAACTCGGAATCGGCGAAAACCCGAAGCTCTTGACATCGCATGAAAACCGCGAAGCGTAGAGCCTCAAGAAGGGCCGAATATTCCGCATAGTTGTTCGTTCCGGTGCCTAGATATTCAGCGATCCGCACAACGCCGGGAAAGTACACGCCGATACCCACCTCGCCCGGATTGCCGCGCGAGCCTCCGTCGATATACGCGGACAACTTCATTTATGCGACTTCGAAGGGGTGATCAAGATTTTCCGGGTTATAGAGGATGCGCTGGCAGGCATCGCACGCGATGATCTGATCGTTACGGCGGATTTCCTGAAAGACTTGGGGCCGGATCCGGACCTGGCAAATTTCACAGACCTCATTGCGCGCTGCGGCCACAGCGATTCCGCCGCGGGCCTTGCGGACGCGCTCGTATCGAGGCAGCAAGTCGGACGATATCGAGATTTCAAGCCCTTTGCGTTCCTTCAAATAGGACTCCAAGGCGCTCAGATCGCGCTGGTTTTGTTCGATGAGCTGCGTTCGTTCTTGATCGACCTTCCGCTGATCTTCCTTCAATCGCGCCTCAGCAGCTTTGATATCGACCTGCGACGATTCGGCGTCCATCATCAAGTTCAGAACTTCATCCTCGATCCTCCGGATGGCATTCTGCGCATGCTCGATTTCATGCTGAAGCGCGCGGTATTCGTCATTGGTCTTCACTGCCATCATCTGATCGCGGTATTTCGAAATCTTGGTCTCGATGGAGCTGATCTCGCTTTCGAGCTTTTTGCGGGTGCTCTGATTGCTCTTGGCCTTTTCCTTTGCGGACTCCAGCGCGGCCTGGGCCGAGCGTAATTTTTCATCGAGAGCCTTGGAAATTCCGGGGAACTTATCAATTCTGGTGCGGAGTTCTTGAATCGCGAGGTCAATCGTTTGGAGTCTGATAAGCTGCTTTAAATCGTGATTCATCGTCTAACAAGTGGGCCCAGTAGGACTTGAACCTACGACTGCCCGGTTATGAGCCGGGAGCTCTAACCGACTGAGCTATGGGCCCCTGAAAATGACAATTGAACAGTGAACATTGAACATTTTTTGGGAAATGTTCAATGTTCATTGTTCAATTGTCATCTTACCTCAGTCCCGACCCGTCCCATCCAGGAATGCGCGCAGCCGGCGGCTACGACTGGGATGCCGCAATTTCCGCAGAGCCTTGGCTTCGATTTGGCGGATGCGTTCGCGAGTGACGGCAAAGTTCTGACCGACTTCTTCCAAAGTATGTTCGGTTCCGTCCTCGAGGCCGAAACGCATCTTGATGACGCGCTCTTCGCGCGGCGTGAGGGTGTTCAAGACCTGCTCGGTCATTTCTTTCAGGTTGATATTGATCACGGCATCGGCGGGTGAAACGACACCGCGATCTTCGATGAAATCGCCGAGATGGGAATCTTCCTCTTCGCCGATCGGCGTCTCCAAGGAAATCGGCTCCTGCGCAATCTTCAAAACCTTCCGGACTTTGGATACCGGAATGTCCATGCGCTTTGCGATTTCCTCGCTTGTAGGCTCGCGGCCGAGTTCCTGGACGAGAGCACGAGACGTCCGGATCAGTTTGTTGATCGTCTCGATCATGTGCACCGGAATTCGGATGGTGCGTGCCTGATCGGCAATCGCCCGCGTGATGGCCTGGCGGATCCACCATGTGGCATAAGTGGAAAACTTATAGCCGCGCCGGTATTCGAATTTATCCACCGCCTTCATCAACCCGATGTTGCCTTCCTGAATGAGATCCAGGAACTGCAGTCCGCGATTCGTGTATTTCTTGGCGATGGAAACGACCAGGCGGAGGTTGGCTTCGACCAGTTCGCGTTTGGCGACTTCCGCCTGCACTTGCCCCTGCATGATGGTCTGCAACGTGCGCTTCAGTTCGAGGGCACTGGACTTGGTGTCATCTTCCATCGCGGCAATCCGCGATTTGACGTGCCGGATGTCCTTCTGGATTGCCTTGCGATACTCCTTTTTCGTGTGATCCGCTTTGCGTTCAAGGCGGCTGAGCTCCTGCTCCAGCGGCCGCATCTTCTCGACAGTGCCCTTCATCAGACCAACGAGCCGCAATTTTTCGGAGGTCGAAAACTCCAGGGAGCGAACAAGCTCCGAAAGCTTCACTCGGGTTCTGGCCAGATTCCAGTAAGCACGGCGGTACGGTCCTTTCTTGGTTTTGGGGACCGTCTCGAGTTTTGCCCGGAGCTGGCTGACCTTTTTATACGTTTTATTGATCTGCTCGATGATTTCCAGCGTTTCCTGATGTTTCTCTTCGATCTTCTCGTCGGTGAGTTCCTCGTCACTGAACTGCAGGATGTCCTTGATGATGCTGGGATCCGTCATCAGCTGGTCCCCGAGCGCAATGATCTCCCGAACAATGACGGCGGAACGAGAGAGCGACTTCAAAACCGTCATCTGTCCCCGCTCGATGCGTTTTGCGATCTCGACTTCACCGTCGCGTGTGAGCAATGGCACGGTTCCCATCTCGCGCAAATACATGCGCACGGGATCGTTGGTCTTTTCCAGAGCCCCCGGCGTCAGGTCCAGTTCAATATCTTCGGGCTGTTCTTCGAATTTCTTTGCACCGGCCACTTTGTCGAGTCCGGCAAAGCTTTGGTCGTCGGTATCGATCACTTCGATACCGGCGGTCCCAAACGCCGAAAATAGATCGTCCAGATCCTCGGCCGACGCGCTGATTTCGGGAGGGAGTAGATCGCTGACTTCGTCGTAAAGGAGGTATCCTTTCTCCTTTCCGATATCGATGAGCTTCTGGACTTCGTCGTACTTTTCCTCGAGTCCGCCCAACGACTCTTCTACAGCCACGGCGGCGGAGCGCTTTGGATTCACTTCGGCGCCTTCAGGGTGTTGTTGTTTCTTCTGATTGCCTTTGTTCATGCCTTTATTCACTAATAAGCGGCTCTTTCGTCTTTTCAAGCTTTAAACGCCTCCCGCACGGCTTTTTTCAGCGATTATTCTCATGTGCCTTTCCATCGACTGGACCAATTCGGCAGGGGCGCCAGCGGATCCGCTGTACTGTTTGAGCAGTTCACGGATCTCCCCTATCTTTTTGACGTGATAGGCATCATTGAGTCGCTTGACAGAAGCCAGTACTTCATCGCCGGAAATACGGCCAAATGGTTCTAGGAGCGCTGCTCGCACTTCCTTGCGAAGTTGTTCATCCTGGATGTCTTCGAGGGCGTTTTCGACGTTTCCGCCGGGGTTATGGACGATATTTCGGAGCACCGGCGCCGACCAGACTTCCGATAAAAACTCCGCCTCGAAGCAGGCCCGCAAGTCCTTTGCAATCTCGGGCGCCTGCATCAAAGCGTGTATTAACTGCTTTTCCGCGAGCGTCAGTTTGCGTTCCGGTTCGATCACGCCTCTTTTGGCGACGATCGGACGGATATCCGGCGGCCGTGGTGTCAAGCGCAGCCGCTCCAGAATCGCGCTTTCCGGAACCTTAAATCCTTCAGCCACAGCGCGCGCGACTTCGAGTTGTTCAATACGGTCTTGAATTTTTGCGACGTGTTCGACGACATCGTGGACGGCAGCCGCCTTCATGGCCGGTTCATTCAAATCGTATTGGTGTGCGGCCTCGGCCATAAGGTATTGCCAGAAATAAGGGGCATTTGCCAATAACCGTCTATAAACTTCAGCGCCTTCTTTCCGGACGAAATCATCCGGGTCCAACCCCCCGCTCAGTTTGAGGATTCGAATTCGCAAGGCCTTCGCAAGCAGCAAATCGATTGAGCGGCGCATTGCGTTCTGACCCGCAGCATCCGGATCGTAGTTCATCACGACCTCGGGCACATAGCGAGCCATGATCGCCACCTGCTGCTGGGTCAAACTCGTACCGCAGGATGCCACAACGTTTTCGATTCCTGCCTGGTGCAGACTCAAGCAGTCGAAGTAACCCTCGACAACAACAAGGCGGCCGGCCTTCTGAGCCGCGTCCCGTGCGAAATGCAGCGCGTAAAGTACATTCGACTTCGAGTACAATCGCGACTCGGGCGAGTTGAGATACTTTGGCTGAGCGTCGGCAGCCAGGGCCCGCCCTCCAAATCCGATCGGCCTACCTCTCTCGTTCCAGATCGGAAACATCAGCCGGCGGCGAAATCTGTCGTAAACTTCTCCACTGTCGTTTTTAACAAACAAGCCACTGTCCAAGGGGTCTTTGAGCCGTAAATAGTTCAACAACCCGGCTGCCGGCGCATACCCGAGGCGAAATCGCTCGACGTATTGCGGCTGGATTTGCCGCTTTTCCAAAACCTGCCTTGCCGGAGCCGCCTCATCCGCTGACAGCTTCTGCTGAAAATACGATGCAGCGCGCTCATAAATTTCAAAAAGTTGCTGCCGCTCTTCGAATTTTTTGTCCTCCAGCCCCGGGACGGCCGGGATGGGAACGCCACATTTCTCGGCGACGATACGCACGGCTTCAGGAAAGGAAACTTTCTCGGCCAGCATGACGAATGCGAAGACGTCGCCTCCTGCACCGCAACCAAAACAGTGAAATATTTGTTTCTCTCGGTGGACTGAAAACGAAGGTGTTTTTTCCGAATGAAACGGGCACAGCCCTTTGAATGCGCTCCCTGCGCCTTTCAGGCTCATATAATCCGAAACCACTCGGACGATATCGGCAGAACGACGAACGGTTTCGGTAAAGTGGTTCATTAGGCTGCCGTGGGAGTCAAAAAAACGAAATTGTACAATTTATACGTTTTGACCGAAAAATTTCAAGCCTAAATTAGTCCCGTAACGTCACGATAGTGACGCCACGGCCGCCTTCCGAGTGGGGAGCGGACTCAAAACGGCTGACATGGGGGTGCTTGGTGAGCCAGTCTGCAATCGCCTGGCGCAAAGCACCCGTACCCATTCCATGCACAATCCGGACCGGATTAGCTTGGGCCAGAAAAGCGTCGTCCAGGAACTTGTCCGCGATATCCAGGGCTTCATCCACCTTCAGTCCAATGACGTTGATTTCGGCTTTTTCCAGTTGCTTCGGCGTGATGTTCAGCTGAACGTGTTGGGGAAGCTTCGGCCCCACATTCTCAATGACTTCGAGATCATCCACCGGCCTGCGGAGCTTAATGTTCCCCACAAGGACTTCGGCTTCTCCATCCTTAATCGATGCGATTGTGCCCGTAACCGCCAACGATACCACCCGTACCCTTTGCCCCTCTCCCTCTGGGAGAGGGCGCCGCGCTGGAAGCGCGGCGGGTGAGGGCGCCAATTTCGACGTTGGCTCGATTTTCTCCTTCTCTCTGCTCAGCTCTCTGGCGGCCTCTGCCTTCACGTTCGCCAGCTTCTTCTGATACTTCTTGACCGATTCTCCGGCCGACTCCAACTCCCGCGAAGCTTTCTCCGACATTTCCCGAACGATGCCTTCGAGTTTCTTTTCGACCCTCGCGATTTCCTGCTTATGCTGCTCCGTCAACTGATCGAGTTCTTTTCGCTTCCAGTCCTCAAAGTCTTGACGTTCTTTTTCGAGCCGAAACTTTTCGTGTTCGAGGCCCGTCACGCGCTGCTTCAACTCCTCGAGGTAGTGGGCCGCTTCCAGGTCTGCCGTATCCAGATAGCCGATAGCCGATTCCAGCACGGGCCGGGGCAACTGAAGCCGTTCTGCAATTTTCAATCCGCTCGACGCCCCAGCCAGACCGTGAATCAGCCGGTAGGTGGGTTCCAAGGTGATCTCATTGAACTCCATTGCCGCATTGGCAACGCCCGGCGTCGTCTCCGCATACACCTTCAACCGGTTGTAATGGGTTGTGGCAATCGCTAAGGCGCCGATTTCGCGGAATTTTTCGAGAACGGCACGCGCAAGAGCAGCGCCCTCGCCCGGTTCGGTGCTGCTTCCGATTTCATCAAGTAACACGAGCGACCGGACCGTTGCGGATTCGATCATCGACTTTATGGCCAGAACGTGCGCTGAAAATGTACTGAGATGATCCGTAATCGACTGCTGATCGCCGATGTCGGCCAGGATGCGGTCGCATACCGGCAAGGTCGCTTCCTCAGCGGGAACAGGAATGCCGGACTGGGCCATCAGAGCGAAGAGACCAACGGCCTTGAGAACCACTGTTTTGCCTCCGGCATT
>Ga0209378_1003353_pt1 | contig 10832 bp, 13 predicted proteins | sample GraSoiAngelo_156_FD_186170 | JGI IMG/M metagenome (GOLD analysis project Ga0209378, IMG submission 186170) | Grasslands soil microbial communities from the Angelo Coastal Reserve, California, USA - 14_1009_13_40cm (SPAdes) (version 2) | ecosystem: Environmental > Terrestrial > Soil > Grasslands ... | reverse complement strand
TCGATGCGTCCGAGCAGTTTTATTCAGCCTTGAAAGGCATCGGCGACCCGGAGGAAAAGCGCAGGATCATCGGCAGGCTGTTCGTGGACGTCTTCCAGGAGCAGGCAAGGAAGATCAAGCACGCGCGCTGGCTCGCGCAGGGCACGATCTACCCCGACGTGATCGAGTCGGCCGGCGCGAAGACCAAGAAGGCCGCCACCATCAAGTCGCACCACAATGTCGGCGGCCTGCCCGAAACGCTGCACCTCAAGCTGCTCGAGCCGCTGCGCGAGCTGTTCAAGGACGAAGTGCGCGAGCTGGGCCTGGCGCTCGGCCTGCCGCGCGAGATGGTGTTCCGCCATCCGTTTCCGGGTCCCGGCCTGGGCGTGCGCATCCTCGGCGAGGTGAACAGGGAATACGCCGATCTGCTGCGCCAGGCGGATGCGATCTTCACCGAGGAACTGAGAAGCTCGAACTGGTACGAGCAGACTGCGCAGGCCTTCGCCGTGTTCCTGCCGGTGAAATCGGTCGGGGTGATGGGCGACGGCCGCACCTACGAGCACGTCGTCGCCTTGCGCGCCGTGCAGACCACCGACTTCATGACCGCAGACTGGGCGCCGCTGCCCCACGAGCTGCTCGCCAAGGTCTCGAACCGCATCATCAACGAGGTGCGCGGCATCAACCGGGTCACCTACGACATCTCCTCCAAGCCGCCGGCGACCATCGAATGGGAATGACCGACGAGGCTTTCATGCGCCGGGCGCTGGAGCTTGCGCAGCGCGCCCAGGCGGAGGGGGAGGTCCCTGTCGGGGCGGTCGTTGTTTTGGAGGAAAAGATTCTAGGGGAGGGCTGGAACAGGCCGATTGCGGCTTGCGATCCGAGCGCCCACGCGGAGATCCAGGCGATGCGCGCCGCGTCGTCTGCGCTGTCGAATTACCGCCTGACGGGCGCTACGCTCTACGTGACGCTCGAGCCCTGCGATATGTGCATCGGCGCCATGTTCCACGCGCGCATCGCCAAGGTGGTGTTCGGCGCCACCGACCCGAAAAAGCTGGTTCTCAAGAACCAGGTCGCCCTGGAGGGCGGCGTGCTGGCAGGCGAATGCGGCGCGCTGCTCAGCCGGTTCTTCGCTGCCCGCCGATGAAGATCGAAATCAGCGCCGGCAGGCAGCAGCTCATCCTCAGGGACGAGAAAAATGTTCCTGTAAAAACCTACTCCGTCTCAACGTCGAAGAACGGCCTGGGCGAGAAGAACGGCAGCTTCTGCACGCCGCGCGGCAGCCATATCGTGCGCGCCAGGATCGGCGCCGGGCAGCCGCACAACGCGGTGTTCGTGCGGCGCCGGCCGACCGGCGAGCTATGGACGCCCGAGCTCCATGCCCGCTATCCGGGGCGCGACTGGATCCTGACCCGCATCCTGTGGCTCTCGGGCTGCGAGCCGGGAAAGAATCGGCTCGGCGAGGTCGACACGATGCGCCGCTATATCTATATCCACGGCTCGCCTCATGCCGCAGAGATGGGCAAGCCGGGATCGATCGGTTGCGTCCGCATGCACAACGCCGATATCGCGGAGCTGTTTGATCTGGTGGTACCTTACACGCCTGTCGAAATCTCCTGAGGAGGGAAAAATGAGACTCGGCACCTTTGCAAGCGGCATCGCGTTCGCTGCCGCGCTGTGCACCACGTTCATCTCTTCAGCCAGCGCCGACCGCGGCAGGGACGGCGACGAAACGCGTCGGCCTTTGGTGATCGGCCACCGCGGCGCGCACGGCTACCTGCCGGCGCACACGCTCGAGGGCTATTCGCTCGCCATCGAGCTTGGCGCCGATTTCATCGAGCCGGACCTGGTGTCGACCAAGGACCGACACCTGATCGCCCGCCACGAGCCGAACCTTATCGCCACCACCGACGTCGCGAGCCGCCCCGAGTTCGCTTCGCGCAAGCGCACGGCGGTTATCGACGGGGCGGCCGAGGCAGGCTTCTTCGCCTCGGACTTCACGCTGCGTGAGATCAAGCAGCTGCGCGCGGTGCAGGACTTCGCGGAGCGCCCGCAGCAGTTCAACGGCAGGTTCGAGGTCCCGACGCTGGAGGAGATCATCGCGCTTGCCAAGCGCAGATCCGAGGAGAAGGGCCGCCAGATCGGCATCTATCCCGAGGTGAAGCACTCCACCTATCACAAGTCGATCGGCCTGCCGATCGAGAAGCGGCTGGTATCGATCCTCGCCGAGGCGGGCTGGAACCACCGCGACGCGCCGGTGATCATCCAGTCCTTCGAGCAGTCGAACCTCAAGGAGCTTCGCAGGATGACGCCGGTGCGGCTGATCCAGCTCATCGACGCGAACGACGTCAATGCCGACGGCAGCCTCGACTTCACCGCGCCCTTCGACCGGCCTTACGACTGGACGGCCTCCGGCGACCCGCGCCTGCTGGCGCGCACCTTCGCCTTCCTGACCACCGACGCCGGATTAAGAGAGGTCAGGACTTATGCCGACGGCATCGGTCCGTGGAAACGCTACATCGTGAGCTCGGTGAAAGCTGACCTGCCCGGCCCCGGTGAGGCGAGCCGCAAGCTTCTGCCGGCCAACGATCTGATCGAGCGCGCGCACAAGGCCGGCCTCTTCGTGCACACCTGGACTTTCCGCAACGAGCAGCGCCGGCTGGTCTCCGACTACGCGGGCAATCCGGTCGACGAGTACCTGCAGTTCTACCGCCTGGGCATCGACGGCGTGTTTTCCGATTTCGCCGACACGGCAGTGGCGGCGCGCTTCCTGTTCGAGCTAGAGCAGGAATAAAGGCGCGATCCCTTCGCGGGCGGGGTGATGCAGGACGCCCTTCTCGCAGATGAGCGCCGTGACGAGCTCGGCGGGGGTCACGTCGAACGCCGGATTGCGCACGCTCACGCCCGGCGGGGCCCAGCGCAGGCCGCGGTAGCCGGTGACCTCGTCCGCGGGGCGCTCCTCGATGGGGATGCGGGATCCATCGGGGATGCTGCGATCGAAAGTGGAGAGCGGGGCGGCGACATAGAACGGGATGCCGTGGCGCCGCGCGAGCACCGCTAGGCTGTAGGTGCCGATCTTGTTGGCGACGTCGCCGTTGGCGGCAATGCGATCGGCGCCGACGATGACTACGTCCACCTCGCCGCGGCTCATCAGGTGGCCGGCCATGCTGTCGGTGATCAGCGTGCACGGGATGCCTTCCTGCACGCATTCCCAGGCCGTGAGCCGCGCGCCTTGCAGGTAGGGACGGGTTTCGCACGCGATCACGGAGACGTTCTTGTCCTTCGCGGAACGAATCACTCCCAGGGCGGTGCCGTGGCCGGCCGTGGCTAGAGCTCCGGTATTGCAATGGGTCATGACGCGTGCTCGATCCGGAATGAGCTCCGCGCCCAGCTTGCCCATCGAGCGGTTCGCAGCCAGGTCCTCTTCGAAGATCGCATTCGCCTCCGCTTCGAGGTCTTGCGCGCGCTTCATGCGCTCGAGAGCCCAGAACAGGTTGACGGCAGTGGGGCGGCTTTTCGCCAGCGCCGCATAGCCCTCCGAAGAGCCCCTCGAAAGAACCACCCCGAAAGCCGCGGCGCAGCCGATTGCCGGCGCGCCGCGCACCACCATGTCGCGGATCGCCGTCGCCACGTCGGCTGCGCTCCGGCAGGTCACATAGAGAGTCCTGTCGGGGAGAAAGCGCTGGTCGAGCAGCTCGAGGCGATCGCCCCGCCAACGCAGCGGCTCGACTGCCATCAGACGACGCGCTCGTTGCCGCCGTCGACCGGCACCTGCGCCGCCGTGGTCTTGGCGAAAAGCGGGCCGCACATTTCCGCGGCCAGCTCGGCCACATCGCGCGAGGAGACTTCCTGCTTCAGCAGGTTGTTCTTCCTGTATTGCTCGACCGTGAGGTTGTACGCCTTGGCGCGCGAGGCCAGAACCTCGTCGGTCCACAGCGCCGTATCGTAAACCGCGTTGGGATGCAGCGAATTGATGCGAATCCCGTCCTTTGCCCATTCCAGGGCCGCGACGCGCGCCAGCTGGTTCAGCGCCGCCTTCGAGGCCGAATAGGCGGCGGCGCCCGGACCGGGCGCCGGCACGTTCTTCGAGCCGATCACCACGATGCGCCCGCCGCGCAGCGCGAGCTTGAGCAGCGGATGGCACATCTGCATCAGCAGCAGGTTCGCCTCGACGTTGACCGCCATGGTGCCTTTCCAGGTCTGCGCCGCGATCTCCTGGATCGGCTGCGACGAGGGAAAGATGCCGGCGTTGAGAACCAGCATGTCGATGCCACCGAAGCGTCTGACGCCTCGATCGAGGCTGCTTTCGATCGCTTTCGCATCGGTGAGATCGCAAGTCGCTCCCAGAACATCGACGCGCGGCCACAGCGTCTCGATCGCCGGATTCACATCGAGGGCGATCACGGCGGCGCCGCGCGCGAGGAAGGACTCGACGCAGGCCTTGCCGATCCCCGAGGCCGCGCCGGTCACCAGCGCCACTTCGCCGGTGAACACCGGCGGCGACCCCGCCTTGCGCAGCTTCGCCTGCTCGAGGTCCCAGTACTCGATGTCGAAGAGGTCGCGCTCGCTGAGCGCGCGCCAGCCGCCGAGCGCCTCGGCGCGCAGGATCACGTCGATCGTGTGGTCGTACAGGTCCTCGACGATCGCCGCGTCGCGCGCTGTGCGGCCGGCGGCGGCGAAGCCGAGCTGCGGATCGAGCACCATGCGCGGCGCCGCATCGAGCATCGTCTTCTTGTCCTTCGCGTGCGGCGCCTGGCGCTCGAAATACTCGCGATACTTCTTCGCGTAGCCGGTGACGTCGCGGCCAAGCATCGGCAGCGGCTTGGTGCGAATCACGTGATCGGGCGTCGCCGGCCCTTTCTGCGACAGCCGCCCGGCGTCCGGATGGCGCGCAAAGCCGAGGAACTTCGGATTTTCATTGGTCTTGAGGATCACCGGCACTCCTGCCTCGCCGGCGATCGAGCGCCGCAGGCTCGCGATCTCCTCGCGTCTGGCGGCCTGGGGCTGTGCAGACGAAAAACTGAAATGCCACGCTTTGTTCTTCTGCAGATACTCCTCGGCCAGGGACACCAGGTCGATCATCCGCTCGTACGACTCGCGCGCGCCGCCGCCGAAGGAGAAAATGCCATGCGACAGCAGCACCATTCCAATGCAATTGCCAGTCGCCTGTTTCGGAAATTCGCGGGCGCAGTGCGCGGCGAGGTCGAAGCCCGCCATGATGTACGGGATGACGACGACCCGCTCGCCGTAGATGTCGCGAATGCGCTTCTCGCCCTGCGGCGCATTGGACACCGCGAGCACGGCGTCGGCATGCGTGTGATCGACGTACGGATGCGGCAGGATGGCGTGAAGGATGGTTTCGACGGAAGGCGAGGGCGCGCCGGCGCGCAGCATGTGCGTGTTGAGCTCGTTCACCATCTGCGGATCGGGCAGGCTGCGCAGCCCCGCCAGCCTGCGCACATGCCCGAGGGCGACCGGCGTGAAGCCGGCAGGCTCGATCGTCTCGAGGTCCCAGCCGCTACCCTTGACGTAGAGCACGTCCTCGTCCTCGCCGAAGAGGTTCCTCTCGCGCAGCTTGACGGAAGTGTTGCCGCCGCCGTGCAGGACCAGCGATTTGTCGCGGCCCAGCAGGCGCGAGGTGTAGACGCGCGGACCGAGCGGCCCGCCGAACCGCGCCGCCTCGGCGTCGTCCCAGAGGCTTTTCATGCTGCGATTATACTTTTGCCGCCATGCTGCAAATCGAGCTGATGCGCTGGGAGCAGGCGCGCGCGGCGGCAAGCCGCATCCGCTACGCGGTGTTCGTCGAGGAGCAGGGCGTGCCCGTCGAGATCGAGCTCGACGGGCACGATGCCCAGTGCATCCATGCGCTCGCCTTCGAGGGCAGTGCTGCGCTCGGCACCGGTCGCCTGCTGCCTGACGGCCACATCGGCAGGATGGCGGTGCTCAGGGAGTTTCGCGGCCGCGGCGTGGGCAGCGCGATCCTGGCGAAGCTCATCGAAGCCGCGGCGCGGCGCGGCGACCGGGAGGTGCTGCTTTCCGCCCAGGTTCACGCCCTGGCTTTCTACCGCGCGCACGGCTTCAGCGCCGAAGGCGAGGTTTACCAGGACGCCGGCATTCCCCACCAGACGATGCGCCGCACGCTCTAGAACTCGAATTGCACCGTCTCCTGCTCGGTACCGTCAGGAGAGAAGCTGCGCTCCGCATAGCGCGTGCGAGGCTCCTTCGACTGGAGAAGGACGGTGGAGCAACGGGTCCCGTACTCGGGATTGACGATGCGCGCCTCGGCGAGCAGCGTGAACAGCGGCTCGATCGCAGGCGCGGGGTCGATGACTGCGGCGAAACGAGCCTTGTTCGCCTCGACGTCCGGGGAGTCGAGCAGCAGGTTTGCCAGGCCATACACGCCGGGCTCGAGCTGACGCGGCGCCCCGGCGCGGTTCGACATCCACCACAGCTCCCTGCCGTCGGCCGCCAGCAGGTTGAAGCCGCTATAAGCATTCGCCTCGATTGCCCGGACATACGCCGCCGGTGCAGTGGCGGTTTCCAAAAAGCGCGCGACGAGGGCACCCCGCGACTCGGCGGCCGAAGGCTCGCGCGCGCCGCGATAGTTGGTCACCGCCGCAAACCTGCCGCTGCGCGAGACGCCCATCCAGGTGCCGAGCGCCTGCAGATCGCGCCCGGCCAGGATGCCGGGCCGGTCGCTCCAGAAAGCCGCCGCGGCAGCCGGGCGCCCATGGAACTCGTCGCGGTTTGCGGCCACGATCAGCGGGAAGTCGCGGCGGACGCGCCACCCGAGAAGGATCAGGCAGATACGAAGCGCTCCACCTTCCGCGGCAGGCCGAGCTTCGCGCCTTCGCGGTCCAGCATCGCGTCGAAAGCCTCCTCGTCGGCAATGCCTTCGTAGACTTCCATATAGGTGGCGGGATCGTCGCGGCGGCGCATCCAGCGGCCGCGCACGCCGAATTCGCGCTCGACGGCCTTGAACAGCGCCTCGATCGCCGGCCGCAGCTCGGCCAGGCGCGCCGGATCCAGCTTGTAGTAGACGTAGTAATTCAAATCGGCATCACGGCGAGCAGCTCGCTGCCGTTTTCCGCCGGCGCGACGTCGATCACCGTCCCGCCCTTGAATTCCTGCCCGGGACGCAGCTCGATGCCGGCGGGCGCGTGCGCGCCCACCATGCGGCGCTTCACCTGGCCGCGGTACTGCGCGCGGGCGACGATTTCCTGGCCCGGATAGCAGCCCTTGCGGAAGTCGACGGCGCCCAGCTCGTCGAAGTTCACCATCTGCGGCACGAACTTGTCCTGGGTTGCCGCCGTGATCAGCGGCCGGCCGGCACGGATTTCCTGCAAGGTCCAGCGCGCCTCGCCGGTCGTGGCCGCGAGCGCCGCCTCGTCCGCCGGGCCGAGAACCAGATAGCGGGCGCCGCCGACGTGCACGGTAATGATGTTTCCCTGACGTGAGATCGCGTTCGCGTCGGCCGGCCCTGCTGCTCCATCGCCCCAGACGCCGAACTGTGCCCAGCTCTCGCTCACGTCGGCGATGCGGACCTTCGCGCGCAGGACGAACATCGACAGCTTCCTGGCGACCCCCGGCGCGAGGTCGCGCGCCAGCTGCAGCAGGAATCCCTGCGCCGCGGGAATCACCAGCAGGCTCGCCAGCAGGCGGCCCTTCGCCGAGCACCAGCCGGCCAGCGTGGCGCGGTCCGGCGGCAGATTCTCGATGTCCTTGGTGAGCTGGGCGTGCAGAAATGCACGCGCGTCCTCACCGGTGACCGATAGCAGACCATAGCGGGTGAGGCGCGCGCACTCCATCGTAGAATGCGGATTTTACCGCTCCCTACACTGAAGACAGCCCTCGCTCTTATCCTGCTCGTAGCGCTCGCCGCCGCGGGTTACAGCGCGTGGTACGCACTGTCTCCCTTGTCGGTCATCAAGCTGCCCGTGGAAGTCGAGGTCCCGCTCGGCACGGGCTTTCGGGCCGCGGTGGACCAGCTCGAGCGCGCCGGCATCGCCATTCACCGCCGCGAATTCGAGCTGCTCGCGCGCGCGCTAGGGCAGGACCGCGACATTAAGGCCGGAAGCTACGAGATCGCCGTGCCGCTGACCCCGGTCGAGCTGCTCGACAAGCTGACGCGCGGCGATGTCGCGCAGGCCGAGGTCAGGCTGATCGAGGGCTGGACGTTCGCGCAAATCCGGGCTGCGCTCAACGCAAGCGCCGATCTGCACCACCACAGCGCCGAGCTCGACGACGCCCAGATCCTGGTGCAGCTCGACGTGCCGGAGGAGCAGCCCGAGGGCCTGTTCTTCCCGGACACCTATCTCTTCGCCAAGGGCTCGAGCGACATGGCGGTCCTGCGCCGGGCCTATCGCGCGATGCAGCGGCGTCTCAAGGCGGAGTGGGAGGCCCGCAACACGAGCCTGCCGTACCGCACGCCGTACGAGGCGCTGATCATGGCCTCGATCATCGAAAAGGAGACCGGGCTTGCCGTCGAGCGCGACATGATCGCGGGGGTGCTGGTGAACCGGCTGCGGATCGGCATGCGGCTGCAGACGGACCCCACCGTCATCTACGGCCTGGGCGACGCCTTCGACGGAAACCTGAAGAAGAAGCACCTTCTGGAGGACGGGCCCTACAACACGTACACGCGCGCCGGCTTGCCGCCGACGCCGATCGCCATGCCGGGCCTCGCTTCGCTGAAGTCGGCGCTGCACCCGGCGAAGACCGAGTCCCTGTATTACGTTTCGCGCGGCGACGGCTCCAGCCACTTCTCCCGCAACATCGACGAGCACAACCGCGCGGTCAGCAAGTACCAGCGCGGCGGCCGATGAGCATGCGCGGCAAGTTCGTCACCCTGGAAGGGGTCGACGGCGCGGGCAAGTCGACGCACGTCGAGTTCGTTGCGGATTCACTCGGCGCGCGGGGACACCATGTAGTCGTGACGCGCGAGCCAGGCGGCACGGATCTCGCCGAGCAGCTGCGCACGCTGATCCTGCGCCATCCGATGCAGCCGCTCCCCGAGACGCTGCTGCTGCTCGCCGCGCGCGCCGATCATGTAGCCCGCGTCATCCTGCCGGCGCTGGAGGCAGGCCACTGGGTGGCCTGCGACCGCTTCTCGGATGCCACCGCCGCCTACCAGGGCGCGGGCAAGGGCGTTTCCCTGGAGCTGATCGAGCGGCTCTCCGCCGCGGTACACCCCGGGTTGCGGCCCGACCGGACGCTGGTCTTCGACTGCACCTACGACGTGGCGCGGCAAAGGCTCGCCGCTTCCGGCAAGCCGCTCGATCGCTTCGAGCGCGAAGACCGCGGCTTTTTCGAGCGCGTGCGGGGCGCCTATCTTGCGCGGGCCAAGGCGGAGCCGGCGCGCGTCCGCGTCATCGACGCGAGCAGCGAGGTCGCGGCGGTGCGCGAGGCCATCGAAACCCATCTGGCGGACCTCTGATGCACCCTTGGAACGAGCCTCTGCTCGAGTCGCTCAAGCATCGGGCCGGGCGGCTGCCCCACGCGCTGCTGATCCACGGCGCGCAAGGCGTCGGCAAGCGAGCGCTCGCCGAGAGGATCGCCCAGCTCCTTCTTTGCGAAGCCAGGGACGCGGCGCGCAAGCCTTGCGGCGCCTGCGAGGGCTGCCGCTGGTACGCCGGCGGCAACCATCCCGACTTCCGCCGCCTCGAGCCGGAAGCCCTGGCGCCGCCGCCCGACGCCGCGGCGGCGGAGGAGGAGGGCGAAGCCCCCGCGCGCCGCAGCAAGCCGAGCCTCGAGATCAAGATCGACCAGGTGCGCGAGCTGGCCGATTTCCTCAACATCGGCTCGCACCGCGGCGGCCTGCGCGTCGCGCTGGTCCACCCTGCTGAGGAAATGAACATCAATGCGGCGAACGCGCTGCTGAAGGCGCTAGAAGAGCCGCCGGCGGGCGCGGTATTTCTTCTCGTGTCGCACCGTCCCGCCCGCCTTTTGCCGACGATTCGCAGCCGCTGCGTTGCGCTGCCGGTGGCCATTCCGCCCAGGGAGGCTGCGCTGCGGTGGCTTTCAGGGCAGGGGATGCCCGATGCGGAACGCTGGCTCGCCTATGCAGGCGGAGCGCCTTTGCGCGCCCTCGACTATGCGGGCAAGGCGGCGGTCATCGAGCGCATGCTGCGTGCACCCGCAGCGGTCGAGGACCGCGACGAGCTCGAGCTGCTCGCCGAGGCCCTGCAGAAATCGGCCCTCGACCGCGCGTTTGCCGCGTTTGGGGGTGAGGCGAAGTACCGCACCGGAGCCTCACCAGTGCCTCGCGCACGCGGCAACGCCTGGCTCGCCTACGCGCGCCAGTTGGGCAAAGACCGGCCGCTTTGCCGCCACCCCCTCAATCCGAAGCTTTTCTCGGCCTACCTGATCGCCGCGATGCCAGATGAGGTAACTTCTTAGGAGGCACGCCCAAGGTGCTGTCCGGGCGTGCCTTTCCTTCAGCCGCGCGGATCCTTGATCTCGCCTTCGTAGCGATAAAACAGATCGTCTGGGCGGTCGTGCTTCAGCAGCTTGCGGTTCAGCTCGCAGAATTTCTCGGGCACATCCCCGCGATCCGTGTGCGACCAGCTCAAAACGGCGTATGGCCGCTTGTGCACAAACACCAGATCGGATTCGCGCAACCAGGTCGTTCCGCCGCTGTTGATCGGATGGTAGACGCGGAAATGCGACTTCACCTTCTCGGGCCACAGTACTTGCATGGACGGCCTCCCTACGGTAGGGCTCCCCCCGAGGAGGGGGAAATTAGACGCCTGTTGACTGGATTTGGGTAGCCCCGGGCCGGAACGGGGTCTTATTTAACATAATACACATTGTGCAACAATCTCGATTTCAAAGAAGGCGCGCAAGACTGGCCCACA
>Ga0209378_1003348_pt1 | contig 10848 bp, 12 predicted proteins | sample GraSoiAngelo_156_FD_186170 | JGI IMG/M metagenome (GOLD analysis project Ga0209378, IMG submission 186170) | Grasslands soil microbial communities from the Angelo Coastal Reserve, California, USA - 14_1009_13_40cm (SPAdes) (version 2) | ecosystem: Environmental > Terrestrial > Soil > Grasslands ... | reverse complement strand
GAGCACGGGTTCTACCAGCGCAGGTTGAAGGTTACGCGCAGGAGTCGGCCCACGGCTAGAAAAGCCATGCTCCGGCGCGTTGAGAAGATGCGGGCGGCGTTTGACGCTGACCCGAAGAATTTCCACGCCAGGGAGGCATATCTAGACGCCATTCGAGCCTGGGAGCGATTCGAGACAGGCCGTTAACGTGAATGCTAACGGGAGCGGGGCGTTTGACAGGCCCCCCTAAACGCGAGAGAATGCGCCCTAGGAGCGGCCCGAGGGCGGTTAGCTCAGGTGGCTAGAGCGCATCCTTGACATGGATGAGGTCGCAGGTTCAAGTCCTGCACCGCCCACCAATGCAGCGAGGCCCTTCGTGGTTTGAGGGGCCTCGCTGCATTGGTGGGTTCTGGAGAATGAACCTGCGACCTGAGGGGGGATGTGGGGGGACGTCAGTCCCCCCGGGTGGTAAGGGGAGGAATCGGAGGGGCTTAGCCACTCCGAGGAGGGAGCCGCGACGTCAAATTCCTTTCGGGGCCCCGACTGCTATAGGCAGACGGGGGTCGCGGCGACCGACGGTCGGAGGTTCAAGTCCTGCACCGCCCACCAGCGTGGCAAGGTCCTCGGTAGTTGTTGTTGGGGATCTTGCCACGCTGGTGTGTAGTTGGTGGATGAACCTGCGACCTGAGGGGGGATGCGTGTAGCGATGATTCGAGGCTTGTGCTCAGATGGGGTGGGACTCTGGATGGCAGGTGGAATGATTAAGAGTCATGAATATGTCATATTGACAATATGATGATATAATTACTCTCCCCTAACCATTCTCCTTTCGGACAGTTTATGTGAAGAAGATTCGCTCCCACTGAAGAGGGCAGGCTCAATGGTAGTTCAGGCCCCTGTTTCACGGACCTCTCCATTGCCACTCTACTATCAACTGCAGGAGGTGCTGCGCTCTGGAATAGCCCGGGGGGAGTGGCACCAAGGTCAAAGGATCCCCACTGAAACCGAGCTCTGTGCCCGGTACCGCGTAAGCAGAATCACAGTTCGCCAAGCAGTTACCGCGCTGGTCAACGAGGGCTTGCTGTATCGTTCGCGTGGTCGGGGGACCTACGTCGCAGTTCCGAGAGTGTCCCATGTTGTTTCAGAACTGGTCTCGTTCACCGAGGAAATGACGCAGCGTGGACTAGTAGCCACGTCGCGTTTGCTCGAGGTCCAGGTTGAAGAACCATCCGAGCGGTTCCGCGAACCCCTAGGGCTTGGGGATGGAGAGAAGGTTATCCGGATTAAGCGTCTGCGCCTTGGAGATGGCGAGCCTATGGCGCTGCAAACGGCCTATCTTTCACATGACCGCTTTCGAAATCTCGAAGCCCAACTACGGGAAGACTCTTCACTCTATCGAGTTCTGGAGGAGAAATTCGGCGTCAGACTTACCCGTGCCTACGAGGTCTACAGACCCATCATCCTAGGCCGACAGCTAGCGGACCTCCTAAACGTCCCGCCGAAGTCGGCGGCCTTCGATGTTGAGCGAACAACATTCGACATCGAAAATCGCCCAATCGAGTTTGTGGTTTCAATTCTTCGTGGAGACCGTTTGCAGCTGACACTCGAACTCGTCAGGAAATGAGCGACAGCCTAACGTTTGAGATGAGGGGAGGTGCTACAAAGACGAGCTAGTCTGGCAGCGATCTGATTGGCCCTGTATCGATACCTCGGAAGTGAGGTGGAGTAGATGCAAAGGCAGTTCCTCGTTGTAGTCTTGGTGTTGAGTCTCGTGGCGGCCACTTCGACTGCCGTCTTAAGTCCTCCCGCCCAGGCGCAAGCGGTCACGGTTCGGATGGTATGGCAGGGCGAAGCGAATGAAATCAAGCTCTATGAGGGGCTTGCTGCCAAGTTCGAACAGGCCCATCCCAACATCAAAATCAAGCTCGAGACCGTTGTTGCCTCTTCTGACCCTGAGTACTTCCAGAAGGTCCTGGTAATCGCGGCAAGTGGCGATTATCCAGACATCATCTATGGCCATTACTCTTGGTTTCCTGTGGCTTTGGAGAAGAAGTTTTTGATGGAACTGGACCCATTCATCGCAAAAGCTGGCATTTCCAAGAGCACATTCTTCCCGACGGCCGTCGAGCAATTTTCTGCAAACGGCAAGCTATACGCGGTACCTCGCGAAACATCGGCCATAGCCCTCTACTACAATGAGGACCTGTTTAAGCAGGCGGGTCTCAAATCCCCCAACGACTATTTCGCAGAAGGAAAGTGGACCTGGGATACCTACCTGGAGTTGGCGAAGAAACTGACGACAGATAGAGGCGGCCGCACCGCCGATCAGACAGGGTTCGATCCCAACAGCATCGTGCAATGGGGGACAATTGCTCCGGTCAATATGCCGTATGGGCTGTTCCCGGTAGTCTACAGTTACGGTGGAGACATCCTGGACAAGACCAATACAGCATGCCGCTTGAATCAGCCTGCCGGAGTTCAAGCGATTGCGTTCCTCCGCGACCTCGTCTTGAAGTACAGGGTTGCCGTCCTGCCGGCGCAGGCGGCTCAAACAAACCTCTTTGCCAATGGAAAAGTTGGCATGATGGCAGGAGGATACTGGGAGATTGTCGTTACTGGCAGCGCGATCAAGACATTTTCGTGGGATGTGGCTCCACTTCCAAAGGGTAAGATCCAATCTACGCGCGTCGCCACGGGTGCGTACGCCATCCCAGCTCAGGCTAAGCATCCGAGTGAAGCCTGGGAGGTGATCCGCTTCCTCTCGCAGAGGGATAACACGATGGGTTTGGCGCGTCTCGGGTTGATCATCCCGGCGCTTCGTGAAGCCGCGCTGTCACCGGAATTTCTTGCGCCCGGCAAGACACCGCTGCACCGCAAAGTATTCGTAGATGCGCTTTCCTATGGGCGGCTCGATCCACGGACGCCCCGTTGGGCAGAAATGGTAAACACAATTGGCAGCGAGATGGATCTCGTGTGGGCTGGTCAGAAGGCGCCAGAGGTGGCTGCGAAAGATGCTTGCGATAAGGTCAACGCTGCCATTAAGTAATCAACTGCGCGGGGAGGCGCTGAACGCCTCCCCGCGACGTGTCTATTTCGAACGGCTCGCGATCGCGGCTAATCGATGAGGCCCCGGGCCAAACGCGAGGCTTGGATGGGCCTTCTGTTAATCTCGCCCTGGCTTGTCGGGTTTCTCGCGTTTACAGCGGGCCCAATGGTGGTTTCTTTCCTTTTGAGCCTGGCCAAATGGGATATCCTGAGTCCGCCAACTTTCGTAGGACTTTCTAACTTCCAACAAATCTTGTACGATCCACTCTTTTCGAAGGCTGTCTACAACACGCTTGTCTACACGGTCGTCAATGTTCCGCTATCACTTACTGGATCCCTAAGCCTTGCTTTGATTCTCAACAGGCGTGTACCAGGTGTGTCGGTGTTCCGCACGTTGTTCTACCTGCCTGAGCTAACTCCAGTAGTGGCCGCATCTCTCATCTGGGCCTGGATCTTGAATACGCATTTCGGCATCGTGAACTACTTCTTGTCTAAGCTGAGTCTGCCACCGGTTCCTTGGTTGGAAAGCACGAAATGGGCGCTCGCGTCACTTATCCTCATTAACCTGTGGACAGTGGGCGGCAGTCGCATGTTGATCTTTCTGGCTGGCCTACAGGGTGTTCCAGAGGAGCTGTACGAGGCCGCCGCACTTGACGGAGCCTCGGCCTGGATACGGCTTTTGCATGTCACATTGCCCATGATTTCGCCGGTGATCTTCTTCAATTTTCTCCTCGGCATCATCGGGTCATTTCAGGTGTTTACGCCAGCGTATGTCATCACCAATGGTGGCCCGGCGGACTCGACTCTCGTCTACGTGCTCTATGTGTATCGCAATGCGTTTCAATATTTTCGGATGGGCTACGCGTCGGCGATGGCCTGGGTGATGCTGCTTGTTCTGTTGGGTTTTGCCTGGATGCAACTTCGCCTCATGCAGCGGTGGGTCTACTATGAGGGGGAGGTAAGAACGTAAGTGCCTGAAGCAGCGGTGATCCTCTCTTCTAGGAGCGGTGTACAGTACCGGCGCATCGCAGCCGGACGACGCCTGTCCTCTGGCTTGCGCTATCTGGTGCTTCTGGTGGGTGCCGCCGTGTTTCTATTGCCAATTCTGTGGGCTCTGTCGACCTCTCTGAAAATTCCGAGCCAAGTGTTCGAGTTTCCACCACGCTGGATTCCTCGGCCATTTGTCTGGGAGAACTACGTGCTGGCCTGGACGGGGACAGTTCCATTCAACCTGTTCTTCCGCAACACGCTTATTATCACACTCATCCCTGCTCTAGGCACAGTGTTTTCGTGCTCCCTCGTCGCCTATGGCTTCGCGCTCTTCCGCTTTCCGCTTCGAGATCGGTTGTTCTTGCTGGTCTTGGCAACGATGATGATCCCGTTCCAAGTCACCGTCATTCCGACTTACATCATCTTTCGTTACCTGGGCTGGCTGGATACGTACAAACCGTTCATCGTGCCGTCGCTGTTGGCGGACAGTGCATTCAGCATTTTCCTGCTGCGTCAGTTCTTTTTGACAATCCCGAGCGAGCTTCGCGATGCGGCGACGATCGACGGCGCCGGGGCGATGACCTTTTACTGGCGGGTGCTAATGCCCCTCTCTAAGCCGGCCGTAACGACGGTGGCAGTAATTTCGCTCATGAACCGTTGGAACGATTTCATGGGTCCGCTCGTGTACTTGAGCTCCATCCCCAAGTTTCCCGTCTCACTGGGGCTGAATTTCTTCAAAACATTCTATGGCGGAGGCAGTGGCGGGGGAGGGGTCGCTCACCTGGAGTTGCTGATGGGAGCGGCTGTGTTAGTGTTGACCCCCCTTGTTGTCGTTTTCTTGGTCGCGCAGCGTGCATACATCAAGGGTGTGATTACGAGCGGGTTGAGAGGCTAGGTACTGCGCCGGGGGGCTATTTAATGGGAGAGCTTATGGAGTTTCCTCGCGTGGTGGCTTTTGGAGCCCACGCTTTTGATGTCGAGGTCACGGCCGGCGGCCTGCTTGCGAAGTTGGGCCGCCAAGGGAGCCACATCACAATCGTGCATATGACCCTGGGTGAAAGCGGACATCGCGCTCCTGGGCAAACCAGTACCTACGCTAGCCAAAAACGGGAAGAAGCCAAGCGGTCGGCGGCTTTGTTGGGTGCGGGGGTTCGTGTGCTGGAATATCCAGATGCGCGCCTGCCGAATGACGATGATGCAAAGCTCGCAGTTTGCGATCTGATCAGAGAAATGCGTCCCGATCTAGTGCTTACGCACTGGGAGGGAAGTTGGCACAAAGACCATCGCAACGCGCATGAGCTCGTTATGGACGGCCTGTTCTTTGCTGGCCTTCCAAGTCTTGAGCGCGAGCGCCCTGCATGTGGTGTGCGAGCCGTTCTGTATCCAGAAAACTGGGAAGATCCGGTTGGGTTCGTCCCGCGGCATTACGAAGACATCACAGATGTTTACCAGCAATGGCTTGAGGCCATCGATGTATACGCGATCTCCCATGGTGGATTCGCCGGATTCCCGTATCGAGACTATTACACCTCGCTGGTGAGAGTCAGGGGATGTGAGATCGGTGTTCGATATGCTCAGGCATTCATGACCGCCGAACCGGCACGCCTCCAGCTTATCAACAACTTCATTGGACGATAGCGAGGAATGAATGCGGTGAGGCGTGTGTCTTCGCGTGGACGTCTGATGATGGCGGTTGACCTTGGGGGGACGAAGATTCTCGCGGGTCTTATTAGTGTGGATGGCCGTCTGGTGCGTGAACTCCGACGGCCAGTCGACGCGTGGAATCGAAGTGCTCTGCTCACGCAGCTAGTCAGCGTGGTCCGGGAGATTCAAGATCACGTGCCAGCAAGAGGCAGACTGGAAGGCGTCGGTGTCGCGGTGCCTGGCGCTGTCCGGCCAGATGGCACAGTCTGGGCCCCCAACCTGAAGGAATGGAGGCGAGTGGCGCTTGCTGATCATCTCACCAAGTACACGGGGCTTCGGGCTGTTGTGGAGAATGATCGGCTCACGTCGCTGTTAGGCGAGCAGTGGTGTGGAGCTGCGCGGGGTGTAGGTTCCGCAGTCTTCATCACGATTGGGACGGGTCTCGGCGCTGGGTTCATGCTGGATCGTCACAGCTTTACCGGAACGCATGGCGTGGCGGGATCGATAGGCTGGTGGGTCCTGGGGAAGGATCGAACATCTGCCAGGAGCGCTGAGATTGGAATGCTTGAGGCGGCTGTCGCGGGGCCGGCGATTCTAAGGCGAATGAGGCGCGCGGGAATTTCAGGCTCGAGTGCGCGTGAGTTGGTCACAGCCGCTCGCCGCGGCGATTGGCGGGCAAGGGCGATCCTTAAGGATGTCGGGGAATTGGTAGGTCTTGCAGTTGCGAACTTGGTGAGCTTGTTTGATCCGGAGATTGTCGTTCTGGGAGGGGGTGTCGCTCAGGCAGGCCGCTTCTTGCTTGATCCGATCCGGACCGCGGTGCGTAGCCATGCCCAACCACTCGCGAGATCCGTGCGCATCTGTCGTAGCGCCCTTGGCACCCGGGCTAGCCTTTTTGGGGCGGCTGCGTTGGTAAATCCTGATTTGAAGGTGTAGTTACGTGTTTCGTTTGGGAGGAGATGCATGCACACGTTTCTTGAGAGAATCGCAGAAGTTTTGCGACTGATCGATGAAACTCAAAAAGAAGCAATAGCCCGGGCGGCGGGTCGCATCGCCGCATCTATCAAGGCTGGCCGGGTAGTTTATCTCTTTGGCAGTGGTCACTCGATTCTTCCCGTAATGGATATCTTCCCGCGTTATGGCTCATTCCCAGGGTTCGTACCCATAATCGATCCGCGTCTTCTTTGGTACGGTGCTGTGGGTCCCGGTGGCGCCCGGGGGCTCTTGTGGCTTGAGCGTCGTGAAGGTTACGTGGAAGGTCTTCTGGCTGACTTTCACTTGGTTGCTCAGGACACAATGCTGATTTTCTCGCATGGCGGGTTAAACGCCGCGCCGGTGGAAGTGGCGGTTCACAGTAAAGCTCGCGGTCTCTACGTCATTGCGGTTACGAGTGCTGCGAACTACCGGACGGCCGAAGCCACTCATTCGTCCGGCCGGAAACTTGGCGACATCGCCGATGTCGTGATTGACAATTGTGTCCCTCCTGAGGATGCGCTCGTCGCTGTAGATGGGTGGCCATACACGGTCGCTGCCGGCTCGACGGTTGCCGCGGTTGCTATCGCAATGACGCTTCTGAGTGAGGTCGCGCGTCGACTAGCAGCGCAAGGGGTCAGGTTGCCGGTTTTTGTATCGCCGAATAGAGCGCCCGAACCCGGACATAACGAGAGCGTCTTCCAGGCGCACAGAGAACTGCTGCGCAAGCTGTAGTCTGAAAGGATCGCGGCTCCCGCAGTGCCGTCAAAGCGAAACCGGTCGCCCGGGGCCGTGAAGATGTGGAGGATGCACGATCAACACTTGACACCGGAGGCGGGAGATGGGGGCGGAATCTCGAGGGCGCATAGCTGGAAAGGTTGCCCTGATAACAGGAGCAGCATCGGGCATTGGCAAAGCGGCCGCAGAGTTGTTTGCGAGGGAAGGCGCAAAAGTGGCCGTGGTCGACATTGATGAGCGGGGGGCGGACGAAGTCGCGCAATCGATTAGGGCTTCCGGAGGAGAAGCCATCTTTGCCCACGCCGATGTCGCCAACGCTCGGGATGTTAGCCAGATGGTCGAGGTGGTCGTTGCAGCGTTTGGGAGGATAGACATCTTGTATAACAACGCGGGGATCGCGAGATTGGGCAGCGTCGAGGAAGTCACTGAAGAAGATTGGGATTTGGTAATAGGCGTTAACTTGAAGGGTGTATTCCTCTGCTCAAAGTACGCAATTCCTCATATGAAGGCAGGTGGAGGGGGAAGTATCATCAATGCAGGCTCATCAGTGAGTTTTGTGGGCAGTCCTCATTCTGCTCCCTATTGTGCCTCGAAGGGCGGTCTACTGCTCCTTACCAAGCAGATGGCTCTTGACTACGCTGCGCACAACATTCGGGTAAACGCGATCTGCCCAGGTGTGGTAGATACCCCGTTCGCTGCTCAAGTCGTTAGTGCTTCGCCCGACCCGGTGCAGGCGAGGCGAAATTCCGAGCGAGCCCGTCCACTGGGCCGATGGGGCAAGCCCGAAGAGGTTGCGCGGGCTGCGTTGTTCCTTGCCTCTGACGAATCGTCGTTGGCAACGGGTTCAGCCCTTGTCATCGACGGAGGGTATACAGCGCAATAGGGAATGACGACTGAAGATCATTGAGAAATAGACACGCGATCCGTCAGACGCAGGTGCGATCGCGGCTGAAATACTTCGATCAGAACACGGCTGGCCGATCAGCCTGGCGGCTCGTCTCGGAAGATCCCGATCGCCGGGTACGTACACCTTCACCAGGGTTCAGTAAGAAGTCAGGGCGTGAGTGCACTCAGCTTTAGGGTCCCTGTCGTCGGCGGAGTACGAACAGAAGGTGAGAGGGGTAAAGCGGGGTACCCTAATGACTAATCGCCCTGACATGATCGGTTAGAGTGACCGCGCAAAGGGGGGGCCCGTGAGCATCGACTTTCTGGTCACGTCGCTTATCGTTATCATTTCACCGGGAACCGGCGTTCTCTATACGATGGCAGCCGGTCTCTCGCGGGGATCCCGCGCAAGCGTAATTGCGGCGTTCGGATGCACTCTCGGCATCATCCCGCACATGACTGCGGCGATCATCGGTGTGGCAGCACTCTTGCACGCGAGCGCGCTCGCGTTCCAGACTCTGAAATACCTGGGCGTGGCCTATCTTCTCTACATGGCTTGGAACGCGCTCAGGGAGCAGGGCGCGCTCCGCGTGGAAAAGGAGATCGGTACCCGCTCGGCAATGCAGGTGATCACCACCGCCATCCTGATCAACATCCTCAATCCGAAGTTATCAATTTTCTTTTATGCGTTCCTGCCGCAGTTTGTGAGTGCCAGCGAACCACATCCGCTCTCACGCATGTTTGAGTTGAGCACTGTCTTCATGCTCCTGACGTTCGCCGTCTTCATCGGATACGGGCTGTTCGCCGCCTCGATTCGCAAGCACGTCACCTCACGCCCGCGGGTGTTGACGTGGATGCGCCGCACTTTCGCCGGCGCGTTTGTCGCGCTCGGCGTCAAGCTCGCGTTTGCCGATCGTTAAAGAATCCTGGCACTGACCCCGATCGCGTGTGGATCTCGGAGGGGGGAGATGGATGACCGCAAAGGAGTTGCTGCTCTATCTGCTCGAGTATACTTACGAAAAGGAAGGCTCCTATCCGCCGCTACCTGTAGCCCTCGGCGGGCTCACGCCGGTGCAGGCTTCCTGGAAACCAGCTCAGGAACGCCATTCGATCTGGCAAATCGTCAGGCACATGGCCCACTGGATGGAGGCCGTGCTCCAAGCGCTCGAAGATCAGCCACAGGTATACGAGGATCTGCAGCGATCAGACTGGCGGGCCGCATCCGGGGACGAGCGGGAATGGCAAGCAGATGTTGGGCGCCTTTATGCGGCTCATCGACGTTTCAAGGACCGATTGCTGTCGATGACGGATGAAGATCTCTCAAGAATGATCGAGCCGTACCAGGGGAAGTCCAGGTACCCCGCGGGATTGCGGATCTTGCGAACGGCGACTCACGACACCTATCACGTGGGACAAATTCGTTATCTCCGGGCGTTACAGGGCCGCTGAAGGGCCGCGACTGTGACGTACCCCCGGTTTGTACAAAAAGGCAGTCAAAGTGGAGGAATTCAAGAAAATGGAGATCAAAAGAAGTGGCTCACAGCCTTCCGGCAAAGGACCGGCCGACTACTTCACCGGGACAGTACGCATCGACCCCCTATTTCAGGCACTCGATCCGGCACGCGCGCTCGGCGCCAGTGTCACGTTCGAGCCCGGCGCTCGGACGGCATGGCACACTCACCCGTTGGGCCAGACGCTGATCGTGACAGCTGGTTGCGGCCTGGCACAGCGCTGGGGAGGGCTGATCGAGCAAATTCGGCCGGGGGACGTGATCCGGTTCCCACCGGGTGAGAAGCATTGGCACGGCGCCACGGCAACGACGGCCATGACGCACACCGCCATTCAGGAACAGCTCGACGGGAAGACCGCCGACTGGATGGAAAAGGTTAGCGACGAACAATATCAGGCTCTCAGCGACCCGCAGCCCGCTGGAAACCGGAGGTAAGACACACGATGCATGCAACTGTGATGTTCGGCGCCGGCGATGTCCATATCGAGACTGTCCCCGACGCCCGCCTGGTCAGGCCGACCGACGCCCTCGTCGTCGTCACCCGCGCTGCCATCTGCGGCAGCGATCTCTGGCCGTACAAGACGATGGAATACAGCGAGACCGGCCGCCGCATGGGCCACGAGGCCATCGGCGTCGTCCAGGCCGTCGGCGCCGATGTCCGCAGCGTGCGCGTCGGCAATCTCGTTGTCATGCCGTTCGCATACTCCGACGGCACCTGTGTCTTCTGCCGCGAAGGTTTGCACACGTCGTGCATCCACGGAGGGTTCTTTGGCACGGTTGATATCCCCGGAGCACAGGCCGAAGCGGTGCGTGTCCCCCAGGCGGATGGAACACTCTTCGTCCTGCCGGTCGGCGCCGACGACGCCCTGATGCCATCGCTTCTCACGCTTTCAGACGTGATGGGGACGGGCCATCATGCGGCTGTCGTCGCCAAAGTTGGCCCTGGGAAGACAGCGGCTGTTGTCGGAGACGGCGCCGTCGGTTTGTGCGGTGTGATTGCCGCCCGCCGCCTCGGCGCCGAGCAGATCATCATCCTGGGCCGCCATCCCGACCGAATCGCGCTGGCGAGGGAGTTCGGCGCAACG
>Ga0209378_1003342_pt1 | contig 10853 bp, 4 predicted proteins | sample GraSoiAngelo_156_FD_186170 | JGI IMG/M metagenome (GOLD analysis project Ga0209378, IMG submission 186170) | Grasslands soil microbial communities from the Angelo Coastal Reserve, California, USA - 14_1009_13_40cm (SPAdes) (version 2) | ecosystem: Environmental > Terrestrial > Soil > Grasslands ... | reverse complement strand
GGAGCCGGTCTGAAGCGGGACCCACACCCTACCGCGCGGGCTACGTCGACGAGCCGTGACTTCTGACTTCCTTGGCGGCTCCCTCCGCGGCGCGGGCGTCGTATCCGTAGTAGCCGTAATACCCGTAGGAGCCCTGCCCGCTCACGTCGACGTCGTTCAGGACGACGCCGAGAAGCCTGGCCCGAACCGACAGCAAGCTCCGGATCGCCCGCTGGGAGGCGTCGCGCGTCGCGCGGCCGTGGCGGAGGACGAGGACGACACCCTCCACCTGGGCCGCCAGGACCATCGCGTCGCTGATCCCGAAGAGGGGGCCCGTGTCGAACACGATATAGGCGAAGCGCGCCTCGAGCGCCGTGACCGCCTGACGGAGACGGCTCGAGGCCAGGAGCTCGGCCGGGTTGAGCGGAATCCGCCCCGACGGGATGGCCGAGAGGTTCGGAATGCGCGTCGGCTTGATCACGTCGTTCAGCTCGGCCTGGCCCGTGAGAAACGTGGAGAGGCCAGGCGCCTGCGCCAGCCTGAGGACCTCGTGGAGGCTCGGGCGCCGCATGTCCGCGTCGATCAGGAGCACCTCACCCGCCCCGAGCTGAGCCAGCGTGATCGCGAGGTTGCTGACGAGCGACGTCTTGCCGTCCTCGGGGTAGAGCGAGGTGACCAAGAGCGTCTTCGGGGGATGGTCGGGCGCCGAATAGAGGAGGCTCGTCCGGAGGTTCCGGAAGGCCTCGGAAAAGACCGACGACATGTCGGCGTGGGAGACGAGGGCGAACGGCCCCAGCCGGTCGCCCTGGACGAGCTCCCGGCGCCGCCGCCCGCGCCGCTCGAGGGCCCGGCGGGAGGGCACGAGGCCGAGCGTCGGCACGCGGAGAAGCGCCTCGACCTCCTTCGCGTCCTTGATGCTCGTGTCGAGGTACTCGAAGAAGAAGGCCACCCCCACGCCGCCGACGAGGCCCACCACGCACGCCAGCACGAAGTTGAGCGCGCGCTTCGGTCGCGACGGCCGGCTCGGGATCTCGGCGCGATCGACGACGTAGATGTTCGAGGTCAGGAGGGCGGACGAGATCTGGGTCTCGCGCAGCCGCCCGAGGAGCGAGGTGTAGAGCTCGCGGCTCGTGTCGACCTCGCGCCGGAGGAGATTGTATTCCGCCATGCGATCGGACAGACGCCGCGCCATGCCCCGGTACTGGACGAGGGAGGCCTCCATCTCCTGCTCGGTCCGGGCGGCCGCCTGGTAGTCGGCGCGGAGGGACTCCACGGCCCGGCGGAGCTCGGCCTGGAGCTGGCGGCGGCCCTCGGCGATCTTCTGGGCGAGCTGCTGCATCCGTGGATACTGCGGCTTGAAGATCTGACCGAGCCGCTGATAGTCGGCCTCCTGAGTGGTCAGGTCCTGCTTGAGCTGGACGATCAGCCGGCTCTGGAGAACGACGGGCAGTGAGCCGTTGTCCTGGCCGTTCGCCTGCGCGAGGAGACTCTCCTTGGCGATCCGGTCGGCGCGAGCCTTGAGGAACGCCTCCGAGACCAGGCTGAGTTGCTGGGTGAGCAGATCCTGGGGCTGGCCGTTCTTGTCGACGTTGACGAAGAGGATGTTGTTCGCCGTGAGAAATGCGTTGAGCTTCTCCTCTGCCTCTCGAAGCTTGTCCCGGGTCTCGTCGAGCTGCTTGGCGAGGAACTGGGTGGCCGAGCGGGTGCCCTCGACCTTCTGGTCAAGCTGCTGGGCGATGAAGGCGTCGGCCGTGGTGTTGGCGACGCGCGCGGCCAGGTCGGGGTAGTGGCTGTCGAAGGAGACCTTCACGAGCCTGGAGTTCCTCACCGGCTCGACCGACAGATGCTCGAGAAACGTCTCCGCCAAGGGCGACTCGAGCACGAGGTCTTCAGCTCCCTCGGGCGCGGGAGGCGGCGGGACGGGGATCCAGCTGACGAGCTGACGTCTGACCCACGCCGCGAGGCCGCCGTCGCGCTCGAGCTGGCTGAACTCGGGGTGCTGGTCGAGCTGGAGCAGGCCGATCACCCGGTTGGCGAGCGTCCGGCTCTGCAGGATCTTGTACTGGGTCTGATAGTAGTCTTGCTGGGAGTCGGCCCCCTTCACGACTTCCTCGAACTTGAGGACCTTCGGCTCTTCGTTCTCGATCCTGAGCGTCGCGGTCCCCGTGTAGACCGGCTTCGTCGTGAAGGTCCAGATCATGACCGCGATGACCGTCACCAGAAAGAAGGAGATGACGGTCCAGCGGTGGCGGGCGAGGACCCGCCAGTAATCCCAGAAGTGGGGGGCGTCTTCGTCGACCCCGTAGGGATAGGCACGCACGGGCTCCAGGGGCGCGAGCGTCGCGGACGCGGGGCCGGGGACGAGCTCGTGGCCCTCGTCCCCGGAGGGGAGCGGGCGAGGATCGTGCCGAGGGTCGACGTCACTCACGGGATGGGAACGCTCGAGTACAGGCCGAATTTGAGGAAGTCCCTGACCCCGTAGGCGAAGGCCTTGACCGCCGACTTCCCGACGACGACCACGTCACCCTGCTGGACCTCCGGCGCCGGTTTGCCGCCTTCGAAGTCGTTGAGGCTGTACCGGAACACGTCGCGCTTCCCACCGGCGGCCGGACGGTACAGGCGCACGTCGTCCCAGTCGGCGACCTCCTTCGCCCCGCCCGCGGCGACGACCGCCTGCTGGACGGTCGTGCGCGACTTCAGGAGGAAGGAGCCGGGTTTTTCGACGGCGCCGCCCACGTAAAACGAGCCCGCGCGCGGAACGTCGATCACGTCGCCCGCCTGGAGCGGGAGGTTGAGCTCCTTGTTGCCGTCGGCGAGGGCCTCGAGGTCGATCGCGGTCATGACCTCCTGCATCACGCCGTCCGGCGGACGGCTGCTCGTCTTTGCGCGGGGGGCTCCGGCGCCGTCCGTCGCGACACGGTCGGCGCGGGCGGAGGCGACCGCGGCGGCAGGAGTGCGGCGGGTCACGTAGACGGTGTGACCGGCGTCGTCGGCGAGCCCGCCGGCCATCGCCAAGGCGTCGGCCAGCCGAAGGTGGCCCGCGAGGGAATACACGCCGCCGGTCTTGACCGCACCCATCACCGAGACTCGCTGGCTCTTCTGCTCGGTGACGAAGACGGAGACCTGGGGGTCGTTCATGTAGTCCTGCCGGAGGCGGGTCCGCACTTCCGTCTCGAGCTCGGACGGCGTGAGCCCGGCGGCGGGGATGGCGCCGATCAACGGAAGCGTCACGCTGCCGCCGACGGGGACGCGCAGTTTGAGGCTCGAGAGCTCCGGAACGTCGAAGACCGATATCTCGATGAGGTCGCCGGGGCCGAGCGGGAGGTCCGTCTCCTCGGTCGGAGGGGTGAGGTGGCTGAGGAGCTTTCGGTTGAGGTCAGTGGCGACGGTGGTCGGGAGCGGGACCGCAGAGGCGGGCACTCCGCTCGACTCGGCCGCGGCGGTCGTCTGGCCAACGGAAGCCGACGACGCCGTCGGACGACCCTGAGCGGCGCAGGACGCCAGCACGAGCCCGAGGGCGGCGACGCGAAGGCCAAGAGGAATGTGTGTCCAAGACGGAGTCACGGGCCAACCGGTGTTGCCGGCGGAGGCGCCGCGTGACTGCCACCGCCGCCGCCAGACGACAACCCGGCTCCAACCCCGCCCGCGACCACGCCGCCGAGGCCGACGGCCGAAAGAGCGGTGAGGGTCGTCTCGGACATCCCGAACGTCGTACCCTCGAGCGCCTCCTCCTCCCCGACCGCGGCGCTCTGCGGCTGGGCCTGGGTCCCCGACGGTTGCGCCTGGGTCGCGGGGGGTCGCGCCTGGGTCGACGGCAGCGGCGCCGGCGGTTGTCCGACGTTTTGCGCGTAGAACATGGGCCCGGAGACGTAGCCGACCGAGTGGCCGCCGAGGTCGAAGAGCGGCATCGCGTCGTTCGCGATCTCGGCCGGAGGAATCTTGGCCATCGCGAACTGCACCAGCTGGCTCGGGAACCCTCGCGTCAGATTGGCGGTGAAGCCCGGCTGGATGACGAAGGTGTCGACGCCGGTGAGGTACCCGACGCTCCGCCCGCTCGGCTCGAAGATCGCCCGAGCATCCCGTGGAATCGCCACCGGAGTGTCGGAGGTGAAGTAGAAGCCGCGGACCGCGGGCGGCCTGCCGGGGAGGAACACCGGCTCGCGTCCCGCCAGGAGCACTCGCGCCGGGGTGCCGACCGGGGTGACCTGGAGGTGTCCCGCGGTCATCTTCAGCCCCATCAGCCCCGACCGGCTCACGAAGACCTCGCCGACGAGGAGCCCCGGGCGCACGGCCTCGAGGCGGGCCGACGGGGTCAGGATCTCGACCCGGCTCTGCTCGGGCAGGCGGAAGCGCACGCGACCGAACAGAAGCGAAATTTTCGCGGCCTGGCCAGAGGCCTCGAAGCGAATCGCGCTGAACGGAAAGACATCGAGCCGGCCCCCGTCGGTCAGGTCGAGGACGGCGCCCCCGCCCGCGCTCCGGAGCTCGGCGCCCTCGAGGATCGGGAACGAGCGCGCCCCGATCGGGAGCCAGCTCTTGTGGGCGTCGACTGAGAGTCTAGCCGACCCGAAGCCCCTCGCAGTTCCCAGGGGCGTGAGGTCGCCCCAGACGCAACTCGGCGCTGCCAGAGTGAGAGCCAGTCCGGCCGCGAGGAGCCTACCGTGTGCCCGTCTGGTAGTCCTAATAGACTCTATAGTATCCCCTTGATGGTGTAGGCTACTAGCCCACAGAGGCCCTTCGTAAGTCAGATCCATCGGCCAAGCCAGTAGATTTACTGCTAAATTCGTAAATCTACCCGCCCGGAAAGTCAACGAAAAATTTGTGACGCCTTTGGCTTCGGACGAGAAGCGGGCTCGTACCCCTGCGAACGCGAGCCGGGGAGCCCCAAGGCCGGCGCTGTCCCGCGTCCCGATCGGCCGGTCGAGCGCCCTGTGAGGGCGCACTCTGAGGGCGAGCCCTTGAGGCTCGCAGTCGCCGGGGCGGTGAACTGTCAGTGTCGTCAAGGGTTAGGGCCCGTCGATCCGCTCCCGGAACTCCCTTTCTCGGCCTCCGGACGGCAGGCCTGCGACATGACGCACTGCGAGTCGTCGATGTACCGAAAGGCGGCGATTCTCAAAGCACGGTGACCCCCTAGGGTTCTATGCTCTCGCGGACGAAGGACTGGTCTCTTGGCGCCAAAGATTCTCGGTGTCAGCACGATTCCCGTCCGCAAGCGCCGTGCCACCCGTCTTGGCGACAGACTCTCCTTGTTTAGGCGACGGTTAGAGCTCGGCTCCGGGTCCCGCAAGTGAAGCGCGTTGCCCAGATTTGTGAAGGCTATTGCACCCTCACAGCGCCTGGAGTACTAAGGGTGGGCCCCCAGAGGAGGAAGTAGGTCCGACTGGGCTTGAGGCTGACGACAGTCCCCGATCGCGGGGGGCGGCCGTGTTCGGGGGGATAGCCGGTCCTGTGTCGGAGTCGAACGCGGACCCGCAACTGCCCGAGCTCCTGTGTAAGAGCCTTCAGAGACCACCTCAAGCGTTTCAGAATTTGTGAAAACCCGTAGGCGAAGTCAGAGGATCCCTACGCCGAATCCGCGCAATTTCGTTATGCTCCTCGTCTTGGCACGCGGCATGCTGCCGCTTTGGCATTCATGGTGGATCTGTGACCGAAGCGCATCTCTGCTCTCCGCATGCCTCCGACCAAGGAAAGGGGGCTCCGGCGAAGGTGGCACCGCGGCCTGGCCAGTGCCTTCGGTATCTGCGTGGCCAGTCACGCGGGCCGAGCGCAGGGGCGGAGCGCCGACTCCATCGGCGCTCGTGAGACCTGAGACCAACACTGAGCCTCAGGGCGTCTCACGGGGAACCGCCATCTTCCTAACCCAGACGCCAAGCTCTTCGTCCTACACCGAGTGCGTCCCGCGTCGATTGTCCGGCGCCGTTAGAGGACCGGACGATGCGCGGGCGCGCCTCTGATCCTAGGCCGGCAAACAGGGGATACGGCAATGCAGAACTCTGTACCGCGCAACGCACGTAATCAGTACATCTCTGAACGTCGGCGGCGCGGAGACGCGGTAGACCAGGTGCCCGAGCAACCGCGGCGAACGGGTCGGCTACCGTGGGCGGGGGCGGCACTGCTCCTGCTGCTGTGCTGTCCGCTCTCCGCCGTGGCCCTGACGAGTGTGCTCACCGAGCGCTACGACATTGCCCGGACGAATCAGAACCCGACCGAGACGACCCTGACGCCGGCGAACGTCAACCCGAATCAATTCGGGAAATTATTCTCGTCTCCCGTGGACGGGTACGTCTATGCGCAGCCGCTCTACCTGCCGGCGGTCACCATCCCCGGCAAGGGCACGCACAACGTCCTGTTCGTGGCGACCGAGCATGACAGCGTGTACGCCTTCGACGCCGACAGCAACACGGGCGCGAACGCGACGCCGCTCTGGCAGATCACCTTGCTCGACGCGGCGCACGGGGCGGCGGCCGGCGCCACGACTCTATCAAGCAGTGCGGACTATGGCTCTACCTACACCGACATCGTCCCCGAGATCGGGATCACCGGGACGCCGGTCATTGACCCCGCCACGGGGACGCTCTACGTCGTCGGCAAGCAGAAGGAGAGCGGCGTGACGATCCAGCGGCTGCACGCGCTCGACGTCACGACGGGAGCGGAGAAGACCTCGTTCAACAGCCCGGTCCGGCTCCAGGCGTCAGTGCTCGGGGGCGGAGGCTCGACGGTGACTTTTAGTGCGTACTGGGAGAACCAGCGCCCGGCCTTGCTCCTCCTGAACGGGATCGTCTACATCGGCTTCGCGTCGCACGGGGACTCGGGACCGTGGCACGGCTGGATCCTGGCCTACAACGCGGCGACCCTGCAGCAGACCGGGGCGTTTTGCACGACGTCGCACGCAAGCGGGTCGGTCGGGTCGGGCATCTGGATGCCGTTCGCGGCCGACGTGATCGATCCGGTCAACCACCCGTACGGCCGCTTGTTCGTCGCGACGGGGAACGGCCCCTTCAACGCGGCGCCGCCCTACACGAACAGCATGGACTACGGGGACGACATCCTGCGGCTGGATCTCACGAACGGGGTGCCGACCGTCGCCGATGCGTTCACTCCCTTCAATCAACAGTCGCTCGCCAACTCGGACCTCGATACGGGATCGGGGGGGGTGCTGCTGCTGCCCGATCAGACGTTCGGGTCTCCGCACCTGCTCGTCCAAGCCGGAAAAGAGGGACGAATCTTTCTCGTCGACCGCGACAACATGGGCGGGTATAGCACCTCGCGGGACGCAATCGTGCAAGAGATTCCCGCCGCCCCCGCCCTCACGGGCTTTCAGATCAACGGCATCTGGGGGGCGCCCGCCTATTGGAATGGCAACGTGTACTTCTGGGGGGATGGGGACCACCTGAAGGCGTTCTCGTTCACGAACGGACTGCTCTCGACGAAGCCCATCGGGCAGTCGCCGGAGATATCGACGTCGCTGGCGCCGACCGTTTCGGCCAACGGAAATACGAACGGGGTGGTGTGGGCGATCGATCACACCGCGCCAGCGTTGATGGCATACGATGCGCTGGACGTGACGCGGCTGCTCTATTCGAGCAACGACAATGCGAGCCGGGACGCCCTGGGGGCGGCGGTGAAGTTCACCGTGGCGACGATCATCAACGGCAAGGTGTACGTCGGCGCGCAATACCACGTGAGCGTCTTTGGCCCGATCGTGACGGTGGCGACACCGACGTTTAGCCTCCCCGGCGGGACCTACTCCGGACCGCAGTCGGTCGCCCTCAACGACACCACCGGCGGAGCCGCGATCTACTACACCATCGACGGAACCCTCCCGCCCGCCTCGGCCTCCTCGACCCGGTACACCGGCGGCTCGATCTCGGTCTCGACGACCACGACGATCAAGGCCGTCGCCACCGCCAGCGGTTCCGCGAACAGCCTGGTGGCCACCGCCACCTACGCGATCCAGGTGGCCGGCACGTCCCCGCCGCCGATCGCCCTCGCGCAGAGCGCGAGTCTTGACGCCGGCGTCACCTCGGCGGCGAGCCTCGCCTTTACGACGAATAACACGGCCGGGAACTTGATCGTCGTGGCCGTTCGCATCGGCTCCCCCTCGACGACGACCGTGTCCGTGCGGGACACGAACGGGAATAGCTACTCCCTCGCTCGAAGCCAGGTTCAAACGACGGACGGTCACCAGGCGTGGGTCTACTACGCCAAGATCATCGCGGCCGGGGCGAACACCGTCACCGTGACCTTGTCGGCCACGGCGACCCTGCGCGTCGCCATCCACGAATACAGCGGCTTGGATACCGCCGCGCCCCTCGACCAGACGACCAGTGCCCCGGGAAGTGGCACCGCCCCCACGAGCGGCAGTGTCACGACCACGGCCGCCAACGAACTGCTCTTCGGCATGGGGTCGTCGGCCAACGCCCGAACGTGGACCGCGGGCACGGGGTACACGCTGCGCCAAGCGCCCGCGGGGAAACTCGAGACCGCCGACCGGATCGTGGCGGCGACCGGAAGCTTCTCGGCGTCCGCGAGCCTCAGCGCGGCCGACGACTGGACCGCGATCATCGTCACATTTAAGACCTGGGCCACCGGTTCCTCCCCCTCGCCGGCTGCCCAGCCCACCTTTAGCCCGCCGGGCGGGACGTATTCCGGATCGCAGTCCGTACGGATCAACGACACCACCAGCGGGGCCGCGATCTACTACACCACCGACGGGAGCACGCCGCCCGCGTCGCCCTCGTCGACCCCCTACACCGGCCCGATCGCGGTCTCGACGACCACGACGATCAAGGCCGTCGCCACCGCCAGCGGTTTCGCGAACAGCCCGATGGCCACCGCCACCTACACGATCCAGGCGGCCCCGCCCCCGTCGCCGATCGCCTTCGTGCAGAGCGCGAGCGTTGACGCCGGCGTCGCGGTGGCGACGAGCCTCGCCTTCACGACGAATACCACGGCCGGGAACCTGATCGTCGTGGCGATTCGCGTCGGGCCGCCCACGACGACGACCGTGGCCGTGAAGGACTCGAACGGCAATAGCTACACCCTCGCTCGAAGCCAGGTTCAAACGACGGACCGTCACCAGACGTGGGTCTACTACGCCAACAACATCGCGGCCGGGCCGACCACCGTCACCGTGACCTTGTCGACCACGGCGACCCTGCGCGTCGCCATCCACGAATACAGCGGCTTGAATACGGTCGCGCCCCTCGACCAGACGACCAGTGCGCAGGGAAACGGCACCGCCCCCACGAGCGGCAGTGTCACGACCACGGCCGCCAGCGAACTGCTCTTCGGCATGGGGTCGTCGGCCAACGCCCAATCGTGGACCGCGGGCACGGGGTACGCGCTGCGCCAAGCGCCCGCCGGGAAACTCGAGACCGCCGACCAGATCGTGGCGGCGACCGGAAGCGTCTCGGCGTCCGCGAGCCTCGGCGCGTCCGACGACTGGACCGCGATCATCGTCACATTCAAATAGGAATGTTGACGACACCTGGCTCGCGAGCTGAGTGGTGGAAGATGCCGGCGTCACGGGCAGGCTGGTCACAGTAACGAGGCGGTGGAGAACAATGGACTCGAGGGGTGTCCCACAATGATGCGAGGCGATCTTCCTGCCCTCACCGAGACGGGTCGCGATGGTGGGCCTCAACAACGGGCGCGTTCTCACGGAGCGTTCGCCAGGCGCCGGCTGGTCGCGTGGAGGGAGTCGATCGACCCGACGTTCCTCTATCGGTGCGCGGGAGGGATCCTCCTGACGCTCGGCGTGACGGGCGTAGGAACGCCCGCCACGACGACAGCCCAGTCGAGCCAGCTCATCGCCGCCTATGCCTTCGACGAAGGGAGCGGGACCGTCACCGCCGACGCGTCGGGGAACGGCCACGTCGGCACCCTCCTGAACGGCCCCACCTGGACCACGGGCAAGTACGGGGGCGCGCTGAGCTTCAACGGGCTGAGCAGTGCCGTGAGTGCGGGAAACCCGGCTTCGCTGAATAACGTGAATACCTTTACCTACTGCGCGTGGGTCTTCCCGCGGAGTCGGGGCGGCCAAAACGACGCGCGCATCCTCCACAAGGGCACCCCGACCGCGCGCAAGCAGCTCCAGACCGACTCTTCCCTGACCAACAGCTTGAAGCTTCGGGTGGATCGAGCGACCGCCAGCGCGGAGGCGCTCTCGGTCGCCAACACGATGAGCCTGAATCAGTGGCAGTTCGTGTGCGGGACCTATAGCGAAGCGGACGGCGCGAGAGTGTACAAGAACGGGGTGGAGGTGACGTACACCTCCCGAACCGTCGGGAGCGGCGCCACCGTGGACGACTCCGCCGCGACGCTCTACATCGGCAATCGAGGGGATCTCGCCAGAGGGTGGGACGGCCTCATCGACGAGGTCCGCGTCTACGGCGGGATCCTCACGCCGGCGGAAATCCAGACTGCGATGACCACCCCCCTCGGGGGCGGCTCGAGCGACACCATCCCTCCCACCGCCCCCGCCACCCTGACCGCGACGGCGGGCGGCCCCGGTCAGATCGACCTTGCCTGGACCGCCGCCACCGACAACGTGGGAGTCACCGCGTACCTGGTGGAGCGATGCCAAGGGAGTCCGTGCAGTTTTGCTCAGGTCGCCACCGTGGCGGGCCTCGCCTACAGCGATACGGGGCTCGCCGCGGCGACCAGTTACAGCTACCAGGTCCGGGCGACCGATGCCGCCGGCAACCTCGGTCCCTACTCCCCCGTGGCCAGCGCCACGACGAAGGCCCAGTCGAGCCAGCTCATCGCCGCCTATGCCTTCGACGAAGGGAGCGGGACCGTCACCGCCGACGCGTCGGGGAACGGCCACGTCGGCACCCTCCTGAACGGCCCCACCTGGACCACGGGCAAGT
>Ga0209378_1003341_pt1 | contig 10855 bp, 8 predicted proteins | sample GraSoiAngelo_156_FD_186170 | JGI IMG/M metagenome (GOLD analysis project Ga0209378, IMG submission 186170) | Grasslands soil microbial communities from the Angelo Coastal Reserve, California, USA - 14_1009_13_40cm (SPAdes) (version 2) | ecosystem: Environmental > Terrestrial > Soil > Grasslands ... | reverse complement strand
TCGTCGGCCTAACGATCAGGATAACGTGCGGCGCGAAGCGCCGTCAGGTTCATCCTGTTGTTAGGCGGGGCCTTCGTCATTCATCGCCTCCCTGCGAAGCAGGCGCCAGTAGCGTTCAGGCGCTTCTAGGATGCCTCGCGTGATCTGGTAGTGGGACGTGTCTTCGAGCTTGACGGACCGTACGGGGATGTCGTCGAGGCTGACGATGTCAGCTTCAGGGAAGGTAAGCAGGACTGGCGAGTGAGTGGCGATGATGAACTGAGTTCCGCCGGTGGCAACCAACTCTGCCATGCGGGTGAGCAGGGCGAGCTGCCTTTGCGGAGAGAGCGCGGACTCGGGCTCGTCCATGATGATCACACCCGACTGCACGCGATTCAGGAGGATCGCGAGGAAGGCTTCGCCGTGGGACTGCGAATGAAGTGAACGCCCGCCATATCGCGAGTAGGGATCGCCCCGGAAGTCTGGATCTTTACGACGTTCGTCCAAGAGCGACGCAAAGTGGGCTTGGAATTCCGCTCTAAAGAAGTATCCGTCCTTGGGTCGCCGACTGAAGGACGGGCGCAAGGCATTACCAAGCGCGCTGTGTTGCTCGGGACCATGCCGGTCGGCAGCCTCGTTGCGGCCGCCGCCCGAGACTGGCAAGCCGCAGGCCTCGGCTATGGCTTCGATGAGTGTCGACTTGCCAGAGCCATTCTCGCCGACCAAGTACGTGACCGCCCTTTTGAAGGACAGGTCGAGGTCCCGGACGAAGGGCAGATCGTACGGAAATCCCTCATAGGCCGGCACGCGCTCGGGAACAACGTAGACGCGTTTGAGGAAGGGTGCGTCCGGCATTTCAGCCATCGTAGATCAAAATCATGCTGAGCGTCGTCCGCTTAACGCCGCGGTGAGCGGCGCGCGAAGCGCGTCCGCTCTACTGCGAAGTTATCCGTCGCGTCTGCGCTTCCAAACGCGGGGGTCCCTCGCGCAGTGGAACACTGCATAGACCACGACCTCGACAGCTCCGACCTCGTAAAACACCGCATAGGGAAACCGCCGAAGGAGTGCTCGTCGCACTGTGGGGTCGACGAGTTGATACGCCTCAGGATTGCGGCGGATCGACGCGATGCACCTGTCGACGGCAACAAGAAAGCCAGCCGCGCGCCCAGGAGCCTGCGCCTGGTACCAGCTGTACGCTTCGTCAAGATCAAGCTCAGCCTCCGGCGTGAGGCGAAGCCGCTTCACTTCCGACGTCTGAGCTTGGCTCGAACCTCCGCCCAGGATTTCGCGGCCGATGGATTGCGAGCGTGCGCACGACGTCGCCGCGCGAGTTCTCTCCGCTGTGCATCGGTGACTGGGATTGCCTCTGGCGTCTCCGCGAGGCTATCCCAGATTTCCTCGAGTAGGCGCAGCCGATCCGCGACAGTGAGCGATCGGATCTCCATGCGCACGGTGCTCATGCTCGTATTCTCCACTTCTCGTTCCGGAGCTGCAAGCTTCGCCTCAGTACGGATAACGACCAGGCTGAGCGGCCGGCGTCGAGCCGGACCGCTCCAGCCTGCTGTTAGGCGGCCGCACATTGTGGGCCCTTGGGCGATTCACGCCGTCTGCCCGCAATTCGCACAACGCCGTGCCCAGTATGCCCAGCCCTGCCCCGAAACGCCGAAGATGGTCGCTTCACTCCGGAAGAAGGGTTGATGGCATCGAGGGCATTCGAGCTGTCGCATAAGCAGGTCCGTGTATTGGATCAGCGAACCGCAGACCAACAGATAGACGAGCGGCGCCGCTATCGACCAGGACGCCGGCGCCAGCCCAAACACTGCGACGAGCCCGATGAGTACCGTGGCCAGCAACGTCCAGTACATCCGTCGCCAGACTCGGATGCGGGCTAACGACCGCGTAACACTCGTATCTTGCTCAGTCACTCGTCTGCCGCCTAACTCTTAGTGGCTTGAACAGTGTTGCAGCTGTGACGCAGCGCGCCCGGACAGGCTTGCGCCGGCAGACCCCACCGGCGCCGCGGCGGATTCGCCTGCCGCGGTCGTGCCTTAATCACGATGGCCTGTGGCCCGCCGTCGGGATACACAGACCGAGGATATCCCGTGCCGGATGTCGTGATGCGCAGCCGAGATCCAGTCATCATGGGTCAGAGCCCCATACGATCGGCGGGGCTACGCACGCCGCCGGGACCCCGGTTCAGGACGTGGGTGTAGATCATCGTGGTGCTGACGTCACGGTGGCCGAGCAGTTCTTGCACCGTCCGGATGTCGTGGTTGTCCTCCAACAAGTGCGTGGCGAACGAATGACGAAAGGTGTGGCACGTCGCTCTCTTCGCGATGCCCGCCCGCCGCACCGCTTCCTTCACAGCGCGCAGAAGCACGGATTCGTGCAGGTGATGCCTGCGGCGCTGGCCCGTCTCCCGGTCGACGTAAATACGCGTGGCCGGAAACACCCACTGCCACGCCCACTCGCGGCCGGCGTTCGGGTACTTCCGGGCCAGCGCCCACGGGAGCTCCACCCAGCCGGCGCCGTGCCGGAGATCGGCTTCGTGCTCCTCCGGACGAGATCGGGTTTCACCACGGCGGGCAGCATCGTCACGCGGTCGCGGTCGCCCTTGCCGGCGCGCACGATGATCTGATTGGTGGCGAAGTCCACGTCCTTCACCCTGAGGCGGGCACACTCGAGCAGACGCAGCCCTGCGCCGTAGAGCAGGATGGCCATGAGCCGCGGCGGGCCCTGGAGCTCTCGGATGACGGCACGAACCTCCTCGCGAGTCAGGACGACGGGGAGCCGTTCGCTGCGCTTGGCACGGACCACGTTGTCAAGCCAGGGCATCTCGACCTGGAGGACCTGACGGTAGAGAAACAGCAGGGCGCTCAGTGCTTGGTTCTGCGTCGAGGCCGCGACGTGGTCCTGCTGGGCCAGGGAGCTGAGGAACTGCGTAACCTCGACCGCTCCCATCTCCGCCGGGTGGCGCTTGCCGTGAAACACGATGTACCGGCGAATCCAGGCCACGTACGACTTCTCCGTGCGTCGGCTGCTATGGCGAGCGCGCAGAGCGTCGCGAACGCGGTCGAGCAGACGCGGCCGCGAAGCGCCCTCTGGGGCGGGCTCAGCGACGGCCAGCGGCCGGGCCTCGCCCCTCTCCACGGGGTAGCGAACCGATCCGGCCGCCTCACGAAACCGCGCCGCCGTCGCCCCCTTTCGTTCTCGAATCGACTATAGCGCGCGGCCTGTGGAACGAACAAGCGAGCCCGCTGTATCCGATTACCGACAGGCAGCGTGCGGTCAACCCTGGAGCGCATTGAGCAACGGTCGCGCTCGGCGCGAGCGTTCCGAGCCGGGCTACTTCGTCATCGCACTTGGGGGCGCGTCGTCGCATTCGATCACATCATCGTGATCCTTACCGACCAGCGCCGAGCCCCATGAGCACGGCACGAAACGCGACCGGTCAGCGAGGGAGTAGGACAGAGCGTGGAACCTCACGCCAGATTCGTATTCCGTCGGTCCGCGGACGACCCTTCTGTTATGCCCGCCGTTATGCCCGCGACGGCCTGAAACCCACCCCAAACTGCCCCACGCCAGCCAAACGCAGAAACAAAACCCCTCGGCAAATCAGCGATTTACCGAGGGGCTTCACTTCATCCTGACGATTAAAAGTCAGGTGCTCTACCAACTGAGCTAACGGCTCGTGCCGAGCGCACCGAAGAGATTCTACCGCGCTTTGCGCCCGGCGGGCTCGGGGGTGCCAGCGGGTGCGCGCAGGAAGGTCAGCACGCCGACGACCGCATAGCCACGCGCGCCGAGCTGGGCGTCGATCGCGCGCTGGGCGCGGCGCTCGCTCCGACGGCGCTCGGCCGTGCGCCGGGTGGGCCGGCGCCGGCGACGCTCCCGCACGCGACGGTCGAGGACGATCTGCACGGTGTCGTCGTTCTCGAAGGTGCGTCGAAGCGAGTCGTAGAGCGCTCGGCGCTGGCGCCCGACGATGAAGAGCAGCCGATGGGTCCGTGGCGGCGACACGCTAGACGAGGCTGGACCGGACCGAGGGAAACCAGCGCAGCAGCGGCGACTCTTCGCACAGGATCGTCTCGTCGCGCTGGGCGCCGGTGGAGATGAGACAGAAGGGTACACCCTCCAGCTCCTCGAGCCGCTCGATATAGCGGCGCGCCTTCGCCGGCAGGTCGGCCTCGTTCCTGGCGCCGATGGTCGAGGCGCGCCAGCCCTCGACCTCCTCGTAGACGGGCTCGGCCGCGGCCACGACGGTCTCGTCCTCGGGGAACTCCGTGAGGACCTCGCGACCGTGCCGGTAGGCGACGCAGATCTTCACCGTCTCGCACTGGTCGAGCACGTCGAGCTTCGTGAGGGCCACGGTGTCGAGCCCGTTGATCCGCACTGCGTAGCGTCCGACGACCGCGTCGAACCAGCCGCAGCGTCGCGGCCGCCCGGTGGTGGAGCCGTATTCGTGGCCGCGCGCGCGAATCGCTTCGGCGAGCGGCCCCGACATCTCGGACGGGAACGGCCCGGCGCCGACGCGCGTCGTGTAGGCCTTCGAGACGCCGAGGACGCCGTGAATCCGCGTGGGTGGCACGCCGGTGCCGGTCGCCGCCCCGCCGGCCGTCGTCGACGACGAGGTGATGTACGGGTACGTGCCGTGGTCGATGTCGAGCATCGTCGCCTGCGCGCCCTCGAAGAGCACGCTGTAGCCGCTCTCGATCCAGCGCGAGAGCAGGAGCGCCGTGTCGGTGATGTAGGGCGCGAGCCAGCCGGCGTAGCGCAGGTACTGGTTAAGGATCTCCTCCACCGAGAAGGTCTGGGCGTCGTAGATCTCACGCAGGAGCCGGTTCTTCTGCGCGACGTTCAGCTCGAGCTTCTCACGGAAGAGTTGCTCGTTGAGAAGGTCGGCCATACGGATCCCGACGCGCGCCGCCTTATCCACATAGGCGGGTCCGACCCCCTTGCCGGTGGTGCCGATCCGCCGCTTGCCGAGCTTGGCCTCCGAGGCGCGGTCGAGCGCCGGGTGGTAGGGCATGATCAGATGCGCGTTCTTCGAGATGAAGAGGTTGCCGTCGAGCGTGACGCCGCGCTGCACGAGCGATTCCATCTCCTCGATCAGCGACCCCGGGTCGACGACGACGCCGCAGCCGATGACACAGCGACAGCCAGGGTGGAGGATACCCGACGGGATCGTGTGCAGGACGTACTTCTCGCGCCCGGCGACGACCGTGTGGCCGGCGTTGTTGCCGCCGGCGAATCGTGCGACGACGTTCACGTGGGGCGCGAGGATGTCGACGATCTTCCCCTTGCCTTCGTCCCCCCACTGCGTGCCGACCACTACGATGTTAGGCATGGCCCACTCCCCTGAAGAAGCGTCCGGGCTCCGCCAGGACTTCCGCCACGGCCAGGACGCGCTCGGAACCGTCCGCGAGGTCGAGCGCAAGGATCTCCTCGGGCTGCGTGCGCGGGCTCCCGACGACCAGGACGTGGCGCACGCGCTGCGCGCGCGCGTAGTCGACCGACTCCTCGAGCCCGCGACTGATGATGTCGCGCGCGACCGACGCCCCCGTGTCGCGCAGCCGCCGCGCGAGCGATAGCGCCGCGGTCTTGTCTCGCGTGAAGTCGATGATGAAGACGTCGGGCCCCGACAGCGCGACGGCGATGCCCTGCGCCTCCATCACTGAGAGGACGCGGGCCACGTCGAACGCGAAGCCGACCGCTGCGCAGTCGTAGCCGAAGCGCGCCAGCATGTGATCGTACCGCCCGCCGGCGGCGACCGATGCGCCGAAGCCCGACACGTAGGCCTCGAAGTAGGTCCCGGAGTAGTAGTCGAAGCCGCGCACCTCGCCCAGGTCCAGGAGGGCCGCGTCGGCGAGCCCGTAGATCGTGAGGAGCCGGTACACCTCCGCGAGGTTCGCCAGGGCCTTCGCCGACCGCTTGTTACGCGCGAAGCCCGCGGCGCGGTCGAGCACGGCCTCGTGACCGAAGAGCGAGGGCAGCGCCAGCAGCGCCTCGCCGACGTGCGCGGCCGGGGCCAGGTCGGTCACGGTCCGCTCCAGCGCGGAGGCATCCTTGCGCGCGAGCGCCGCCCGGAGCTCGCGCACGCGCCCCGGCTCAGCGCCTGCCTCCTCGCACAGCCCGCGGAAGAAGTCGGGGTGCCCGAGGTCGATCTGGAAGCGTTCGAGCCCGAGCGCGCGCAGCCCTTCGATGGCCATCGCGATGATCTCGGCCTCGGCCTCCGGCTTCTCGAGCCCGATCAGTTCGACGCCCGCCTGGTAGAACTCGCGGTAGTGCGCGATCTGCGGCTCGTCGTAGCGGAACACGTTGGTGACGTAGGCCAGCCGGACAGGCTTGGGCTCGTCCCGGAGCCGCGTCGCCACGATGCGCGCGATCTGCGGCGTGATGTCGGCGCGGAGCGCGAGCATTCGGCCCGTCTCACGGTCCACGAGCTTGAACATGTTCTCCTGGACGCTCTCGTCGGTGCCCATCGCGAGCACGTCCGCGTACTCGAACGTGGACGTGACGATCTCGCGGTAGCCCCACCGCGTGAACACGTCGAGCAGCCGTGCTTCGACGTGACGCTTGCGCGCCGCCTCGTCCGGCAGGTACACGCGGGCGCCCTTCGGGAGCTGCGGGTGAAGCGGCCTCATCGTCCCGGGATCCGCGAGGCCGGCTCGCACCATGGGTGGTCTGCCACGGGTGCGTGGGGCCTCATCGCTTGAGCGCCTCGAGGTGGGCGAGCGTGTTCATCCGGTGCACCGTCGCCCAGCCGGGCTCGTACTCGATCTCGGTGATCCCCGCGGGCGCGGCGTCCACGGTCCAGAGGCGCTCGTGACCGAGGCCGAGCGCGGCGAGGACGACGAGCCGGATCACGACCGCGTGGCTCACCAGCACGACCGTCTCCCCGTCGTGCGCCTCCAGGAGCTCGCGCACGCCGGCCGTCACGCGCGCACCGACCTCGCCGAGGGTCTCCCCGCCCCCGATGCGCAGGAGGTGCGGGGTCGTGCGCCAGCGCTCGTAGTCGTCGGGGAAGCGCGCGGCGACCTCCCCGCGGGTCAGCCCCTCCCACGCACCGAACGCCATCTCGCGAAACGCCGGCTCGGTCACCACGGGGAGCCGGTGGGGTCTGGCGATCACCTCCGCCGAGGCGCGCGCCCGCTCCAGCGGGCTCGCGTCGACCGTCGCCACGATCTGGGACGCCAGCGTGGTGGCGACTGCCTCGCACTGGCGGAGCCCCTCTGGGGCGAGCGGGACGTCCCGGGAACCCGCGAACCGCCGCTCGCGCGACCACACCGTTTCGCCGTGCCGTATGAGGAAGAGCCTAAGCTTGCTCACAACCCCGTCATTCTACCGCGGATCGGCCCACCATCAGGCGGGCGGTTCGCCGGACAGGACGACGCCGAACTGGCGGGCGAGGTGCGCTGCGAGTCTGACATACTTCTCAACCCGGAGGGTCCGGAAGAGGTCGTGCGCGGCCCGGAGGTTCGTCACGAGCGCCTCACGGTTGCCCTGGAGACGCGCCAGCGAGGCGAGGTCGAGGTAGGTGCGGCCGAGCTCGTACCGCGAGCGGATGGCCGCGAAGGTCTCCCGCGCCGCGGTGAGGTGCGCCTCGGCCTCGGCGTAGGCGCCGCGCGCTTGGGCGATCCGGCCGAGCGTCTGCTGCCCGAGGAAGCTATACGTACGGCCCACGAGGAAGTAGTAGCGGCCCGCGAGGGCGCGGTCACCCAGGCGGTCGATGCGCTCCTGATTCGGCAGGAGGAGGTCGAGGACCTCCCGGACACGCCCGAGGGCGGTTAGGGAGAACCCCTGGCGCAGGAGGAGATCGAAGAGTCGCGCGTCGCGCTCCGCCTCGGGCAGACGCCCCACGTGAGCGACGGCCTCCTGAAGCCCGTGCACGGCCTCCTCGTGCGCGTAGCTGCGCGCGGCGCGCTCGGCCGAGCGGGTCAGATACTCGACGGCCTTAGCGCTGTCGTCGGTCTTCGAGTAGTGGTAGGCGAGGCTGTCGTACGCCTCCTCGAGACGCCCCCCGTAGAGCGTCTCGAGCGCGCGCCCGGCCGCGGCGTGGAGCGCGCGGCGCCCGGACTCGGGCAGGCTCGCGTACGCGACCTCCTGGATCAGCGCGTGCTTGAAGACGTAGACGGGCGCCCGCCTCGGCGGTGCGCGACGACGCTTGCGCTCTGAGCCGGCCACTGGTTCTCGCATCTGCCGTGGAGCCCGCTCCGGACCTTTCACCTCGCCGGGCATCACACGCTCTATCCGGACTCCCGCCACACACGGTCCACGCAGTTCCACTACGGTTCGGGCCGCGCCTCGAGCATCCCCGCGCTGCTCCCCTGGCTCGTGATCGAGGCCCCGCTGGCCTGGGTCCTCGTCGCGGGCTGGCGCCTCGCGGTCGCGATCGGCGAGATCGTGGTTCTCGTCGTCCTCTTCAACGCTGTCCACACCCAGTTTCATCTTCTGGCGCCGGGGCTCGAACGGCGCCGGTGGTTTCGCACGGCCCGCCGCCGGCACGAGCTCCATCACGACGCTGACGTGAACTTCATGGTGGGCGACCACTTCTGGGACAGGGTCTTTGGCACCTTCAGGGAGGCGACACCCCCCGCCGAGGTTCTTAGAGCTTGACCAGCTTGGCGAAGACGATGTCCGGCATCGCCCGGATCTCGTCGAGCACCGCGGGGGGCATGGGGTCGTCCAGGTTCAGGATGGACACCGCGCGCCCGCCTCGCCGCTCGCGACCGAGCTGCATGCCGGCGATGTTGATCCCGTGCCCGCCGCAGAGCGTGCCGATGCGGCCGATCACGCCGGGGACATCGAGGTTGGCGAAGACGAGCATCCAGCCCTGGGGCAGCGCCTCGATGGGAAACCCGTCGATCCGCACGAAGCGCGCCTCCCGCGTGAAGAAGACCGTCCCCGCGACCGACGAGGTTGCCCGGTCGGTCACGAGCTCGGCCGCCACCAGGCTCGCATAGTCCTCGGCCTCCGTCGTGGAGGTTTCGGTGACCTTGAGCCCGCGCGACTTCGCGACCGGGAGGGCGTTCACATCGGTGACCCGCTCGGACAGGATCGTGCCGAGGAGGCCGCGGACGAACGCGAGCGTGAGCGTCGCCGTCGACCGGGTGGCGATCTCGCCGGAATACGTGAGGCGCGCCTCCCGCATGCGCCCCTCGGTCCGCTGCGCGAGGAAGCGCCCCATCTTCTCGGCGAGCCCGAGCCATGGCGCCTGCTCGCGGTACGTCTCCGCGTCGATCGACGGCAGGTTGACGGCGTTGACGACGATCCCGTGCAGGAGCGCATCGGCCACCTGCTCGGCGATCGCGAGCGCCACGGCCGTCTGGGCCTCGTCGGTCGCGGCACCGAGGTGCGGCGTCACGATCACCTGCTCGAGCCCGAGCAGCGGGTGGTCGGGGGGCGGTGGCTCTTGCTCGAAGACGTCGAGCGCCGCTCCCGCGACGTGCCCGGCCCGGATCGCGTCGGCGAGCGCCCGCTCGTCCACGATGCCACCCCGGGCGCAATTGATGATCCGGACGCCGGGCTTGACGCGGGCGAGCGCGTCCTCGCCGAGCAGATGGCGCGTGTCCCCCGTGAGCGGTACGTGGAGCGTGATGAAGTCGGCGCGCGCGAGCAGCTCGTCAAGGTCGACGGCCTCGACGCCGTGGCGCTCGGCGGCCTCGCGCGTCAGATAGGGGTCGTAGGCGATCACGTGCATGCGGAAGCCGAGTGCCCGCCGCGCGACCTCGGACCCGATGCGTCCGAGCCCCAGCACGCCCAGCACCTTGCCGAAGAGCTCGACGCCCTGCAGCCGGCTCTTCTCCCAGCGGCCGGCCTTGAGCGCGGCGTCCGCCGCCGGGACGCGCCGCGCGAGCGCCAGAAGAAGCGCCAGCGTGTGCTCGGCGACCGCAGTGGTGTTGCCTCCCGGCGTGTTCATCACGACCACGCCGCGCTCGGTCGCGGCGTCCACGTCGATCGTGTCCACGCCCGCCCCCGCGCGACCCACCACCTCGAGCTTCGCGCCCGCCACCAGCACGACGCGAGTGACCTTGGTGGCGCTACGGACGATCAGGCCTTCGTACTCGCCGATGCGCGCGACGAGGGCCGGCTCCGGAAGCGTCTCCACGACGTCGACCTCGAGCCCCTGCTTCGCGAGGGCGTCGACGCCGACGGCCTGCAGGCCGTCGGTCACGAGGACCCGCTTCACGACTTTTCGGCGAAGATCTTCTGCGCGGCGCGGACGCTCGCGCCGAAATCGACCGGCTGGCCGAGATCGGCGAGCACCTGCTCGAGGGCCGAGAGCGCGATGATCACGTCGAACTCCGCGGCGTATCCCATGTGGCCGAGCCGGAAGACCTTGCCCTTCATCTCACCCTGTCCGCCCGCGATCGTGATGTTGTGGGTCTTGGCGTAGGCGGCGACGATCGTCTCGCCGTCCACGCCCTTCGGCGCGGCCACGGCCGTGAGCGCCGGGCTCGGCGTCGCCTTTGCGAATAACTCGAGCCCCAGGGCCTCGACGCCCGCGCGCGTGGCCCGCGCCAGCCGGTCGTGGCGCTTGAAGACGTTCGCGAGCCCTTCCGCCTCGAGCATTCGGAGCACCTCCCGGAGCCCGACGACGATGCCCACCGCGGGCGTGAAGTGTGCCTCGTTCTTTACGACGGCCTTCCGCTCCTCGGCGAGGTCGAAGTAGTACTTCGGCAACGTCGAGGTCTTCGCCTTCGCCCACGCCTTCTCCCCGAGCGCACAGAAGGCGACGCCCGGCGGCAGCATGAGCCCCTTCTGCGAGCCGGAGACGACGAGGTCCACGCCCCAGGTGTCCATCGGGAGATCGGCGATTCCGAGGCTCGACACCGCGTCCACGATGAGGATCGCATCGGTCCCACGCGTCGCCGCC
>Ga0209378_1003335_pt1 | contig 10862 bp, 8 predicted proteins | sample GraSoiAngelo_156_FD_186170 | JGI IMG/M metagenome (GOLD analysis project Ga0209378, IMG submission 186170) | Grasslands soil microbial communities from the Angelo Coastal Reserve, California, USA - 14_1009_13_40cm (SPAdes) (version 2) | ecosystem: Environmental > Terrestrial > Soil > Grasslands ... | reverse complement strand
GCGGCCGCGACGACAACGATGACTATTCCGATTATTGCGTAGAACACTGTCGGGTCCAGTCCGAGAATCGTAGCAGGCGCAGAAGGCGTTTGGCTAGGTGCGGCTGCTATCGTGATTGTTGTCGCCACTGTGTGGCTAGTCGTCCCGCTGGTAGCCGTGATTGTTAACGTGTAGGTGCCGGGAGTTGTTGAGCTGCAGGACAGGCTGGCTGTCCCCGAGTTCGTTATCGTGCTTGGTGTGATTGCCCCGCATGTTAGACCCGATGGAACTGTGTCTGTCAGGGTGACTGTGCCGCTGAACCCGTTGACCGCTGAAACAGTTATCGTGGACGTGGCCGATGAGCCGCTAGTTACCGACGAGGGATGCGAAGCCTCGACCGTGAAGTAGGGCCCAGTGCTCGGGGCTGTCACTGTGACACTTAGAGTTGCGTCGTGGTGTGTCGAATAACCTGTGCCGGTTACTGTCACCACATAGCTGCCTGGTGAGGTCGTTGTCGTCGTTGAGAATGTAAGAACCGAGGTTACGCTTCCACCCGAGGTCAGGGTCAAACTATCGGGGCTTAGCGATGCTGAAGCACTAGGAGAGGCTGCAAGACTTACCAGACCTGTAAACCCGTAGAGACTTGTCAGGGTGATTGTAGATGTTTTCGAGTCGCCCGCTTGGAGAGAGAAGGCTGTTGGATTGACAGCTATCTGAAAGTCAGGGGTTGGAACCGAGAAGACGTTGGTCGCGGTTATCTTGACGTTCGTGTACATCACGACGTCCCCTGTCCCAGGGAAGAACTCAACGATTAGGAATTTGGCTTCAAGAACGATGCCGCTTGTTTGGTCCCAGATGTACTCCACCGATATCTTGGAATCGCCATACATTGTTGGTGACGAGGTTGTGGTGTTTAGAACGTTGACCGTTCTCAACTCGCCAAGATAGGTCATAGGAAGGGTATAGTTTATTGTTGGTGCGTCGGACTTGGTCCAGATCGCGTCGCCGGATGATAATCCGCTGGAAATAATCCCGTAGGTCAGATTTCCTTCTCCAGTCATCAGGTCACCGTTCTCAAACTCGGTTCGCATTGTGTTGTTCTTGAACAGCGAGACGACTTGGACCGTAACGTTCGTTGCCGTGTACAGGGTTTCGACGGTGGATGTAAGGCTGACTGTATCATTCAGGTCTTTGACATATTGGGGCTCAGAGATGAATCCTGTGGCATCGCGATAGGTTACGTTGAGCGGAGCATAACTCGCCCACTGACCTTCAGAGACGCCGGCCGCGTATGAGGGCGCCGCATGGGCCATAAGAACGGACGGCAATAACATCAGGAAAAACAGGATTGAAACGAGAACACGAGAGGAAAATAGCTTGATCAATGAGAGATGCCGTCAAATGGTATAATTATCGTCCCTAATATATACGCTGAAGAATGGACTGTCCACACGCCAACAATCAGGGTTGGTCACTTGATTCCAGTCGAGGGTCCGAGTCCGATAGAGACGTAGTTTAGTCCATTGAACTCTTCAGGGTTGTAGATTCGTCTCGCGTCTACGAGGTTCAGGGTCTTCATGTACGCTTGGAAGTCTTTCGCCTTGAGTCTTCGGATCTCGTCCCATTCGGTCATTATTATGGCGCAGTCTGCTCCCTTGAGAGCTGAGTGAGCATTCTCTGCATAGTCGATCTGTTCTTGGAGTTGTTTCTTGGTGTTGGGTATGGCCATGGGGTCATAGGCGATGACTCGTGCTCCCTTCTTGTTGAGCTGGTTGATTACTCGTATTGAGGCGGCCTCGCGAATGTCATCGGTATCTTTCTTGAACGCGAGACCCAACACCGCGACTCTCTTGGAGGATAAAGATCCGAGAAGCTTCTCGGCCATCCCGACGACCCTGCTTGCTTGTTGCTCGTTGGTCTCTTCTGTAGCTCGGAATAGGATCGGATCATAGTTCTCGTTTTGGCTGTAGTTGATGAGTGCCTGGAGATCTTTGTGGAAACAACTTCCGCCGTAGCCGGGTCCTGCTTTCAGGAATAGGGGTCCGATTCTCGGATCAAGGCCGATAGCTTCCGCAATCGTGCCAACGTCTACCCCGGGTATCCGTTCGGCGATATTTGCGATTGTATTGATGAAGCTGACCTTGGTTGCGAGGAAGGCGTTGCTAGCGTACTTGACCAGCTCGGCAGCCCCAGGACTTGTAAGGATAACAGTTGGTAGCTTGGACCCGTAGAATCGGCGGTAGAGTTTGGTGAGTTCGCTGGCTGATTTCTTGTCGTTTGATCCGATGACTATCTTGTCAGGATGGAGAGCGTCGCTGATCGCGCTTCCTTCTTTCAAGAACTCAGGATTAGCACAGAGACCTAGCTCTGATCCTATAGTCTTGCGGCTGGACTGTTCCAGGAACCGCTTTACAACGCCGTTAGTGGTGCCCGGAACGACCGTGCTCTTGACGACAACAAGATGGTAGCCACGTTTCTCTCGCAGTAGATTTCCCAGATCTTCCGTGGCGTTCTTAATGTACGAGAGGTCGATGGATCCGTCCGGCTGACTCGGAGTTCCAACCGTCAGAAAGGTCACGTCCGTGTGGGCTGCCATGGAAATATCGCTTGTGGCGTCCAGGAGCTTCTTCCTGACAACGTTCTTCAGCATAGAATCTAGCTGTGGCTCGTGTAGAGGAGCCTTGCCTCTACGAATCTGTTCCACTCGCGCCTGGTCAATGTCTATTCCTATTGTCCGGATGCCGCGGGACGCGAAGGTTGCGGCAGAGCATATTCCGACATAGCCCATTCCAACGATCGAGATAGAGGCCCACTTGGTCTTCAAGTTGCATAGCGGTATTTTGTCTGGAACTATAAAGTCTGGCGATTGCGGACAAAGGTAATTCCCTAGCTATGGGACAAGGAAGATGGTCTGGCTGGTCCTAGCGGGGTCCTTGTAGGCGGGTCCTTGTGCTAGAAGGCGCCGGGCAGTGGGTTGCTAATAAGGAGCCTGGGTTTCGGGGGGCGACGGCGAATATAATCTCGTGAAAGGTGCTCTGTTAAAAGATAGTGATTTCAAGCAATTTCATGCCAATTCTTGCGAGTCGCGAATATCCTACTTGTAAGTTCTCTGCTGATTCTCTTACAAGATGATGGTGAGACATCCTGGGGGTTGCTGATGATTACGATCTCTGTCAAGATAACAAGGGAATAGGGAGGATATGCATCGATGTCGCTAGGGCTCACACTATTCCGAGGATTCAATCCTCTGTCGTGAGCAGGAGGGATCGCCTTTGGCCAAGTCTCCGAGAAGGAAAAGAAGACCAGCGCAGAACGGAGTGCAAGCAATCTTTTCCGGGAGAGGCGAAAAGAGGAATCGGGCTCACGTCGTTGCCGGCTTCATCTCAACTGACGTTGCAGCCATCCTATGGGTCTGGATCAGCATCGGGGCAGCTTCGTCGTTACTCCTGACTAGCATTGCAACGCTGCTTTCCCTCCAGGGAGTGGCATTGTTTGCGTACTCTCTGGCATTACGAAAGACTCAGCACCGAGTTGGCAGGAGAACGTTTGGGAGTTATGATCTCGAAGAAGAGATTGTGCAAAGTGAGATTCCGAGAGAACATGTATCGTCAGGAGTGGGAATTCTCTCGAAAAAGCACGGAAAATTTTCGCCCTTTCATTTCTACAGGATCATTTTGGTCGTGATTCTCGCAGGGATTATGTTGACGATGGTTGTAGGGTTCACCGCTGTCAATTTGGGTTCTCAACATCATACGAACCCTAGTAGCCCAGGTACAGGCGGTACCAGCGGTGCTGGTACGAGTCCATCGGTCAAAACACCATCAATTAGGACGATGGCTCCCAGATTCTACGCTGTTTCCAACATAGCGGAAGCCACGGTGTCAAGCAACGCATCCTACACGGGAGCGATAGAGACTAACGCTGATGACTTCATCATTGTTCAGATCGCTTATTCCCAGGGAAGTGGGGGAAATCTTCCAGACATTTCCTACGTAAGAGACACTCAGTCTAGCGTTTACACGAGAATGGCCAGCGCTTTTCCCGGGGCGGGGGCGAATTTCTGGGAGCAGGTCTGGACCGGGAGAGCCTCATCAACCACCAATTCCACAAACATGACCGCCAGCCCTGACTGGTCAGGCTGCCAAGCCCCATGTGTGATGTCTATCATAATCACAATGACGATTGGTCGGTATCGGGGTGTCGCAGGGGTCGGAGCCTGGAACACTATCGCACCGAATGCCTCCTCCAATTCTCAATCTGTAGGCATAACCGCGACTCAGGCGAATTCTACGCTTGTTGAGCTTCTCAGCCATGGAGCCTATAGCAACTGTGGCATAGATGCTCCTCAACCCATCGCGGGTCAAACGTCAAGGAATTGTTTTACCGCTACAACTGAACGAACGGAACTCTTCGATCACTCGATATCAAACGCACAAACGTACACTGAATCGTACGCCTGGGCGCAGGTCGAGGTCCAGAGAGGAATATATCTAGAGCTCAAAGGCAACAGCACTTCCTAAGAGTTAGTTGATTGACAAATCGAAGAAAAAAGTGGAAGGGTCGAATTCTAATGTCGTAGTTGTAAGTGCTAGAGTTGGTCTGTTATTTTCTGGAACTCTTCTAGGGTCCAGGCTTTCAGGGTCTTTGTGCGGATGTTTCCGAGGGTTGCGGTTGTGAGGGTGAACCGATTGTAGGCTTCATCGCTCGGCATCTCCACAATGGCGACCGCGTCGTATTCGCCCATTGTGTAGTGGATGTCGATTTTTCCTCCCAGCTTCCGCGCAAGCGCCTTCGCGTTCTCCACCCGTTTCGGAGTGTCCTTGACGCCGCGAACGCCCTGGTCTGTCCAGTTGATCAACGCAACATACTTCGGCATTGAGAAATCCTCAGCAATCCCGCTTTGCTCAATCTATTTAATTCTAGTACTTGCCTGAGTACTGCGAGAGTTTGGCTTGGAGCTGGGTCGGGAAAACTAACAGTGGGATACTGCAATGGGTCTTCGCCATTTACTGCCTGGCCTTCCTAATCGCCGCCATCCTCCACTGAACGAAAGGAAGCTCGACCGGGACTCTGAAATGGACCGAAACCGATTCACGAGTCCGTCGGTGCTTTGGTTTGGTGCGGATTTGATGCATATTGGAATGGAGTTGGAGCCTTCTGATATGGTTGTTGAAAGGATGAGTGGGAGTTGGAGTGTTAGGAGCTTGTTCCGTAGTAGTATGCTAGCACGGCTGCGTCTTGAATGTCTACGACTCCGTCGCTATCGAAGCTGGCGTTGGGGTTCCAGTTGGAATCTCCAGGGTGGCTACCGTACGAGTAGGCCAAAAGAGCCGCGTCGAGGATGTCCACTTTGAAGTCGCCGTTGACATCGCCCAAGACCCTGGCGTAGGCGACGAAGAAGGCTGAGCTAGTACCTACGGATTCGGTGCCTGTAAAGGAGGGTTGGGTCCAGGCTGACGCGACGGCCGTGTCACTATAGGTCCGTGGATAGCTCGCGGCTAACTGGTTGGTGCCAGTAAGCGAGGAGGTCAGTTTCACTGACAACAGCAGGCTTTGGCCGGGCATGAGCGGGTGGCCGATGGCCGTGGTGTTGAAGCTAGGGATTGCGAGCTGAACAGTTTGCGGGTTTCCTGTGGAAAGAGTGATGGTTGAAGGCTGAGTGATCTCGGGATTAGTGTCGAGCATGGTGGTGTTGGCAAAGTAGACGTGTATTGCACCTAGTCCCGGCATCCATGGGGAATTAATCCTCCAGTCCATGGGTAGAGTCGCGTTCAGCCTTAGGGACTGAAGTGGCGATCCGGAAGTGTTTGTCATATTGATCCAAGCTAGTACCTTGCTAGGGTGGGTGTTGACGACCTTTCCTTGAGCGATACTCACGTTGACCGTGGGATTGTCGTTGGAGTCCGAGGGAAGCTGGCTGAGCGTAGAATCGGTGAAGAATATGTCAACTCGAATCACTGTTCGTGCCTTGGGGGTGAACAGGTCAGCTTGAGAGTAATATGCTCCGTTGAATCCTCCTCCGGCTACTAGAACTCTTCCGTCCAGCAGCACGGTCGCTGTGTGTTCTCCAGCGCTAGTGCTTCTCGAGCCTGAGTCGGTCCAGGTTCCCGTTGTCTCATCGTAGATTTCCGTAGATGGACCAATCGGGCCGACAACTAGGACCCGTCCATCGAGGAGAGAGGAGGCCGTGTCGGATATTCTAAACTCAGTCATCTTTGATGACATGGTCCATGTGCCTGTTGATGGATCGAAGATCTCAGATGTAGAAGGCTGGAGGGAATCTCCTCCACCAACTATCACCTTACCACTAGGCAACAGGGTACCGGTGTGATCAGCTCTCCGGATATTCATGAACCCAGTAAAACTCCACACTTCCGTCTGTGGGTCGTAGATCTCCGCAGAGGATAAGAGGCTTGACAAGTGGCTCGGGTCGATACCTCCTTCAACGAGGACTCGTCCATCTGTCAGCTTGACAACTTGGCTCCGGAAAGTCAGACTGGCACGTCCAGTGTTGAGAGCACCAGTATAGCTCCAAGTAGAAGTGGTTGGATCATAGAGTTCGCAGGCGACGACGAACCTCCCTTGGGCATCGAATCCGCCGATGGCCATAACTTTACCATTGTTGAGAAGGACAAGGGCAAAACTGCTGCGAGCGACATTCATAGATGCGGTAGAGGTCCATGATCCAGTCGCTGGATCGTAGATCTCACTGGAAGAGATCGTAACTGCGAATCCTCCAATCAAAGTCGCTCCTCCTGCTACCAGAACTGTTCCATCCGGTAGCCTTATTGCTGAGTGGTAGCCACGAGCGGTAGCCATCGCGCCAGTAGCGCTCCATGACCCCAGGTTGGGGTCGTAGATTTCGGAGGAAGACAGGATGTCTTGACCACTGACGCCTCCCGCGACCATTACTCTGCCATCTTGGAGGAGTGTTGCCGTGTGATCAGCTCTGGGAGAGCTCATCGGAGCGGTCAATGTCCAAGTGTTCGTGCTCTGGGCTCTTGCTTGGGGCAAGACCGTGGGGAATATAGGAACTGCTAAGAAGGCAATAGTTAGAACTAGTATTATTCTCTTTGAAGTGCTAACTAGAATCGACAACCACGACTTTTTGTCTGCAATTAGATTGATAAATCTACAAGGTCCGTAAATAAAGTGTATGGTAGTGTCCTGCTGACGAGGCTTCAGTATTTCAACAATTCACCTAGAGGAGTACTATTGTGAGAACGATTACGAGGCCAAAGAGGCCGGCTGCAAGTAGTGTCAGTGCGGCGCGGTGTAGCTTGAGCTTGTGATCTCTCCAACTCCTATACTCTAACATGCCTTCTTCCACTGTCTTCGATCTGGCGATAATCGTTGTTCCATACCGAATTCGCATAACCAGAAGAGAACATAGTGCTGACGCGAGCAGGATTACCATCGACGCCCAGACGGCCGCTCGAGCCGGCTGATTGTTGGGTATCGAGGATGAGAAGACTGCCATGAGGGCGAGTAGCAAGCCTTCTAGACCGATCATCGCTTGGGCTTTCTGGTCAAGGCTGGCTAGCTGCTCCACTATCCTATCGTAGTACGGCTGCACTCCCTTGAGTTCGAGTTCCCGATGAACTTCACTCTCATCCATGCCCTAATCCCACGAGCATCTCGATGACCCTAGAATTTGAGCTTGGCCGCTCCACTGGGAATCATGAACTATCCAATTACGTAAGATGTTTTCCCGAGTTTCGGATTCTATGGCTGTTTGCGCGTTCTCTGATCCAATAGGAGAATTGTAACGACAATAGCTACCGCGGCGACGGCGAGGCCGGTGTACGGGTAGATTATCCAAGAGGGAATCAAAGGAATGAAGCAGAACGCGTGAGTGCAGGTGAGGCTTTGTGCAGAGATTGCTATGATAGAGATCGAGGCTGTCTCTGCACTCTCCTGTGTCCGGGCGCATGTTCCAATCTGATCATAACCGGTGTGGAAGCCGCCGTCAGGACCCTTTGACCGGAAGAGATTCTCCTCCTCTCTGTAATAGTATGTGCCGAACTAGACTATGCTTCTCCTCGTCCCGGATCGGTTCCTGGTAGGTTCCACGTATGTCCCATCTCGTTAAGAAGGTAGGATTGTCGTTTCTTGGAGATCTTCTCGTGAAGCTTTCTGTCAGCTGTGACGAGATTGGTCGCTAGGATGTCTGAGAGGGTGACGTAGCTTGCGTCATAGACTGAAACTGATAATTCTCTAGCCGTCCTGGCGGTGCGGGCTGAGTATTCCGCAGAGGGTGGTACTATCTCAAGGTCATAGTCGAAGAGGTCTTGGATCCGGTCGGTAAGATGCTCGTTGGTTACTCTCGGGTTGTAGTTGAGGGCGTTGGCGACCTCGTACACGATTAGGTCGGGGGCTGTCAGCTCGACCTTGCCTTCAATATGAGCATCTCGGAGGCTGAGAGCCTTGTCCGAGTCCTCCTCTTCTAGGAACCACTTGGCTGCGGTGGAGGCGTCTATTACGAGGGTTTGCGGAGTTCTCTCCACTTGCGTATGACCTCGGTGCTGTTCCAGCCTTCTACCGGGCCGATGTTTCTCCTCATCACGTCAGTTCTGGCAGCTGCTTTCCGCATTCTGTCCCTGTCCCGGACTCGGCCTAGGTTGCGTTGTTGGACCCAGAGTCTGAACGCTTGAGAGGCAGCCTCGCCTACTTTCATCCCTGCCTTTATCGCCTCGCCCTTGAGGCTTCTATAGACAGCGGCGTCCACATCCTTGATGACGATGTTGGATCCCAAGACGGGTATAGCTAAGTATTGAAAGTATAAAAAGTTATACCAACGCCACCCAGGCACCATTTTTCGAATAAGTTACCGCCCGTTTCCGTTTCCTCTGGTCTAAGACGAGAACTGGTTATGACTACGGCTACTGCGGCGGCTGCGAGCCCGGTGTACAAGTAGATTACCCAAGGGATCTTGTCGCTTTGTGGACGGTGCCGACTTAACTACTCGGAAACGGGCATGTTGCTATGATGAGTTCCAAACTATTGTTGCCTGGTACTTGTCAAGAGCCTCGGGAATGTCGAGACGAAAAGAGGGGATGAAACTGAAGAAGATCATAACCCGAACAGTAACCAGGAAAAAAACAGCACTCTTACTACTATCTCTCATGGCCATGCTGGTCATACCGGCTACAACCGTTGGTCCAAAAGCGATGGGCGCAACAGGCAGGAGCTTTGACAATCTCGTCGTCATCCTGATGGAGAACAATGGCTACTGTGATGTAATGACGAGTTGCGGTGGTTCAGGCTCCTATGAGACTTCGCTAGCACAGACATACTCTATTGCTGGAAGCTGCCAGAGTGATTCGTCCTGCTCTTCTGGCGGGTATTCGGGAACAAGTCATCCAAGCGAGGGAAACTACATCTCGCTCGTTGGAGGGGACAACTTTGGCCATACTAGCGATGGGTATTGCTGTTGGGGACTGGCCCAGTCTAGTATTGTTGCTAAGATGGAATCAGCTGGTTTAACGTGGCAGGCGTATGCGGAGGATGCGTCCGGGTCAGGATCATGCAGTTTCGACCCACCCAGGCACGCAGACCATTTCGGGTTCCTAACGTTCAATGAAATCCACACCTCTGCGCGATGCTCGCATTTTCTTGCAACAACATCACCGTCGAACCCGTCGGGTTCGGCTGATGACCACGAATTTCTAGGTTCACTTAACGCCCCAAACCCGGCAAACATGACTTGGCTTACTCCTAACGACAATGATAATGGTCATGATAGTGGGGTTTCGGGTGGCGACAGCTATCTATCGAACCTTGTCCCTCTGATCCTCAGCAGCAACCTGTTCAAGACCCACAGGGCAGCATTGTTCATCGTCTATGACGAGGGAAACAGCGGCTGCAGTCCCTCCCCCTGCAGCGGGTCAACAAACGACTTTCTCTATGCTAGTTGGTCCGGTCCGGTCGTGAAGCAGGCCTATGTGGGAACGGGCTCTTACAACCACTATTCGTTCTTGAAAACAGTGGAAACAAACTGGGGTCTCAGCTCTCTAACATCTAATGACGCTAACGCCTCTCCTATGACAGAGTTCTTCGCAAGCACAACAACAACGTCTCCACCTTCTGGCAATCAGCCAGCCTCTTTTTGGACTAACCCGTTGGTCATGCCGGTCATCTTGGGTGCAATCCTCACCGGTATCGTCTATTTGGTAGCTTCCCGTCGACGGTCAGCAACGAAACGCAGAGTGGTTCAGACCTCAGAGACCCAGGCAAAATAATTCTCTCCGACTTTCTTACGAGGAGGATCAAGAAGAGGGACGCCCGGTGTGTCCGCACCCTATCAAACGATAAATTTCGGTGACATCATAAGCTCTTAAAACGGGGCGGAAACGACAGACATCAGCGGCAGGAAACTCCGACAGGCGGTGTGTTCTTGCCGTAAAAACTGTCGTGCTGTGGTAGGGCCTGTTCCGTTAGATTTATTTAACATATGTTAGATAAATTTAACATGGGCGTCGGGTTACGATTCAAGACCAGATCCTCCAATAGATATCTTTCTCTATCCCCGATAAGACATCTTTTTCTACCACATGTGGGAAATTCGTGCCCGGTCTGGAGTTATTTGTGGCGTCCCAGCTCATCTGCTTGTCGGGGGGTTTTGGCGGCAATCCAGGAGGATTTCCCATAGTCATGAACTTGCCAGTTTCAACAGACGAGGCCGTTGAACGCTTCTCGGCAGTGCTGGGCCAGGAAGAATTCCTCGCAGAGCTCGATCTGGGGTGCCACGCAGAGTGGTCCTCAAGCCCTAGACAGATCCGCCTCCGCCCGGTGAAGGAACACGTCAATCGCTGCGCATTCGAGATTGCCATAGAAACCACTCTCGGCCTCGGAGTACGTCGCCCTATGCGTTCGCAGCGGAA
>Ga0209378_1003330_pt1 | contig 10874 bp, 7 predicted proteins | sample GraSoiAngelo_156_FD_186170 | JGI IMG/M metagenome (GOLD analysis project Ga0209378, IMG submission 186170) | Grasslands soil microbial communities from the Angelo Coastal Reserve, California, USA - 14_1009_13_40cm (SPAdes) (version 2) | ecosystem: Environmental > Terrestrial > Soil > Grasslands ... | reverse complement strand
AGCGCCGGAACCACGAGTGGAACGTGGCGACGACCGGGATGCCGAGCCGCCACGCGGCGAACGGTGCCGCGAGGCCGAACGTCGGGGCGAGCCCGCCGTGCACGTGCACGATGTCGCAGCGCCCCGTCCGGAAGACGTCCTCGAGCCGCCGCCGCAGCCGCCACCCGGTGGTGAGCCGCGACACGCCGCCGTTCGAGTAAATCACCCGGCTCGTCCCCACGCGGCGCACGAAGTCGGCGTCGGGGTAATCGCCCATGTGGGAGGTCACGACGGTGGCCGTGTGCCCCCAGCGGTTCAGCTGCAGGGCGAGGTTGTGGACGTGCTCGGGAACGCCCCCGAGCTGGGGATAGTAGTCCTCGGCCACGAGCGCGATCCGCATCGAACTCCCGCACGCGAAAGGTGAAGTTGGTGCTGCGCCGCTAGGGCAAGCCAGTTTTCCGAGTGGGTGACCCGCCGGCCGCGGCCGACGTCACGGTCTCGGATCGAGCGCGGCCCGCACCTGGGCTACCGCGGCGACCACCACCAGCGGCTGCTCTTCCTGGAGAAAGTGGCCCGCGCCCGGCACGGAGTCGAGCGTGAACGAGCGCAGCGTCCGCTGCAACAGCTTCACCTCGGTCGCCGCCACGTCCCCGTCGTGAGCCACCCCACCCACCATGAGTCGTACGGGACAGCGGATCTCGGAGAGGTGCGGCCACAGCTTCTCGGGCTCGCGCGCGTTCGCCATCGCCACGTACGCCTTCAGCGTGGCGTCCAGATCGCGCGCCGCCGCGGCCGTGTACCCGTACACGACGTCGTCCGTGACCCAGGTTGAATCGCCCGAGGACGCAAGCAGGAGGCTCTTGATCTTCCTGCGGATCAGCCCGGCGCCGCCGAACAGCTTGATCCACGGCGCGAACCTCAGCGCTCGCTTGAACGCGGGGGTGACGGCCGCCTCGGTGGGCCCGCCCTCGAGGGAAACGAGTCCCCGGACGAGATCGGGCCGGCGATACGCCAGGCGGAACGCCTCCGACCCGCCGATCGAGTGCGCGACCACGAGCGCCCGGCGCACCCCCAGCGAGTCGAGCACCGCGGCGATCCGGTCCGCCTGCGCGGTCAGGGAATAGTTGGCGTGGGCGGGGCGCCCCGAGGAACCCACGCCGAGGGGCTCGATCACGATCGTGCGGTACCCCGCCGCGTTGAGGAGCGGGACCAGCTTGCGGAACCCGAACTCGGACCCGAACAGCCCCGGGATCAGCACGACCGGCTCGCCCGCGCCGGCGGTCGCTACCGCCAGCGACTCCGTGCGAGTGAGCGGGACCTTGAAGTTATGTTCAACGGAGGAGCTGTCCGCGAGGAGCAGCGCCGCAAGCAGCCACATCAAGAAACCTCCCGGCTCAAGAGCTCATCCAACCCGTTGAATGTACCTGTCGAAGTGCGGCTTTTCGACCCTCCGGTAAAAGGTGAGAATGGCGGCCTGGTCGATGAGCGCTGCGACCAGACCAGGCAGCGACCCTGTCACGAGCGCGAGGCCGTAAGCGGGGAGATAGCCCACCGTGTACATGGGATTCCTGAGAAACCGGTACGGGCCCCCGGCCTTCGCGACGCCCCGCGCGGCCGGGTCGAAAAAGTTGCGCCAGTAGTACGCGCCGCCCCCGAGCGTGACCGCCGCCCACAGCTTCATGGCGACGCCGACCGCGACGAGCGCTGCGCCCGCCCCCACAACCCAGCCGGCGGGAAGACCGACGCTCAGCGTGCGTCGAGTCACGACGCACAGCGCGATGAAGCTCAGCGCGTCGTTGTTCATGACGGCCGCCGCCGCTCGACGAAATCTGCGGAACCCCTCGCTAGGGCCGTAGCTGCGCGTGAGGTGGCTCGTCCGGTCTTCGCGCTTGAGCGTGAAGCCGATATAGAGCACGTACGCGAGCCGGCCCGCGAGATGGTAGGCGAAGGCGATCCAACCCCAAATGGAGAGTGCCATGGCGACGAAGCTGGCGGCCAAGCCGTAGCCGTCAAGGCGAGGCCGCGACATCTTAGGTTCGCGTCATGAGCGAATTACGGTCGGCACGCAACGGACGTCCCGCCGGCGTCCCGGGGCTCGGGGGGCTCGGCTTCCTCGCGGCCAGCCTCATGTTGGGGGCGGGGGGAGCGAGCCGACTCGCCTGCGCCCAATCGGTCCCCCCTCCGGAGACGAGCTACGCGGCGCTGCGCTGGCGGCTCATCGGTCCCCACCGTGGCGGCCGGGTCCTGGCCGTGGCCGGCATCCCCGGCGACGCCACGACGTTCTACTTCGGCGCCGTGGACGGGGGCGTATGGAGAACCACCAACGCCGGCCTCACCTGGGAGCCGTTGTTCGACCGCGAGCCGGTCGCCTCCGTCGGCGCGCTCGCCATCGCCCAGTCCAACCCGAAGGTCGTCTACGTGGGGACGGGCGAGGCCTCGATTCGCTCCGATATCACGTTCGGCGCCGGGGTCTACAAGTCCACGGACGGCGGTGCGCGCTGGCGGTTCGTGGGCCTGGAAGATACGCGGCACATCGGGAGGATCCTCATCGATCCCAAAAACCCCGACGTCGTGCTCGTGGCTGCGCTGGGCCACGCCTACGGTCCGAACCCTGAGCGCGGCGTGTTTCGCTCCACCGATGGCGGCCGCACGTGGGCGAAGGTGCTGTACAAGAATCCCGATACCGGCGCGATCGATCTCGCCTCGGACCCGGACGACCCGCACGTGGTGTATGCGGCACTCTGGCAGGCGCGGCGCCCGGCTTGGAGCCAGTATCCGCCCGACGAGGGGCCCGGCAGCGGGCTGTACCGGTCGAGCGATGGCGGAGCGACGTGGACCGAGCTCACCGGCCACGGTCTCCCTGCCGGCCCCTTGGGCCGAATCGGGCTGGCGGTGGCGCGCGGCAAGCATGGCGCGCGCGTCTACGCGCTGGTGGGGGCAGACAAGGGCGCGGGACTGTACCGCTCCGACGACGCCGGTGATAGCTGGCGGCTCGCCGGCAGCGACCCCCGGATCACGAGCCGGAACTGGTATTTCTGCCGCATCGCCGTCGATCCCCGGGACCCCGACGTCGTCTACGTGCCGAACGTGGCGCTGCTCCGCTCCACCGACGGCGGCAAGACGTTTACGGCGATCAAGGGCGCTCCGGGCGGCGACGACTATCACGAGCTCTGGATCGATCCTCACGCACCCGCGCGCATGATCGTGGGCAGCGACCAGGGTGCGACGATCAGTCTGGACGGCGGCGCGACGTGGAGCAGCTGGTACAACCAGCCCACGGCGCAGTTCTACCACGTCGTCACGGACGACCAGTTCCCATACCGGGTGTACGGGGCGCAACAGGACGCCGGCACCGCCGGGATCACGAGCCGCAGCGATTACGGCGAGATCACCTTCCGCGACTGGGCGCCGATCGGGGCCGGCGAGAGCGGCTACATCGCGCCGGATCCGCTGAACCCGGACATCATCTACGGTGGGGACACCTACGGCGGCGTGTTTCGCTTCGACCGCACGACCGGCCAGGCGCAGGACATCTCGCCGTGGCCCGTGTCCACCTTCGGCCGGCCGATGCCGCAGCGGAAATACCGGTTTACCTGGACTTCGCCACTCGTGTTCGATCGCCTGGACCGTCACACCCTGTACCACGGAGCGCAGGTGCTGTTCAGAACCCGGGACGGTGGGCTGCACTGGGACGCGATCAGCCCCGACCTGACGGGCGCCGACCCGGAGACGCGGGCCGAAACCGGAGCGGTGACGATCGCCGACGCCGCGGCGCGCGGCTACGGCGTGATCTACACGATCGCGCCCTCCCCACTCTTCGCGGGGCTCATCTGGGTCGGCACCGATGACGGGCTGATCCACCTGACCACGGACGGCGGGGGGCACTGGCAGAACGTCACCCCCGAGGGGCTCGCGCCCTGGAGCAAGGTCACCCTCATCGAGGCCTCCCCCCTCGACGCGGGGACCGCCTACGCGGCGGTGGATCGCCACCGGCTGGACGACTTCGCTCCCTATATCTACCGGACGCGGGACTCCGGCCGTCACTGGGTCCGGATCGACGGCGGCATCGCTCCGCATGCCTACGTGCACGTGGTCCGCGCCGACCCCGCCCGCGCGGGGCTGCTGTACGCCGGGACGGAGACCGGCGTCTACGTCTCCTTCGACGACGGCGAGCACTGGCAGTCGCTACAGCTCAACCTACCGCCCGCGTCCGTGCGGGATCTGGCCGTCCACGACAACGACCTGGTGGCGGGGACTCACGGGCGCTCGCTCTGGGTCCTCGATGACGTCACGCCGCTCCAGCAGCTGGGGGACGAGGTGTCGCGATCCCACGCCCACCTGTTTCGTCCCGAGCGGGCGATCCGCCTGCGGCACAGCGAGAACCGCGATACACCGCTACCGCCCGAGGAGCCCCACGGCACAAACCCACCGGCCGGTGCGGTAATCGATTATTATCTGGCGGCGGCCGCGGCCGGCTCGGTGACGCTGGAGATCCTCGACCGGGACGGGCGCTTGCTGCGGCGCTTCTCAAGCGACGAGCGCGCCGAGCCCCCAAAGGAGCCGCCGCAGTTCACGAGCGCGTGGCTGCCCCGAGCGGAGCCGCCGACGCGCCATGCCGGCCTCAACCGCTTCGTCTGGGACCTGCGCTACCCGCGGCCGCCTGTCGATCGGTACGGCTACAGCATCGCGGCCGTCGTCGGCCAGGGAACGGTCGAGGAGCCGCAGGGACCGCTCGTGCTCCCGGGGGAGTACCGCGTGCGGCTCACGGTCGGGAGCGAGAGCGACACGCAGCCGCTCCGGGTCGAGATGGACCCACGCGTGCACGTTCCGGCCGGCGCACTCGCGGATCAGCTTCGGCTCGCCCTCGAGATCTGGAACGCGCTGGCGGACGAGGACGCGCTGCGCGGAGCGGTGCGCCAGCTCGGCGACGACCTCCGGACGCTCGAGCGGCGGTCGCTCGACGATGCGACGCGCGGGGCGATCGTCTCGCTCGAGCAGAGGGCCGACAGTCTCGGGCGCGCGTTGAGCGGCGGCGACCTGGCCGACCTCGAGACCGTGGTGGGGAGCGCGGACCGAGAGCCGACGCAGCAGTCGCGGGACGTGTTCGACGAGCTGAGCGGACGGCTCGGCCAGGCGCGACGGCGGTGGGAGCAGATCCAGATGCAGGAGGTGGCCGCGGTCAACGACCTCTTACGGCGGAGTGGCCTTCCGCCGGTGCGTGCAGTGGCCGCGCAGCCCGAGCACATCGAGATTCCGGTGAGTCGCTAGAACTCGCGCTTCTTCATCTCCGAGAAGAAATCGCGCCGGTCCAGATCCTCGTCGGTTGAATCGTCGGACGTAAGCGTCTTGTCGTACTTGCGTTCCGGTTTGCGCTTCGCCTTCGCGACTTTGGCGGCGTTCTTCTTCACCAACGCAGCCAGTTTGCGCTCGTCGCTCTTCGACATCCGGCTCCTCCTGGCGTCCGGGACGCCCGTTGTGAACAAGTGACCGGGCGTGCCGAACGCCCCGGCTCTCTAATTAGATAGGTCCTCGCAGCGCGGGACGCTCAGGGCGGAGGTCACTGAGGCACCGGTCAGATGCGCCCTCGTCGCGCGCGCGCCACACGCTCCCCGAAAAATAGCGAAATCCCGCCGGAACCTCCCGTCAGGAGCGGGTTACATGGCGTCTGTCGATAAACATGGCCTTTGAGAGCACTCGAGGAGGAGCCCATGCGCACCACGCTCGTGACCATCCCCGTAGCCTTCGCCTTGGTCGCGGTCGCCTGTCACCATGCCGCGCCGCCACAGGTGACCGTAGAGCCGACACCGGATGTGAACCCCGTGGCAGAGCGGGCTCCTGGGGATTCCTCACCGCCGTTGGCCGAACCGAAACGGGCCGACTCCGGGACGGCGTCGCAGCGGACGACGGAACAGATTAAGGCGATCCTCACCGCGATGATCCATTTCGACTTCGACAAATCGGCCATCCGCCCCGGGGACGCAGAGACTCTGGATCAGAAGGTTCCCATCCTGCGAGGCAACCCGAGCGTCCGCATGCAGATTGCCGGCAACTGTGACGAGCGCGGCTCGGACGAATACAACCTCGCGCTCGGCAACCGCCGCGCCATCTCGGCCAGGGCGTATCTCGTCAACCATGGCATCGATGCGGGCCGGATCGAGACGATGTCCAACGGCAAGGAGCGACCGATCGACCCGGGGCATAACGAGGAAGCGTGGGCGATGAACCGCAACGATCAGTTCTCGATTCTGAACCCGAACGTCGTGTTGCTGTCGCCCTGACAGTCCTTCGTCTGGGAGGGCACTCCGGCGGCCGTCCACGGTCTGCGGAGTCCGTTCGTGTCGATCTCCTCCTCGTACGTGCCACCCGGCGCGACGAAATCGTTCCTCCTCGAGCGTGGTGCATTCCGGCGCGACGACCGGATTGTGCGATAGATTATTCAACTGCGACACGATGCCGCCGCCGAACGCCGCGACCCGCGTGAAGGTGTGGAGGCACGACGAACGAGAATAGGACCACCCAATCGCCGTGGGGTGGTTGGCTCCTGCACGCGGTCGTGGGGATCGGCCTCACGGTCGTGCTTGCGGCCCTCGCCGCGCCTCCGCTCGCCGTGTTCGTAGCGGTGCTGGCGATGGCGATCGCGCACGAGGTGGGCGACGGTGACTTTCGCCGAGAGAATGGCGGTCCATGGAACGGCGTGCTTGATGTGCTTGCGTTCCTCCCCGCGCCACTCGCGTTCTGGGCGATCCACATCTGACGGAGTCATGCTGACGCCCGAGCTGGCCACTTGGATCACGGGCATCACGCACGCAACGCTATTTCCCATCGCTAATTGACCGCCGTCGGGGCGCGTGACGTGGGTCACTACTTCTCCGGGCAAGAAGGCCAACTTGTTCGGAAATGAGGCCCACAGTCCAACGTCCCAAGGCCCTCGCGGCCGCGAGATCGATGCTCCTGACGTTGGGTCTGGTCTGCCTCGCTGGGACCGCGTTCGCCCAGCAGCCGGATTCCACCACCCAGCTGCGTGATTCCAGCCTGTCCGCCGAGGCCTTGAAGAAGCTGAGCATCGAACAACTGATGAACCTGCAGGTCACGTCCGTCTCGAAGCGTCCCGAGCAACTGTCGCAGACCGCCTCGGCGATCCAAGTGATCACGCAGCAGGACATTCGACGCTCCGGCGCGTCGAGTCTCCCGGAGATCCTGCGGCTCGCCACCAACTTGCAGGTCGCGCAAGTGGATTCCCGTCAATGGGCCATCGGTGCGCGCGGCTTCAATAGCACCACCGCCAACAAGCTCCTGGTACTCATCGATGGACGCACGGCTTACACCCCGTTGTTCTCCGGTGTGTTCTGGGATGTGCAGGAGATACCCCTCGCGAACATCGACCGGATCGAGGTCATCAGCGGGCCCGGGGCCACACTGTGGGGGGCCAACGCGGTCAACGGCGTGATCAACGTGATCACGAAGGGCGCCGAAGAGACGCAGGGACTGCTCCTGTCGGGCGGCGGTGGGATCGAGCAGCGCGGCTTCGGAACCGTCCGCTACGGAGGGGCGCTAGGCTCCAGGGTTCACTATCGGATCCACGGCAGGGGCTTTGGTCGCGACGCGACGGCGTTGCCCAGCGGCCAGGACGCCGCCGATGCCTGGCACCTGGGGCAGGGGGGATTCCGCATGGATTGGGACGCGTCAAACGTGAACCGCGTCACCCTGCAAGGCGATCTCTACGATGGCCGGATCGGCCAGCCCAGCGCCGGTGACATCGCCGTCAGCGGTGGCAATGTGATGGCGAAGTGGTCACACACGCCCTCCGAAGGGTCGAGTCTCGCCGCCCAGCTGTATTATGACCGGACCCACCGCGACATTCCGGGCACGTTTGGCGAAGATCTCGACACCTACGACGTCGATCTGCAACACCGTGCGCGATTGGGCGCCCGGCATGACGTGGTCTGGGGACTCGGCTATCGCTTGATCAACGATCGCGTCGTCAACAGCGCGGCCTTTGCCTTCCTGCCGCCCCACGTCGCGCGACAGTGGTTCACCGGATTCGTCCAGGACGAGATCGCGCTCGTCCCCAACCGGTTGCACGTGGCCCTCGGCACCAAGATCGAGCACAACGACTACACCGGCTTCGAGATCCAGCCCAGCGGCCGTGTGAACTGGAGGCTCGGCCCGTCCGGGACCATGTGGGCGGCTGTCTCGCGCGCGCTCCGAACGCCGTCGCGAATCGACCGGGAGTTCTTCGCCCCCGGCCAACCGCCCTACCTCCTCGCCGGCGGATCGGGTTTCCATTCGGAAGAAGAGCTCGCTTACGAGCTCGGATACCGGCATCAGCGCGGCGCGCTCGCGCTCTCCCTGGCCGCGTTCTACAACCGCTATTACGGGCTCCGCAGTGTGGAGCAGGTCAACCCACCCGCAGCCTTCCCCATCGTCATCGGCAACGGGCAGGACGGCGAGAGCTTCGGAGCGGAGGGAACGGTCGAGTACTGGCTCACCAGCCGGTGGCGGCTGCGCGCCGGTTACACCGAGCTGCGCGTCCATATTTGGCCCAACCCCGGCAGCACTGACACGTCCCGGGGCGCGGCCGAATCCCAGGCTCCCGATCGGCAGTTTCTCCTGAAATCGTCGGTCGATCTGCCCGCGCACCTGAGACTCGACGCCGGGTTTCGGGCAATCGATGACATCACCAATCAGCGGGTCCCGGCGTATGCTGAGCTGAATGCCAAGCTCACCTGGCAGCCGACGCCGAAACTCGACCTCTCGCTCGTCGGGCAGAATCTCTTGCACCGTCGTCACGCGGAGTTCGGCGCGCCGGCCGTGCGTCGGGAGATCGAGCGTGGCGCGTACGGGGCGGTCGAATGGCGCTTCTGAGCGCGCCGTTCGCCCGGGCAGACGGGCGGCGTGGTTCCTGGCGGGTGGCCGAAGGGGCGATCCTTTCGGCGGCGCTGCTGCTCGTGCGGGGGGTGGGGCCCGGTCTGGCCGGGCAAACCGTGCAGGCTCCGGAGTATCAGGTGAAGGCCGTCTTCCTGTTCAACTTCGCGCAATTCGTCGATTGGCCGCCCGCGGCCTTTCCTGACCCCGCAACCCCGCTCGTGATCGGCATTCTGGGGAACGACCCGTTCGAGGGCTTTCTCGAACAGACCATACGCGGTGAGCAGGTACGAGGGCGAGGCTTCCAGGTGCGGCGCTATCACAGCCTGGACGAGATCAAGACCTGCCACATCCTGTTCATCAGTCGGCCGGAGGGGGACCGGCCGGAGGCCATTTTAGCGGGCCTCAGAAACTGGCCGATCCTCACGGTGAGCGACGCCGACGGGTTCGCCGAACGCGGAGGCATGATTCGCTTCGTTACTGACCGGAACCACATCCGGCTGCAGATCAACCTCGATGCCGCGCAAGCGGCAAGTCTGACGATCAGCTCCAAGTTGCTGCGGGTCGCCGAAATCGCCACGCCCCGGGGGCCTTGAAATGTCCCTGCGCGACTGGCCGATCAAGCAGAAGCTGACCGCGATTCTCCTCCTGATCAGCGGTCTGGTGCTGTTGCTGACGGCCGCTGCGTTCGTGACGTATGAGGTGGTGGCATTCCGACAGATGACGTTGAAGGACCTGTCCACGCTCGGGCGCATCATCGCGGCGAACAGCACCGCCTCGTTGGCCTTTGCCAACGAAGCTGACGCGAGAGAAATCCTCTCTGCACTGAGGGCCGAGCCACATGTCGTGGCGGCCGGCCTGTACGACAAGGACGGCCGTGTGTTCTCCCGCTATCCGGCGGACCTACCCGGCGAGACGCTTCCGGCCGTACCAGGCCAGGACGGGTACCGGTTCGAGCAGGGGTACGTGATCGGATTCGAGCCGGTCGCGGAGGTGGGGAATGCGCGCCTGGGCACGCTGTTCCTCAAGTCTGATATGAAGGCCGTGTCCCGCACGTTACGCCTTTCGGCCGCCATTGCCACGGGCGTTATGGGGATCTCCCTGCTGGCGGCCTATCTCCTGGCCGCGGTCCTTCAGGGACGGATCTCGCAACCCATTCTCGCGCTGGCGGAAACCGCGAAGGCGGTCTCCATTCGCCACGACTACTCCGTGCGCGCGTCGAAGCTCGGCGAGGACGAATTGGGCGCATTGACGGACGCCTTCAATCAGATGCTCGGCCGCATCGAGGACCAAGACCGCGCCCTCAGAGAGAGCAAGAGTAAGCTGCAACACTATGCCACGGAGCTCGAGCAGCGGGTCGCGGATCGGACCCACGAGCTCCAGGAGCGCAACGAGGCGCTTCGGCGCAATGCGGCGGAGCTCCTGGCAGCCAACACCGAGCTGGACGCGTTCGCCTATTCGGTGTCGCACGACCTCCGCGCACCGCTCCGGAGCATCGACGGATTCAGCCAGGTGCTGCTGGAGGATTACGGCGCGCAGCTGGACGAGGCGGGACGGGACTCCCTGAAGCGCGTACGCGCCGCCAGTCAGCGCATGGGTACCCTGATCGACGACCTGCTGAAACTTGCCTGGGTCACCCGGGCGGAATTGCGCACCGAGGTCGTGGACTTGAGCGGCATGGCGCGGGATATCGCGACCGAGCTCCAACGGACGACCCCGGAACGGCGCGTGGAATTCGCGATCGCCCAGGGGCTAGAGGCGCGGGGCGACCCGCGCCTGCTGCGGGTGGTCCTCGAGAATCTGCTCCGGAACAGCTGGAAGTACACCGCCAAACAGGCGCAGCCCCGGGTTGAATTCGGATCCATCGACGGGAGCGGAGAGCGGGCGTTCATAGTCCGGGATAACGGAGCGGGCTTCGACATGAAGTACGCGGACAAGCTGTTCGGGGCGTTCCAGCGACTGCACTCCGCGGCCGAATTCGAGGGCACCGGCGTCGGCCTCGCGACGGTCCGCCGCATCATCAACCGGCA
>Ga0209378_1003329_pt1 | contig 10875 bp, 10 predicted proteins | sample GraSoiAngelo_156_FD_186170 | JGI IMG/M metagenome (GOLD analysis project Ga0209378, IMG submission 186170) | Grasslands soil microbial communities from the Angelo Coastal Reserve, California, USA - 14_1009_13_40cm (SPAdes) (version 2) | ecosystem: Environmental > Terrestrial > Soil > Grasslands ... | reverse complement strand
GGTTCATGGAGCATGAAAGCAGTTTATGCACGGGGAGCAAAGTTTGTGCCTGTGTCCCTAGGGACAAACTTTGGCAGTGGAGAAGTTCTAATGGGCCGCTACGGTTGTTTCAATTGCAGCAGTACTTCAGGGGACTTCGCCTTCCTGGTGATCGCTCTCGGAGCAGTAGCTTTCGGTGCTTACGCTGCTAAACAACGACGGGAATCTAGTAGGTCTGAAGAAGATCATCAAGATGATGAGCAAGTAATAATGGATGAGGAAGGATGGGAAACGAAATCCTCCGACAGCAAAGAACCGTCGACAAAGGCTTCGGGGGAGGATGAAGGCTGGGAAACCAAGCCTGAAGGCTAGGAACGAAATCTCCAGCTTACTTCATGGTGCTCGAAGTCAAGGATTTTCTTAGTTATTATAAATACTGAATCACAGAACGTCTCCTTCAATGGATAAGATGGAGAAGACTACGGAGAAGAAGAAAGGATTCGTAAGAGAATTCACCGACTTCCTCCAGACCTTTGGTGTCATTGGTCTCGCAATTGGTTTCGTAGTAGGTGTCGCCTCGTCCGCAGTTGTGAACTCTCTTGTCAAGGATCTCATCAATCCGATAGTAGGACTTGTCTTGCCTACGGGAAACTTGGCGTCGCTGAACGCGACTGTTACATCTCCGATTTCCGGGAAACCGTCAGTATTCCTTTATGGAGACTTCATTTCACAGGTTATCTACTTCATTATTATCGCTCTGGTAGTTTTCGTCATGTACAAGCAGCTAAAGCGTATGGGTCTCGCCAAACTCTAGCCCTCAACTTTCCGAACACATCATCGCGGAGGATAGTAGAACTGTATTCCTGCGAGAACGTACTGCACGGCAATAGCAGCGATAAATAGAGACATTACTCTCGCTATGACTGCGGCCCCAGTCTTGCCTAGCAGCCGATAGATTCTATCGGTTTGTCTTAGAACGACCCAGCTGACAAACATGACGATTACGATAGCACTGAGGGCAACCGTAATTCCAGAAGATTGAATTGATATTAGGGTCAAGGTTATCGCCCCGGGACCAACAAGCAGAGGGAACGCTATGGGAAATACCGCCGTCTCCTCCGCTGAAACAAGAGTTAGCTTGTCCATACGTTCACCTCGGAAGATGATCTCTATCGACAGCAAGAGCAGAACCAGCCCTCCTGCTATCTGAAAGCTCTCTAGAGATATTCCGAATAGTAACAAGATTTCCTGGCCTATGAGGGCAAAAGCGACTAAGAGTATGGCCCCAACAACCGCGGCAGTTCTGAAAACCTTCCGCTTTTCATCAATATTCATTGTCTTGGTCAGCCCTGCAAAAATGGGGACAGGCCCCAGCGGGTCCACTATTACGAATAACGCAACGGTTGCCTTCAGAAGGTCAAAGAGAAACGCGTCTATCGAACTCACTTTTTCATCATTCTTCCTTTCTGGTTGGCAACTTATCGTGGTGGGCCGGGAGGGATTTGAACCCACGACCTTCGCCGTGTGAGGGCGACGTCCGTTCTGCGCATTTGTATGCTTACCAGGCTGGACTACCGGCCCAACGACGTGAAGTTGGAAGGCGACTATATTTCATCTTTCGAAGACGGAAAAACCGGTGCAGCTACTCTAGCGTAGAAGCCTAACATTCGTACCTTGCGGATTCTCTTCTATAAGCCGAAACAAGGGAATGCACCTTCCCCCTGCCTTCTCTATCTTCACAAGTGCTCTTGGCGAGAACTTGAACGCCGCAATTGTAAGCTTCTCTTTCGGAATTCCTGATCCGAGAACCTTTCCCGGTACCACGATCACATCTCCAGGCTTTGCGAGTCTCGACACCTGCCCAAGGTTGAGGACAATTCTGGTTCTTCGAGATTTACCTAGGAAACTCGCGACCGTTAACCAGAGAGGAGCTTGATGTTGCCTGCCAGCGCGTTTGAGATAGCTTATCGTATTGAGCATTTCCGGGTTTGTAGGTCGATGGTCTCGCACTGAGAGGTCCTCTTGGCAGGGAAGCGTCTCATCCTGAATCGGTACCAATAAAGCCTTTGGAGATCAGACTCGCATTTTCAAAAATCAACGTCGACACGGTCTAGCTTATCGTCTGGACCTTGAGAATCTCAGTTTTGCCAGACGGGCCTTTGGGGTCGCCAGCAATTATGACGATTCTATCGCCCTTCCTAGCAAGTCTAGTTCTAACAACCGTTTTCTCCGCTTCACCGAAGATCTCCTCGCTCGTACTGAACTCCTTAGTTAGAAGAGCTTGAACTCCCCAGGAGAGCAATAGTTGCCTTTGGACCTCTGGATGAGATGTCAGGGCGATGATCGGGAGCGGGGGACGGTACTTAGAGACAAGACGCGCCGTCCGACCGGTGCGGGTTGGTGCGGCAATTGCCGAGGCGGAGACTTGCAGGGCCGTCTCGCAAGCTCCCAATGCTAGCGCGTCGGCTTGGCCGTGCTCGTACCATCCTCTACGTTGAGCTGAGATCTCCTTCGGAAGGAACCGCTCCGTCTCCTCCGCGACCCTTCCCAGGATCCGAACCGCTTCGACCGGATACTTGCCGATCGCTGTCTCTTCAGAGAGCATTACCGCGTCCGTGCCATCAATGATCGCGTTCGCGACATCCGTCACCTCAGCTCGGGTCGGTGTCGGTAAGGAGACCATTGACTCTAACATCTGGGTCGCCGTTATCACCGGTTTTCCGAGCCGGTTGCTCTCGTGAATGATTCTCTTCTGTATTATCGGGACAAGCTCGAGTTTGAGCTCGACCCCAAGGTCCCCCCTCGCAACCATCATCCCGTCTGCCTCTTGAACAATCTCCCCGAGATCGTCCACTGCCTCTCTCTTCTCTATCTTCGCGACAACGAATATCTGGCGGCCGCCGGCCTCCGCGACCCTTCTAGCTGCTCTGATGTCATCGACTTTCTGGACGAAGGACACTGCAATGATGTCGACTTTGTTCTCCAATCCGAACTTGATGTGTTCCCTATCTTCTCCTGTTATTGCGGGAACCCGGATTCGAAGCCGGGGAAGATTAACTCCCTTTCCTGAGGTCAGATCGCCTCCGTTGATAACACGTCCTTCAACTTCATCCTTCTTAGTTTGTAGGACTTCGATCCTGATAGTCCCGTCAGCGAGGAATATCGTGTCGCCTTTCTTGACAGCCTTGGGGAGGTCAGGATACGCGATTGGGATCTTGGATTTGGCGTTGGTCGGTTTAGATGTCAGGCTGATCTTATCGAGCCTCTGAAGGTGAAGAGGCTCAGTAGCGAGTTTGCCTACCCGTAGCTTTGGTCCAGGCAGATCTTGGAGTATGGCTACGGGGCGGTGGAGACGTTCGCTTACTTGTCGAATCGTCTTGATGGTGCGAACGTGCTGATCATAGGTCCCATGCGAGAAGTTGATACGTGCAACATCCATTCCGGATTGGATAAGCTGGGTCAGCACTCGAGAGGAGTCTGACGCTGGGCCGATAGTGCACACGATCTTGGTTGCAATGGTGTTTGCTTTCGTTGTCAGTTGTTCGCGACCTGCAGCTCATGGGGGAATCAATTTGTTCATAACACATTCTCTCGTCAGTTCACGACGGGCCTTCTAGTTCCCTGGAAAGATTTAACCGAGCAAACGGTCTTCAGTGAATACCAATGGAGCCGAAGACTCAAGGCCTGCACCACATCACTGCTATCACTTCTGACGCTTCGTCAGCTGTCAACTTTTACACCAGATTTCTCGGATTAAGGCTCGTCAAGAAGACGGTGAACTTCGACGACCCCTCCGCTTACCATCTCTATTTTGGCGACGAGAAAGGAAACCCAGGAACCCTGATCACTTTTTTTGACTGGGGAAAGAGTATTGGTTTTGGACATGTGGGTGGTGGCGTAACCCACCATTTTGCATTCACGACCAGGGATCTGGAATCGCTCGCCAAATGGAAGACTTGGCTGGAACAAAACGATGTGAGCGTTCTCGGACCCTTTGATCGAGGTTCTTTCAAATCTCTCTATTTTCGGGATCCTGACGGTCTAATTCTCGAGATTGCGACCCCAGGAAGAGGGAAGGGTTACTCAGATGCTTCCCATTCGGAATTGACTCTCCAATTCGGAAGTGACCCCACAACTGTCAAGGCACCCGCTCCGCAAAGGCGGCAGATTAGCTCGGAGATGAAGCTGCAAGGATTGCATCATATAACCGCTCTCACGCACGGATCCTCTCAGACCCGTCAATTCTTTGCCGGGATCTTGAACATGGAGTCGGTGAAGGAGAATCAGAGAGGGTCATCAGGGACCGCTCAGCAGGTCTTTGGGCTTGAGGAAGGTCGCCCTGGCTCGATGGTCTCGTTCATCGAATCGCCGGTGGCTCCTAGTGGAAACGTCGGGGTTGGAACAGTCCATCATATCGCCTTCGCAGTTGAAGATGAAGACGTGCAGCTGAAGTGGCGGGAGCGTTTGCTAGCCCGCGGGGTCCATGTGACGCCTGTATTGGATAGAAAATATTTCAAATCGATCTATTTCCGCGAGCCGAATGGGATTCTGCTCGAACTCGCCACTATCCCTCCGGGATTCGGAGTTGATGAGCCATTGGAAGCGCTTGGCCAGTCTCTAACGCTTCCTGGCTGGTTGGAGTCGCGAAGACGCGCGATTGAAGCCTCTCTCGAGCCGATATCCTTGGCTGCGTAGAGAGATCTTGACTAGAACCTGTTCCAGGGTCGGGTTCGGGAACGCCGTCCGCAGGAATTGTCTAGTGACATTTCGCAATAGGATGTCGTTGTAAAGGAAAAAATCGTTGTGTTTGCGTGGAGGGGGTCGCCGGTTGTTGGAGTTTGGTTATTGGGCCGCAACCAGGACTTCGATTGGTTCGGGTTCTTCAGTGATAGCTCTCGACTGTTTTGCGAAAGTGTAGACGAGCGCGCAGCCTTGTTCGTCGATACGGAGCTCGACAGCCCCGGTTGGCGCGCCCATTATGTCAATTAGCTCTGCGACGTCCTTTGGAACTCGAAGGTACGCTGATTGTTTGATAAATAACGGTTTCACGCTCTGGGTCAAGTCACATCTTCCAAAGAAGTACTTGCCAGAACGTCAAGTTTGGGGTTTCGGAACTCTACTTCCTGCGTACATGGTGCCTGGGGAGTAAAGGGTGTGCGTGTTCGTGTCAGTGCTGTAATCGTGAGGACGAGCGTGGTCTGGTTGGAAGCTACTATTACCTCACTATACTAGTAACGTGCAGCTTTAGTTGAATGATACGCTCTCGTCGCACCGTCTAACGATTCCGAGATGTGTCAATCGGACTGGTGAATAGGCTTAGCAACGATACTAGCTGTTCAATCCTTCAAAGGCGGAACTGGGAAAAGCACAGTCAGCGCCAATCTTGCAGTTACACTCGCGCGATTGGGCAAGAGGGTTGCCGTGATCGACCTTGACCTGGAAGGTCCAGGATTGCACGTGATCTTCGGAATATCTGACGTCGAGATTAAGGTGACGATAAACGATGTTCTCCAATCTGCCATCCCCATTAGAGATGCTGTTCTCGATCTAACCCCCAGGCTTGGAATCGATTCGGGATGCCTCCTCTTCTGTCCAGCAGGCCACAGACTTGAAGAGATTCTCAAAATGGTCGACACGGGCTTTAATCTCAGCCGTTTCAAAGCAGTTCTCTACAACCTTGCTACAGAATACCAGCTTGACTATCTCCTAATCGATAGCCATCCTGGAATAGAAAAAGATACAATCGTCTCCATGGCGGTCTGCGACGTCGTAGTTCTCTTGTCCCGGGTTGATCACCAGGACATGTTTGGAAGCGGCGTCATGAACGAAGTAGCGAGCCAGTTGAGGAAGCCTGTGGTTTTGATACTCAACATGATACCGAGCAGTGTGGGAGAGAAGGAGTCCAAGAAGATCGGAGAGAAAATAGCAAGCCTCTTCAATCTCCAAGTCCTAACAGCTCTACCCTTCAACTCAGACGTCTTCGAAAACCTCAGCAGAGGAGTATTCGTTCTTGAACACCAGAAAGATCCGCTCACCAGAAAATTCACAGAACTCGCCGAGAACATGATAGGCATCATTGATCGGGCCCTCGAAGGCGAAGGGAGTTATCATCACGGATCTACTCCTCAGACAGTTGGCTAGCTCCTAGATCCCGCCCCTCTATTCGGAGGCGATCAATTAGTTTCAACCTCAGTTCGCAAATTTAGAAGGTGTTTGTTGCGTGTTGAGGAATTGGACCATTTCGCTTTTGGGGCGCGGTTTCTTGGTATTCTTAGAATTGTTGCTCTAATTTCACCAGGTCGAGCTAAAGTTCAATCTACCAAGGTCAATTCTGGGACCTTTCCAAAGTTTCTATAACCCCCATTTCTCCTGTAACCCGGCCTCACCTTGAGTTACCAGTTGGCAGACGAGTATTTCCAGCGGATCCACCAGATAATGTCACTACTAGACGATGAGAACGTTGAGATCATTGGCGCAATGAAGAAGTTCGGGCCTCGAAACCTTCAATCGATTGCCCGAAAATCGGGCGTCCCATATCCCACAGTCTACACCCGCGTTAACAAGCTCGGCACTCAGGGACTGCTCGACACTTGGACCTACCCTAACCTTGCGAAGATCGGATTGGCTAGGTCGATGGTTCTACTGACTCCGTCGCCAGGTCGAGAGGTCATAGCTAGCGAAGCCCTGAAGATTCCCGGCTACTGGCTCTGGATCGCAAGATGCACAGGCGAATGCAACGGGTACTACTCTCAACATGCTGTCCCTGTTGAAAACAGGCAAGATTTTGTTCAATATCTAGACCAGATAGTCTCATCGGGCCTCGCCACCAGCTACAGGATCTTCTGGCTCGGCGACTACCACTCTCACATTCCCAACTTCGAATACTACGATTTCAAGAAAAGAGCCTGGAGATTCGACTGGCCAGCATGGCTCAGCTTGTTTATGAAAGGCAAGAGTGTTCAAAATGGTTCTGAGGAAAAAGAGTCATCAAAGGATGATTTCGACAAGAACGACCTGTTGATTCTCAAAGAGCTAATGAAGGATGCTCGAAAGAAGCTCTCCGAGCTCTCCCAGCTAATCGGGATGACGCTTCCCGCAGCTAAGTATCGGTTCGACAACCTGGCCCGGCGAGGATTCCTTCAGGACTACGTTATCCAAGTCCTACCATACCCGCCGGAGATATCGGACCTCTACGAGGTCCGGCTAGACTTCGGGGAACACAAAGCGATGATCGCAAAGGAGAACTTCTTCAAACGTCTACCGTTCGTCTTGAACTATTCAAGAATCAAGGGGACCAACTCGATAACCCTCAGAGTCTACCTCCCTAGAACGGAGGTCAACAATCTCTTGACCATGCTATCGGCTCTCGTCAGGGGAAGCGCGATAGATCGGTTCTCCTACATGTTGCTCGATCCTATGACGATTCAATCTCAGACCTTCCACTACAAAGCCTTCGACGACAAGTCGGGATGGCGTTATGACAACCACGAATACCTAGCTGCACTCCGCAAGCTTGTATCGTCCTTCGACAAGGCGGAACCTCCCGCAGTTACCTTCCAGCCGTCGAAGGGCCTACCTGTCAGCATGATGTAGCCGAATTCTAATCCGGACCGGTTTGTTGTTGAGGCTTGTTCAGCGCTAGCACACCTATTGAAAGGTCGGGACCGGCGCGGTCTGGAAAACTACCCGCATACCATCCTCCCTATCGAATGCAGATGACACTTTCCTAAGGTCTTCAAAATATTCCAAGTTGTTATAGTGCCATCCAGTGCTATCTTCGTAGAACTTGTACGCGAAGGTCTGCGTTCTGATAGTCATCGGGTCGAGCAAGACGTAAGTGAATCCTGCAAGGACTCCTCTCCGCGTTAGCGCCGAGAACATCGTGAGTAGATTGTTCATCTGGGTTCGGGGGAGATAGATTCTGACAGCAATGGAATTGGCACCCTCCACCCGGGAAAGAGTCAAGACCATTGGAAGACTGCTCAATACCCTCTCGCCAAGGGCCAAGCCTTCCCGCGTCTGGAATTCCAGGACCATCTCATAGAGGTCGGAGATTTCAGGAGCGAAAGGCAGCATGTCGATGACGTATTCGCGTATGAACCCAGATTGCGCGAGATTGTCGAAACGATACTTGACTGCCGGGACTGTCATACCTAACAAGTGCGCTAGTTCAGTCAGTTTTGTTCGGCCGTCCTTGATCAACTCCTTGAGAATGATCAGGTCTTTCTTGTCAAATGGACTGGGCAGAAAGATTTCCTTACGTTGAGCTTGAGCCGGTTTTGCGGCTAAAGCGTCGAGCCATTTCGGCCAATCGAATGTCCAGGTTTTCTTCTTGGTGTCGTAATAGCTAAAGTCTGGGAGTGGCGACACTGCTTCTTCTAGCCATAGAAGCCGGTATCCCGTTGCGACTCCTGAGGCGACGATCCTCTCAAGATATTGTTCAAAATCCCAGCGTTTCTCAAGAGGAATCGCGTGAGTCGAGTAATATCCGTTGCATTCTCCCATGCACCTGATGAGTCTCAACCAGTAGCCGGGGACCCGGAGTGCTTCGGGAGCAAGCAGTTCCTTGCCTGGTTTTGTTGTGAGGAAGACCATGGCTCTCACTAGTCCTAGTTTCGCGTAGTTGGGGTGGATCCAGGTTCGGAGCAGTCCTTCTTTTTCGAGTCTGGAGACTCTCGCGTGGACTGTCGGTCGAGGAATGTTGGTTTTGTTAGCAATGAGTTGGAGGTTTCTAAGGCCATATTTTCTCATCGCCATGATAATCTTGACGTTCTGGTTGTCCAAGAAGGAGACGAAGCGATTGATCTTCTCGAAGTATTCTTCTGGGGCGATATGGCTCAAATATGGTCCGAAGAAGACGTGGGGCAGTCGGAACTTTTCAAGGTTTTGCGGGGAGGCTGAGGTTTCGAGGTTTGCACGAGTATCGAGCTCGCACTTTTTGCAGTGGAGATGGCTGGCTGGCCGCCTTTCTCGGAGGAGATCATGGGCTCGCTTAGCAGGTTGACTCTCACCCTCAAAGCTTCGAAGGACCCAATGGCTGCGTGATTTCGCGCGTTGGCCGAGAGAGTGGAAACTTTTGCATAGGCTCGCGGAATACTGTTAAGGGCTTAACCGATTCCTGTCTCTTGGAAACATCGTAGTATCCCTAATGTTTTCTCTACCAGTCATTTTCATGGTCAACCTCTCCAGACCAATGGACCAACCGGCGTGGGGCGGAGCGCCATATCTGAAAGAGTCGATATAGAACTTGAAGTTCTCAGGGTTCAGCCCCTTGGACTTGAGCTGTTGAATAAGAAGGGCCGGCACGTGTATGCGTTGGGTTCCAGACGCGATCTCCAACCCTCGATAGATCAGGTCAAAAGCCCTAGAGGTCTTACCGTCTTGGTTAGGCATTGCGTAGAATGCTTTCTGTTCTGATGGCCAACCAACGATGAAGAATGCCTCCTCCTTCAGAAGCTGCGAGAGTCTGTTCTCCTGTGTCTTGGAGAAGTCATTTCCAACCTGGATGTCTTCGCCATTTTCGCGTAGGAGTTCGATCGCATCTCTGTATTGCATTCGCTTGAGTGGCAGGTGCAATGGTTCGAGTTTCTGACCGATTTTCTCCAGTTCTTCATTGCATGACATTGTAATCGTCGTGATGCATTCAGCAAGAAATTCCTCCAGGACCTTCATGACGTCCTCGTCTGTTGAGAATGCTTGTTCGATGTCCATCTGTCGGACTTCGTTTAGATGGGTTGGTTGTTCGAACTTTTCCGCCCTGAATACCGGCAGAATAGTGCAGACTTTCTCGAAGGATATAGCGCACATTTGCTTGTAGAGTTGTGGTGATTGGGCTAGGTAGGCGTCTTTTTCGAAATATTTGAGCGAGAAGAGTTCGGCTCCACCTTCGCTTGCCGAGGCTATGATCACCGGCGGTTGTATCTCCACGTAATGTCGGGCGGCGAAGAACTCGCGGAAAGTTCGGAGAATTGCTGATTGGACTTTGAAGATGGCGTTGGATTCTTCGCTGCGGAAGTCTAAGAATCTCCAGTTGAGCCTAGTTTCCAGGAGCGTGTTCTGGACGCCTCTTGGGTCGAGAGGTAGTGGTGTCTCAGCTCTGTTCACAACTTCAAGCTGTTCGGGGATGACTTCGATTCCCTTCTTGGCGATCTTGCTGGAGACGACTTTGCCTTTGACCATGATCACATCTTCCTGGTGGAGCGTGGTGATCTCCTTGACGATGTCAGGGCTGACTTTTGCTTTGGGCGCGGTCACCTGGACGATACCAGCCATGTCGCGGAGGAGGATGAAGGATATTCCTCCTAGGACCCTGACGTCGTGAACCCAGCCTGCAAGGACAACTTCTCTGTCGATATGGTCCTTGAGTTCGGAGGTGAGCGCTGTCCGCTTGAGATGGGAAATGTGGCTGGTTGAGCTGTTAGACAGGCTTGGTCAGCTTGGAAACGCACTATGGACCTGTTCTTTTAGGGCTTCTTTTTCGGTTCTGTTAACTCTTCGTTTGCTGAGTTAGCTTCGGGGCATCGACTCCGGGGATTACCGTAGGCGTCGGGTTCCCCTTCATTGCTTCACCTGCTCCGCCTTGCGCCTCTAGAAGTATCGGAGGCCGGGAACGTGCGAACCTCACCCGTCCCCGCCGAGCCAGGTTAACAGCCGCCACCTGGTCTCGGTCCATTACAATTCGACAGTTTCCACACCAGAGCTTTCTTTTCAATGTCTTGTCCGATTGGTGTCTCTCCCCGCATCTCGGACAAGCCAGACTGGAACCTCTGGTCTCACGCCTAGACAAACAGACAACCGGCAAGCCCGCCCATCGAGCTTTGTACTCGATCTGTCGTTGAGCCTCGCCGAAACTCCAGCCGTTCATTCTACCCCGATATTTTCTACCCTGACCGTTGC
>Ga0209378_1003326_pt1 | contig 10877 bp, 11 predicted proteins | sample GraSoiAngelo_156_FD_186170 | JGI IMG/M metagenome (GOLD analysis project Ga0209378, IMG submission 186170) | Grasslands soil microbial communities from the Angelo Coastal Reserve, California, USA - 14_1009_13_40cm (SPAdes) (version 2) | ecosystem: Environmental > Terrestrial > Soil > Grasslands ... | reverse complement strand
CTGGAACGAAGTGCCGGTGCTGGTGACCTACGAGAGTGATTGGCGGAAGGCGAAGGAGATTCTCACGGCCATCGCGTTCAAGCACGCCGAGCATCTGACCGCGGAGGCGGAGCGCGACCTGCTCGCGGCGTCACAGCAGTTTCTGATCAACTACAGGAAGCTGACCCCGATCGTCTACACCAGCACCGCGCCGTCCGGCATCGTGCTCACCATCCGCTACCTGATCGAGCCGCGCCGCCGGCGGGGCACCGTCTCCGCGATCTGGGACGACATTCTCACTGAATTCGGAAAAACCAAGGACATCGACCTCGCCTACCACACCGTCCGGTCGTTCAGCAACCCGATCGAAGGCAAGATCATCGGGACGCCCGATCCGGACGCCTAGGCGCCGCGCAGCACTGCGGCGCCCGTTTCGACGACCGCCTTCACCAGCAGATCGAAATCCTCGCGGCGGCTGCGATGATTGGTCACCGCCACGCGGATCGCGAACTTGCCGTTGAGCACGGTCTGCGAAGGAATCGCCAGCCCGCTTTCCTGAATCCGCAGCAGAATCTCGGTGTTGAGCACGTTCAATGTCGCCTCGTCCGCCCCCGACGCCACAAACCGGAAACAGACGACGTTCAGCGGCGCCGGCGCGAGCAGCTCCAGCCGCGGATGCTTCGTCACGAGGCCGGCAAGATAGCGTGCCTGGCGGACGTTCTGATGGATCAGCTGGGCGAAGGCGTCCAGGCCGTGCGTCTTGAACGACATCCAGACTTTGAGGGCACGGAACCCGCGCGAGAGCTGCACGCCGCGCTCGGCGAACGGAAAGCCGCCGGCGGCGATGCCCCGGTCGAACGACGCGAGATACGCGGGGGTCACATTGAACGTGGCGCGGTGCGCGTTCTGATCGCGCACGAGCGTGCATCCCACCTCGTACGGCATGTACAGCCACTTGTGCAGGTCGAACGCGACGGAGTCGGCCTGCTCGAGTCCTCGGACCAGCGGGCGCAGCTCGGGAACGAGCGCCGCGAGCGCACCAAACGCGCCGTCGACATGGAGCCACAGTTTCTCGGCGCGGCAGATTTCCGCCAGCGCGCGCAGGTCGTCGGTCGCGCCGGTGTTGACGGTGCCCGCGTTGCCCACGATACAGATCGGGCGCCGGCCCGCGGCCTGGTCGGCGGCCAGCGTCTCGCGCAGCGCCTGCAGGTCGATCGCGTAATCGGCAGTGACCCGTATCGAGCGCAGGGCATCATGGCCGAGCCCCAGCAGCTCGACGGCTTTGCGCACGGAGGAATGGGTTTCGGTCGAGGCGTACACCGTCAGCTTCGGCCCGCCATGCACGCCGCGCTCCCGAATGTCGAACCCCGCGCGCGCGTTCCGTGCGACCGCGAGCCCCACGAAATTCGCCATCGAGCCACCGGACACGAGCAGCCCGTGGGTGCCGGCAGGAAGTCCCAGCAGCTCGACGAGCCACCCGATCACCTGGTTCTCCACCACCGCCGACGAATCGTCGAACTCCGCGACCTGCGGATTCATGCCGGACGCGAGCATGTCTGCGAGCATCCCGAGCGGCGTCCCGGTGCCGATCACCCAGCCCCAGAAGCGCGGGTGAATGTTGCCCGTGGGGTAGGGAAGCACGTCGCGCTTGAACTCCTCGTACACGTCCGCCGCGGTCGTCGGCCCGCGCGGCGCGGGGCCGGACAGCCGCCGGCGCACGTCGGCGGGGACGGGTCGCCAGACGGGCCGCTCCCGCGCCGTGCGCAGATACTCGAGCATCTCGTCCACCATGCGATGGCCGAGCTGGCGCAGCTCCTCCCACCCCGTCGCGCCCTGGGGGTCGAGGCTAATCTCCGGCGAGGACTTCGTAGTGGTCGACGAAGGCCTCGAGCTCGACGAGGAAGTCGCGGTCTTCCGGGTAGTAGTGGGCTTTCTCATAGTCCTCTCCGGCAAAGCGCCGGATCGCGTCGAATGAATCCCACAACGAGATGAACGTGAACTCGGCGCGATCCTGCTTGATGCGCCGCAGGACGTAGACGCCACGATTACCGGGGGTCGCGCGGCACTCGCGAGCGCCCGTGCGCTCGAGATAGTCCGCGTACTCGTCGGCCCGCGCGGCGTCGGTCACGCCATGCCAGATGCGGGCGATCAATTTAGAGCCGATCGAGGTTGGCGACGGTGCGTTCATTGCGAATGTTCCCGGTGTTCAGTGTGGAATTCGGCTCGAACAGCAAGACATGCGTTTCTTCCTCCGCGACCGGCAGATGCTCGACGCCGTGCGGGACGATGACGAACTCGCCCGGCTCGATCACGAGATCGCGGTCTCGCAGCTTCATGCGCAGCCGGCCCTTCACGACGAGAAACAACTCGTCCTCACGCTCGTGGTGGTGCCAGACGAACTCGCCCGTGAGCTTCGTGAGCTTCACGAGACTGTCGTTGACCTCCCCGACGATCTTGGGACTCCACTGATCCTGAAACCGGCCGAACATCTCGGTGAGATTGACCTTGCGGACGTTCATGAGACGCGCTCCAGTACGGTCTTGGTATCCAGCACGGTCGAGAATTCGCCGTTCAGGTCCGCGAGGGCGACGTCATGCACCAGGTCCGATGCGTAGCGTTTGCCGTTGGGCCCGATGCTGTCGAATGTCGCGGTCGCGTCCGACACGACGTAGGTGGTGAAGCCGAGGTTCCCGGCCATCCGGGCGGTCGTCGAGACGCACATGTTGGTCTGCATCCCGACGACGACGAGCGTCGTCCAGCCACGACGGCGCAGATCCGCTTCGAGGGCGGTGCCGATGAACGCGCTGCTGACCGATTTCTGCACCACCGGCTCTCCCGGAAGGGGCCGCACTTCGTCTTTGATCTCGACGCCGGGTTGTCCGGGCCGCAGCGGCGATTGGGACTCGGTCGACAGGTGCTGCACGTGGATGATCGGGCGGCCCGACTTGCGCCACGCGGCCTGCAATCGCGCGATGTTCCGCTCGAGCTCGGGGTTGTTGCGGTTGTACTGCTTGGCGTAGACGTCCATGCCCTTCTGGACGTCGACGACCAAGAGAACCGCATCCTGAGGGAGCTTCGGACTCATGTAGTCGCCTCGGGCTCGGGACCGACGGGCGGTCGGGCGGATGGGCTGATGGGCTGTGGTGGTTCCGCCGATCCGCCCATCCGCCCGGCGCAGCTTATACGAGAACTGAATCCAGATCACCGCTCCGAGTATCATCGCCATCGCGATGAACGTACGGCCACCCACAGGTTCGTGCAGCAGGAGCCAGCCGAGCAACACGGCGATCACGGGGTTGACGTAGGCGTACGTGCCGACGATCGTGGCGGACGCATGGCGCAGCGCGTATGAATAGGCGCTGTAGCCGAGCACCGATCCAAAGACCACCAGATAGGCGATCGCGCCGATGCCGCGCGCGCTCAGGTGCCAGGACGGCCATTCGCCGAGCAGCGTGCCGATGAGCGCGACCGCGCCGCCCCCGACGATCATCTGAAACGCCGCGCCCATGTACGGACTGGCCTGCGTGGGATGCCGCTTGGCGTACACGGTACCCAGCGACCACGACGCACTCGCCATCGTCAAGGCGATCGGCCCGCGCTTGTCGGCCGCGAGGATTTCGGCGGGCGTCGCGCCCACCAGCAGCAGCGTGCCAAGGAAGCCGAGCAACAGACCGGCGATGATGCGCCAATTCAAATCCGACGATCCGCCGGGGATGACCGCGTCGAACAACGCGGTCCACATGGCGACGGTGACCACGAAGATGCTCGCGATCCCCGAGGCGATGTACTGCTCCGACCAGACGACGAACGCATTACCCCCCGCGAGCAACAGCAGGCCGACGATCGCGAGTGTGCGCCAGTCGTTCTTGCGCGGCAGCGGGTCGCCGAGCGCCCGGGCGATGGCGAGAAGCACGAGACCGCCGGTGAGGAAGCGCAGTCCGGCGAACAGAAATGGCGGCAGCTCCGTGACGCCGATCTTGATCGCGAGATAGGTCGAGCCCCAGAAGACGCAGACGACCAGGTAGGCGATGAGCGCTTTGCCCTTGAGCGCCGCCCCCATCAATCGGGCTCGGTGGGGATGAAGCCCGGCTTTTCGAACAGCGTGGACAGCACGATCGTCGTGCGCGTGTTCATCTGGGGGTTGGGCCCGCGCAAATCGCGCAGGATTTCCTGGACGCCTTCGAGATCGGGCGCCACGACCTTGAGGATGTAGCAGTCGTCACCGGCAATGTGATGGCATTCGAGCACGCCGGGATGCTTTTCCATCTCCCGCATGCGCGGCTCGTCGCCGACGTAATCACTCGAGCCATACCGCACCGCCACGAACGCCGTCACCGGCAACCCGACCTTGCCGCGGTCGAGCTGTACGCGATAGCCGCGGATGTAGCCCGACTCTTCGAGACGCTTGACGCGCTCCATGATGGCGGGCCGGGAGAGACCGACTTCATCGGCGACGGCCTGGTAGCTCGCGCGTCCGTCTTGCGCGAGGATGCGGAGAATGCGTCGGTCGGTCGCGTCGAGCTCAGTCTTGGTGGCCATTTGGGAAGCTCCCCGCTCGATTATCCGACTATCCGTTGCTGGAACGGTCTGTCGTTGAACGCATCATAACTCTAATGAGTTCCTGCCCGACGGAATATCCGGTTTTGACAAACGAATTGTCCTTGGATTAGGACAGTGGCGGGAGTACTATTCCGCCCATGGAGTCGCTGCGCGCCCTGATTCGCGAGCTTCCCTCGGCCCTGCTAGGCTATTCGGGCGGAGTGGATTCGGCGCTTCTCGCGGTCGTGCTGCGGCAGGAGCTGGGCAAGGATCGGATGCTGGCCGCGATCGGCCGCAGCGCCTCGTATCCGGACGCGCAGTGGCGGGTCGCTCGCGATATCGCGGCCCGGTTCGACGTCCCGCTCGTCGAGATCGCGACGCATGAGCTCGAGGACGCGAACTACCTCGCCAACCCGACGAACCGCTGTTTCTACTGCAAGACCGAGCTCTGGCAGCGGCTCGTGCCGCTGGCACGCGAGCGCGGGTTCGCGGTCGTGTGCGATGGTACGAACGCCGACGATCTGCGTGAGCATCGGCCGGGGAAGGCGGCGGGCGTGGCTGCCGGGGTGCGATCACCGCTCGCCGAGGCAGGACTCACCAAGGCCCAGATCCGCGCGGCGTCCCGCGAGCTGGGTCTGCCCACCTGGGACGCTCCCGCGGCGCCGTGCCTCTCCAGCCGCGTGCAGTACGGACTCTCCATCACGCCCTCGCGTTTGAAACAGGTTGAAGCGGGCGAAACGTATTTACGCGAGCTAGGAGTCACCGGTGACTTGCGCGTGCGGCACCTCGGTGACCGCGCGCGGCTGGAAGTCGAGTCGCGGTGGATTCCGTGGATCGAAGCCCGACGCGCCGCCATCACGGCTCATCTCACGACACTGGGATTCGCGCAGGTCGAGGTCGACCCGCGCGGGTACCGCCGGGGGAGCCTGTTAGAGCGTTCGTCGCCCTGAATTTTCCCGCGGGCGTACGCCAGCAGCTCTGGGACGCCCTCGCGGCCCTGCGCCAGCGCCCGGAGCAGCTGCCGGTGAAGTGGGTGCGTCCCGAGAACATTCACCTCAGTCTCAAGTTTCTGGGCGACGTGGAGGAAACGCGGGAGCCGGAGCTCCGCGAGGCCCTGCAGCGCGCCGCGGGGTCGGGCCCCGAGCCCCGTCCCCTGACGCTGCAGATCACCGGATTCGGTGTGTTCCCGGACTATCACCGGCCGCAGGTGCTGTGGGCGGGTGTCACCCCCGACCCCGGACTCGAGCTGTTGCAGCATGGCGTGGAACAGGCGTTCGCTCCCCTCGGCTTTCCGACCGAAGCGCGGGCGTTTCGGCCGCACGTGACGCTGGGCCGCGCGGCTCGCGATGCGCGGCCGCGCGATTTCAAGGGACTCGCGGAGATTCTCGACGGCACGGATTTCGACGCCACGGTCACCGTTGCAGAGATCGACCTGATGCAGAGCATCCTCAAACCTGGTGGGCCGGTGTATCAGGTGAAATACCATGGACGGTTGTCTTAAGGGCGTTTTCAAGCTCGGCTGCGCCGTCGTCGTGATCGGCGCGCTCGCGCTCGCATGGTGGTTTCGCGAGCCGATCATGCAGACCGTCACGCACTGGTTCGGTGGCTCGACCGCGCTGCCCCCCGTCGCCGACACCGCCGTCGGCGCTCCGACACCCAAGGCTGTTGCGTCGGGGAAGGCCAAGGTCGGGAACCTGCGGACGGCCACCGGACCCGACTCCGTGGTGCTCACGCCGAACGAGATGGCCTCGCTGATCGGTGCCGGAATCGATTGGAACGTGCGGAAGATGTACGACTCGCTCCGCGTCGAGCTGCAGGAGGACAAGCTCATCCTGCACGCCCGGCTCGACACCCGCGCCTTGCCGCCCGGCACGCTGGGACCGTTCGCCGGCATGTTCGGCGAGCGGGAGCCGTTGCGGATGGCCGGCACGGTCTCGATCGGGAAGCCGGGCACGGCGCTCTACGACATCACCGAGATCAGTTTGCGCGGCTTCGAGATTCCCGGCCCCTTTGTGAAGCAACTCACCAAGCAGATGGCGGGCGCGTCGACGAGCGGGGCGGTGCCGGTCAAAGTCGATCCTGCGGTGACCGACGTGAAAGTGCATTTGACCGGGGTGGTGTTGTACAAGCGCCGAAGGACCGGCACGTGAGTCGTCGCCGCGTGATGATCGTGGATGACGAGAAGGGGATCCGCGAGGCCCTGAAGCAGGTCCTCGAATACGAAGAAATCGAGGTGCAGTCCTGCGCGTCGGGTCACGAAGCCATCCGCGTCTATCCCGATTTCAAGCCGCACCTCGTGTTCCTCGACGTAAAGATGGAAGGGATGGACGGCCTGGAGACGCTGAAGCGCGTCCGGGACCTCGATCCTGAGGCCCAGGTCGTGATGATTTCCGGCCACGGCACGATCCAGACGGCCGTCGAAGCGACGCAGCTCGGCGCCTACGACTTCCTCGAGAAGCCGCTCGACACCGATCGGATCCTGCTGACGCTGCGGAATGCCCTGCAACACGTCGTGCTCGTCACCGAAAACGTGCGGCTGAAGCAGGAAGTCCGCGCGCAGTACGAGATCGTCGGCTCGAGCAAGGCCATCCGCCATGTGATCGGGCTGATCGAGAAGGTGGCGCCGACGCCGGCGCGCGTCCTGATCACCGGCGAGAACGGCACCGGCAAGGAGCTCGTGGCCCGCGCGGTCCACGCGCTCAGCCCGCGGGGCTCCGGTCCCTTCGTCGAGGTCAATTGTGCCGCGATCCCGACGGAGCTGATCGAAAGCGAGCTGTTTGGCCATATGAAGGGCAGCTTTACCGGCGCGTTCGCCGATCGCGCCGGGAAGTTCGAGCTCGCCGACGGCGGCACGCTGTTTCTCGATGAAATCGGTGACATGAGTCTCTCGGCGCAGGCGAAGGTGCTACGCGCGCTGCAGGAAGGCGTCATCTCTCGCGTCGGATCGGGGAAGGCGCTGCCGGTCGACGTGCGTGTCATCGCCGCCACGAACAAAGACCTCAGCGAGGAAATCGAGTATGGCCGGTTTCGCGAAGACCTGCTGCATCGGCTCAACGTCATTCCGATTCACGTGCCGTCGCTGCGCGAACGGCGCGCCGACGTTGCGCAGCTCGTCGCGTACTTCACCGCGGAGCTGACCAAGGGCGGCGGGCTGCCGGCCAAGGAATTCGACGCCGCGGCCGTCGAGCGGCTCACCGCGCACGACTGGCCGGGCAATATTCGCGAGCTGAAGAACGCGGTCGAGCGGCTGCTGATCCTGGCGTCCGGTCCGGCGGTGACGCAGAGCGACGTCGAGCGGCTCGTGGGGAGAGCGGCCGACGCGGGACGGCTAAAAGGGCCGAGCCTGAGCGTCGGCGGTGACGCTGCCTGGTTGCGCGCCGCAACGTTCGAGGAATTCAAGCAGTCAGCGGAGCGCGCCTTCCTGCTCGGCAAGCTGCAGGAGCACGACTGGAACGTCTCGGAGACTGCGCGCACATTGCAGATGCCGCGCAGCAATCTCTACAAGAAGATCGAGCGATACGGATTGGCCCGCGGTGGGGAAGGAGGGGGGGCCGCGTGAAAGAGAAGGAACAAAAAGAGCGCGACTGGGATCGCGAGATGCGCGAAGTGGACAAGCTGCTCGCGAAATTGCCCGAAGCCGATCCGACGCTGGGCCGCGGGGTGCCGACCGTGCCGGTCTCGCGCCCCGCGGTCCCCGGCACGGCGGGAGCCGGCGCATTCCAGCCGGCCGGTCCCGCCCGGGGCGGCGCGTGGCTCACCACATGGATTCGCGTCGGGCTCGGCGTCGCCCTGGGTGTGGGGATGCTCTTTTGGCCCTACGCGCACGGGTGTGGCTGGGCCCTCATCGTCTATCTTCTTGGACCGACCGCGGTGACGGTCGCCGGGGTGTGGAGCGGCCTGACATCGTGGAAGCGTCGGCTCGGCATCGCCCACACATTATCGATCATCCTGATTATCTGGGGTCTAGCGCTGGCGGGTCGACAGCTGCTGCCTCGTGTGTACGGCAAGACACCCGATCCGTTCTTCTGTCCCAAAAAGTGAGATCCATGGCTCATCCGGAATTCAAGAACTTCATCGCCGGCGACTGGGTCGTTCCCTCGACGGGCGAGTACTTCGAGAACCGCAACCCCGCGGACTGGAACGACGTCATCGGCCGCTTCCCGCGCTCGGGGCCGGATGACGTGAAGCGCGCGATCGCGTCGGCCAAGCGCGGCTTCGCGCAATGGTCCAAGACGCCGGCGCCGATTCGCGGGCAGGTGCTGCAACGCGTCGGACAGCTCCTCGTTGAGCGCAAGGACGATATCGCGCGTGCGATGACCCGTGAGATGGGGAAAGTGCTCGCGGAAACGGGCGGGGACGTCCAGGAGGGCATCGATACCGCCCTCTACGCCGCAACGGAGGGCCGCCGCCTGTTCGGTCGCGTCGTGCCGTCGGAGCTGCGCAACAAATGGGCGATGAGCTATCGCCGGCCGATCGGGATCGCGGGGCTGATCACGCCGTTCAACTTCCCGCTCGCCATTCCGACCTGGAAGATGTTTCCGGCGCTGCTGTGCGGAAACGCCGTGATCCTCAAGCCTGCCGAAGACGTCCCGCACACGGCGCATCTGCTGGTCGAGGTGCTGCTCGAAGCGGGGCTGCCGCCCGAGGTCGTCCAGCTGGTGCACGGGCAAGGCTCGGTCGTCGGGCGCGCACTCGTCGAGCACCCCGAAGTGCCGGTGATCTCGTTCACGGGGTCGACGGAAACCGGATCCGTCATTGGCGCCACCTGCGGCCGGATGCACAAGCGTCTCTCGCTCGAAATGGGCGGGAAGAACGCGATGATCGTCATGGGCGATGCCGACCTGGATCTCGCACTGGACGGCGTCCTCTGGGGCGCCTTCGGGACCACGGGGCAACGCTGCACCGCGACGAGCCGGCTGATTCTGCAGGAGAGGATCCACGACAAGTTCGTGCAGCTCCTTACCGATCGCGCCGGCAAGTTGCGCCTCGGTCCCGGGCTCGACCCGAAGACCGAGGTGGGTCCGCTGATCCACGAAGAGGCGCGCCAGAAGGTCGCCGAGTACGTCGGCATCGCGAAGCAGGAGGGCGCCAGCGTCGCCCTCGGGGGACGGATTCCTCAGGGCGACAAGCGTCTGGAGTGTGGCTGGTTCTACGAACCCACCGTGCTCACCGGCGTGAAGCCGGGAATGCGGGTGGAGCAGGAAGAGATCTTCGGACCTGTGCTGGCGGTCATCAAGGCGAAGGACCTGCCGGATGCGATCGGCATCAACAACGGCGTGAAGTACGGGTTGTCGAGCTCCCTGTACACCCGGGACGTCAACGGCGCCTTCCAGGCGATGACCGACCTCGACACCGGCATCACCTACGTGAACGCCCCGACGATCGGCGCCGAAGCGCACCTTCCCTTTGGTGGGGTGAAGCAAACCGGCAACGGCCATCGCGAGGGCGGGTGGGAAGTGTACGACTTCTACTCGGAGACCAAGACCATTTACGTCGATTTCTCCGGGCACCTGCAGCGGGCGCAGATCGATACGGAATAGAGCCCTTGACGGCGCCGGAGCAGCGGGGCTAGACTACCGCTACAACTGAAGACTCGTGGTGATTTGCCGCGTATTGCCGCCACGTTAAACAAAGTGCTAAAAAGCGACACGCCCGCGGCATTATTTGTCCGGGCGATGGTGTTTCAGGGAATCGCTTCCCGCGGCCGCTCACTTGAGCGGTCGTTTGCGTTTCGGGGGTGGACCATGTCCGTCGTCCCTGCCAGTCGAGTCACCGCCCTCTCGGGCGAAGGTGCGTTCGAGGTGTTGGTGGCGGCGCGCCGCCTCGAGGACGCCGGCCGCCACGTGGTCCACCTCGAGATCGGCGAGCCCGATGGGACGACTCCCCCCCCCGTAGTGGAGGCAGCCGTCCGCGCCCTGCACGACGGCCACACCCGTTATGTGAACCCGGCCGGGCTCCCCGCGCTGCGCGATGCGATTGCTGCATCGCTCGCGTGGCGGGGTATACGGGCGGGGGCGGCGGCAGAGAACGTGGTCGTCGTTCCGGGGGCCAAGCCGATGGTGTTTTACGCCCTGCTCGCCGTCCTCGAGGCAGGCGACGAAGTGCTCGTGCCGGACCCGGGCTTTCCGATCTACCCGTCGGTCGTGCGGTTCGCCGGGGCGGTCCCGGTCCGCTACCCTCTCGATGAAGTGGGGGGGCTGGATGCTGAGCGCATCGCCCCCTTGATCGGCTCGCGCACTCGCGCGTTGGTCCTGAATCTCCCCGGGAATCCCACCGGCGGTATCGCCACGACCGATGCTCTGCACGCAATTGCCGAGCTCGCGTTGCGTCACGACCTCGTCGTGGTCTCGGACGAGGTG
>Ga0209378_1003325_pt1 | contig 10878 bp, 5 predicted proteins | sample GraSoiAngelo_156_FD_186170 | JGI IMG/M metagenome (GOLD analysis project Ga0209378, IMG submission 186170) | Grasslands soil microbial communities from the Angelo Coastal Reserve, California, USA - 14_1009_13_40cm (SPAdes) (version 2) | ecosystem: Environmental > Terrestrial > Soil > Grasslands ... | reverse complement strand
GTTGTGGAAAAAAAACCTGAGCGCCACCGGGATACGAAAATTGCAACTTCGCTATTTGCTATTGGGAATTCTCATTGGTGGCATTGGCGCAATCACCACGAATCTTCTCATACCACTGGCCTGGAAAACTTCTCGGTACAGCACTCTGGGGCCGTATTTCTCACTCGTCGTGGCAGGGTTCGCGGCGCACGCCATCATCCGGCATCGTTTGATGGACATCAAAGTCGTCATTCGAAAGGGTGTGATCTACTCCTCGGCAGTCGCTGTTGCGGTCTCCCTGTTCATCACGCTCGCCATGCTCTTCAGAACTGCTGCCGGCTATGAATCGCATACCATGCCGCTTTCGTTGGCTCTCGCGATGGGTACAGGCATGGCCATGTGTTTCAATCCGTTGAAGGATATCGTTCAAGCATCGCTCAGCCGATATTTGTACCGTCAGCCCTACGATTATCAGCGCACGGTCCGCGAAGCGAGTCGGCGCATCAGCACCATTCTCGAACTCGACTCCGTCCTGTCGTTCCTAGCCGACGTAATCGAGCGCACGTTCAAAGTCGAAATGGTCGCTGTTCTCCTTCGCGATGACGCGCGTTACTCCTTTACTCCCCAATTACTCTACCGGTCACCGCGCTGGGAGTATCCACCGCTTGAACCCCAAGCATTCGGGACGGCCCCTCTGGCTGACGCTCTGCGGCGAGGACGACGGCTCTTGGTGCGAGAAGAAATTCTCTCGCTCCCAGATGCCAGTGTGCCGTCATCGGCCGCGGAGCAGATGCGCGTCATCGGCGCCGAAGTAGCCATCCCATTCCTGCACGAGGCAACGTTATCGGGTTTCCTTCTCGTCGGAGCAAAGCTATCAGGCGACCCCTACTTCTCGGAAGACATCGACCTGCTGTCGACTCTGGCTGCTCAGGCTGACATCGCGATTAAGAACGCACAGCTCTATCGTCAAGTCGTTCTCGTAAATGATTACATCGAAAATATACTGTCCACGATCGAGAGTGGCGTCATCGCCGTTGCTCCCGACGAAACGGTCACCCTGTTCAACGCTGCCGCAGGTCGGATGACGGGCATCGATCCCGCCACGATTAAGGGACAGCCCCTACGCGATATCCCAGGCGCGGTCCCCGAAGCCCTGCGTGCAACGACGTCCGATGGGCAGCCACGAGCCCAAGTAGAAGGCCTCGTTCAAGATGTCACCGGCCGACTTACTCCTATTATCTGCTCGACGTCCGTTCTTCGTGATCGCGCCAATGTCACCTTGGGTTCCGTTGCCGTATTCAGTGACCTGACGCGTCTACATGAACTCGAGGGCGAGAAACGGCGGGCCGAGCGTCTTGCTTCCATCGGGGCCTTCGCATCGGGCATCACGCACGAAATTAAAAACCCTCTCGTCGCCATCAAAACCTTCGCTGAATTACTGCCAGAACGTTTCAATGACGACGAATTTCGGCGAGACTTCTCCAAGATTGTCATCCAGGAGATCGAGCGAATCGATGAGTTGATTGCGCGCCTACGTGGAATGGCCACCCCTGAATCGCGCCGGACCATCGTTAACGTACGGCCCTCGATTCAGGAGACTCTGGCTTTGCTTCGGGGTCAAATGGAACAGGCCCGCGTATCCCTGAGCGTTACTTACGGTGATCATCTGCCGCTTGTTGAAGCGGACACAGCGCAACTCAGACAGCTTTTCCTCAACCTCTGCATGAATTCCCTTGAAGCGATGCAGGCGGGTGGCCGCCTTGACATTCGTGTCGATAGCCGCTCCGACGACAACAGGCGAGTCCTTCGCATTACCGTTTCCGATACTGGTACAGGCATTCCTCCACATCTCCTGGAGAAGGTCTTCGATCCATTTGTGACGACGAAGCCTCAAGGATCCGGCCTAGGTCTTTCGATCTGTCGGGGAATCGTTGATGCACATCGCGCGACGATACAAGCGATCAACAACACCGACGGGCGCGGCGCGACTATCATCCTAGAGTTTCCTGAAACTCGGCCAGCGGAGGCCGTTCTGCCGAGCGCATGACTCATCCACTCGCGCTGCTGGCTTCGCTGTATTTGAACGCGCTGGTATTGGCTGCTCTCGCTCTTTTTGTCTTCAGATCTAAGCCCAAAAGTACCAGTCATCGCTGGTTTGCTGCCCACACGGTTCTACTGACCATCTGGACAATTGCAATCGCCAGGGTTCATGCCGAATCCTCCTTGGAGTTTTGGGGCCGACTCACCTTCGCCGCGACTAGTTTAGTACCGCCAACGTTCCTTGCATTTAGTCGGGCCTTCCCTTCGCCTGTCGCCTGGCTACGCCCAGTGTTCGTTGAACTGATGGGAAGCATTGGTATTTCTTTCGCGATTCTCTCGCTCTCGACACCCCTCGTTGCCTACGATTTTTCAACGTCCACGGGTGAATTGTCGCGAAGGGTGGGGCCGCTCTATCCGGCTTTCGGAATATTTTTCGTGAGCTGTCTAAGCATTTCTCTCTTGGTCCTCGTCAAGAAATGGCACGCGGAGCGAGGTCGAGCTCGAGCCCAACTGCAGTTCGTCGTCACGGGCACAGTGCTATCCGAAGCGTTGGGAATAACGACCAATTTGCTACTCCCTGCTCTTACTGGGCGCTCCACATATACCTGGCTGGGGCCAAACTTCGTTTTGATCCATGTTGCATTTATCGCACATGCCATCATACGCCATCGATTGTTGGACCTGCGCGTGATCGTTCGTCGCGGATTGATCGTGGCACTAGCCACAGTCGTATCACTTCTTCCAGTTCTTGTAGCTCTTGGGTTCCTCTGGCCACATCTCTCAGGCAGCCTTTCCGGCGAAGAGCTCGTGATCCTCATCCTGACTGTCGCCGTGGCCGCGCTGGCGGTTCCAACTACTCGCGATCTCGCAGAACGCGTCCTTGATCGTTATGTGTATCGCGCGAGAGTCAACTACCAGCGTACAGTTCGCGACGCGAGCAGTAGGCTGACTCGGTCTCTTCAACTCAATTCCTTGATTGGGTTCGTGCAGGATCTCGTCATAACGTCCGCAGGTAGTGAGGGCGTCGCGGTATACCTCAAAGGAGACGGAGAGTTCAGATGCACACACGCGAAGCCGGAAGATTCGAGCGCGCGATTCAAGGCGCCTGAACAACTGCCGGGGCGCGTCCTCGAGTATCTAGAATCGACGGACGACTACGTCGTTGCAGATGAAGTCGCCCAACATCGCTCTCATAAATTTGGAGACGTGCACGATCATCTCATCGAGCTCGATTGGGCATTGGTCCTTCCTGTGATGTTCGAAGACTCTGTGATCGGAGCGATCGCCGTCGGCCCCAAGCGTTCGGGCGACCCGTTCTATCCCCACGATCTGGACTTGCTGATGACGCTGGCCAATCAGGCGGGGATCGCGGTCAAGAACGCGCAGCTCTACACCGAGGTCGTGCTGGCCAACGAGTACGTGGAGAACATCGTGGCCACCATCGAGAGCGGGGTGGTGGCGGTGAACCCGGCGGGGCGCGTCACCATGTTCAATCGGGCGGCGGAGCGCCTCACGGCGCTGCGGGCCGAGGCGATCCGGAGCGAGTCCGTGAGCGGGCTGCCCGAGGTCCTGGGCACGCTGCTGCGCACGACGCTCGAGGACGGGCAGGCGCGGACGGCGCCGGAGATCGCGCTGCACGCCGGGTCGACGACCCGCCCGGTGATCTGCACGACCTCGCCCCTGCGCGATCCCAGGGGCGCCATCCTGGGCGCGGTGGCGGTGTTCAGTGACCTCACGCCGCTCAAGGAGCTGGAGGCCGAGCGCCAGCGAGTGGAGCGACTGGCCTACTTCGAGGTCCTGGCCTCCAGCATCGCCCACGAGATCAAGAACCCGGTCGTGGCCATCAAGACGTTCACCCAGCTCATCCCGCGCCGGCTCCACGACCATGCGTTCCTCGAGAACTTCAGCCGCGTCGTCTCGCGCGAGATCGAGCGCATGGAGCGGCTCGTCGAGCGTTTCCGCCGGCTCTCGCGGCCCGCCAGTCCGACCCAGCACCGCCTCGACGTCCGCCAGCCGCTGAGCGAAGCGGTCGAGTTCCTCAAGCCGGCCTTCGAGGAGAAAGGGCTGACGCTCCGGGTCACGCCCACTCCGGTCGCGTGCTTCGTCCTCGGCGACGAGGGTGAGCTGGAGTCGCTCTTCATCAACCTCCTCATGAACGCCCACGAGGCGACGCCGCGCGGCGGCTCGGTGGAGCTCGAGCTCACCGCGAGCGAGCGCGCGGTCGTCGTGGAGGTCGCGGATTCCGGCCCCGGTATCCCGCCCGAGCGCCTCCGCCAGCTCTTCGATCCATTTTTCACGACGAAGGCGCGCGGTTCGGGCCTCGGACTCACCATCTCCGCGGGCATCGCCGCCAGACATCGTGCTAAGCTGCGAGCGTCGAATCGCCCTGCCGGGGGAGCCTTGTTCACGGTCGAGTTCCCGGCCGCCACCACCGTCGAGGCGACCACGACACGGGTGAATACCGGCGGATGAAAACGGTCCTGGTCGTGACGGCCGACAGCGCGCTTCAGTCGCGGCTGTTGCGAAACTTCGCGAGCGCGTCGGTGTTCGTCGCGGCGACCGATGCCGACGCCCTCAAGACCCTGCGCATCGTCGATGTCGACGTGGTCTTCCGCGATAGCGCCCGGCCCGCCGCCGATCTCCACACCTTCGTCGCCCGCGTGAAAGACGTCCGGCCCTCCGCGCTGGTGGTGGCCATCGCGCCGCCCGACGACGCGACGGACGGCGCCGACATCTCGTTGCCCGCGGGTTTCAGCCAGCGCGACCTCGAAGCGGCCGTGCGCCAGGTCGGCGATCGCCGCCGCCTCCTGCACGAGATCGCCACGCTCCGGTCGCAGGCCGCCGGCCCCGCCGTGAGCGAAGCGCCGCCGGCCGAGACCATCCGCGAACCGGCCGCGTTCGCCCGGATCCTCACGGAATTCACCCGGGTCCTGGCCGCCGGCTTCGATCTGCCGCGCACGCTCGAGATGTTCCTCGATGCGATCGGCGAGCTGCTACGCCCCTCGCGCTCAGCCCTGTTACTGCTCGACGAGACGCGCCAGACCTACCGCGTCAGCACCCATCGCGCCCTGGCCCCTCAGATCGTCAGCTCGGTGCGGCTCAACGCGAGCGATGGCCTCCCGCGCTGGCTCGCCTCGCAAGGACGACCGGCGCGGCTCCACGATCTGAGCGATCCCGAGGTCGCGCGCGAGCTCACGCTGCTGGGCGGCGTCGTGGCGGTGCCGCTGTTGACCCACGGCGACCTCGTCGCCATCCTCGTCGTCGGCCACCCGGTGGCCGGTGGCGCCTACGGCCGACCGGAGATGGAGATCCTCTTCGATCTCTCGACCCATCTCGCCACGGCCGTCCGCGACATCACGCTGCACCACCAGCTGCACCACGAGAAGGAATTCAACGAGCGCATCCTCTCCCACATGTCGAGCGGCGTCGTCACCATCGGCCGTGACGAGAAAGTGGGGACGTTCAACCGGCGTGCCGAGGAGATCCTGAATCTGCGGGCGGCCGCCGTGGTCGGCCAGGATCTGCGCATGCTCCCCTCGCCGCTGGGCGACATGCTCTACGAGACGCTCGCCCACGGCCGCGCGCTGCCGAAGTCGGAGATCCAGCTTCCGCTCGGCGGCCTGTGGCTGGAGGTGTCGACCTATCCGATCCGTGGCGACGAGGCGACGCCGCTGGGCGCCGTCCTCGTGCTCGAGGACCGCACGGCCCAGAAAGAGCTGGCCGCGCGCAAGCGCCAGGCCGAGGAATCGCAGCTCCTGGCCCGCGTCATCGCCCGCATCGCCGACGAGATCAAGAATCCGCTGGTGTCCATCAACACGTTCGTCGAGCTCATCGACGAGCGCTACGACGATCCCGACTTTCGCAAGCTGTTCTCGTCGGTTGTGCGGCGCGACGTGCGCCGGCTCGTGCAGGTGTTCGAAAAACTAGCCGGACTGGTGAGCGAGGGTGAGCTAAACTTCTCGACGGTGGACGTCCACGCCGTCATCGACGAGGTGGTCACCGCGGTCGAGCTCTCGGACGAAGGCCTCGGCAAGCGCCTCAACTTCGACGTCACGCGCGACGCCCGGCCCCAGGTGGTCCGGGTCGACGCCGCCCAGCTCCGCAAGTCGCTCTCGTACCTGGTGTGGTATCTCGCCCACAACTCGCCGGGCGAGGACGCGAAGGTCACCTTGTCGGTCGGCCGCCACGCGGGGCCGGACGAGCCCGAGGCCGTGCGCATCATCATCGGCTCGCGCACGGCCGCCGTGCCGGCCGACAAGCTCGGACGTCTCTTCGATCCCGTGCAGATGGTGCAGGAGAGCCTGATCGACGTCGGCCCCGCGGTCAGCCAGCGGCTGATCGAGGCCCAGGGCGGCCGGCTCCAGTTCCGCCAGGGCCGTCACGAGCTCGCCTTTCACATCTCGCTGACGCCGGTCGAGTCCTGAGCATCGTCGCGCCGCCCCGGACGCGCCCCCGGATCCTCGTCGTCGACGACGAGATGGGCCCGCGTGAATCGCTGCGCATGATCCTCAAGCCGCACTACGAGATCAAGACGGCCGACAGCGCGCGCGGCGCGCTCGATCAGTTGCCCGAGTTCCGGCCCGACCTGGTCGTCCTCGACATCAAGATGCCCGAGATCGACGGCCTCGAGGTCTTGCGCCGCATCAAGCGGATCGATCCCACCATCGAGGTCGTGATGATCACGGCCTACGCGTCGCTGGAGACGGTCAAGCTGGCCCTCAGCCATGGCGCCTTCGAGTACCTGATCAAGCCGTTCTCGCGGCAGGACCTTGAGCAGGTGGTTCGGCGGGCTGTGGAGCGCCGTCAGGCCGACCAGGGCACCCGCGGGCAGGTGGCGCGCCTGGTCGAGGAGATGCGCTCGCTGTCGGCCAAGACGCGCGAGCTCGAGGAAGCGGCGCGGCGCGAGCCGGCCGAGCAATCGCTGCGCGTCACGCAGCTCTCGATCCTGCGCGAGATGTCGCGCACGATCGTGGGTCAGCTCGATCTGCGCGAGATGACGGCGGCCGTCACCGATCAGCTCCGGCGCGCGCTCGACTACGACGCGGTCAGCATCATCGACGGCCCGCCGGCGCCCGAGGGCCCGGCCGTCGTGGTGTGCGCCATTCGTGACGCGGGCGGCTCGCTCGGCCACCTGGTGGTGGACAATCGCGCCTCGGGCCGGCCGATCGATCGCAGCGAGCGCGAGCTGCTCGAGATGCTGGCCGAGTACCTCGCCGTCGCCATCCGTAACTCGCGGCTCTATACGGAGATCGCCACGACCAAGCGCTCGCTCGAACAGCTCATCGACTCCGCGGGTGACGCGATCATCCCGGTGGACGGTGACGACCGGGTGGAAGGCTGGAATCCCGCGGCCGAGCGTATCTTCGGGTTGAGCGCCGCGGACGCCGTGGGCCGGGCCATCACGACGCTGCTGCCGGTGTCTGACTATGCCGACGCCAAGCGGCGCCTGTCCGGCGGCACCCCCATGCACGCGTTCGAGGTCAGCGTACCGCGCGACAACGGACGGCCCGCGGCGCTGGCCGTCACGCTGTCGGCGCTGGGCGATCCGCAGGGCGCCGTTACCGGCCTGATCGCCATCGTGCGCGACATCACGGTGCAGCGAGAGATCGAGGGCCAGCTCAACCAGGCCGAGAAGCTGACCGCGCTCGGCCAGCTCGCCGGCGGCATCGCCCACGACTTCAACAATCTGCTCCAGGCCATCCTCGGCTACTCCCAGCTCATGAAGCAGAACATCGGCGACGCCGACCTGGTGAGCCGCTCGCTCCAAGTCCTGGAGTCGGTCGCCATGGACGGCTCGGAGACGGTCCGCCGCATCCAGCAGTTCGCGCGCCTGCGTCCCGACGAGGAATTCGTTCCGGTGGACGTCAACAAGATCGTGCACGACGCCGTCGCCATCATCCGCCCCCGCTGGGAAGAGAAGCTCGCGCAGGAAAACCGCCAGCTCGACCTGCGGCTCGACCTCGGCGCCGTGCCCAGCGTCAACGGCCGGCCGGCCGCGCTCACCGAGGTGATGACGAACCTCTTCTTGAATGCCATCGATGCGATGCCCGAGGGCGGCGTGCTCTCGGTGGCCACCCGCCGCGGCACCACCAACGACGCCGTCGTCGTCGTGCGCGACACGGGCGTCGGCATGCCGCCGTCCGTCCGCCGGCGCATCTTCGAGCCGTTCTTCTCCACCAAGGGCGAGGGAGGCTCCGGCCTCGGCCTGGCCATGGCGTACTCGATCGTCAAGCGGCACGGGGGCGAGATCCGGGTGGAGAGCGAGTCGGGCCGGGGCACGACCTTCACGCTGACGTTCCCGGGCGCGGCCCAGATCAGCGAGCCGAGCGAAGCGCCCGACAGCACGGCGCCGCGCCGGATCGCGCGCGTGCTCGTGATCGACGACGATCCCCAGGTGTTGGCCACGCTGTCCGAGCTCCTGCGTAGCCTCGGTCATCGCGTGACGGCGGCACCCAGCGGCCCGGCCGCGCTCGCCGGCTACGCTCGCGACCGCTTCGACGTCGTGTTGACCAACGTCGGAATGGCCGGCATGAACGGCTGGGAGTTCGCCGAGCGCTTGCGGGCCGTGGACCGTCAGGTAGCCCTGCTCTTCATCACCGGCTGGGGCCTGCGCGAGGAGGACAACCCGCGCCTCAGCGCGCTCAAGGTCCAGCGCTGCCTGTTCAAGCCGATTCCGCCTCCCGATCTCGACGCCGCGATCCAGGGCGCGCTTCACTCCGCCTGAGCCCGACGCCAGGAGACGACCATGGTCATCATCGATGCGCAGATCCACGTCTGGAGTCCCGACGTCTCGACTCGCCCCTGGCTGCCCGGGAGCACTCCGCGCGCTCAGGGCTCCGCCTGCAGCGCTGAGCAGGTGCTGCGCGTGATGGACGATGCCGGCGTGGACCGGACGGTGCTGGTGCCTCCCTCATGGATCGGCGACGACAACACGGACGCGCTCGACGCGGCGCGCCGCTGGCCCGATCGCTTCGCCGTGATGGGCCGCTTCGACCCGACCGCGCGGGACGCCGAAGCGCGCTTGCAACGCTGGCGCGAGCAGCCGGGCATGCGGGGCATGCGGTTCACGTTCCACCTGCCGCCGTCGTCGGGCTGGTTGGCCGACGGCTCCCTCGACTGGTTCTGGGCGGCCGCCGAGCGGGTCGAGTTGCCGCTGATGGTCAGCGTGCCGGGGCAGCCTGGGAAGATCGCCGGGATCGCGCAGCGGCATCCGCGGCTGCGATTCATCCTCGATCACATGGCCCGGCCGCGCGGCCTGAAGGACGCTGCCGCCTTCGCCGATCTCGACGATCTGCTCGCGCTCGCCTGCCATTCGAACCTCGACCGAATCCTATCCGTTCCGGGGACTCGACACGTACCTGCAGCGGATCCACGAGGCGTTCGGTGCGCGGCGGATGCTGTGGGGAACCGACTACACGCGGCTGCCGGTGCCGTACCGCGACGCCGTCCGTCACGTCCGCGAGGGGATGAGCTTCCTCAGCGCGGGCGACCGCGAGTGGGTCGCCGGTCGCGCCTGCGCCGAATGGGTGGGCTGGAAGATCTAGCCTGGCCGGGTCACGTCTTCTTCATCGGGCGGCCGCAACAGACTTTCTGAGCCATTGCGACCTTCCCGCACTTCGCGCAGCGGTACCCTGCCATCTCTCGCCTCCTGGAGCTCGATTCAGTGCAGTGCCGTCGGCGTTGTCAGAGCCGCTCGATGATCGTCGCGATGCCCTGGCCGAACCCGATGCACATCGTCTGCAGCCCGTAGCGCTTGCCCGTCCGCTCCAGCTCGTGCAGGAGCGTGGTCATCAGCTTGCCGCCCGAGCACCCGAGCGGATGTCCCAGCGCGATCGCCCCGCCGTTGACGTTGACCTTGTTCATGTCGGGATGGAGCTCGCGCTCCCACGCCAGGACGACCGACGCGAAGGCCTCGTTGATCTCGAAGAGATCGATGTCGTCGAGCCGCAAGCCCGCCTTCTTGAGAGCCCGCTGGGTGGCGGGAATCGGTCCGGTCAGCATGATGGTCGGATCGACGCCGGCGAGCGCCGTGGCCACGACGCGCGCGCGCGGGCGAAGCCCGAGCGCCCTGGCCCGCTCGCCCGACATGAACAGCAGCGCGGCGGCGCCGTCGGAGATCTGCGAGGAGTTGGCCGCCGTGATCACGCCGTCCGGCTTGAACGACGGCTGGAGCGCGGCCATCTTTTCGCGATTCACGGGCACGCGCACGCCCTCGTCGGTGTCGAAGAGGGACCCGTCCGGCAGCGTGACCGGCACGATCTCGCGCTTGAAGCGGCCCTCGGCGATGGCCCGGCCCGCCCACTCGTGACTGCGCGCGGCGAACGCATCGAGCTCTTCGCGCTTGAGGCCCCACTGCTCGGCGATCAGCTCGGCCGAGATTCCTTGCGGCACGATGTTGTACCGCTCGGACAACCGCGGCGAGAGCGGCCCATCACCCGGTCCGCTGGCGTTCGAGCCCATCGGCACCCGGGTCATGTGCTCGACGCCGCCCGCGATGACGACGTCGTACTGGCCGGCCATGACGCCCATGGCCGCGAAGTTGGCGGCCTGCTGGCCCGAGCCGCACATCCGGTCGAGCGTGGTACCGCACACGTCGAGCGGCAATCCGGCGATGAGCGCGGCGTTGCGCGCGATGTTGAAGCCCTGCTCGCCCAGCTGATCGACGCACCCGAGGATGACGTCCTCGACTTCGGCGGGATCGACGCCCACACGCACAATGAGGTCACCGAGGACCTTGGCGGCGAGATCGTCCGGGCGGACGGGCGACAGCTTGCCGTTCTTCCTGCCGACGGCGGTGCGCGCGGCTCCTACGATGACGGCGTCTCTCATCGATGATCTTCCTCCTGGAGTGTACTTCGA
>Ga0209378_1003324_pt1 | contig 10879 bp, 9 predicted proteins | sample GraSoiAngelo_156_FD_186170 | JGI IMG/M metagenome (GOLD analysis project Ga0209378, IMG submission 186170) | Grasslands soil microbial communities from the Angelo Coastal Reserve, California, USA - 14_1009_13_40cm (SPAdes) (version 2) | ecosystem: Environmental > Terrestrial > Soil > Grasslands ... | reverse complement strand
CCCGACCGTAGCGCGTGAAGACGCGGACTTGCCGCCACGTGTCGGCCCAATGCCGGAAATGGCTGGGCCGCCCTTCATAGACCGTCGACACCGGCACAAACCGCACCCGAAGGCCGCGTGCCAGGGCGGCGAGCAGGAACGCCGTTTCGAAATCGTAGCCCTGCTCCCCGGGCCGCACCGCCTGGGCCGCGCGCCGGGACAGCGCCCGAAAGCCCGTCTGGGCGTCCGGGACCGCCACCCCTCCGATGCGCGACGCGAGCGCCGCCGACAGCCAGTTGGTGCAGCGCCGTCCCAACGGCATCGCGCCGGTGCGCGCCCGCGCACCCAACGCCAAGTCCGCCTCACCGGCCAGCACCGGGGCCGCCAGGCCGGGAATCTCCTCGGGGGGGTGTTGCCCGTCGGCGTCCAGCGTGATGATTACGCCCGCCCCGCCCTCGAGGGCCGCCGCGATGCCCGTCGCGAGCGCGGCGCCCTTGCCGCGATTGCGCGGATGGACGAGTACCGTGGCCCCCGTCCCCCGTCCCGCGTCGCGCGTCCCATCGGTCGAGCCGTCGTCCACAACGTAAGGGGTTGCGCCCGGAACGGCACGGGACGTCCGGGAGACGACGTCGGCGATGGTGGCGGCGGCCTGATAGGCGGGGATGACGACCGCGACGGCGCGGTCAGCGCGGTCAGCGCGCCCCGGCATTGGGTGACGCGTTCCCCTCGAGAATGGCGAGGATCGACTTGAGCTCGGCGCGCAGATCCTTGACCGTCTGGGTCGCGAGCGCGCGGCGCGCTTCCGGCTTGAGCTCGCCGCTGCGCCGATATTGCTCGATCTTCTGGCGCGCCCCCTCGATCGTGTATTTCTCCGTGTAGAGCAGATGCTTGACCAGCATGATCAGCTCGATCTCGCGCCGCTGGTACACCCGGTTGCCGGACCGGTTCTTGGCGGGGTTCAAGAAGCGGAACTGGCTCTCCCAGTACCGGAGCACGTGCGGCTTCAGGTCGGTGAGCTGACACACTTCGCCGATCGAGAAGAACTCCTGCACAGGATGGGGGGCGCTCATCGCCAATGCTCCGGTTTGAGCTCCCGTTCCATCAAGTCGGAGACGGCCTGACTGGGCGATTTCCGGTTGAAGAGGACCTCGGCCACCTCGCGCGCGATCGGCAGCTCGACGCCGTGTCGCTCCGCGAGCGTCACCGCGGAGCGGGCGGTGTTCACTCCTTCGACCACTGCGGCCCGCCCCGCCAGCGCGTCCTCGAGCCGCTTCCCTTCCCCGAGCTCGACCCCCAGCTGGTGGTTGCGCGACAGGGGACCGGTGGCCGTGAGGATGAGGTCGCCCATCCCGGCGAGCCCGGCGAAGGTGGCCGGCTCGGCGCCGAGCGCCACGCCCAACCGCGTGATCTCGGCGAGCCCACGCGTGATCAGCGCGGCGCGCGTGTTGTGGCCCATCCCGAGTCCCTCCAGGATGCCGGCCGCGAGGGCGATGACGTTCTTGAGCGCTCCCGCAAGCTCCACACCGAGCATGTCCGTGGCGGAATACACCCGGAAGAACCCGGTCGAGAACACCTGCTGCACCTGCTGGGCGACCGCGTGCTCCCGCGCCGCCGCCACCACGGCCGTCGGTTGGCGCGCGTAGACCTCCCGGGCGAACGAGGGGCCGGATAGAACAGCGATCGGCGTATCCTTCGGGAGCACGTCGGCCAACACGCACGACGGGGTGGAGAGTCGCTCCGGGTCGAGGCCCTTGGACACGCTCACGACCAAAGCGCCGCGACCGATCTTGCCCCGCGCCCCGGTCATGACCTCGCGCACCGCGTGGGACGGGGCCGCCGATACGACGACCGCAGCGCCACCCACCGCTGCCGTCAAGTCACCGTCAGCGGTGACCGCGGGAGCGAGCGCGGCGCCGGGGAGGAACATGTGGTTCAGGTGCTCCCGATTCACGCTCTCCACCACGTCGGGCTCGCGCGCCCAGAGGGTGACCATGTCGAAATCTCCCTTACGGGCGAGCAGGTCCGCGAGCGCGGTGCCCCAGGCGCCCCCGCCAATCACCGCAATCTTCGTCACGGCCGAGCCGCGAGTCTACTCGCGCACTTCACGCAGCCACGCCCTTTCTCGTGCGGAACCGATTTTCCGTCCCCTGCCGCAAGCGCGCGATATTGTGCCGATGCGAGTAGATAATCAGCAGCGCCAGGACCACGCTCGCCCAGAACGTGTAGGGCTGCTCGGGGGCCGTCAGCCGGACCCACAGCGGAAGCAGCGCGGCCACCGCGAGGGACGCGACCGACACGTACCCGGAGAGCCACAGAGTGACAGCCCAGAGGACGAGCGAGATCACGATCGCCAGTGGGACGAGGGCCAGGAACGTCCCCGCTGCCGTCGCCACGCCCTTGCCGCCGCGGAAGCGGACGTACGGGGAGAAGATGTGGCCGAGCACCGCCGCCAGTCCCAGCGCGACCGCGAAGCACGCGGGCCCGTTGGACCAGGGCCCGAGGATCGCGACCGGGACGGCGCCCTTGACCATGTCGATCAGACCGACGGGGATCGCGTACTTCCAGCCGAGCACGCGGTACACGTTGGTCGCCCCGAGGTTGTTCGAGCCGTGCTCGCGCAGGTCGATGCCCTTCCCGACCTTGCCGGCGATGTAGCTCGTCGGCGTCGCGCCGATCAGGTAGGCGAGGACGAGCATAGCGGCCAGCCCGTAGTCGTTCATCGGCGGGCCGTCTCCCGCTTGCGGCGGAGCTTGAGGTTCAGCGGGGAGCCGGTGAACCTCCACGCCTCTCGGAAGCCGTTCACCAGGTAGCGCGTGTACGCCTCGGGGATCGCCTCGGGGCGATTGGACACGATGGCGAACCGGGGCGGCGCCGTGCCGATCTGCGACGCGTAGAGCAGCCGCACCGACTCCCCCACCGGCTGCGGCGGCTGCTGCCGATCAACGAGGGCTCCGAGCACCCGGTTGACTTCCGCGGTGGGCACCCGCTTGGCGCGCTCCTCCGCGACCTCCAGGATGAGCTCGAGGAGCTTCGGCACCCGCTGGCCGGTCTTGGCGGACAGGTACAGGAACGGGATGAACTGCAGGAACGGCGCCCGCTCCTCCACCTCCTGCTGGCCCCGCGCCGCGGTGTTCGTCTCCTTCTCCTCGATCAAGTCCCACTTGTTCACGGCGACGATGATCGCCGCGCCCTGCTCCCAGGCGTCGTTGGCGATCTTCAGGTCCCACTTGTTCACGGCGACGATGATCGCCGCGCCCTGCTCCCAGGCGTCGTTGGCGATCTTCAGGTCCTGAACGTGCATCCCGTCCTTCGCATCTACTACGAGGACGCACACGTCGGCGCGCTCGATGGCCCGCGAGGTCCGGAGCGTCGAGTAGAACTCGATGTCGTCCTCGACCTTGCTGCGCTTGCGGAGTCCCGCGGTATCGATGAACACGAGGGTGCACCCCTGATAGCTGAGCGGGGTATCGATCGCGTCCCGCGTCGTGCCGGGCTCATCCGCCACGACCAGCCGCTCCTCGCCGAGCAGGCGGTTCACCAGGCTCGACTTCCCCACGTTCGGCCGGCCGACGACCGCTACGTGGATCTCGGCCTCCTCGCTCGCCTCCGGGGCCGCCGGCAGCAGCTCCACGACGCGGTCCAGCAGGTCACCCGAGCTCTTCCCGACCGCGGCGGACACGGGGAACGGATCGCCCAGGCCGAGCTCGTAGAACACCAGGTGCCGCGTGTCGTTGGGCAGCTGGTCGGCCTTGTTGGCGACCAGGATCACCGGACGGCGTGCTTTCCGGAGGTACTGCGCGATCTCCAAATCCGCGGGGTGCACCCCCTCCTCGACGTCTACGAGGAACAACACGACATCGCTCGCGGCCACCGCCGCCTCGACCTGGGTCCGGATCGCGCGGTTGAGCTGGTCCTGGGCGCCCGGCACCATCCCGCCCGTGTCCACGAGCCAAAACCGCCGTCCGTTCCACTCCGCTGCGCCGAAGTGCCGATCGCGGGTGACGCCCGGGCGAGCGTCCACGATCGCGTCCCGGCCCCCGATGAGGCGATTGAACAGGGTCGACTTGCCGACGTTGGGGCGGCCGATAATGGCCACCGTGGGGGCGCCGCTCATCCCTCCCCCTTCCCCACCCCGTGGTGCGGAGTGCGGAATGGGGAGTGCGGAGTGTGACCCTCAATTCCGCACTCCGCACCCCGCACTCCGCACTCGGTGAGTACGTCCGCAAAGTCATACGACAGGTGCACAGGCATGGGTACCTGCGCCGCGAGATCGTGGGCGTGCAGGTCGTCCACGAACACCAGGTCGTCGTTCACCGCCTCCGCCGGCAGCAGGACGAAAGCCAGGTCCCGCCGATCGGTGAGCGCCCGCGCGATCGCCGCCCCAGGGAGGAGTCCCGCCGTGGTGACCGAGGGCCCGAACAGGGTGTTCTCGACCACGACCAGCTCGAAGCGGCCACCGGTCGTCGCCGCGACGTCGGTCAGCACCTGCGGCATCAAGGGACCCATGGCCCTACCGGTCACGACCCCGATGCGCTTCCCGGCCAGATCGGGAAGCGAATCGACGGCCGCCGCGATTCTGGTCTGAAGAAACCGCACCGAGCCGACCCCGTTTTCGCGTTGCTCGAAATCCCCGTACCACGCGGGGCCCGGCAGCGGCTCTCCCGCTTGGAGGTAGAGATCGTCGGCTCCGTAGCACCATGGCACCCCGCGTTCGGTGAGCGCCCGGGTCGCCATCCGGTCGACCGCCGCGAGCGCGGCCCCGCACTCCTTCCGTGTCAGCTCGCGTACCAGGCCACGTTTCGAGAATTCGGTGAGCGCGACGGGGACGACCGAAACGGACAGCACCGCGGGACCGAGGCCGTACAGGCCGGCGAGCGTGCGCTCGAGCTCGACTCCGTCGTTCACCTCGGGAACGAGGACGACCTGCGTGTGGAACGCGATCCCCCGCTCGGCAAACCAGCCGAGCTGTGGGATGATGTCGGGCGCCTCAGGGTTGCGGAGCAGCCAGCGGCGGATCGTGGGGTCCGTGGCATGCACGGAGACGTACAGGGGCGACAGCCGATACTCCACGATCCGCGCCATGTCCCACGGCTTCAAGTTCGTGAGCGTCGCGAAGTTCCCGTAACGGAAGGATAGCCGGTAGTCGTCGTCGCGGATGTACAGCGGCGTGCGCAAGCCGTCCGGGTTCCCGTCGACGAAACAGAAGTCGCAGTGGTTCCCGCAGCGCCGGATGCGCGGCGGCTCGAGCGTCACGCCCATCGGGAGCCCCTCGGGGCGCTCGATGTCGTACTCGACCGCCTCCCCCGTCGGAAGGCGCGCCGCCAGGAGGAAGCGCTCGTCCGCCGTGAGAAACTCCCAATCCAGGAAGTCCTCCAGCGCTCGGCCGTTGACGGCCACGAGCTCCGTTCCGGGAACGAGCCCCAGCTCCCCGCCGAGGGAGTCGGGTGCCACCGATTGCACGCGAATCACCGCACCTGCCTGTCCTTCAAGGACTTTGTGAGGCCTGACGTCGCAACCCCAACGCGGGCCGTGACTTCCGAAAGCGATGAAATATGCCTTAGGAAGCGCGATAACGCCAGCCGGTGACCCCCCTGCCGTTCACCTTGAGGTCGAAGGCCTGGCTCTGACGCGGAGGCAGAGCGGGGACATCCTGGGTCAGGGTCGCGACGACCTGACCGGCGACGTCGAGGAACTCGAGGGCGAGGCGGAACGGCTTGGACGGAGCCGCCCTCAGGTTGGTCGCCGTGGCGGAGAGGGACGCCCCGGCGCTGTCCGGGAGGAAGCTGAGGACGGAGATCTCGACCGCGAGGCCGGAGTCGGCCCGTGCCACATACGCCTTCGTGGAGTCACGCTGTCGCCGGAAGTCCCACCCCGCCGCCACGAGCTTTAGCGACGCCCGGTTGAGGGGGTCGAGCGCGAGCAGCCGTTGCGCGGTCGGCAACAGGGCAGTCGAGTCGTGCAGTTGGTAGTAGGCCACGGCGAGCGAAAACAAGGCCTCGCGCCGGTACGGGTTCTTGGCGAGCCCGAGCGTGAGGGCGCGGGCCGCAGGCCGGTAGAGCCCCTGCCCTACCATACGGGTCCCCGGGCCGAACAGCACGTCGGGGTCCAAGTCCTTTGCCTGGGCGACGAGGGAGTCGAACACAGCGGCGGCCTGAGCGGCGTGGCCGCTCTGCGCGTACAGCGTCGCGAGCGTCGTCGCCGCATCGATCTCACCCGGATAGGCCGCGAGGGCGTCCTTCAGCGCGTCGATCGCCGGCGCGAAGGCGGCGGAGAGCGCACTCGAGTCCGCCGCCAGCTGCTGCACCGCCGCGGCGAGCGCGGCCCGTTGGCGCGCGACCGCCTGGGCCCGCGCCGTCGAATCACGGGTGAACAATTGCTGGTCCCCAGGTGCGAGCTTCGCTCCCCGACCCTTCCGCGATTGAGACGAGGCCACAAGGCGCGCCAGCACCGTGGAGTCGTTGGTTAGCCCTCGTTGCATGGAGTCGAGACTCGCGCGCACTCGCGCCGCTCGCTGCGCCGCCGGGTGGCCCTGCACCTTGCGCACGACCAGGTGCCAGCCATTGCTGAGGGCCTCTCGTTTGTCGTGCGCGAAGGCCGTGTCATCGCCGGCGGTGCGAGCCGCGAGGCGGTAGTAGGCGAAGGCGGAGTCGTCGTTGGCGCGGCTGGCATACAGCGCGGCCACGGTCGCAAACGCCTTCGGATTGTGGGGCTCGAAGCGGGCGGCGACGTGCAACAGCGCCAGCGCCGAGTCCTGCTTGTCGTCCTGCCAGGCCGAAAGCCCGTCGTTCAACAGTTTGCCCCACAGCTCCCCGCGGTGCGTCGCGATATCCGCGGCGCACGTCGGGGCGAGGCTCGCGGCCCGCGCGAACGTGGTGTCCGCGGCCGCGACGTCCCCTACTTGGACGGCGTAGCGCCCCAGGTAGTACCACGCCGCCGGGCTCGTGCCCTGGTTGTCCTGCTGGATCGCATCCGTGAGCAGCTTCTTGGCCTGCGCGAGTTGCGGCCCACGCTGATCGGGCGTTTCGACCGCGTTGCGCAGTGCCTGTATCCCATTGTTAATCTTGGAGTTGGACTGCGTCAGCTCGCACGGTGGCCGGGGGGGCACGAAGCTCTCCTGGGCCGCGAGCGGCGACGACGGCGGGACGCTCGTGAGACCGGTTGCGAGGGCCAAGGCAGCGACGCGCGCGACGGCACGCATGGGGGCTAGAAATGAGGGCGAGAACGAGTCGGTGTCAATTCCCAGCCCCTGGGGCGCCAGGTACAGGTGCATGATGCGGCGACCCATGGTCAGTGACCGGAGTCCGGGAGCGATGCTCCCAACTCGGCTAGGGCGCCAAGCGCACGATGACGATCGGCGTCGAGTCGGGCCGCGTGAGCGAGGAACTGTCGGTATTGGTCAATGGCCTCGCGAGTGCGGCCTCGTGCCCGAGACACCGTCGCGAGCCAATAGTACGGCGTGGCGTAGTGGGGATCGAGCGCGATCGCTCGCTCCAACTGCCCTGCCGCCTCGTCGAGTCGACCTGCCCCCGCGAGAACCACGCCGTCATACAGTCGCAGCACCGGGTCTCGGCCTTCGAGCTGTACGGCCATGTCCAACTCTGACAGGGCGGTGCCCGTATCCCCGAGGGTCAGCGCCGCACCGGCGAGGCGCGCGTGAGCCCAATAGAAGCCGAGGTTCGCCGTCAGCGCGCGCTCGAACGCGGCACGCGCCGCCGGAAAGTCATCCTGTTGCACACGCACGATGCCGACGGCATACTCGAACATCTCTCCCGAAATCATGACGGCCGACGTTCGCGCTTCTGCCCTTCCTCGCACCGAGTCCCGCGCCGCCTCCAACTCGGCTACGGTGCTGTCGTATCTGCCGAGGAAGAAGAGCGCGCGCGCCCGGTCAATTCGCACACCGACGTCCTCCGGATGCTTGCGCAGAGCCACGGCGAACAAGCTCTCCGCACGGGCGAATTGCCGTGTCGCATACGCCAGAGAAGCGCCCTGCACCGGGTCCCCGCGCCGACTGGGGTCGAGCTGCGGGAATTCAAGCCCGGTGTACAAGAACGGATTACGCGCCCACGCGATGCGCATCAGCGAGTCGACGAGTTGCACCTGGCGCGGTGTGAGACCGACATGCCTGGCGGCCTTGACCGAACGTGTCTTGATCCACGTTTCGAACGCGTCGTGCTGCAGCGCCCGCAAGAGGACCATGCCGCGCCCGTAGATCGGGTCCGGCCACGCTGGATCGAGGCGGGATGCCCAGTAGAGGGCCATTTCGGCGGTGTCGAGCTTCGAGCCGAAACGAACGAGCGGCTCGGCGGAATGGTAGTACGCAGCGGCGGAGTTCGTGTCCGCGTCCGGCGGGAGGCGGGGACGCGGAAGCTCCTCCCCCGAGTCGACGAGGCTGTGGAGCTCGGCGAGCCGCGCCACGGTCGGCTGTGGTGGGGGTGTAGTGCTGCAGGAGGTGACGGCGGCGAGCGCGAGAGCGCTCACGACGGCGCGCATGGCGTGGGTAGAAATGGGGCGCCGGCGGACCGCTGTCAATTCCAGACGAACGTGACGACCGCGCCGGCTGGGAGAGTGTAGCGGAAGGACTGGCTGGCCCACCGCACCGCGAAGGTCCGGTCCTGCACGTCGGTATTGACCACGATCAGCGCCTTCGAGCCATCATCGGCGTTCCGGAAGGCCACGCTTTCGAGGCCGGCGACGCCGGAGGTCGACGCGACGCGCCGCGCACCCGGGCGCACGAACCGGCTGGCATGCGCCAGCGCGTAGTACTCCACGTTGCGCGTGACGGCGCCGGAGGCCGACGTGATCGTCACCACCCCACGGCAGTCTCCGCACCCGCCCGTATGCGGTCCATGGTTCTCGTCCAGCGCGAGATTCCAGAGGAGCACTCCTTTCGCCCAGCCCCGTGTGGCCTCGATGATCAGCGTGCGGACGAACCACTTGAGATTGTCCGCGAAGGTCGGCGCCCACTCCCCGCCGGAGCACTCGGTGAAATAGGCGTTCTTCTCAGGGTGGGCGTCGTGCACCAGGCTTTGCGCGGCGACGTCGCCGCCGTAACAGTGCCAGGCGACTCCGGCGATGTAGCGGGGCGCGACGGAGTCGGCGAGCACCTGGAGCGGAGACTGGTATTCGTCCCAGTTGTGGTCCCAATCGAGGATGATGGTCCCAATGCCGCGCCGGGCGAAGAGCGGGCCGAGGTACTGGCCAACGAAACGGGCGCGGGCGGGTGGCTCGAGCCGCATGCCCGGATAGTTCGGCGGCTCGTAATGGGGCTCGTTCTGGACCGTGACGGCGTAAATCGGCACGCCCTCCGCGCGGTACGCCTCGATGTAGCGCCGGAAGTACTCCGCGAGCGGTCCGTAGGCCTCGGGACGGAGCGTTCCCTGAATTAGGCTCCCCGTCGTCTTCATCCATCCCGGCGGGCTCCAGGGTGTCGCCATGATCTTGAGCCGAGGGTTGATGGCGAGCGCGCGCTGGACGATCGGCAACAGGTAGGCGCGGTTGGAATCGATGGAGAAGTGCGCCAGGGTCGAGTCGGTCTGCCCCGCGGGTAAGTCGTCGTAGCTGTACTGGTGCAGCGAAAAGTCGGAGGCGCCCATAGTGAGGCGCGTGAAGCTCAGGCCGATCCCCGGACTGGGGCCGAACAGCTCCTGCAACAGGGCCTCGCGCTGCGCGGCCGTCAGGCGGTTCTGAATCAGCCACGCCGACGCGTCGGTGATCGCGGCGCCAAAGCCCACGATCTCCTGATACGCGGTGCCCTCGTCGACCACGATCCGGAGCAGGGTCGCCGGCGGGGCGCCGGAATCGAAATGGACGTCGGTCTCCCGGGACAAGAGCTTCGACCCGGAGCCGGTGGTCAGCCACACCTGAGCGGCGGGCCCTTGCGGCGGCGGGCCGGGGGAAGGCTCCCCCGGCGCCAGGCGCCCGCACGCCACCACGGTGCCGACCGCCCACGCCGGCGTCCGCCGCATCACTTCGTCCTCTCGTATACCCGCACATAGTCCACTCGCATGGTCTGCGGGAAGACCGTCGTCGCATCGGGACGGCCGGGCCAGTACCCACCGACCGCCACGTTCAAAATCATGAAGAACGGGTGATCGAACACCCACCGCCCGGGCACATCCTTCGGAGTGATGGTCTTGTACAGCGTATCGTCGACGTACCATCGAATCGCCTCCGACTCCCATTCGACGGCATAGACGTGAAAGCTGTCGGCGAAGGCGCCCGCGCTCAGTTCATAGGTGCTGGTGACGCCCTGCGCACCCGAGTACCCGGGGCCATGCACCGTCCCGTGCACCCGGCGGGGTTCCTTGCCGATGTTCTCCATGATGTCGATCTCGCCGCACGCGGGCCAACCAACCGTGTCGCAGTTGTCGCCCAGCAGCCAGAAGGCGGGCCACAGACCCTGCCCGCGCGGGATCTGAATCCGTGCCTCCATGCGGCCGTACCGCCACGCGCCCAAAGCTTGGGTCTTCAGTCGGGCAGACGTGTAGTCACGGCTGCCGAACGTCTCGGGGCGAGCCTCGATGATTAGGTTGCCGCCTTCGACACGCGCGTTGTCGGTGCGGTCGGTGTAGAACTCGAGCTCGCCGTTCCCCCAGCCGTCGCCCCCAGTCTCCCGGACCCAGTTCCCGACCTCGAGGACGGTGCCGTCGAACTCGTCGTGCCACACGAGCTGCGAACCGGGACGCGATGATTCGGGAGTGCCAGCGAAGGAGCAGGACACGCCGACGACGAGGGCAATCCATGCGCGGCGAGGCGTCACGGGGGTCCGGACGGGAACTGGCAGAGCGGGCGACGGGATTCGAACCCGTGACGTCCAGCTTGGGAAGCTGGCATTCTACCCCTGAATTACGCCCGCGAAACCCCTGACTCGGCAGGAATTGTGCTAAGATTGGGCCGC
>Ga0209378_1003318_pt1 | contig 10887 bp, 8 predicted proteins | sample GraSoiAngelo_156_FD_186170 | JGI IMG/M metagenome (GOLD analysis project Ga0209378, IMG submission 186170) | Grasslands soil microbial communities from the Angelo Coastal Reserve, California, USA - 14_1009_13_40cm (SPAdes) (version 2) | ecosystem: Environmental > Terrestrial > Soil > Grasslands ... | reverse complement strand
CCAGCCCGCCCAGCACGTAGCCGAGCGCCGAGCCGGTCGGGTGTTCGCCATCTTCTTCGCCGCCATCCCGATCGGCTCGGCGCTCGGCTACGTGCTGGGCGGGCTGGTGGACCATTACTTCGGGTGGCGCTACGCGTTCTTCGTGGCGGGCGTCCCCGGCCTCGTGCTCGCGGCGCTCGCCGTGCGGCTGTACGATCCACCGCGCGGCGCCCAGGACGCTGACGCTCCCGGCCCCCATTCGGTGACGGTCGGCCGCGCCGCCCGTGCCGCCTATGCCGCCCTGCTTCGCAACCGCCCGTACATCCTCACGGTCCTCGGCTACGCCGCCTACACGTTCGCGATCGGCGCCCTGGCGTTCTGGACGCCGTCGTTTCTCGAGCGGATCCGTGGTATCCCGAAGGCGCAGGCGACGGTGCAGTTCGGGGCGGTGGTGGTGGTCACCGGATTCGTCGGGACCTACGGCGGTGGCTGGGTCGGGGACTACTACCTGCGCACCTCCCGGCAGGCGTACCTCTGGGTGTCGGGGATCGCCACGCTCGTGGCCGCTCCGCTCACGCTGCTCGCTCTCGCGGTCGGGCAACCGTCGGTCTATTGGACGGCCATCGTCGCGGCGGAGCTGTGCCTGTTCGCGTCCACCGGTCCGATCAATTCGGCGATCGTCAACGTGGTCCCGCCCGAGATCCGGGCCACGGCTGTGGCGCTGAGCATCTTCACGATTCACGTCCTGGGCGACGTGCCGTCGCCGTCGCTGGTGGGCGCACTCTCGGACGCGCGGACGCTGGGCGAGGCGGTGTTGATCATCCCCGTCGCGGTGCTGGTGAGCGGCGTCATTTGGATGTACGCGGCCTGGCGGGGAGACCGCACGGCGGGCGCCGAGCCGTCGCCGTGAGGGCGCTCTTCCGCGCGCTCTTCGGGCTGATCCTCCGCGTATTCTTCCGACGCATCGAGGTATCGGGCTCCGAGCGGGTACCGGCGCGCGGTCCGGTCATCTTCGTGCTGAATCATCCCAGCGGGCTCATCGATCCCGCGTTCCTGCTTTGCCTGGCTCCGCGGCGGGTCTCGCTCCTCGCCAAGGCGCCGCTGTTCCGCGTTCCGATCATCGGGTTCTTCTGCCGGGCGTTCGAGGCGATTCCGGTGCACCGCCGGCAGGATGCCGGCTCGGACCCCTCACAGAACCGCGAGACGTTCGAGACGGCGCGGGCCGTACTCGCTCGGGGCGGCGCGATCGGAATCTTCCCGGAAGGCACGTCCCACTCGGAACCTCAGCTCCGACCGCTGAAGACCGGCGCCGCGCGGATCGCCGTGGGCGCCGCCGCGGCGCTCGGAGGGGAAGGGGGAGGGGGAGGGGGAGGTGGAGGTGGGGGAGGTGCTGCGCCGCTCGTGATCGTCCCGGCCGGACTGTACTACCGCGCGAAGCGCACATTCCGGAGCGCGGCGCTGCTGTACTTTGGCGAGCCATTTCCCGTCGAGCCCGTGCCGTTGGCGCAGGGGGAGGAGCCGCCGGCCGAACCGGTCCGCGAGCTGACCGCGAGGATCCAGCAGGCGCTTGCGGCCGTGACGCTGCAGGCCGGGCAGGCGGAGGTGCACGCGCTGGTGGACCGGGCGCAGCGGATCGTCAGTACTCAGGACGAGACACCCGCGACACCGCCATCCCTCGCGGACGAGTTCGCACTGCGGCGGCGCCTCCTGGCGGGATACGAAGTCGCGCGGGCGCAGTGGCCGGAGCGACTGGCAGCGATCGCGACGCGGATCGACCGTTACGAAGCCGCACTCTCGGCGTCCGGTCTCGACACGCGCCAGCTGACCGCCGGCGGATTCACGCTCGGCCGCGTGAGTCGCTACGTCGTCAAGGCCGCGCTCGTGCTCGTGGTCCTGCTGCCGGCGGCGCTCGTCGGGGTCGTGATCAATTACCCGGCGTACCGGGCCGTGGGGTTCGTGGCGACCGGTATCGCGAAGGGGGCGGAGGACGCTCTCGCGAGCATCAAGGTGCTCGCGGCTATGCTGCTCTTCCCGCTGACGTGGGTCATCGTGGCCGTGGTGGTGGGGCTCCGCGAGGATGTGGAGTTGGGGGTCTTAACGCTTGCGGTCGCGCCCCTTCTTGCTTACGCCGCCCTCGTCTTTTTCGAACGGCTGGATCGTATCATCGGCGGGGCTCGCGCCCTGGGACTGTTCGCGTTCCGGCGCTGGGCGTTCCTGCGGCTCCTGGCCGAGCGCAAGGGGATCCAAGAAGACATCCTCGCGCTCGGCCGGGACATCGGGGCGGCGTAAGGCTACCGCCAGGTCTTCACTTGCTCCGCGAAGGTCCGTGCGAGACCGCTCAAGTCCGCCGGAGCGATCGTGGTATCCTGCTTCAGCTTTTCCACCCTCGCGAGGTTGACCGACGCCTTCTGGTACGAGCTGTCGCTCGCCAGGGCCGCGCGGTAGGCGCTCACGGCCTGGTTGATGCGCCCGGTGCGCTCGAGGGCGATGCCCAGATTGTTCTGGAATGCCGCCACGCTCGAGTCGATCTCGATCGCACGCGCGATCGGGCCCAGCGCCTCGACGAAGTTCTGCTGGCCGATGGCGACGCGGCCAAGGTTGTTCATCGACCACGCGTCGCGCGGGTCGAGCACGATCGCCCGCTTGAACGCCTCCACCGCGCCGGTGGGATCGCCGAGCTCGTCCTTCACCCGGCCGAGCAGCCGATGGCCCTCGTTGGACGTCGAGTCGAATCGCAGCGTCGCCTCGACTTCCGGCAGCGCTTCCTGCGCCTTGCCCTGCTCGAGCAGCACGCGGCTCAGGTTGAGACGGCTCTTGACGTGGGTCGAGTCCTTCTCGATCGCCTGCCGAAACGCGCTCACGGCCTGGTCGCGGTCGCCCGCCTTCCACGACGAGAGGCCGAGCATGTAATAGCCCCACACGTTGTCGGGCTTCTGGCTCGTGTACGCGGTGAACAACCTCACCGCCTCGTCGTAGTGCTTCCCCGTGTAGGCGCTCTTCGCATCTTGGAAGGACACCGGTCCCGTCGAGGCCGGCGTGGTCGGGGTCGAGACGCTCGACGGCTCGGGTGACACCGCCGGCACTTCGGCCGCGTTGGCGTCACCCGACTCGGCGCGCTTGTCGCCGCACGCCGCGAGGGCGATGGCCGTGATGACGCACGGGATGAGTGGGAGCGTTCGCATGGTTCCTCCTCCTGGGTTGGCGCGTGGGAAGCGCCCGTGGAACAGCGGTGGACGCCCGCTGCTAAGGCAGGAGGAGGGCCAGCGGTTAGTCGTCGGCCATCGATCGTTGGATCAAGCAGTTACGTACGGGCGCGCACCGGCTCGTGTCCCGGTGGACACGCCTGGACAGAAGCTCATGTGTCCGGGTCGACACGTCCTTTGATGTTGTGCCGGCGCATGATCTTCAGGAGGCTCGCGTGGTCAGCGAGGCCGAGCGACTGCGCGGTGCGCGTGATGTGCCAGTCGTTGCGCTCGAGCGCCGCGACGATGATCTGGCGCTCGGCCTCCGCCTTGAGCGCTTGGAATGTGGTCGCGACGCTCGCGCCGCGCGGACCGGCCCCATCCCGGATCTCGGCCGGCACGTCGCCGAGACCGATGGTCTCCGCGTCGCTCGCGATGACCATCCGCTCGACGGCGTTTCGCAGCTCGCGCACGTTGTTGCGCCCCCACTCGTACGCCATGAGGCCTTCGAGCGCGGCCGGGTCGACCTTCTTGAGGTGGACCCCGAAGCGGGCACAGGTCGTCGCGAGCAGGTGGTCCACGAGGGCGGGGATGTCCGAGCGTCGTTCGCGCAGCGGCGGCACGCGCACCACGTGGACGTTGAGGCGGAAATAGAGGTCCTGCCGGAACCGCTGCGCCTGGACCTCGGCCTCGAGGTCGCGGTTCGTCGCCGCGACCACGCGCGTATCGACCGCGATCGTGCGGTGTCCCCCCAGCCGGCTGACCTGACGCTGCTCGACCACGCGTAGCAACTTCGCCTGTGCGGCGAGCGGCAGCTCTCCGATCTCATCGAGGAACAGCGTGCCGGTCGACGCGGTCTCGAACGCGCCCTTGCGGAGCGCGTTGGCGCCGGTGAACGCGCCGCGCTCGTGGCCGAACAACTCGTCCTCCACCAGGTTCTCGGGGAGCGCCGCGGCGTTGAGCGCGACAAACGGGCCGCTCGGGTTGGCGCCGAGCCGGTGCAGCTCCCGGGCGACAAGCTCTTTGCCGGACCCGCTCTCGCCCACGATGAGCACGGGGCTCGGAATCTTGGCGACGCGCCCGACGGCGTCCTTGAGCTGCTGCATCGCCGGGCTCGCACCCACCATGGGCGCGTCGGCGTCGAGCCGCTCCCGCAGCGCCGCGAGCTGTGTCGCGAGCCGCTGCCGCTCGAGGGCGTGCTCGACTTCCTGGACCACGCGCTCCATCGGCTCGGCCTTGTCGATGAAGCTCGTTGCCCCGAGCCGGATCGCCTCGGTACACCGGTCGTAGTTGCCCGTCCCCGTGTACACGATCACCGGAAGCCGAACGCCGCGGCGCGCCATGGCCCGAAGCACTTCGAACCCGTCCATGCCCGGCATCTCGAGGTCCAGGATCACGCAGTCCACCGCTTCGCGCTCGAGCAGATCGAGTGCTTCGCGACCACCCGCCGCCACCAACGGCTCGTAGCCGCCGATGCGCTTCAGGTCATAGGCATACTGCTGGGCCATCGCCACCACGTCATCGACGACCAGGAGCGTGGTCACGCGCTCGCTCCGGGGAGATCGACGAAGAACCTGCTGCCCGCGCCCGGCTGGGTCTCCACTCGCAGGGCGCCGCTCGCGTCGAGCACCAGGCGTCGGACGATCGAGAGCCCCAGCCCCGTGCCGCCGGGTTTGGTCGTGTAGAAGTCGTCGAAGGCGCGATTCAGCTGTTCCTTGGTCATTCCCTTGCCGGTGTCTGCGACCGTGATACGGACACCGGACCCGCTCGCGCCTCCATCGACGGGTCCGGTGGATACGGTCACACGTCCGGCGCCCGCGGCGAGACTGTCGAGGGCGTTGCCGATCAGATTCTCGAGAATGCGGCGCACCACCAGGGGATCCGCCCGCGCCGGCCCGAGTGCGTCGGCGAGCTCGACCCGGACCTCGGCCCGCCCGGTATCGCCCAGACGGCTGACGGTTTCCCGTACGACAGCGTTCACGTCGCACGGCTCGCCGGTAGGCTGCGGGGAGAGCCGGGCGTAATTGCCGGCGAGGCTCTCGAGGTAGGAGATGCTCGACTCCACCGTCGGCTGCCGCTCGCGGAACGCCGCGGCGAGCCGGTCCGGGCCTTCACCCGCGGCCTGCGCAAAATGGCGGAAGACGTTCCGAATGGGGATCAAGCCGTTCTTGATGTCGTGGTTCACCTGACGGGCGAGGTCACCGACCGCGAGCCGGCGCTCGGCCTCCCGCAAGCGTGCTGCGCCCGCCCGCAACCGTTCCGTCATCGCCCCGAGGAGCCGCGTCAGGGTTCCGATCTCGTCCGCGCGATCGCTTTCGAACGCCACGTCGAGACGGTCCACATCGACCTCCGCGGTCTTCGCGGCAAGGGCAGTGAGAGGGCGACTGATGCGCGTCGAGAGCCATGCGGCGAGAAGCGACGCGATCGCGCCGGTCGCGACGACAGCGACCAGAAACGAAAGCGCGACGCCGCGACGCAGCGCGGTCAGAGAGGCGAGCGAGTGGGTGACCACGATGCGCGCCGCGAGGAGCCGGGCGGAGTCGCCCTCCGCCACGAAGGGTCGCGTCAAGGTGCTCACGACCTGGGTCGCCGGATCGGCCCACGTCGCGCTGTCGGGCGGGACGGTCACGGCGATCGTCAGCTCGGAATCAGGCGTCAGGCGCGCCAGGAAGCTGGAATCGACGCCGATCCCACCCACGAGCGTAAAGCGGCGGCCACCGAGCCGGAGCGAATCGAGGCGCGCGAGGGCCAGAAACGGTGCCTCGGGCGTGCGCGCCCGGACGAGCGCCGTGCCTCCCGCGGCCGCCAGCAGCCGAGGCAGGTCCGGCTCCAGCTGATCATACTCGTTGCGAAAGTGGCCCGAGCTCACGATCCGCCCCTCGTCGTCCTGTATCTGCAGCATCGCGAGGCCAGCCAGTCGCATCGCGTTGCCGGCGTAGTCGAGCAGGTAGCTCCGGTCGCCGCCCTGAAGCACCGCTGCCCGGAAGCGGTTATCCGAGGCGACCGCGTCCTTGAGCGCGGCCAACCGGGTCGCGACGCCCGCACTCTGCTGGTCCAGGTCCGCTTGAATCACGGCGACGAGCGATGTAACCCGCTGCTGGTAGGCCGCAGTCAGGCGGTCGGCCATCACCGTCCGGACGCGCAGCCCGAAAATGACGAGCGGCACGAGCACGACCGCTCCAAACCCCACGAGCAGGCGCGCGCGGAACGTCATGGGGAGGCGGTGGGAGAGGCGAATCGCAGCGTGCCGTCCCAGTCGCTCCACAGACGCGGGAGGGCGCGCCGGAGCACGGCGTGCGAGCGTACGTCGAGGAGCGGCACCACCTTCCCCGCGGAGCTCCACGGGGGCAGCTCGACCGCGGCGGCGCGGCAAGCGTCATAGACCCGCGCGTGGAGCTCGAGCACATACCCTGCGTCGCCGCCGGCACGGAGCGCCGACCCGAACGCCGCCGCCGGGAGGCCCGCGGCGGCAGTCCCGCGCCCGAGCACACCGAGCCCCACCAGGCGCGCGGCCAGATCGGCCGCGCTCCGGTCGGCCTGATTGTAGACAATGCGCCGGCGCCTGGCCCCCGCCTCGACCGCGTCGCGTCCTCCCACGAGCCCGCAGCGCGCCAGCTCGGTGAACCACGGGTGCCCCTTCTCGTCGGACTCTTCCGCCGGTCGCGCGTCGCCATGCACGGCTTCCCGGAGGCTCTCCAACCGGAGATCGCCGACCCCCGCGCGTTCCCCTGCGGGGACCAGCAGCACGTAGGTCCGACTCCATTCGAGGGGCGCATCGGTGTAGCCGCGCAGTCGCGCGGCATACTCCAGGGTGGCCGGGTCATCGACCACGAGCATGTCCGCTCCGCCGTCGAGCGCGTCGCGGGCGCCGTCGGGCGGCGTAGAGGTGATTTTGACGACTGGCAGCCCCCCCCGCCCCCCCGGCCCCCCTGGCCCCCCGTGCCCCACGGGCCGTGCCACGAGCAGGTCCGGCGTTCCGGCCTCCGCGCCCGTCAACCAGAGGCGCCCGGTCCCGATCGGCCAGCCGCCGCCGGGCGCGGGCTTCGTGACGGCGAGCGCGGGGTCGGCGAACAGCTCGAGCGGCATGTCAGGTCCGCCAGCACGTTTTCCCACGGAGAGGGTGTGGTCGTCGGCGATCGTGACGACGCGCGCGAGTCCCGAGTCGCGCGAGCGCCACGCGGCCACCACGTCGACTGCGGTCACCGGTGCGCCATCCCAGAAGCGCGCGCCTTCACGCAGCGCGAACGTCCAGCGGTCTCCGTCTTGCGACCAGGACCTGGCCAACGCGGGCAACGCACGCCCCTGGCAGTCCACCCGGAGCAGCGACTCGTAGAGCTGCGCGAACACGAGTCGCTCTGCGTCGTTCCTAGGGGCGGGTGCGTGTGCCGGATCGACGGGTGCGGTGACGGCGAGCGTCACCGTGTCGCGAGACACCACCGCGCTCGCGGCGAGCGTGCAGCTCGTGTCGGAGGGAGCGACACCGGGAGTAGGGGGGAGCTCTGCGCGCGGCCGACCGGCACGGCACGCGGCCGCGAGCAGGCTGACAACGATGATGCGCTTGCGAAGGGAGTTCACTGGATCGGGCTCCGGCGGGTGGCTCTTCGAACGATACCCAGGGCTGGAAGCCCGAGCCAGGACGCGGGTTACGCCCGCGGTTTGCGTGACATGAGAGCGAGGACGTTGCCTTCCGAGTCCCGAAATTCCGCCAGCCAGAGGTCATGATCCGGCGCCCGGTTCACGAGGTGAGGCTCGGTGGCGAACTCGACGCCGCGGTCGCGCAGCGTCGTGTGGGCCGCGGTGATATCGGGCACGAGGTAGTAGATGATGGAGGAGGGATGGTCGAGCTCTGCCTGTTCCGGCACACCGAGCATGACGCTGATTGTGCCGCATTGGAAGAAGGCCATCTGCGGCGGCGCCTGGAAGAGCAAGGGCATGCCGAGGATGTCGCGATAGAAACGGATGGCGCGGTCGAGATTCCGGGCGCGGACGAAGATTTGGCCGATGGACGAGAGGCCGAACTGGGTGGTCGCGGTTGCCATGACTGCCTCCGGACTAGGTGGAGCCGAGTACCGGTTCCTGCTGCGTGAGACAATGCAACGTCCCGAGCCCCCACACCAGATCCACCGCGTGAATCCCAATGACGGGCCGGTCCGTGAAGAGTTCGGTCAGAATGCCGAGGGCCGTACGATCCTTGGGGTCGTTGAATGTGGGCACAAGTACCGCCGCGTTCGCGATGTAGAAATTGGCATAGCTCGCCGGTAGCCGCTGGCCGTCGAAGTACACCGGCCCCGGCATGGGCAGATCCACCACCTCGATCTTGCTTCCATCTTCGAGCCGCATGCCGGCGAGTCGCTCACGATTCTCCGCGAGGGCGCGATAGTTGGCGTCCTTCACGTCGGTCTCGCGGCACAGCACAACCGTCCGAGGATCGACGAAGCGGCACAGGTCGTCCACATGTCCGTGAGTGTCGTCTCCCACGATTCCCTTGCCGAGCCACAAGATGTTGGCTGCCCCGAGCTGGTCCTTGAGCACGGCTTCGATTTCGGCACGTCCGAAGCCGGGGTTCCGGACCTGGACGACAGGGTCGAGCAGGCACTCTTCTGTGGTGAGCAGGGTGCCGCGCCCGTTGACGTCGATGCTGCCACCTTCGAGCACGAACTCCCGCGGCTCGGTCCGAAACAGCCGCAGCTTGAGCCGCGACGCGACGCGCTCGGCCACGCGATCGTCGAGCTTCCAATCGGAGTACTTGGCCCAGGCGTTGAATCGAAACTGGGCGATCGCGAGCGCGGCGCGAGGGCCGGCCCGGCGCACGAAGATGGGCCCGAAATCGCGGGTCCAGCCGCGGTTTGTCGCGAAGCGGAAGAACTCGAGGCGGTCGGACCCCACGCCCACCTGCGCGAGCACGCGCCGGGCGCGGCGCTCGTGGTCGGCGGAATTGACCAGGATCCGCACGAGCTCTCCCCGGGCGAGCGCGCGCGCGATCTCTCCGTACACCCAGGGGATAGAGGCGAACTTGCCCGGCCAATCGCTGGCGTTGTGCGGCCAGCCGATCCAGGTGGCGTGATGCGGTTCCCACTCGGCGGGCACGCGGAAGCCGAGGCCCGCGGGCGTCTCCGCCACTACGAGCGGTCGTCGAGGAACCGGCTCGTGATCCCTCCGTAGGCGTCGATCCGGCGGTCCCGCAGGAACGGCCAGCCGCGGCGGACTTCCTCGATGCGCGCGAGATCCACCTCCGCCACGACGATCGCTTCGCGGTCCGCCGGGGCCTCCGCGAGGATCGCGCCGAACGGATCGGCGAGGAACGAGGAGCCCCAGAACTCGATTCCATCTCCGTTCCCGCCGGCCGGGGTCTCGTGTCCGACCCGGTTCACCGCGGCCACGTAGCAGCCATTCGCAATCGCGTGGCCTCGCTGAATGGTGCGCCAGGCGTCGAGCTGCTCAGCGCCGTGCGCCGCCTTTTCCTTCGGGTGCCAGCCGATCGCCGTCGGGTAGAAGAGGATATTCGCGCCCTGCAGCGCGGTGAGGCGAGCTCCCTCGGGATACCACTGGTCCCAGCACACGAGCGTCCCGATTCGTCCCACGCCCGTGTCGAACGCGCGAAACCCGAGGTCGCCGGGCGCGAAATAGTATTTCTCGTAGTAGGCCGGGTCGTCCGGGATGTGCATCTTGCGGTACACGCCCGCCACCCGCCCATCGACGTCGATCGTCGCGGCGCTGTTGTGGTACAGTCCGGGAGCCCGGCGCTCGAAGACGGGCGCGATGACGACCACCCCCGCCTGCTTCGCCGCCTTCCCGAGCGCGTCGGTGCTCGGTCCGGGGACCGGCTCGGCGAGATCGAACACGCGAGCGTCTTCGGTCTGGGCGAAGTAGCGTGATCGAAACAGCTCTGGCAGGCAGACGACCTTCGCGCCAGCGGCGGCGGCTTCGGCAACCTTCGCGATCGCGTGCCGCAGGTTTGCGTCCGGATCGGCGGACATCGTCATCTGGACGAGCCCGACCGAGTATTTCCCCGGCGTCGAATGGGCGGCCATGTGCGGGAACAGTACAAGGCCCCGTGGTTCCGCGACAGCCCTACGCGATCAATCTTTTCGCGGCGCCCAGCGGCGAGGATCGAAGAGTGAGTCGGGGAGCGCCGTGCCGGTCTGGATCTCCGTGTATTGCTCGAGCCAGCGCTGCTTGCCGTCCACCAGGAACGCCACTTCTGCCGAGAGCCACGCGTCGCCGGCCGGACGATAGTCGTTGAAGCGTATGTCGCTCGTGCGGGTGGTGTCGCGCTGCGCCGGTTCCAGCAGCCGCACGAACACCAGCCGCTCCTTGTCCACCCAGAACTGCCGCCTGTGCCGGTCGCCGGACGCGGCGCCGACGATGTAGACGGAGCGCCCCTCCCATGTGTCCTCATGCACCGTCGCGAGATCGAAGCCCAGCTGCTCGAGCCGCGCGACGGATCGCTCCGCGGGATCGAAGTACACGTCGAAGCCGAGCACCATAAGCGGGTGTACGAAGGCGGTCGCGCTCGCGAGCCGGCCCACTTTGAACACGAACTGGGAGTCTCGCACGAACAGCACGCCTCCCCCTGAGTCCCGCGGCTGAAATTCGATTCGGAGCCGCCCAGGTATCGCCGCGTACTCCAGCCATGTCGAGTGCTCGGTCACCCCATCGGGCGCGGTCGCGGTATTGCGTTGCACAAAGGTGAGCGTCCGGTACCACTTGCCCACGTAGCGGTCAT
>Ga0209378_1003316_pt1 | contig 10889 bp, 9 predicted proteins | sample GraSoiAngelo_156_FD_186170 | JGI IMG/M metagenome (GOLD analysis project Ga0209378, IMG submission 186170) | Grasslands soil microbial communities from the Angelo Coastal Reserve, California, USA - 14_1009_13_40cm (SPAdes) (version 2) | ecosystem: Environmental > Terrestrial > Soil > Grasslands ... | reverse complement strand
GGAGCGTGATCTCGCCGAGCTCGACCGGCTGATCGAGGACGTGCTGACCACCGCGCGCCTGGACGCGACCGGTCTGCCGACGCGCCTCGGCCCCGTCGACATCCGCGCGCTGCTCACCGATCTCGTCACGCGCGCCCGCCACGACCCGCTCACCGCCCATCTCCCCGTGCGCGCCGAGGACGGGGCGCCGCTGAGCGTCACCGCCGACGAGGCGCTGCTGCGCCGCGCGCTCTGGAACCTCGTCGAGAACGCCGCGAAATACGGCGCGCCGCCCATCACCCTCTCGGCGGCGGTCGACGGCGAGCGTGTCGCACTGAGCGTGAGCGACGAGGGCGGCGGCGTGGCCGCCGCCGATCGCGAGCGGGTCTTCGCGCCGTTCTATCGCGGCGACGTCGCGCGCACGCCGGATCCGAGCGGCGAAGCGCGACGCGGCGTCGGCCTCGGCCTCACCCTCGCGCGCCGCGTCGCCGAGGTGCACGGCGGCAGCATCGCCATCGGGCCGGTCTCGGAGGTGAGCGGGCCGCTGCGCGGTTGCCGCGTCGTCCTGTCGGTCCCGCGCGCCGCGGTCACTTCTTCAGCCTGACGTCCTCGTAGGGCCCGGAGTAGGCGAAGCCCGGAATGGCGCCGAGGCTGGATTCCTCGATGCGCGGGCCCACGCCGTTGAGGAACGCCAGCTGCCAGATCGGCGCGTAGATCACGCGCTCGTGGACGAGCTGCTGGATCCTGTGCAGCATCGCCTCGCGCCGCTTGTGATCGAGCTCTGCCGCCTGCTCGCGGAACAGGCCGTCGATGTCGGGGTAGCTGCCGTAGACGTAGGTGCCGCCCGCGGCGACGAACGCCTCCAGCCGCGTGGCGGCGTTGCCGAAGGCGCCGCTGGCGCCCTGGATGATGTTCTTGAACTTCTTCTCGCCGTACCCGCTGAAGAATGCCGCGCGCTCGAGCGGGCGGAGCTTGGTACGGACGCCGACCGCCTGCAGATAGTTCTGCACGGCCTCGGCGATGTTCGCGTACGCCACGTCGCAGAAGTACTCGCCGGCGTCGAAGCCGTTGGGGTAGCCCGCCTCGGCGAGCAGCTGCTTCGCCTTCGCCGGATCGTACGCGACCGCGGGTGGCTTCCAGAAGAACTCGAAGATGTCCGGGACGATGTTGTACGTGATGCGCGAATATCCGAGGGTCTCCGCCTGGTTGATGGCCTGCCGGTCGAACGCGACGTTGACGGCCTGGCGGACCTTGAGGTTGTGCCAGGGCGACTTCGGGTCCCACTGCTCGGGGAAATAGACCCAGAACGTTCCCTGGAGCACGGTGGCCTTGAGCTGCACGCCCGGCGTGCGGCGCAGCTCCTCGGCCAGGGCGCCGCGAATCGAGTAGACGATGTCCACCTCGCCGCGCTTGAGCGCGGCCAGGCGCGTGGACTCGTCGGGGATGACCTTGAAGACGATGCGCCGGACGTTCGGCCGCTTGCGCCAGTACTGGTCGAACGCCTCCATCACGATCTCGACGCCCGGCGTGAAGGAGACGAACTTGTAGGGGCCGGCGCCCACCGGCGCTTTCTTGAAGCCGTCGTCGCCGACTTTCTCGACGTACTTCTTCGGTACGATCCAGCCGGCGCCGGTGGCCGTCGTGTAAAAGGTCAGGAAATCGGGCCACGGCTGCCTGAGGCGGAAGCGAACCCGCCCCGGGTCGACCACCTCGACGGCGGCCACGCGCTCCTTGAGCGTCTTCGCCGCCGCGCCGCGATAGCGCTCGAAGGAGAACTTCACGTCTTCCGCGGTCAGCGGCTCGCCGTTGTGGAAGCGGACGCCGCCGCGCAGGACGAACTCGTGGGTGAGGTGGTCCTTCGACACCGTCCACGACTCGGCGAGGCTCGGCGCGAGCAACTGCCCGGGCATGGGCTTGGCGAGGGCGTCGTGCAGCGCGTAGTAGATCATGTACGGGGTGATGATCCCCGACGCCTCGGCGGGATCGAGCCACGTGGGAGCGAGGTTGATGTGGACGCCCCACGTGACCTGGTCGCCCTGGGCGGCCGCGCGCGGGAGCGGCGCGACGAGCGCGCCCAGCGCCGTGACGAGCAGCATCGCGACGGACAGCCGGAACGCGCGCAGCGTCATGATGGCCTCCTCATCGGGAAGGCCGGCGGCACGATGCGATCGACCGTCGCGCCGTCCCAACGCCAGCCGTCCACGTGACTCCAGTACTGCTCGGTCGCCTGCCGCGCCTTCGCGTAGACCTCGTCCTCGTTCACGCGTGTCGTGCGGCCGCCCTGCACGAGGACCTTGCCGTCGACCATGACGGTGTCCACGTCGCGACCCGAGGCGCCGTCGACGAGGGCCTTGATCGGGTCGGCGTAGACGGGCGCCCCGAGGTGGTCGAGGTTGATCAGCAGGAGGTCGGCCTTCGCGCCGGGTGCCAGGCGGCCGAGATCGGTCCGCGCCAGGAACTTGCATCCGCCGAGCGTCGCCGCGTTGAAGACGTCGCGCGGCAGCCCGACCTGATAGTTGGCGTCGGTGACCTTGGCCAGGATCGAGGCCCAGCGCAGCTCGGCGACGATGTCCATCGGGTAGGTGTCGGTGCCGATCGCGAGGTTGACGCCGGCCTCGAGGTAGCGCTGGAACGATTGCAGCGTCATGGCCATCTTCGCGTACTTGTACGGGCAGTGGCCGACGGTGGCGCCGCTCTGCGCGAGGACGCGCAGGTCGTCGCCGAACGGGTAGCGCGGCCAGCCGTGCGCGGTGGTGAACACGACGTGGCCGAGCAGCGTACGCTCGTCGAGGAAGCCGATGTCGGCCAGGAACTGCACCGGCGTCTTGCGGTACTCCTCCATGATGCGCTGGAACTCGACCAGGTTCCCTCCCGCGTGCGTGTGGATCGGCACGTTGAGCTCGCGGGCGGCGTCCTTGCCGGCGCGCAGGAGCGGCTCGCTGCACGTCTCGACCTGGGCGGCGTTCAGCATGCCGCGCAGGCGGCCCTGCGCGCTGCCGTCGTACTTGCGCACGAAGTCCACCGCCTCGCGCAGGCGCGCCTGGCCGACGGCGGCGTCCTCCTCGTAGGTGAGGCGGCCCCGGGCGTCCATGTACGTCTCGCGGTCGCGAAACGGCGGGCTCGCGTAGACGCGCACGCCGAGGTCGTCGACGAGGCGGGCGTATCCCTCCCAGTCGCCGCGCAGGCCGCCCACGTCGATGACGGTCGTCGTCCCGTTCTTCAGCGCGTGCAGGAACACGAAGGCGCGGAGGGCGGCCACCGCGTCCGCCGGCGGCGGACTCATCCGGCCCTTCAGCGGTGCGGCGAAGCTCATGTAGTTGGCCGTGCGATAGTCGTTCTTCGCCATGTCGAGCAGCAGGTAGTCGCCGCCTCCGCCGGCCGTGTGCACGTGGGTGTTGATGAACCCCGGGGAAACGAGCTTGCCGCGGGCGGAGATCGTGACGTCGACGGCGCCGGCGTACGGCCCGCCCGCGTGGAGGATCTTGTCGGCCTCGACCACGACGCTGCCGCGCTCGTGGACCTCGTGGCTCCTGCCGTTGTACGCGACGACCCAGCCGCCCTCGATGAGCGTCTTCATGCGCCGACCTCCTCTGATGGCCGGCCATCATACCTCATGGACAACGGGTGCCTCGACGGGCCCCCTGAACCCCCGAACGCTCACCGGGCCCGGGGTGAACCCGGGCCCGGCTCGATCACGCCTGACGCGCGGCGTCTTTGAGGCGCGCGGGCTCCGCGAAGTGGATGCTGGTGGGCGCGTTGGCCTCGAACGGGCTCCAGAGGCCGAGCTCCTTGCCGATGTCGCGCAGCGCGGGCAGCACTTCCTGGCCGAGGAGACGGATGCACGTCTTCGTGTCCTCGTTGGAGACGAATCCGTCGGACGCCCAGAACCCCATGATCGACGGCCGCGTCTCCTCGAGCAGCCGCCGCAGCTTCGGGATCACCGTCTTCGGCGTGCCCGCCACGATCTGCTGGTTCGTGATCTGGTCCTCGAAGGCGGCGCCGCGCGGGTTGGAGCGCCGCCCGACCGCGTATTCGACGAAGGCCGTGCGGTACGAGGGCGAGAAATAGCCCGACGGGCTCGACCACACGGGATGCGCCAGCCCCGTGAACTCGCCCTGCATCCACATGAACTGCTTGGCGTTGGCCATCGCCTTCTCTTCGGTCTCGGCGACGTGGCAGCGCTGCAGGTAACCGCGATACTCGGGGCCGCCGGCGTAGCCGGTCTCCAGCGCGACCTTGTCGTAGAGCTCCCAGATCTTCTTGGTCGCCTCGATCTCGGTGCTGAGCGCGATGTAGGGATAGCGCTGCTTCGCGGCCCAGACGATCGTCTCCTTGCTGAGCACGCCCGGGATCCACACGCGCGGGTGCGGCGTCTGCAGCGGCACCGCCCACGGGTTCACCACGCGGTGCTGGTAGTGCGTGCCTTCCCAGCGGAACGGCCCGGTCTGGGTCCACGCCTTCACGATCAGCGCGTGCGCCTCCTCGAAGCGCTCGCGGTTGTACGCGGGATTGACGCCGGCGGCGAGCTGCTCCTGGCCGCCGCCGCGCACGAAGCCGGACACGAGGCGCCCGCGCGAGACCATGTCGATCATCGCCAGCTCTTCGGCCAGCCGCACCGGGTTGTCGGCGAGCGGCAGCGGGTTGCCGAGCAGCACCAGCTTCACGCGCCTGGTCATGGCGGCGAGGATCGACGCGAACACGTTGCACTTGGCCTGCATGCAGAACGGCGCGTTGTGGTGCTCGTTCAGCATGATGCCGTCGAAGCCGACCTCCTCGGCCAGCCGGTAGTGCTCGAGGTACTCGTTGTAGAGCCGGCTGCCCGCCACGGGATCGAAGTGGCGGTTGGAGAACATGAGCGCGGTGGCGCCGAAGTCGAGCCCCGCCTGCGCGTCGTACGCCGACATCGGCTGCTCGGTGAAATACATGAGGTGCATCGGATCTCCCCGTCAGGCCTCGTTCACGAATCGGATGACGAGCTGGGCCAGCTCGTCGGGCTTTTCCATGTCCACGAAGTGGCCCGCGCCCTCGACGATGGCGAGACGCGCGCGCGGCAGCGATTTCGCATAGCGCTCGCCGCACTCCAGCGGCACGATGCGGTCCTCCCGGCCCCACACCACCAGCGCGGGCGTGGCCACGCCGCCGAGCAGGTGCGGCAGGGTGGCGCCGTACATGTACGGCTTCCACGCGATCCGGAACGTCATCTCGCGGTTCAGGTCCCACTGCTCGAGCTGGGCCGTCGTCGGCTCGGCGCCGAACAGCCGGTCGAAGGCGCGCTGGTCGGCGAAGCCGCGCCGCACGTAGTCGATGTAGGACAGCAGCGCCTGGTCGGCGATCTCGCCGCGCTCGGGCTTGATCCCCATCGCGCCGACGAGGACGAGCCGCTTGAAGGCGCGGGGCGCCATGGTCGCCATCTCGGCGGCGATCCAGCCGCCCAAGCCGAGGCCGACCAGCGTGAGGTCGCGCGTGAGCTCGCGCTCGCCGAGCAGCCACTGGTAGACGACGGCGACGTCGCGCACGCTGCGCATCCAGTCCGGGCGCGGCGACTTGTCGTACCCCGGGTGCGAGGGCGCCAGCACGCTGAAGGAGCGCGCCAGCGCGTCGTCGAAGGGTGAGGGCTCGGGGCGGCCGATGTCGTGGTGCAGCACCAGGACGGGCGCGCCGGCGCCCGCGCGCGCGAGATGCAGGGCGATGCCGGCGACGGGAACGGTCTCGGCCTGCCAGGCGATCGGGGTCGGGCTCACGGTGGGGGATTCTATCAGCCGCGCGCGCCGCCGCGAACCTCGGCCGCGACCGCCGCGTAACCCGCGCGCAGGACGGCGGCGTCCGAGGAGTAATTGATGATGGTGGCGCCGAGCGCGACCATCTGGCGCACGCCCTCCACGCTGTCGGTCAGCATCGCCACCGCCTTGCCGTGCTTGCGCGCGGCCTCGACCAGGCGCCCGCGGTAGCGATCCAGCGTGTCGCGCTGGGCGGGCGTGCCGAGCACGCCCAGATCCTGGGCGAGGTCGGTCGGCCCGATCGTGAGGGCGTCGATGCCGGGCACCGATGCGATCTCGTCGAGCCGCTCGAAGGCGCGCTTCGTCTCCAGCATGGCCGTCACGTGCACGCGCGCGTTGGCGGCCGCCATGTGCTCGCCCGGGGTCAGGGTCTGGTACATCGTGTGCGGGCCGAAGCCGTACATGCCGCGCTCGCCGAGCGGCGCGTAGCGACAGCAGGCGGCGACGCCGGCGGCCTGCTCGGGCGTGTCCACCTGGGGCACGTGCAGGTTCCACACGCCGGCGTCGAGCAGCCGCGTGATCCACTCGCGGTTGCCCTCGGGCGGCCGCACGACCAGCGGAAAGTCGAGGGCGCGCGCCAGCGTCGCCATGTCGGCCACCGTCTCCATCGAGAACGGCGAGTGCTCCATGTCGACGCGCGCGAAGTCGAGCCCGGCGGCTTTCAGCAGCGTGAGGACGGCGGGCGTGCGGATCATGGTCACCCACGTGCCGAGCTGGACCTCGCCGCGCTCGGCGCGGACGCGATAGGCGTTGTCGTTCATGACGGGCTCCCCGGGCCGGGCTGGGTCAGACGCGCACGCGCCGGATGCGCGCGCCGAGCGCCTCCAGCTTGGCGTCGATGTTCTCGTAGCCGCGATCGATCTGGTCGACGCTGCGGATGACCGTGCGGCCCTCGGCGCAGAGCGCGGCCACCACGAGCGCGATGCCGGCGCGGATGTCGGGGCTGGGGATCCCGGTCGGCTCGCCGCGCAGCCGGCCGGGCCCGTGCACGAGCGCGCGGTGCGGATCGCACAGCACCACGCGCGCGCCCATGCCGATGAGCTTGTCGACGAAGAAGAGCCGGCTCTCGTACATCTTCTCGTGGAAGAGCACCGCGCCCTCCGCCTGCGTCGCCGTCACCAGGGCCACGCTCATGAGGTCGGCGGGGAAGGCCGGCCAGGGGCCGTCGTCGATGGTCGGGATCGCGTTGCCGAGATCCGGGCGGACGGCCAGCGACTGCCCGGCGGGCAGGATGAGGTCGTCGCCGTCGGCGCGCGTGCGGACGCCGAGGCGGCCGAAGACGCCGAGCGCCATGCGCAGGTGCTCGAGGCCGGCGTTCTTCACGATGATCTCGCCGCCTGTCACCACCGCCAGGGCCATGAAGCTGCCGACCTCCATGAAGTCGGGGCCGAGCGTGAACTCCGCGCCGTGCAGGCGCGTCACGCCGTGGATGCGGAGGAGATTGCTGCCGAGGCCCTCGATGCGTGCGCCCATCGCCGCCAGCAGCGCGCAGGTCTCCTGGACGTGCGGCTCGCAGGCGGCATTCCTGAGGATCGTGGTGCCCTCGGCGAGGGCCGCCGCCAGCACGACGTTCTCGGTCGCGGTCACGCTCGCCTCGTCCAGCAGGATGTCGGCGCCGCGCAGCGGCCGCCCGCGCAGCACGAGCCCGTCGTCCTGATGCATGACGGCGCCCAGCGCCTGCAGGCCGAGCACGTGCGTGTCGATGCGCCGGCGGCCGATCTGGTCGCCGCCGGAGCGCTCGACGCGCGCCTCGCCCTCGCGCGCCAGCAGCGGGCCCATGAGCACGAGTCCGCCGCGCACCCGCCGCAGCAGCGCGGGGTCGGGCGTCGTGGTGGTGATCCGCCGCGCGCGCAGGCTCACGGTGTGCGGATCGTGGCGGTCCACCTCCACGCCGAGCCGCTCGACCAGCGCGAGCATGGTGCGGACGTCGGCGATGTCGGGGAGGTTGTAGAGACGCACCGGCTCGTCGGTGAGGAGGGCGGCGGCGATCAGCGGGAAAGCGGCGTTCTTGTTGCCACTCGGCGTGACCGTTCCCCGCAGGGGCACGCCGCCGTCGATGACGAACTCATCCATGGCCACGACGATGATATGGTACGCCAGACCACGGAAAACATGACATGACCGACGACGGCTTCCGCTTCGTCCACCTCACCGACACCCACATCATGGCCGGCGGGACCTGGCGGATCCGCGGCGGCGACGTCGAGTTCGACACCGACGCCTCCCTGCGCCGGGTGGTGGAGGTCGTCCGCGCGCTCGATCCGGCGCCGGCGTTCGCCGTGCTGGGGGGCGACCTCGCGAGCCCCGACATCCTCCACCGCGAGCGCACGCTGACGGCCGCCGAGTACGCGCCGTCCTACGCGCGGCTCAAGGAGATCCTCGCCGGGCTGCCGTGCCGCGCGCATTACATGATGGGCAACCACGACAACCTCGAGGCGTTGAACCGGGCGCTGCGTCCGGAGGCACCGGTGGACGCGCCGTGCTACTACGGCTTCGACCACGACGGCACGCACCTGGTCGCGCTCGACTCGCACGAGGTCGGGCATGCGGACGGCGTGCTTGACGCGGCACAGCTCGCGTGGCTCGAGCGCGATCTCTCCGCGCATCGCGACCGGCCGACCATCGTGTTCGTCCATCACCACCCGTGGCCGCTCGGCCACGCGTGGATGGACACGATGCCGCTGCGCAACGGGGCCGAGTTGATGGACATCCTTGCCCGGCACGCCCACGTCAGCTGGCTGATCGGCGGCCACGTGCACAGCGAGCAGGTGATCCAGCGCGGCGCGCTGACGATGCTCACCACGCCGTCCACGTGCATCCAGCTGTCGAAGACGACGGCGAGCGGCGCGCACTTCGACCCGGGGCCGCCTGGCTTTCGTGTGGTCGACGTCGAGCACGGCCGGCTCTCGTCGTTCGTCGTGCACGTGCGCTGATCCCTTGCGCGCGCATTTGGGTTCGGCCTACCGTGAAACATCCGGCGGCGCGGCGCGCTAAGCTTGCCGACATGAGCGAACCCAACATCGCGTTCGTGGCGAATCTCATGGCCGATCCCTCGCGCGCCGCCATGTGCCAGGCGCTGGCGGGCGGCGAAGCCCGGCCGGCCGGCGAGCTGGCCGCGCGCGCCGGCGTCTCGGCCCAGACGGCCAGCAACCACCTCGCCAAGCTCGTCGCCGGCCGCATCCTGCGCGTCGAGCAGCAGGGGCGGTGGCGCTACTACCGCCTGGCGGGCGCCGAAGTCGGCTACGCGGTCGAGGCGCTGGCCGTGGTGGCCCCCCCGCTGCCGAGCCGGGCCGAGTCCAACGGGCACGACGGCGCCGCCAGGCGGCTGAAGGAGGCGCGCACGTGCTACAGCCACCTCGCGGGCCGGCTGGGCGTGGCGCTCGCCGACGCGCTGGTCGCCGAGGGCTGGCTCGAGGACGACGGCCGCGGCTATCGCGTCACGACGAAGGGCGCGCGCTCGCTGCGAGCGCTGGGCATCGAGACCAACGGGCGGCGCGGGCAAGCGCCGGCGCGCTGGTGCCTGGACTGGACCGAGCGGCGGCCCCACGTCGCCGGCCCCGTGGGTACGGCGCTCGCGGAACTGGCGCTGGCGCGCGGCTGGGTGCGCCGTCTGCGCGGCACCCGCGCGCTGCTCGTCACGTCGTCGGGTCGCACACAGCTGCAGCGTGTCTTCAATCTTCGCTACGTGGAGGCAGCACCATGATCACGCTGAGCATCCGTTACACCATCGAGGCGAGGAAGCGGCCGGACTTCGAGCGCTACGCGCGCAGCCTGACCAAGATCGTTCCGCGCTGCGGCGGCGACCTCGTGGGCTACTGGCTGCCCACCAAGTTCGCGGGCCCCACGAACGAGGCGCTGGCCCTGATCAGCTTCCCGAGCCTGGCGGCCTACGAGCAGTACCGCGAGCGGCTGGCGAAGGACGGGGACAACGTGGAGGCGATCCGTCGCGCCGAGGAGAGCGCCTGCATTCTCGTCGAGGACCGCGCGATCCTCGAGCCGGTCTCATAGTTCGCCAGGCGGAAACTGGATAGCCTGCGCGGCACCGCCTGCGTATCCAGTGCCCGAGCTCATGCGTCGGAGCCGGCGGCGGGCCCGCGCAAAGCGGACCGACCCGTTGAGCAACCCGGAGCGTTCGGCGATTTCGCCTAGCGCTTCTTGAGCCGCACCTCTTCGAGCGGCGCCGACCATGGATAGGGATCGATGAGCGAACGCCCTGCGACTCGGCCAATGGACCAAGAGCAAGCTGTTGCCCCTCACGAACGGGTCCAGACGAGCGGCGACGTTCTCTTGAAGCGGCGGCTTAGCATCGGGATGAAGGCCGAGCGTACGCAGGCGGCCGTCTGTGATCTCGCTGTAAAACGTTAGTCCTCCGCATCGCACTGCGTGCACGTCCCGCAGCGGCCGAGGGTGCCCGCCAAGGGCGAACGCCACCGGCTGTCCCAGGAATAAGGCCGAGAGCTCAGCCTGACTGAAGGGGATCGAAAGCGGTGCCGGAATGAGTTTCCTGACGTGGACTTTCCGAAAGACGGTACCTTCGGCAAGTCGGAAGCTGTATTTGGTCCAGATCTCACCAATGCTCCGAAGTTCGGCTTCAATCTGAGGCCTGAACCGAGCGGCAACGAACTCAAATTGACGCCAGTCATCTTCGTGCGTGACGACCGTACTCGCCGTGAGTCGGCTTTCGGCGAACGCGTTCGGCACGGCATCATTGATCGTGGGTGTAGAGAAAAAGACCTCGCGGGAACCGAGACTGCCTGGCTGCGCCGTCGCCATCGCGACGGATCCAAGGACGACCCATCCGGTAAGACCGGTGATGGCTCTTAGGTTCAAGTGCGGCTAACGCTCGGCTAACGCTCAGATTCACCCGCGGCCGAAGGCCGTCGGGTGCAAGCTGATGTTAGACGGGCCTCGAACTGCGGGCCAGCGTTTCGAACTATGCGATGAACCTCCCGACCCGAAGTGTTCATGACTGCACGAGCTGATCCGAGTCATCAGCGCGTTTAGTCGATTTTCGCAGTAGCCTCGCCCGAAAGCCAAGAAGCGCGCCGACCGGCCAAGATGCAAGCACCATCGTCTCGATCGTGGCCACTGAGTAGTAGGTCCATTTGCCCACTCGCGTCTCTCGTCCGTGCA
>Ga0209378_1003314_pt1 | contig 10896 bp, 10 predicted proteins | sample GraSoiAngelo_156_FD_186170 | JGI IMG/M metagenome (GOLD analysis project Ga0209378, IMG submission 186170) | Grasslands soil microbial communities from the Angelo Coastal Reserve, California, USA - 14_1009_13_40cm (SPAdes) (version 2) | ecosystem: Environmental > Terrestrial > Soil > Grasslands ... | reverse complement strand
CAGGTGCCGCTATTTACCGCAACCGGGCGGACGTGTCAATGCCGTCGTGTTGGCGCAACAGCGGTGAGCGGTGGCGGCGAACCGGGATCCCATCATCGCAGGGCTACTCAGTGCTGGCTCGGGTTCATCATCTGGCGGTGCTGCTCCATCCAGGCCTGCATCGAGTCGGCCCACGTGCGGATTTTGGCGCGCTGGGCGTCCGTGAGGATCGCGCGCGCCTGGACCGCCGACGCGAGCATGGTCCAATGGGCCTTGCCCATTGCGTTGTGCGCCGCCTGAAAGTGCGTCTTGACCGCGGCCGTGTCCGGCTTCGGGGCGTTCGCCGTCTCTTCCAGCTCCTTCATGTGCGTTTGCGCTTCGGTCGTGGCGGCCTCGATTGTGGCTTTCGAGCCGTCGCGCAGCGCAGTGAGGCGATTGACTTGATCTGCGGTGAGCCCAAGCGACTCCCGGCGGGCCAGCAGGTGTTGCGGCGTGTAGAGCATCATCGTCGCCATGGCGGGCCCCATCTCACGCATCATGGAGCCGCCCATCATCATGCCCGGTCCCATCATGGGGTGCCCCATGCTGTCGGGCTTCGCTGCATGCTGCGCCGCGAGCGGCGTCGCGGCCAGCGCCACCACGGCCAGCAAGGACTGACAGTTCATCGGACCTCGCTCCGCCAGAGTTGGCTGAATACTAACGCGGTTGAACGCCCGAGGGGAGCCAAGCTCGGGCACCATCCCACGAAGCTCGTGACGACGAAGGCGATCGCGACGATTCCCGAGCTTACGCCCACCCCGTGCACGAGACGGAGATCCACCGCGACGCGCCAACCCGCCAGGCGGCGCTCGGCGCTGGGTTCGTGGAACTCGGGCTCCCGGTGTACCTTATCGCGTTTCGTCGGCGCGCTCACCTCCGAACGGACGGCACGCGATGACCTGGATTCGAACGATCCCACTCCCGGAGGCGGATGAGAAGTTGCGCCGGGCCATCGAGGCCCAGCGCGCGCTCTACCCGCAGGAATACGCGACCCCGGTGCAGCCCACGGCGGACGGGACGTCCGGTATCGTCGCGTCGCACAGCCTCATACCCGACGCGCTGTATCACGCCTTCGCCACGTTCGGCGTGCTCATGTCGCCCGAGTTGCCGCTCACGCGCCGGCAGCACGAGATGATCACCACCCTGGTGTCCGTCACCAATCGCTGTCGCTACTGAATCACCTCGCACGCAGAGTTTCTGCGTCGGGTCACGCTGGACCAGGCGCTGGTGGCGGCGCTGGAGGACGACTACACCAGAGCCCCCATCTCGGAGGCGGAGCGGGTCATGCTGGATTACGTGGTGCAGGTGACGCGGGACGCCACGCGCATCGCGCCGTCCGATCACGATCGTCTGCGTGCCGTGGGCTTCGACGACCGGGCGATCCTTCAGATCACGCTGATCGCCGCCTGGTTCAACTACATCAACCGCGTCGCCGACGCGCTGGGCGTGGGCCGAGACTGGGCCCGCCACGATCCGTGATCAGGGGTGCCGAAAACCTCCTGAATAGTCCCGAGGTCGATTGCCGCGAGGATGAAAGCAGGTGCCGCTCGACGCCCTTATGATCGCTTCAACCGGCGTCGCCGAAGCCCGAACGCGCGACATGAGCCCGTTAGCGTGAGAGTTCTGGCAGGCGACATCGGGGGAACGCACGCGCGGCTCGCGCTCGTCGAGGTTCGCGGCACCCAAGCGCGCGTGCTGCAGGAGCAGCAGTTCCACTCGCGAGACTTCCCCGGGCTCGGGGCTCTCGTGCAGCGATTCCAGGCGACGCTGCGCCTCGAGCCCGAACGCGCCTGCTTCGGCGTCGCCGGACCCGTGATCGACGGGCACTACCGCGGCACCAACCTGCCCTGGACGATCGAGGAGCGTGAGCTCGGCGCGGCCATCGGGATCGCGCAGACGCGCCTGATCAACGACTTCGCAGCCGTTGGGCACGGCCTTCCGCTGCTCGGGCCCGACGACGTCGAGACGCTGCAGCGGGGCACGCGAGCGGAGCGGGGAGCCATCGCGGTGATCGGCGCCGGAACGGGGCTCGGCGAGGGGTTTCTCGTGTGGGACGGCGCGCGCTATCGGGTTCAGCCGTCGGAGGGCGGGCATGTGAGCTTCGCCGCCCGCGATGACTTCGAATGGGGACTCCTGCGGGCGCTAGGCGGTGAGTTCGGGCACGTGTCATACGAGCGCGTGGCGTCGGGGCCCGGTCTGGTTCGGATTTACCACTACCTCGCGGCGTCGGGGTACGCCCCCGAGCGGGCTGCCGTGCGCGAAGAACTGGACCGCGGGGATCCCGGCGAGGTCATCGTCCGCCACGCCTTGAACGACAGCGACCCGTTGTGCGCGCGGGCGCTCGACGCGTTCATCTCCGTGCTCGGCGCTCAGGCCGGCAACTTGGCGCTGACGGTGTCCGCTCTCGGGGGCGTCTATCTGGCGGGCGGGATCGCCCCGCGGATCGTGGGAAGGCTGACGGCCGGGCCCTTCCTCTCCTCGTTCACCTCAAAGGGCAGGCTCTCCTCTGTGCTGGCGCGTATCCCCGTGCACGTCGTCGTGAATCCACGGGTCGGCCTGCTCGGCGCCGCGGCGGCGGGGCAGCCGTGAATCTCAGTCCCCTGGCCGGCAAGCCGGCCGACCCCTCGATCCTGGTCAACATTCCCAGGCTCATGACCGGCTATTACATGGCGCGGCCGAACCCCGACGTTCCCGAGCAGCGCGTCGTCTTCGGCACGTCGGGGCACCGCGGGTCTTCGCTTCGCACGGCCTTCAACGAGGGCCACATTCTCGCGATCACGCAGGCGATCTGCCTGTACCGGAAGGGACACGCGATCGACGGACCGCTGTTCCTGGGTATGGACACGCACGCGCTCTCGGAGGCGGCCGTGGCGAGCGCGCTCGAAGTGCTCGCCGCGAACGAGGTCGAAGTGCTGCTCGCGGAAAGCGGCGAGTACACCCCGACGCCGGCGGTCTCGCACGCCATCATCTCCTACAATCGGGGACGGAAGACGGGACTGGCCGACGGCATCGTCGTCACGCCGTCTCACAACCCGCCGGAGGACGGTGGGTTCAAGTACAACCCGCCGCACGGTGGACCGGCCGAGTCGGGAGCGACCGCCTGGATCGAGGCCGAGGCAAACCGCCTCCTCCGCGAGGATCTGAGAGGTGTGAAGCGCACCCCTTTCGAGCGGGCGCTCCGAGCTCCCACGACTCGGGTCTACGACTACCTGGGCGCCTACGTCGACGACCTCGGCAGCGTTCTCGACATGAACGCGATCCGCGGGGCCGGGCTGAAGCTCGGCGTGGACCCGCTCGGCGGGGCGGGACTCCGCTACTGGCCCCGGATCGCGGAGCGCTACGGCCTCGACCTCAAGATCGTCAACGACGGCGTCGATCCGACCTTTCGGTTCATGCGCGTCGACTGGGACGGGAAGATCCGCATGGATCCGTCGTCTCCATACGCGATGCGGGGGCTGATCACGCTCAAGGACACGTTCGACATCGCGTTCGCCTGCGATCCCGACCACGACCGGCACGGCATCGTCACGCGGAGCGCGGGCCTCCTCCCGTCGAACCACTACCTCGCCGTCGCCATCCACCATCTCTTCGCCGATCGCCGGGAATGGCGCGAGGACGTCGCGGTCGGGAAGACCATGGTCTCGAGCAGCATGATCGATCGGGTGACGGCGCGACTCGGTCGCCGGCTGTACGAGGTGCCCGTCGGCTTCAAGTGGTTCGTGGACGGGCTGCTCGAGGGGCGGCTGGGCTTCGCCGGGGAGGAGAGCGCGGGGGCTGCCTTCTTGCGTCGGAACGGCACCGTGTGGACCACCGACAAGGATGGCATCATCGCGTGCCTCCTGTCCGCCGAGATCACGGCGCGCGGAGGACGGGACCCGGGCGAGGTCTATCGCGAGCTCACGCACGACCTGGGAGACCCGATCTACGAACGGATCGAGGCGCCACTCGCCGCCGCGCAACGGGCCGCGCTGCAGGTTCTGTCGCCGGACGACGTGCGCATCACCGAGCTGGCCGGCGAGAAGGTCAGCCAGGTCCTCACGGCGGCTCCGGGCGACGGCAACCCGATGGGCGGAGTCAAAGTGGTCGCGCCCAACGCCTGGTTTGCCGTCCGTCCTTCCGGCACCGAGGAGGTCTACAAGCTGTACGCCGAGAGCTTCCTCGGCACGGACCACCTGCGACGGGTCCAGCGCGAGGCGGAGACCCTGGTGACCCGGACGCTGGCCCGGGCGCCTTCATGACCGAGTTGGTCCACGGGAACCGTCGCGCCGTGGAGTTTGTTGTTCCCGCGGGATCGTCTTATGAGGAGACGGGATTCTTTGCGCCACAACACCCTCAAGACCGCCGCGCTCCTGGGGCTGCTTAGCGGTGTGCTGCTGTTCGTCGGCGGCGCACTCGGCGGTCAGCAGGGTCTGGTAGTCGCGTTCATCTTCGCCGCCCTGATGAACTTCGGGGCGTACTGGTTCTCGGATAGAGTCATACTGGCGATGTATCAGGCCCAGCCTGTGGGGCCGGAGCACCGGTTGTACGGTCTGGTCGAGCGGCTCGCCCAGCGGGCAGGCCTGCCGATGCCCAAGGTTTACGTGATCCCGACCGACGCCCCCAACGCCTTCGCGACGGGACGCAGTCCGAAACACGCCGCGGTGGCCGCGACCGACGGGATCCTGCGACTCCTCAGCGACTCGGAGCTCGAAGGCGTGATCGGTCATGAGCTGGCGCACGTGCAGCACCGCGACATCCTCACAAGCTCGATCGCGGCCACGATCGCCGCCGCCGTCATGATGCTCGCCTCGGTTGCGCGGTGGGGGCTCATCTTCGGGGGGGTTGGTGGGATGAATGAGGACCGGCGCCGCAGCAACGTGTTCGTCCTTTTGGCCACCGCCATCCTGGCACCCCTCGCCGCACTCGTCATCCAGGCGGCGATCTCTCGCTCGCGCGAGTTCGCCGCCGACCAGGGGGGCGCGGGAATTGCAGGGGGTTCCCATGGTCTGGCGCAGGCGCTCCAGAAGATCGACGCGGCCGCCCGGGCGGCGCCGCTCATGGCCAATCCCGCAACCGCGCATCTGTTCATCATCAACCCCCTCTCGGCGCGGGGGCTAATGGCGCTGTTCAGCACACATCCACCCACCGAGGAGCGGATCGCGCGGCTGCTTGGCGGGTAAATATGAAGGACCGCTTCACGCTGCGTTCCTTCGCGCTGCGTTCAGTGATACCTTAAGTCGTAGAGCCTACAATCCTCGAGGCTCCTCGGGGGATGAATCGATGAAAAGCCATCTGGACGCTTTGTTGGACCACCTTGTGGGCCATGGCCCCTTGTTTCGCGACCGGCAGAACGCGGGCGCGACGCTCGCCGCCCGCTTGGAGCGCTACCGCGGCGAGGGCGGTCTCGTCCTCGGCCTACCCCGGGGTGGGGTCGTCGTGGCCGCTGAGGTCGCGCGCCGCCTCGGGGCCGAGCTCGACGTCGTCCTCGCGCGCAAGCTGGGCTCGCCGCAGTCCGCCGAGCTCGCGATCGGCGCGGTGACGGCTGACGGCGGGCGCTTCCTGAACTGGGATGTGATCCGCGAGCTCGGCATCTCCGAGCCCTATACCGCCGCCGTCACGGGGGTCCAGCAGGAGGAGGCGCGGCGCCGCGAGACGCTGTTCCGCGCCGGTCGGCCCGCGCCGCGGATTCGGGGGCGGATCGTGATCCTGGTGGACGACGGGCTGGCCACGGGCGCGACGATGCATGCCGCCGTGCAGTCCGTCCGGGCGCACGCGCCCGCCCGGCTGGTCGTGGCCGTCCCGGTGGGCTCGCGCGAGGCGTGCGCGGCGCTCCGGGTTGAGGCGGACGAGGTCGTTTGCCTGAGCGAGCCCGAGCACTTCGGCGCCGTCGGGAGCTGGTATGAGCGCTTCGAGCAGACCAAAGACGCCGAGGTGGAAGGGCTGCTCGCTGAGCTCGCGGCGCCTCCTCGGTCCATCGGGCCGGCCGCGATCACCAAGGTGGTGGGGTTCTTGAACCCACGGAACAGTGTCGCACCGAACAACACCGCCCCGTAGGACCGACTTCCGCGAGTCGATGCACTGACCCCGGGCGCAAGCCCGGGGTCCCGGCTTCACCTGCCCGCTGTCAGAGCTGTGGTGAAGGCTCTATGGTCCGCCGCACGTCTTGCTGCCACGACGCCGGGACGGGATGTTCCCGCTCGTGGTTGGGCAGATCCGAACCCTCCTCGCGTTGGCGGCTCTCGGCACTACGAGCTTCACCCGCCCGGCGGCTGCTTCCGCGCAGGACGAGTGGCGCCCGCGCACGGTCCCGCTCCTCGGCGCGAGCTATTCCCCCGACCTGGGGCTGCTCATAGGCGTCGGGGTCGCACACACGCGGTACGGGTTCCGTGCGCTGCCCCCCAGCACCCGCTTGCTCGCGTCCGCCGAGCTCTCGACCGGCGTCGGTAGCTACCGCGCGGCTCTCGAGGGCCAGTTCCGGCAGCCGCTCTCCCCGGCGATCCTCAACATCGAGCTGCGCGCGTCCGGGCTCGAGATTCTCCGGTTCTACGGCTTCGGCAACGAGACCGACGCGTCGCAGCCCGACAGTGTCTACCGGGTCCGGCAGAAACAACTCGTGCTCGCGCCTGAGGTGTCGGCACGGCTCGCGGCGCGCCTCCGGCTAGGGGTCGGGCCGCTCGTCAAGTACACCCACACCTACAGCGACACGGGCACCATCCTCACGCGCACCGGGCCGTACTACGGCGCCGGTAACTTCGGTCAAGTCGGTACGCGCGCGGAGCTGGAGCTCGACACGCGCGATATGCCAGTCGCGCCCGCCCGGGGCGCGCACCTCCGCGTCGCGGCCGAGTGGTACCCGGCCGCCTGGGACGTGGGCAACTCCTTCGGGAGCGTGTCGGCCGAAGCGTCGACGTACGCTTCTGCCGGCGACCCGCCGGCCGCGACGCTCGCGCTCCGCGTGGGCGGCGCGGCCGCGAGCGGCACTGTTCCCTTCTCCGAGCTGGTTCACCTCGGCGGGGAAGCGACCGTCCGCGGCTATGCCGAGCAGCGCTTCGCCGGGCGCACGGGGGCGTACGCGAACGCCGAACTGCGGCTACGGCTCGGGTGGCTCTCCATCGGCGATTACGGGGTATTCGGGCTCGCGGACGCGGGTCGGGTCTGGGTCGCAGACGAGGCGTCGGACCGCTGGCACGCCGCTGCAGGCGGTGGTCTCTGGTTCGGCTGGCAGCACCGCCGCGCCAACACGTTCTCGCTTGCGGCGGCGAAAAGTCCCGAGGCCACGGCGATCTACGTGCGCGCGGGATTCCTGTTCTGAAGCGAACGGAGACTTTAGCGCGACTCGTTGACCAATGTAGTCAAATTCGTAGAATCGCCGCGATCTTCCTTTCGGCCTCCGCCACCCACGTCTCCGCGAGATGGCTGAATACCGCTTCCTTGCGCGGGAAGTAGTTGAAGAACGTCCCCTTGGCGACGTCCGCCTGCTCGGCGATCTCGTCGACAGTGGTGGCCTCGAAGCCGCGTTTCTTGAAGAGCCGCAGGGCGGTCTGGACGATCCGCCCCTTGGTCTCTTCCTTCTTGCGCTCGCGGCGTGAAACGTCGAGCCCGTCATTCCCCTTCGCCGAATGAGCTCTTTGGTCACGACCATCCCGGTTCTGCGATTAGTCCCGAAAAGTTGGAACGGCACTAGAACGCGAGGCCCTTGCGGATCGAGAGTCCCCAACGGCTTCCGGCGACGCCCTGACCGAACCGGTATCCGATGGCGATTTCGCCCACGTCACCCCGCACGGCGTGCGTCGGCCCGAAGCGCAGCGACAGCCCCACGTCGCCACCGAGCCGGGGCCGCTCGGTCGGAATGGCCAAGTCCCGGAACCCTTCCGCGTACCACGCGCCGCCGTAGTCCAAGAACGGCGCCACGCCGACGCCCACCAGGCCCCACAGCTCGTCGCTCAGGAGCACGCGGTCCTCCACCACGACCCACACCATGCGCGTCCCGGTGAACTGGTGGATGCCGAAGACGCGCGGTCCCTTTTGGAGGAGCCACAGGTCGAACTCGGCCCCCGGGTTCGGGCGGCGCAGGGCGCGCCCTTCGAGGTGGGCGAGCAGAGTCTGGCGAGGCAGGCTCTGGCTCGCGACGGTCAAGCTCCCCGCGACGCGCCCGGAGTCGAGTCCGTTGGCACCGTACACACCGTTGGCCGCGCCCCGGAGCGTGGCGAAACCCCTCGACCACCGCGCGCCCACCTGCCAGCTCAGCTCCGGCCCGACGCCCGCCTGGTCTGCGGGGTAGCCCCACGCCCGCGGCGCGGCCCAGAGTCCGACGTGCAGGAGCTGCGACACGTCCACGTCTTCGCGCCGCGCGTACGAGTTGAAGCGCTCGAGCACCTGGAACCGCACGTGGCCGGCGTCCACGCCGCCACCCAGCGTCCCGAACACCGAGCGCGGGAGCGCCGTGGTGGTGGTGTCGAAGTCCTCACGCCGCCACTGGCCGCCGAGCCAGAGCCGGACGTAATCGCGGCTGGTGGCGTGGGGCGCGAAACCTGCGGTGACGCCGAGCCGCAACGCCCGGCGTTCCACCGTCGTGTACAACGCGCTGTCCCGGAACACCAGCACTCGCTCGGAGGCCGCCTCGCCGTCCGTGGCGAGCGCGGCGCGCGCGGCCGTCTCGTAGAACGGCACGCCGACGAACCACACGCCCCGCTTCCCGTCCGACTTGCTGGCGTACTCCCCCTGCAGCCGCGCCCGTCGCCCCACGAAGTGCGGGTTCAGGTAGCCGAGATCGAAGATGCTCCGGTCCGGGGTCTTGTTGTACACGGCCGTGAGCGACGTGGCCGTGCCGAGCAGGTTCTCTTCCACGAGACCCGCAAGCCACGACACGGCGCCACCCGCGGACGAGTACCCGAGCTGCGGCTTGGTGCTCCAGCCGTCGGTGGTTTCGACGCGCAACGCCAGGCGGCCGCGGATGCGCACCGTGTCCAGCCGCACCCGGCTGAACACGAACAAGCCACGCAGCGCGCGCTCGCTCTCCGCGACGCGCGCCGAGTCGTATGGATCGCCGGGATTCACGAGCAGGGCGCGGCGGATCACCCAGGGGTGGGTGCGGACGTGCAGCGCGTTCGCGAGGCGCGCCAGGAATCCCGGGGCCGCGCCGTCCGCTTCGAGGTCGAAGACGTTGCGGTTGACGACGACGACGGTGTCGATGACCTGGGCGGACAGACGGACGGGCGGACTGGCGGACAGGAGTAGCAGTGACATGCCGACCGCCCGCCCGCCCTTCCGCGTGATCGCCTTATTTGATCGCGTCAATGCGCTGTCGGAGCGAATAGATGACGTGCCGGGAGCTGTCGTTCCACTCGGTAAAATACAGCGTCGCGTCGATGCGCCCCGTCAGCTGTCGCAGCCCGCGGGTCGCGAGCAGGAACGCGCCGCGGACCGAATCGGGCTTGAGCGGCCGGCACAGACACGCGACCGTGGCGACCGCCGGAATCCGCCCCGGGGGCGGACCGAGCGTGTAGGAGGTGTTCGCCTTCAGGTCGCGCACCCGGCCGAGCTCGAGCCCAATCGTGAGCGCGTACTCGTCGCCTTCGGCGGCCGAAGGGTTGAAGTCGTAGCGCGCCAGCACCACATCGTCCCCGCCCCGGGCCGTGTCGATCCGCATCCGGACGAGGGTCAACCGGAGGTCGGGCTCGACCGCCAGGCGCCCGTGCCATTCCCAGCGCCCGTAACTCTGGACCCCCTGCGTGTCGCCGGGCCGGGAGACGTCGCAGGAAACCACGAGAAGCGTGAAAAGAAGGCGTGGAAAGGAGGCGTGGAAAAAAGACGTGAAAAAGAGACGTTGAAAGAAGACGTGAAAAGAAGACGTGAAAGAAGGGGCGTGAAAAGAAAGCGTGAAAACGCGAACACGTCTCTTTTTGACGCCTCCTTTCCACGCCTCTTTTCCACGTCTTTTTTTCACGTCTCTTTTAGTTCAGTATTGCCCCAAATACCGATTCAGCTCCCACTCGCTGACCTGCCCGATGTACTCCTGCCACTCTTCGCGTTTGGCGTCGAGGTAACGCTCGTAAATGTGGTCGCCCAGCGCCTCGCGGACCACCGCGTCCTTCTCCAGGTAGTCGAGCGCCTCGTGCAGATCCCGCGGCAGGTCGTCGATGCGGTACCGCCGACGCTCTCGGTACGACATGCGCGCGATGTTCTTGTTCACGGGCTCGCCGGGGTCGATCCGCTCCCGGATCCCGGCGAGGCCCGCTGCCAGCTGGACGGCGAGCCCCAGATAGGGATTCGCGGACGGGTCGGGCATGCGGTTCTCGCAGCGGGTCGCCTCGCCGCGCTGCGCCGGCACCCGGACGAGCGGCGACACGTTCTGAGTGGACCACGACACGTTGACCGGGGCCTCGTACCCCGGCACCAGCCGCTTGTACGAATTCACCAGCGGATTGGTGACCGCGCAGTACCCGCGCGCGTGCCGGAGCAACCCGCCGATGTACCAGCGGCCGACCTCGGAGAGCTGGATCGGCCCCTTGGCATCGAAGAACGCGTTCTTCCCCTTGGCGAAGAGGGATTGGTGGGTGTGCATCCCTGAGCCGTTGCGGCCGTAGATCGGTTTCGGCATGAAGGTGGCCACGAGGCCGTGGCGGACGGCGATCGTGCGCACCACGAAGCGTAGCGTCGCCAGGTGGTCGGCCATCGTCAGCACGTCGGCGTAGCCCAGATCGATTTCGTGCTGGCCGCCGGCCACTTCGTGATGCGACGCCTCCGCGTTGAGCTTCATCTCTTCCAGGACCGCCACGATGATCCGGCGCGCCGTCTCCCCCCGATCGACCGGGACCAGGTCGAAATAGCTGCCCGCATCCAGCGTCCGCGTCGTGGGTTCGCCGCGCTCGGTTTGCTCGAAAATGAAGAACTCCACCT